>JAABUY010007059.1_pt1 | contig 10793 bp, 9 predicted proteins | sample 5560271 | NCBI WGS metagenome assembly JAABUY01 (sample SAMN10711886, study PRJNA513374) | rock metagenome | isolation source: Antarctica rocks | place: Antarctica: Victoria Land, University Valley
GAGGCCTGGTGCCCCGTGAGCGGCAAGGCGCGCGTGCAGGCGGCGCTGCGCGAGGTCGCGCTGGCCACCTCCGCCACCGTGCGCCCCCGTCCGCCCATGTGTCTTGCAGCCATGCCCACCTGCGCCGCACGCCGCGACCCTCCCTACTCTAGAGTGCTTGGCGTGCATGGCTGCACAGGTTGTCCCATGCAGCCTGCCCCAACAGCTGCGCCGCGCAAGCGGAGGCACGCGGCACGCTGGTGCCGGGCGCCGAGGGGCGCGCGCGCGCGCGCGCAGGTGGGCACGGTGTTCCAGCCGCTGGTGACGTACGAGCAGCCGCCGACGTACTTTGCCACCAACAAGATCACCGGCTGCTTCCAGGACGTGCGCGGCCCGGGCCGCGCTCCCGCATGCCCGCAGTGCATGCTGCGCCCGTGCATGCTGCAGGCTGCGGCCAGGCACCGTGCTCAGTTCACACATGTGTTGCGAGCTTGCACAGCGCAGGCATGCGTGTGCTGAGCATGCACGAGGGATAGTCAGTGCAAGGCTCTTCAGACGCTGCGCTCCTGTGGTGTAGACGCATGCATCAAAGGCCCTGTTTAGAGTGGGCGCGCCGCTGTCCAGCTGGCAGCGGTGCGCCGACGGGCGTGCCAGGCGTGCGAGCAACACACACAGCGCACGCGAGTGCAGCGCTGCGCTGGCGCGCCCCTTCCGGGCGGTAGGGTATCCTACCCTGCACCCTGCCGCGCCGCAGATCGTGGACGCGTACGGCGTGGCCAAGTACCGCGAGGTTAACCCGGCGGTGCTGACGATCGTGACGTTCCCGTTCCTGTTCGCGGTCATGTTCGGCGACGTGGGCCACGGCACGCTCATGCTGTGCTTCGCGCTGTACATGGTGCTGAGCGAGCGGGCGCTGCTGCGCCAGCAGCTCAACGAGATCTTCGAGATGTGCTTTGCGGGCGCGCCCCTGCCCGCGCGCCGCGCCGGGCGCAGGTATCATCGTGCTGCGGTGTTGTTGGCCACCACAGCCACGGCGGGATCGACTGCGTCGTGCGCTGCGCTGTGCATAGCGCGCAGCTTGCACGCCAGCGCCAGCAGGGAAGCAGCGCCAATTCCTGTACTTCTGTCCTGTTCCATCCGCGACAGGCAACATGGCCGCCCATGCTCCTGGCCCGTTTCATGCTATGCACATGTGCTACGCACGCCGCCATCGCGTGTGCGCTGTGCACCGGCAGCTCACCCTATGTTTCCCGCTGTGTGCCCTAGCGGCGCGCCCGTGCGCCCGGCCACGACGGCCGCGGCTTAAGAGGGCCTGCGTACCTCGGGCCGCTGCGGCGCCCTGGTCCCGAGCATGCCACCTGGGGCGCAAGCAACGAGCCAGATGCCGTGTGGGTAGGGTAGGGCCCAACACTACTTCCTAAACCCCTATCCTCACCTGTAGAACGGGCCTGGCGCGCAGGGCGCTACTGCATCCTGCTCATGTCCATCTTCTCCATCTACACCGGGCTCATCTACAACGAGTGCTTCTCGGTGCCCATGGCCGTGTTCGGGCGCGGCCACTGGGCCTGCCCCGGCAAGCCGGATGCCGTGGACCGCGTCGCCATGCACTTCCAGCCCGACCTGTGCCCCGAGGCGTTCAACAAGGGCCTGGTGAACGAGGCCAGCCCGTACCCGTTCGGCGTGGACCCCACCTGGCACGGCTCGCGCACCGAGCTGCAGTTCCTCAACAGCCTGAAGATGAAGATGTCCATCATCCTGGGTGCGCCCGCCCCCCGCCTCACATGCGGTGCCAGCTGCTAGACCGCGAGGGAGTGTCGTTGTAGCTTGCGAGGTCGGGTGCCCTGCCCCGCCTGTTGCCCGAGGCGCGGCGTGCCGCAGCTGTCAGGGAAACCTTGCAGCGAGGCGTGATTGCAATGAGCTTGCTGTCCTGCAGCAGGCGTGAGCCTGTGGAGCACTTGCATCCACACCCGCTGAGTGATGGCGAGTGTTGGACCACACCAGCGTGCACCAGCAGAGGGCGCGTGGCTCGGCGGCGCAGGCGTGATCCAGATGAACGCGGGCATCATGAACTCGCTGTTCAACCAGCGCTACTTCCGCGACAACCTGTCCACCTGGCGCGCCCTCACGCCGGACCTGGACCACCCGCAGACGCGCCTGTCGCACGACACACAGACCAATGCACTGGCCTCTCTCTGATGTGTTTCAAAGAGACTGCGCATGACGCACCCTGAGCGGGCCGGCCCCTGGACTACACCGCGTGACAGAGGCGCCCGAGTGACTGGCGGCTCTAGGCTGCCGGCGCCGTGTGTAGGGTAAGAAGTCCCGAACCCTGACGCGCAGCGCGGCGTGGGCGCGCAGGTGCGAGTTCATCCCGCAGATGATCTTCCTCAACTTCCTGTTCGGCTACCTGTGCCTGCTCATGATCATTAAGTGGGTCAGCGGCTCAACGGCCGACCTGTACCACATCATGATCTACATGTTCTTGCAGCCCGGCGACGCGGGGCTCACCTGCGACGGCGGCTGCACGGAGAATCGCATGTTCGCGGGCCAGGGCACCATCCAGGCGCGGCCCCCGCGCCTGCTGCGCGGCGCGGGCCGCGCGCCTGCGCCACCCTGCGCCACCTGCGCCCGCGAACCCATGCGCTGGGCTGCCGCGCGAGGTGGGGCGGGTCTGATTGCCGGAGCGTGGGCACTCCGTCTGTCACGCGGGATGGCTTGCACAGCTGGGAGGCAGCGTGGCGGTGGGCGCTGAGCACGCGTCATCTCCCGGGCCGCTCATGGCTCCCACCGTGTCTCGTCAGGCGCTGCGAGGGCCGGCGCTGCGAGTGCTTGGTGTCTGAGTGCTGGTCCTGCTGCCGGGCCCGGCGAAGCTGCCTGCGGCAGCCGCACGCGCCGACGCGTGGGGGCGCCGCGCGCGGCAGGTGCTGCTGGTGCTGACCGCGCTCGCGTCGGTGCCCATCATGCTGCTGCCCAAGCCGCTCATCCTGAAGAAGCGGCACGAGAAGCGCGCGGCGCAGCTGGAGGCGTACGGGCGCGTGTCGGCCGCGGACGCCGACGATGAGGAGCCCGCCGCGCTGCATGTCGCCGCGCCGCACGGCGGCCACGACGAGGAGGAGTTTGACTTCAGCGAGGTCATGGTGCACCAGGCGCGCCGGCCCGCCGCGCACCGGGCCGGTCTTGGTGGGGCACCACAAGAGCATGGTTTCGTTGCACGGCTGCGGTGCGGACTGGGGCCGCTCTGACACGAGGTGCGTCAATGCGGCCGGGCGGCGTCTCGGAAAGAGGTCGGTCAAGACGGCAGCGGCTGCTGTGCACTGTCCTGGCGCAGTGCATGCGTCGTGGGGGTGCGAGTTGGCAGAGCGCAGGGGGCGAGGGAGCAGGGGCGCGACGCGTCAGGTTCATCCTGCGGCCTGCTGCGCGGGCATATAAAGCCTGGTGCGCCGCGCGGCGCTGACGGCTGGGTCGTGCGGCGCCGCCAGATGATCCACACGATCGAGTTTGTGCTGGGCGCGGTGTCCAACACGGCGAGCTACCTGCGGCTGTGGGCGCTGTCGCTGGCGCACTCGCAGCTGAGCGCTGTGTTCTACGACCGCGTGCTCATGACCGGCATCAAGTACAATGCGGCCGCGCTGGTCGTCGGTGCGGCCGCGCCCCCGCACCGTCCTTGCGTCCCAACCGTTGGGCGGGCCTTGCGTGTCTCGCAAATGCTTGGTGCCAGAGCGCTCAAATCAACTGATGCTGTGCTGAGGAGTCCAAAAAGAGCGCAGAGCGGTATGTCCACAGCTGACCTCAGCCCCCCGCATCGCGCTGCGCGCCCGCCGCTGAGCATGGGCTCACGTTATGTGCCCACACACACGGCATGTGCTGACGCGCGGCGCGCGCGGGGCGCGCGCAGCGTTCTTCGTGTTCGCGCTGGCCACGCTGGGCGTGCTGATGGTCATGGAGACGCTGAGCGCGTTCCTGCACGCGCTGCGCCTGCACTGGGTCGAGTTCATGAACAAGTTCTACAGCGGCTCCGGGTACAAGTTCGCGCCGTTCTCGTTCGCGGCCGTGGACAAGGACGAGCTCTAGGGCGCCGCCTAGAGCTCGTGTCGCGCCAGGCCGCGCGCCGCGGCGCGCGGCCTGGCGCGGGTGTGGCTTGCTGCCATGTTCAGGGTTTGCTGTTTTTTAGGGCGTTGCTGGTAGGGGTGCTGCGGTCGCCTTGCACCTTGCACTATTGTAAAGGCCTCGTTTGCTGCGGCTTGTCTGCTGTTGCGCTTGTCCGACACTTTGACGCAATCGTGGCTGTCTCAGACTTGCAGGACATGCTGCTGTTCCCCAAAAGTGCAGCCCATTTTTTAATAGTTATATGTGGCCCACTAGGGTACGGGCTAGGGTGTAGGGTAGAAAGCCCGCGTGATTCAAACCCAAAAATTTGATGCCGCGGTGCCTTCGCAGTTTCGCGGCCTGATGGGGGTTTAGGAATCAGCAGGGATCAGCTGCGTTGCACATTAGTCCTTGCCTTAGCCAGGCTGCGGTGACGGTATGAGCAAGCCACGCGCCGATAGAGCCACACGCGCGGGGCCCGCCTCGGCGACGCTTGCGTTGCGTGAAGGCTTGCGCCGGGTCGTTGGTCGGGTGCACGACACTTAGAAGGTGCGCGCACCTTCGCACGCTCTCGTCGCACCCCGTCACACCCGCGCCCCCAGTCCCGGTTCACCCCGATCCGTGCGAGGTTGCTGCCCGTTTTGCACGCCACTGCCAGAGTCCAACCTGTCTGGCCAGCAAGTGTGTGGGTGGACCTGGCCAGGGAGAGTGCAGCCCGAGGGTGGGCGGTAGCTGGGTGAGTGAGCGGGGTGCGCGGGACGCAGCGGCCTGGGCCATGGCGGACGGCCGGCCGCCGCCCCTGGCGCCGCGCCCGCCGAAGCTGTCGTCGCTGCATGCAACGGGCGCGGACAGGGCGCTGCGGGAAAGGCTGCGCACGATGTCGCTGCGCCCGTTGAACGCGGCACACAGCAGCGACGCGGGTGCGCCGCGGCGACAGCCTCACCCCCGGCCCTGCAGCTGTGGCGCGTGGCGGCGCCTTGCCATCAAGCCTCTTCCCAGCAGGCCCGCTGTGCTTCGGACAGCGCTGCGCTCGCATTGCGTGGTGCAAAGCAGCGGCGCCGGTGCGCCGCGGCGCCCAGCGAGCCGCGGCGCTCTGGCCCCAGGCCCATGGCAAGGCACAGAGCAGCCACGGCACGCGCGACGGGGCCGCGCAGAGGACGTGGACGGCGCGCCGCTGATGGGCCAGACGCTGCTGCGCTCGGACGCGGCGGAGCTGGCGAGCTCGTCGCTGCCGACATCCGCGTCGCTGCCGCCGCCGCACCCCAACTCGCGGCCGATGTCGCGCCGCGGCTCCGCGCTCAGCCTGAACGCGGCCGCCTCGCTCGCGGGCTCCTCCGCCTCGCCCCCCGTCGCCGCCGGCGGGCTCCAGCGCCTGGGCTCCTCCAAGTCGCTGCAGCCGGAGCTGCGCCGCTCCAGCCTGGGCCTGGGCGCGGCGCTGGGCAGCCTGGCCGCGTCCACCGGCATGGCACCGCCCGGCCAGGGCGCGCACGCGCAGGGCGGCGCCGTGCAGGGCCTGCTGCCCGGCACCTGGTCGCTGCCCATCCCCAGCGCGCCCGATGACGCGGCCGAGGCCGCCGAGTCCGCCGAGGCCGCGGAGGCCGCGGAAGCCGCGGAGTTGGGCAGCGTGCGCCCCGCGGGCGCGCCGCAGCGGGGCCCGGCGTCGGGGCGTGGCGCGGGCGCCCGGCGCAACAGCAGCGACTCCGCGCTCGCGGGCGGCGGCGCGCGGGGCAAGGCGGCCGGCGCGGACGCGCTGGAGGGCAGCGTGCGCAACGGCTGGCCGCACTGGCGCGCGCCGCCTCGCTGCCTGGGGCCTGAGCTGCTGTCCGGGTGGACTGCGGCCAGATGCGCGTCTGCGATCAGGAAGGAGCGCCACATGTGTGAGGATCCACACACAGACAAAAAAACCTGGGATGCGCTGCAGTAGCATGGGACGGATGCTCACCGATCGCCATCACAAACACGTGAGTGACGTGTCATCAGTCTGTGGTACAGCCTCCCAACCAAGGGAGCTGCTAGCATGCGGACGTGCAAGGCCGGCTGCAATGCGTCAGCGGCGCTGAGACATGCAGACACGGCCGGCGGTGGACGGACGCCCGGGCGCGCTCCCGAAGATGCGAGCGGAATGCCGCCAAGCTGACGCCGGCGGCGCACGCGCGTCGCAGGCAGCGCGGCGGCCTGGGCGCGCAGCCGAAGGCCGGCGCCGGCGGCTCCGCCACGCTGAGCATCGAGGGCTCGCCCAAGGCCAAGGGCGCGCCCTGGCTGGCGCGCTGGCGGCGCTGGGCGGGCCTGCTGGCGCTGGCGGCGCTGGCGGCGGGCGGCGCGCTGGGCGCGGGCGTGCTGATCGGGCACGCCGCATGGCCGCGCACGGTCACGCGCGTGGCGCCCGTGCCCGGCTTCTTCTCGCGGCCGGACGTCGTCGTGTCGGCGGCGCGCCCCGCGCTCGCCGTGCCCTGCACCTGGCGTGGTTTCATACCTCCCAGGAGGGTACCTGCCAGGATGACTAAAGTCCGGGATAGCTGATGTTCAGGTGTGGACATGCAACCCATGCACTTGCATGCCCCAGATGCTATGCGGCTGCGCGCGGTGCAGGCAGTGCACTCCTGCCAAGTGTGTTTTGCATCCACATCCTGTGACGGCATGAGCCCTCTGTGGTTTCCCTTTTCATGCGTGGCGCAAGCCATCCCTCATCAGTGCTGCCCGCATGTCAGCTGAGCGCCGCGGGCTGGGCGCCAGGCCGCGACGGGGCCGGTAACGAGTGCAATGGAGGGCGGGCGACCGCAGCTGCTCAAGGGCATCGGCAACGTCATCGAGGGTGACGACCAGGCGGCCCCGCCGGGCGCGCGCGCGGGCGTGCGGCCTTCGTCGCTCAACCGCCCCTGGCTGCCGCTGGTGCGCGCGACGCGCTGGCACTGGCCTCCAATCCTCGTCCTTTGTGAGCGTGTAGTGTGACAACGGGCAGTCGGTATAGGTGCTTGCTTGACGAGGCCGGCGCTCAGTGCTGCGCGTGGGCGCCCCGCTGAGCGCACAGGGCCGCCACGTGGGCAGGAATGCAGCCCTCCAGCGCCTGGTGCCCCGCAGGGGCGCACTGCTGCTGCGGGCAGCGCCCTGCGCGAGCAACGCCCCCACGCGCTGACGAGCTCTGCGTCGCGCAGCAGGACAGCGCGGCCGCGGGTGGCGGTGCGGCCGCGGGCGGCGGCGCCGCGTCCCATGCCAGCGAATGGGGGGATGCGGCCGGCGGCGGCCCGGGCGTCGAGGACGGGCCCGGGTCGGCCGCCGCGGCGCCCGCCGACGGCCAGGTGCGGGCTGCGGGTCAGGCGGGGCGCGTCTGCGAGGGAAGTGCATTCAGGCCCGGCTTGCATTGCCGGTCGCCCTCGCTCGAAAGCTGCACAGCTCACGCATGCAGACACGCACCGCCGAGCCGCTCCCTCCGCAGCAGTCCGCTGAGTGGGTGACAGGAGGGTGCTAAGAGCTGCTTCTTGCGGCGTGGCCAGGCTGGGCCCGTCACCGGCGCCGGCTTCGGCCCGCCCGCGGGTGCACGCGGCGCGGCTGGCAGGGCATCGCCGCCCCCGCTCATGGACACCCTCGCAGACGCCGGCGCGCCTCCGGGCGGCTCCGTGTCCGGGGCCGGCGGGGCCTCGAGCCCGGCTGCCCCCGCCCCCGCAGCCGGCGGCTCCGCCCCGGTCGCGCAGAGCGATGCGGGTCCGGGCGCCGCGGCGGCGGCAGGCGGCGCGGGGGATGCCGGCGGCGGCACGGGGCTGCAGGCGCGCCCGGGCCGCACAAACTCGCAGTTGCTTGCGGAGCAGGCACATCAGCTGGCAATGGGACCGCCAGTCCAAGCCCTGCAGCCTGCGCCACATGCCGCATGGGAGCGCATGCAACACACACAGTGGCCAGACAGCCCACTGCCATCACCACATGCCGCTTGGCACTGGTGCTCATGCTTGCATCGCCAAGCCCATGGCTCTGCTGCCCACTGAGGCTCAGGCATGCATAGGCAGACGGCGTCGAGCCCCCCCCCACCCGCTGATAGCCCTCGAGAGCTGTGCTCAGCGCGCGCAGGAGGACCGCACGGGTCCAGGCGGCGACGCGGGCGGCGGCTCGCCTGGGGCCCCATGAGCGGCCTTCGCATGCCCAGCTAGGAAGGCTGCTCCAGATAGGCCAGGTACAATCTCTGTTTCCGCGCGCTGGGTGCAAGCGTGCCGCGGCGCGCTTGCACCGAGCAGCTGAGCGCGTGTGGCACCTTTGCGCTGAGCGCTGAGGTCATGAGAACGCACGTAGTTAGCGCCGCTGTGCCTCATGCATGTCGTCAAACACTGCTGTGCCTGTGCCTCGTAAAGCGCGCGCACCGTGTCTCGTCTGCTCCAGGACACATTTTGGTGCTCTTATTGATCGTTGCTAGTGGCGCCGTGTTGGAGCCTTCGGGCTTTGCATGCATGGTGCAAGGGTTTGCCTACTAAAATGCACATCCTTGCGCGCCAGTGCTGTGTTGAAGTATGCATGCCTGCGGGAAGCGCTTGATTCCGTATCCCCCTACCCAGGGCACTGCTGGCGCACCTGTTCAACCTCAGGTGCTGTTGTCACTCCGCTGCAGCTGCAAGGCGAACAAAGTTATTTCTGATCAAGCTGTAAGCTAAGGCAGTCTGTAAGAGCATAACAGCAGAGACATGCAGCAAGGGTCGCCAAGCAGCGAGCCTCCAGCCTAGTATGAACTGCATGTGACTGTCTTTCCGCCTCTGCTATTTAACTGCATCCGTTTATGAATGCCTTAGCATCTGGACCCCAAAGTGGCCCCACAGAATAGGTGTTGAGATGGTTGCTCCCGAGAACTCGCTTGTGACTCAAAGGTCATTTGCAATGCGCTGCTCAACACCGCGATTTCTGCCGCTCGCCCCGTGCTGCCTGCACCAGCGCAGCCCTTTCGGCGCCAACTCGACCCTGCGGAGAGCCGCGGACCTGAGCACGCGGCCAGCGCCTTGCCGGGGCTCGCACGCGGTCGCGCACACCGCGGCGAAAGAGGCGGGGCCTATCAAGTGCGGCCAGGCTGTGTGCACCGCGCCGCTGCCTGCCTGCTCGCATGTGGTGCACGCTGAGAGCCGCATGGCCTCACTTACATGCGTAGCGGCGTCCTGATAGCAGGTGTGGCTGTCCAGGTGGGCCCTGGATACGGAGGCGACAGCGTCGAACTCGGCCAGCCAGGAGCTGCCGGCCAGCGGAGGCATGGGCATCTGCGTGAACAGCACCTACGACAGCGGCAACATAGAGGTCGGCAGCCCCGGGCTGAGTATCCCGCTGACAAGGGCGTCAGACAGCTGCCTGCCATTGTCAGCCGCTGCGGCGCCGTGGCTGCTTCATCAGGCCCCGCTCCGCCCGCTGCAACGAGGCGCCTTGCGCCGCGGGTGCCTGCGGTGCCGTGCGTGCGCAGCGTGAGAGGCCCGGACCACAAGACGCGCACGGACTGCCTGTAACATGACTGTGGCGGCGTGCGCGCAGGTTATGAGCATCTCCGACCCGAACGAGCGCGACGTGTGCCACACGCTGGAGCTGAGGATACATGAGTGCGCGCGCGCCCGGCCTGCCGCTGTGCCGAGCGCGCAGGCCTGCCCGCCCCGCTGGACCGCTGGTGCTGCGTCGCCAGAGCTGCCCTGCTCGCGAGCGCTGCCTGCCTACTGCTGCTGCGGCTCAGCGCGCTCACGCCCTCACAGCACCCTGCTGCACTCACCGCGCTTGCCTCCCTGCTGTGACCCAACTGCTGCCTGCTGGGCTAACATGCTTTGCGCACACAGAGTTCATATGCATTGCGCACAGAGAGGTCCTCTCCGTGCTGCCCGTCGGGGACAGGGTTGCCAGACCCTGCCCGCGCCGCGCAGGGACCCGTTCTGCGAGACCGACCGGCGCGCGCACTTCCAGTGGTTCTCCTACAGGCGCGGGCCCTGCCGCCGCGCCTCCCGTGCCGCGCGCCCGCGCTCGCCGCGCAGCTCAGGCGCAGGGCAGCCGGCAGGCCCGCCCCGCGGCGCCGCGCCCTCGGGGAGGGTTGTCCTCTGTCACTTTGTGCAATGAAAACTGCATACCCCGTATTTCTGGCCGTCAGCTCCGTCGCGCGGCCGCATGCTGACCCTGACCCTGCCCGGCACAGGGTCAGCAACGCGCGGTGCGAGAAGCTAATCATGAAGCTGATGAACGCCGGGCAGGCGTCCTTCCCGTTTGCGTGGCACGGCTACTCCGCCTGCGCCAGCTACGACCGGCACTACTGGTCCGGCCCCCTCCGCCGGGGCTCCTCGCTCCCATACGCAGGAGTGCCAGGGCTGCGCTACTTACACCATGCCCGCGCGCCCCATCGCTGCCGGGCAGACCCAGCTCGGCGGCGCCGACCACGGCGCGCGAGCCGCGCGAGCCCGCGCCGGCGGCCTGAGCCGGGCGCGCGGCGCGCGCAGGTTCCGCGTGCCGACGCAGTACGACAAGGAGGCGGGCGTGCTGACGATCACGCACATCCCGGAGCAGGACGCATGCCAGTACGCGTACTTTGCGAGCTACTCGTACCAGCGGCACCAGTCCATGGTGGCCGACCTGCAGGCGCGCGACGGCGTGCGCCTGGAGATGATGGGCCAGACGCTGGACGGGCACGACCTGGACGTGCTCATCGTCGGCGCGGGGGGGGGGGGGGGGGGGGGGGGGGGGGGGGGGGGGGGGGGGGGGGGGGGGGGGGGGGGGGGGGGGGGGGGGGGGCGGGG
>JAABUY010007061.1_pt1 | contig 10791 bp, 8 predicted proteins | sample 5560271 | NCBI WGS metagenome assembly JAABUY01 (sample SAMN10711886, study PRJNA513374) | rock metagenome | isolation source: Antarctica rocks | place: Antarctica: Victoria Land, University Valley
GCTTCATGGATATCGACTCGCTGCTGCCGCGCGCCGCGCCCGCGCCGCGCGTGGGGGCCTGGCCCGCCGGCCTGCCGGCCGGCGGCGACTGCGCCGGCTCGCCGCCCAGGCCGCCTGCGTGGGCACTGCCGGCTGCCGCCGCGCCCGCGCCTCTGCCCGCGCCCGCGCTCTCGCCTGCTGCGGCCCCTGGCGTGCAGACGGGCGCCAGCGCGCGGGAGGCGAGCAGGGGCGCACGTGCGGGCGGTCGGGCGGCGGATGCGGCCAGCGCAGCCAGTCTGGCCGCACACCGGGATGGGGCGCGGGGTCATGCGGGCGCACCGGGAGGCGAAAGCGGGCACAGCAGCCGTGCGAGCGCGGGTGGCAACTTTGGCGCGCTGGAGCGCGAGAGCGCCGCCTTCATGGAGAGCACCGGGCTGAGCGCCGATGCGCTGCTGGATGAGCTGCTGGCCGGCAGCGAGGGCGGCGCGTGGGGCGCCTGCGGCGGGCCACTCTGCGCGTGAGCGCGCGGGCGATGGGAAGGCTGTCGCTTGGCTGCGCAAGGGGTTTGCAGTGGGCGAGGCTGCGTGGCGGCGGCGCGCCGTGCTTTTTGCGGCGCGTAACGGCGCGCAGGAAGTCCGCACGCGCTTATGCGCCAGGCATGTGCGCTGTCAAGCGTGCTCCTGTTCAGCGTTGCGCTCAGCCTGTCTGATTCACGCAGTTCGTGCGGTTGCAAGTTGACAGTTTTGGCACAGCCTTCGCGCTGCAAGATAGTGCGCTGTTGGCGCGCCCGTTGGCATGCTAATCAAGGACTCGGTGGCAGCAGCCTTGCCTGCTGCCCAGGCTGCACGCGCACGGCGATGGGGCACATGGCCCTGCGCATGCGCATCAGACGTCCAGGCGCCCCAGTGCCTGCTATCAGGGCCGTCAGCGGGTGGCGGACTGCGCCTGCGTGCGAAAAATTTTACTGCTGCACGCATGCAGTTTGGCTGAAACAAGGCTTTTGGGGGTGGGGTCGTAGTATGTTCAGGAGGTGCTTAGGTAGGCTGTTGATGTGTTGCAGGGGCTGTTGTGCTGCCACATTGTTGACCTGATTGCGCATTCTGCGCCGTGTTGTGTCGCTGGCGCACGCTGTGCGCTGGCATAAATCGCTGCCCATGCCTGGCACCAAGTCTGCCAGTCATGTCTGCTTCTGTGGGCGCACAAGTTGGGCGGTGGTAGATGGTGCCCTGGTGGCAGCGGTCAGCACGCAGCCAGGTTAGCATACCAGTTGCTGGTATCATGGGCGCTTGATCCTGGTGCTACAGGATTGCTGCCCGAGACAGGTGGTGGTAGGCAGGCAGTGTTTGGTCGGCGCTTGTTGGAGCGTGCTTGTGTCAGTCTGTTGATATGGTAGTGTGTGCGTTCAGGCGGCCAGCGATGTGCTTTTATTTTTTGCTGTTGCAATGCGCTGGTGGCAGCTGAGCTCGGTGTACAGAGGTATGCAGCGCGAGTACAAGCCTGGCCTTTGCAGTTCATGCTGTTGATTCTCGTTGTGCCTGCAACGGCAGGTTGTAACTAGAGTTCTTGCTGTCCGTCCGCCGTCTGACTTGCATGAGCAGCATTCGCTCTTTTCAACACAGCTTACAACACAGATGGTGTACGGGAATACCCAGCCAGACACTGTAGGCACATACTGCAGTGCAACCGTGTTCAGGCTGGTTGTCACTTTCACGGTTCCCCTCACCGACACCTTGCATGCCACATGCTCGGCCCTCTGCTCGGCCCTGCACTCATTCGGTCCTATGGTTCACGACAGATATGGTTCACGACAGACACGCAGAGAATGTAATAGAAGACAGCCTCAGCCACTCTGAATTCGGCGCAATAAGGGCTGCAGCATGACTGGGTCACTCGCACTGTCACGCGCGGGTGCCGCGCCAGCTGCTGTTGCGGCGCATGCCGGAAAGAAGTTCACATCGCCTAGAGGGGTGGTCGGGCGGGCTCGACTAACCCTGCCCTAGTGCTGTCCTACAAAAGCCCGGCGGTTGGGCGCGACGCCAGCCACCAGTGCGGGCGCGGCGGGGCGCAGCACGCGCCGGCCCACCACAGACGGGCGCCAGCCGCCCGGACCCGCGCAGCACGCACGCGCTCTGGGGCAGTTTTGCAGCCCGGTTGGCTGCAGCGCCCCACCAAATTAAATTTGACGTGCAGCGCATGGAGCAGCACAGCTGCACCAAGAATCAACACAGCCAGGGGCCTGGGCGAGGCGCCGCACGGCTGCATGCAAGCCTCCCCATGCTTGCACACCAGTCCCATGATGCGCCATGTGGCGCATGGGCCGGTGGGCAACCGGCAGCGCTGCCAGCCGGAGCTCACACTATCAACAGGTGGCGCAATTGGGACAACCGCACGGCTGTTGGGCACACGCGCGTGCTCTCAGCATGCGAGCGTCGGGGCCGGCGCAAAGCTGGCGATGGGCATGCGGCAGAAGGGGCAGGCCGGCACGCTGCTCGCGTGCCCGGCCGCGCACAGCTGGCGCGCGCAGGCCGCGCACAGCGTGTGCCCGCACGCCGGCGCCACCTGCGCGCCCTCCTCGCAGCAGATGCTGCACTCGCCGCCGCCGGCCGCCGCACCGCCCCACCCTGGCCCCGCATCGTCCCCGCCACTGCTGGCACGGGCGGTGCATGCGCCTGCAGGCGCTCCTTGCCGCGCATCCTTGCCCGGCAGGCCTGGCGACTCGCCGCCCAGCGCGCAGTCGGCCGCGGCGGCGAGCATCGCAAGCGTGACGCTGGCCGCGCGCCGCATCGCGCTGGGCGTGCGCTCCGAGACGGTGCAGCCCGGGTCGCCAAAGCTGGCGCCCGCCCCACCTGCCCCGCCCGCCGACACGAAGCAGTGCACGTCAAAGTCGACGGACGCGCTGCGCGAGCAGCGCCGCTTGCGCACGGCGGCCCGGCTGTCCGCGGCGGCCTCCGCCTTTGCGCCGGCCGCCGGCGGCGGTGCCGCCGGCCGCACCGCCGCGATGCTCGCCGTCTCGCAGCGCGGTGGCGGCGGGCACGGCGGCGGGCTGGCGGCGCAGCCGTCGCAGGCCGCGCGGGCAAAGGGCGACGCGGGGCCCGCGGCCGGGGGCCGGGCGGGCTCTGGGCTGCCGGGGGGCGCGCCGGGCCCGACCTGCGCCTGCGCCAGGTGGCGCAGCAGCAGGCCGCGGTGCGCGGCGGCTGCCAGGCGCGCGAGGCGCGGCACGCGCTCGCAGCAGTAGTGCGGCAGCAGCGCCTCCGGCGCGCGGCCGGCCTCCAACATCTGCCGCCAAACACAGGGTGAGGGTAGGTGTACCAGAGCCGGAGCCTGGTCGCCCGTGCTCTGCTCGCAGGCGCTATACTGCGGGGCAGCTGTGGCGCTGCGGGGAGGCCGGCAGAGCGCACGGCCGCCTCACGGGGCAGAAGGAGGCGGGCGGCGCGCACCCGCACGATGCTCGGCACGGCGCCGGAGGTCACCGCGACGTCCACCGGCCGCAGGCCGCTCCAGGTGCGCATTTGCCGCAGGTCGCCCAGCGACTCGCCGGCGCCGGCGCTGCGGGCGTCCGCCGCCGCGGCCTCGCCGGGCGTACCCAACTCAGCCTCCAGCGCCTTGCGCGCCCAGGCCTCCATGAGCAGGCGCACGACCGCCGCGCTGTTGGCCGCTGCAGCCAGGTGCACCTGCGCCAGCCACCGCGCAAGCCTCAGCCGCAGCCTCTGCGCACACGCGCACGCAGGGGACCGCCCTCGCACGTCAGCTCCTGTCCCTGCTAACCCTGCCCACAGACCGCGCGCACACAGGACGCCCGTCACCTGGTACAACCCGCACGGCATGCACGCTCGTCCACGCCGGGTGCAGCGCAGCGGCCCGGCGCGTGCGCGCGCGCGCACGCACGGCAGCCCCGCGCACCGGCGTGGCGTCTGCGGGTGCGGGCGGCCACCGCAGCGGGCTGTCGGCGCGCGCGGGCGGCGGCCCGCCGCCCACGCGCGCGGCCAGGTCCGCGCGGCCGCCAGCAGCGCGCCGACCGCGGCCGCGCGCCCGTGCATGGCCGCCAGGTGCAGCGGGGTCAGGCCGGGCGCGGCGCGCGCATCCACGTACCTGCGCGATGGCGGCGCTCGGTCAGCCAGGCGCGCCCATGCCCGCCCGCCTCCCTGGCCTGTTGCTCTGCGCCCGCGCCCTGCAGCTCTGTCAGGCCAGCAGCGGTGCTCAGGCCTCCCGCCATGCCCGCGCAGGCTGGCATGCATCGGCGAGCCCGACAGCAGCGGCAGCGCTCCTTGCAGGCACTGCATGGTGCGCGCCGCGGCGCCGCAGCGGCGCGCGCACCACGGCGCCGCTGGGCAGGCAGCGGCGCGCGGCGCGCATGCGCTGCGCCCGCGCGTGTGCTCGCGCGGGGCGCGCCTGGCGGCGCCCCCGGCGTCGACACGCACGTCCTTGAGCCAGACGGGCGCCGGCGCGCCGCCCAGGCGCACGGCGCCCTCCAGCAGCGCAGCGATGCAGTTGGCCCAGCCGAACAGCGCGGCGTAGTGCAGGCACGTGTGCTCGTGGCGGTCCACGAGCAGCGGGTCGGCGCCCGCCTCCAGCAGCTGCGCAGCCACGTCGGCGTGCCTGGCGCGGCAGGCGCGGAGGCGTAGGGTTAGGGTGGGGCCTCCAGCAGCAGCGCCGCCACGTCGGAGTGCCTGGCGCGGCGGGCGCGGCGGACGGCCTCGCGGACACCGGCCTGACAGGCGGCGGCGCGCCGCACGAGCGCGGTCGGCGACGCGGCTAGCGTCCGGTGGCGTGCAGCATGTTGGCAGCAGCAGTCCCCGAGTGACGGAGAGGGCAGGCGCGTGCGAGTCGCGGCTGGCGCAGGCAGGGGTGCCACGCTCGCCGAGCGGGGAGCGCCGGAACAGCCTGGCGAGGGGGCAGCCGTGCTGGTGCGCAGGCAGCGCAAGCGCGCGGCGCGCACCCGCGCCGGCACGCGACCATCAGCGCCGTCAGGCCATGCGTGGTGGCGCGGTCCAGCAGCGCGCGCACGGCCGCGCGGCCCTCCTCCTCCGAGCGGCAGTGCGCCGCCGCGTGGCAGAGCGCGGCCGAGATGAGCAGCTTGACCAGGTCGCGGCGGCCCACAGCTGCGCCGCTTCGGCGGTCAGGACAGAGCAGTGGGCTCAGGGTGAAGCGTTGCTGTGCCATGCTCTGAGCCAGCTCCTGCGCGGCGGCGCAGGGAGCCCGGCAAGGCAGGCGGGGGCGCGGAAGCAAGGCCGCAGCTGGCGGCGCCAGCGCACCAGCTGCGGCGTGCAGCAGCGACTTGCGCGATGCAACGTTGGCCCAGTACGCCAGCGCCGGCTGCTGCACGAGCACCTGGCGCGCGCAGGGAAGCCGGTCGGCCGCGGCCCTGCTCGGGCACTGCAGGCCCGCCTCTGCTGGCCCCTCTGCGCCTCGGCAAGCAGGCAGCAAGCCTGTGACAGGGCCGTCCACACATAGTCAGCCCTAAGCGAGCGCGGCCGTCGCGCAATAGCGGGCTCGCCAGCGGAGTGCTGCACATGCCTGCAGCGCTGCTGCCTGGGTACCAGCCTGAAAGCCAGAGCACAGCAGGCCGTGCGGCGTTGCACTGCCTGGGACATCCTGGGCTTGACTAGTAGTTGCCCCCGGGCACCTTCTGACATCCGACCTCGACCGATTCAGGCTCAAGACACAGAGCAGGACGACTTCGACTTGTTCTCGACAAGACAACAACAGCGCAGCCTCACGAGCCAGCAAACGCGCTATGTGGTCCGCTCGCAAAGCTCGAGGGAGCTCCGTTTGACTAGTCCACAAAGCACGGGCTCCCTCACAGCAGCGTACACTCAATCTCAATAAGACAAGCAACACCAGAATAGCCCTGTATAGCCCAGGCCTGCAACATACACCGCAGCGCACCTTGCGAAATGTAGTATCGTCGCCGTTGGTTACAGCCTGCAGCAGGACGGCGCCGCCTCCAGGGGAGCAGCTATACACCGCCCCCATGGTCTGTGGCTACAAACTCGTAGCTTGCCTCCAACTTTCGCTAGGCATTTTGTCTTAAACTGACCTATCAAAACCCTCACTCGCCAACATGAAGGGCCTGAAACTGTTCTGGCGCATGCAAGAGCCCAGATTTGCAAGAGCGAAGCTCTTGCAAGAGCCCAATTGGACTCAAGAGTTGCAGTAGGCCATACTTGGGTTGCGGAACGTTGATCGCCTTGCCTGCTGCAGAACTGCAGCGCTCCAGCTCTGCAGATGCTCTGTGCGAGGTGCAAATTTCTCGCCCAGCGCTGCCTGTCTGCGAGCTTAGCCAGACCACAACACACAAGCACGCCGTGAGCGAGCAGGTACACCAGCCTACTTACACATACATCAGCAGCACCGAACAGACACACAGCGCTGGGCGCCCCTTCCAAGCAATACAGAGCCCCGCTGCCGCAGAATAACACGGCACCGACCAGGACAGGCTATGCACCGCCGCGCCAAGTGAGCTGGCACGACAGTGGGAGCGAGGCAGGCGCCCCCAAAACTCCCCCACTGCGAGCCAGCACAGGCACATACACTCCTGGAGTCTGAGGGGATCACGCCAGACGCCCTGTAAAAGATGCGCCCCTGGTCCAGCCGCGCGCGGAGGCTGACAGGGCACCCCAAGCTCCGAGCACGGAGCGGTAGAGGAGACACGCCCTGCCAGCCTCTGCCCAGCCCTGACAGCCCCTACTCGAACACCGCGTTGGTGGTGCGCCGGAACCGCGGCGGCCGCTCGGCGCCCTGCTGCTGGAGCGCCATGAACTCCGCGTCGCGCAGGGCGAACAGGCGGCGCACGTTGATGATGGAGAGGTCGGCCAGGCTGGAGCAGGTCAGGTCGGCCTGCTTCAGGCGGTACGCCGGGTGCGCGCCCTGCACCGCCACCGCCTGCCGCGCGCGCGCGGGGCGGCTGTAAGCAGGTGATGGTGGCCGCCGCGCGTGTCAGTGTCTGGAGGCCGCTTGCGCTATGACGGCTCCCGCCCGGTGCAGGAGCGCTGTCAGGCAGGCTGCCCAGCACGCACGGCACTGGCGTGCATGGGGCAGCGCGCTTGGGCCCGTCGCCGCCGCCAGCCGGGGCGTCCGGGGTTGCAGGCAGTCACACACGCCCTTGACTCAGGCTGACTCTACCACAGCCCTACCCTTGCCGCTGGCGGCCGCTCACAAGCACAGCCGCGCTATCCTGCCGGCGCCGCGCGCGCCTTCATGGTGCAGTTGTGCGCGGCGCAGACGCCGACGGGCGACGTCTCAAACACGACGCAGTGGTCGGGCGGGCGGCCGAGCTTGATCGCGGCCGACAGCAGCCGCTGCGCGAGCGTCTCCATGCCGTCCTCCGCGGTCACCTCCGCGCGGAAGAATCCGCGCAGGCCCATGCGCTCCAGCGCCGCGCGCACCGCCGTCCTGCGCGCGGGCGCGCCTCTGCAATGGGCATATGCGTCTCTGCATGCGCGCGGCTGGCGAACGGCTTGCCCCAGCACATTCCCGTTCCGCCCGCATGGTCGTGTGCGGCGACGACCATGACAACATTATCCCACTAACAGCAAGTTCGCCTTACCGCTGAGACGTATTGCACAGCCTTGAGGTCAGGATCCCCCACCGCACGCCGCTGCTCATCACATACGGAAGGAAGCCTGCAGAAGAAGAGAGCAAGCAGACAAGGCTGAGCAAGCGAGGGCCCCTGTCCCACGGGCCCCAGCCGCAGCGACCTCGCGGTCGGCCCCCGCCAGCACACCACAACGCTTGCCACGTTACGCCCCGCCCTTGTGCCCTCACAGGGACTGCCTGTTGACGGGGTGCCACACGTGGTCCTGAGTACACAACAGGGGCAGCGCGACAGGACGCGCCTATCGAAGGAGGTCACGAGCGCGCAGGGCACGCTGGCGCGCTGCAGCGCGGCCAGCCACTCGCGCACGCCCGGCCGCGGCTCGCTCAGCGTGTGGAACAGCTCCGAGTACACCGCCGCCACGCGCCAGGCCAGGCGCTGCGCGACGCCCCACTCGCGCGTCCACTGCAGCACCTGCCGCGGCCGCACGCCCCCCCCTGTCAGGCGCTGGCCAAGCGAGGAGAGAGCATACTGTCGAGGTATGCTTCTGCACCGCTCACCGCACTCGCCCGCTGTGCCACAACCCGATAAAAACAATGCACAGCGCAGAGCAGTCTCACGAGCCAGACAGCCGGTGCGGCAAAAACCCAAATGAGCAGGCAGGACCTCCGTGATGGCCCGCTCTGGCCGCAGGTCGTAGAGTTGCCGCTCCGTCTGCGGGAAGGGCAGGCCCTCCTCCTCGGCCACCTGTCGCCACGCCTCGCGCTGCAGCTCGCGCGTGTCTGCTATCACGCCTGCGCGCAGGCCCGCAAGCCCGCCGTCACGCTGAGCTGTCTGGCAACCACGTACGCGCAGCCTGAGGTCACCACAGCCGTCTTTTTTAGTGTGCTTCACACATCAAGCAGGAGGCATGTACATCTCCAGACGAGCGTGTGCAGGCACCGTCAAAGTTGAAGAGCATGGCGTGCGCCTCGTCTGGCCGGAACGCTTGCCGCATGCGCTGCGCGCCCCGGACTTTCAGGCGCTCGTTCAGGTCGTCCACGCCCAGCCGCAGCGGCTCGCCGCTCAGACGGAACTGGATGAAGCCCTGCACACGCGCCTTCCAGCAGTCACAAACTCAGGCTTTTTGGATGACAACAACGCCGTGCAACGCTGTGCAGTGTGTGCCACTCTTGTGTATAATACAGGCTGCCTCAACGCGCGTCTGCGTAAAGAATCTGACGAGCCGGGGCGCGCCTGCCCATACTCAGCGCCCGCCGACAGGTGCCCGCCCTCCCTGACCTGCTGGAACAGCCGCTCAGCCTCCGGGTCAGACTGTGGCTCTGCCGCGTCGCTGCGTGCTCCGCAGCGCGCGTCCCTGCCTCGCCTGCGCGCGCGGCTCTCGGGCCTGCTTCCTCGCAGGCGCCGCCCCGCTGACAGCGCTTGGCGGCACACCAGCGGACCAGGCGTGTGGCCACACGTGTGCAAGGTCTGCTGCATGACCGCACAGCGGACCACTGCGCGCTATATGTCTGCAAAGAGGCTTTCAGCCTGTGACACAGTCGCTTCACGCCACTCTTACTGCGTACTGTAATGGCAGAGGCCAGAGGAGCTTGGCAGCCTTGCAAGGAGACAGCTTGTGGAATCGAAAGCTAATTAGGCTTCACCTCTGAAAGCTGCCAAGCTCCATGACCACTGCTCCCAGTGCACTGCTACAGCACGTCACAAAGGGCACTGTCCGCGCAGTAACACACCTGCATCCACACTGCTCAGGCTGTAAGCGTGGCCCAGCACAGGGGCAGACCAAACTCGCAACAACGGTTTCTTATTTAGAAGCAGAGGGCTTCGGGACTACCAGAGTTCAAATGCAATTACATGCTCAAAATTTACCGACCCTCAACAGCAATACGCGCAGCTGCCAAGGCCTGAAACTGGAACTGGACTTTCGCAAAGTCTAGAGGCTGCGCAGTGGCAGGCTCTGCGGCCAGCTGCGCTGCAGCAAACCACCCTATAATTAAATTATTGCATGGCTTACAGTGACGCACCCCGGCACAGCATGAGCGCTGCGCTGCCGCTCACGCACAGCAACTGGGCATGAAAGCCAAGTCGGCGCACCGCCGGGCGGTTCGGGGCGAGCGCATTCCAGGCGCAAGCAACCGCGCCGCCCGGCTGCGCACGCGCCGCGCTCACAGGCCAAACTTGGCGCGCCGCGGCGTGGCCAGCGGCGTGCTCGCGCCGGGCGTGGCGATGGCGCTGCGCTGGCGCTCGCGCACGGCGGCGGCGGCGGCGGCGGCCTCGGCGGCGCTCGCGGCCGCCTTCTGCTCGGCGGCCGCCATCTCGGCGCCCATGGAGGCCTTGGCGGCGCGCTCGCGCGCGCGCGCGGCCAGCCGCGAGCTGTGGCTCTCCTTGATGCTGAAGAACATGGGCCCCAGCTCGGCCAGCCACTCCGGGTCCACCGCCGTCACGCACTGCGCGCGGGCCGCCCCAGGACGCTCACCGCCGTGGCTCAGGCAAGCGCGAAGGTGTTCGAGCTCATGCGCGCGCGCGCGCGCCGCCAGCTGCGAGCTGCAATGTGCAATTGTCCATGCAGCCCCCTGCGCCACACCTCTATCAAGTGCAGCCATGACATGCCCGTGCTGCACGACTGCGCGCGCCTGCTGCAAGCGCAGCGCCCCATGTGAGCATGCCCCCCGGCACCCCCGGCGGCCTGCACTGCGCCAGCAAACCGTGCACTGGGGTGCCACGCAGACAGGCTTGGCATGCGAACCCGGGCATGCTGTCAGTGTGACAGCTGGGGGCCCAAGCCTAGGGCGACCTACCCTACACCCTACCAAACCCTTCACCCTAACCTAAGTGCGCGCCTGCATGTACTCCTTGGTGGTGAACACGAGCTCGTGGTAGGTGATGTAGTCGGGCGTGTAGCCCAGGCCGTACAACGCGCTGGACGGGTGCAGGAAGCAGGGCATGCCGGAGCGGCAGTTCACGTACTCGCCGATGCCCTGCGCGCCCGCGCGCGCCGCGCTCGGCCGCCCGCGCTCGCGCCGCGCGCTGTGCACGAGGGCAGGCCCGCGCAGGCGGGGCCTGAGAGTCGTGCTGAGGAGCCGCGGATGGCTGCGCACAGGCGCGCTTGAACAGACTAGAACAGAGTGCAAGTCGAGTGCGAGCTGCGCACGGACGGCCTGCGAGCTACGCGGCCAGGGCTGCCGCCACTGCGCGGCCGCCTGCAGGCCGGGCCCCGCGCGCGCGCCGCGGCGCGCCTTGAGCTTGGCGGCGTTGTGGAAGTAGGCGGCGCAGATGGC
>JAABUY010007062.1_pt1 | contig 10791 bp, 14 predicted proteins | sample 5560271 | NCBI WGS metagenome assembly JAABUY01 (sample SAMN10711886, study PRJNA513374) | rock metagenome | isolation source: Antarctica rocks | place: Antarctica: Victoria Land, University Valley
CCGAGGAATTGGAGGCCGCGCTGGACGCGTCCGACGCTGATGAGGAGGGCGCAGGGCTCGGCCAGGGCTTGCAGCCCGGTGCAGGGCCTGGCAAGGGCTCGCCGGGTGCCGCCCAGCCCGGCGCAGATCGCCGCAGCGCCGCCGACGAGCCCCCCGGGCCTGGGCGTGCAACCGCCGCTTGCGCCCGCGGCGGGCTTGCTGCGGGTGATGCGGCGCGCGGGAGCGGCGGGGGAGCCGCCGCCAGATTAGGGCCGGACCCCACAGGCGCGGCGCGCGCGGCCTGCGCGGGCGGCCCAGGAGGCGGCGAGGCAGTGCAGCACGCCGCGGCCGCCGGCGGGCGGCGGCCCGGCCATGCAGGCCGCGGCGCGTACGTGCAGTGCGCGCCCCGCGCTCGCTGCTGCACATAGGGCTCTCGGGGCCTGTCGTGAAATTATGCCTGTAGAGACGTCCACAGTGCTGGGGTGTTCTGACGGGCGCGTGATACACTTGTGCGCCTTCGCTGGACGCGGTGTGCTTGCGTGTGAAGCGTGTGTTGCAGTGCATGTAGCCAAGCTGCGCGCGCGGCCGACGCAGGTACGAGGCCTGGCAGCTGGGGCCCGTGCGGCTGCTGACGCGCGCGCACACGCGAGCCTGCCTGGCGGCAGCAGACCCTGCTCCAAACCCCGGCCCGGCGCCAGACCCCGCGCCAGACCCCGCGCCGCCGCCCGCGACCTGGGCGGAGGCAATCGCGGCCGCGCAGCCGCCGCCAGCGGCAGCCGCGGCCGGAGCCGCACCCGGCCCCGCCGCCGGCCCCGCGCCGGCGGCCCCGCCGCTGCTGGTCGTCCGCGTATCCGCGGAGTACCTGGGCGAGCGCGAGCAGGACGAGGAGGAGACCACGGCGGCTGAGGTCGCGCGCTGGTGGGCCGCGCTGCGCGTGCGCCCGGGCGCCCGCCTGCTGGCGCGCCCCCCGCCTCGCGCCTGTGAGCAGGGTGGGGGCGGCCACCCTTGCCCTGACCCGAGCCCTGGCACTGCCGTGGTGCATCAGGAATGCGAGAGTGTGGCAATGAGCAGGACACCGCCGCAGCCAGCGCTACGTGCCATTGGGCCGAGCTGCCCGAGCGGCTGGGCGTTCGCCTCCTTGCGCACTCCCCTGACAAGTAGAACGTTCTAGCCATGTGCCTTGTGGGTCATATGGGGTTAGCCTTCGGCAGCCTGCTGCGGCGCACACAGCGCGGGTCAGCCGAAGCAGTGGCCGCAAGTCAATCTAGCACCTTGCCGCCGTGCGCAGGTGGGCCATGCGAGCACGGGCTCCGGCCCACCGCCTTGCCGCCGTGCGCAGGTGGGCCATGCGGGCGCGGGTTCCGGCCGGCTGCTGCGCCTGGAGCAGCGCACCGCGGCTGAGCTGGCGGACGCGGCGGCCGCCGGCGCGGTGGCGCCGCCGTTCCTGTGCGCGCTGCTGGCGGAGCTGGCGCGCGCGCTGGGCGCCGCGCCGCCTGGGCGCTACCTGCTGACGCACGCGCCCGGCGGCGCCGCGCTCGCGCTCTGGCGCGCGCTGCCCGGCGAGCTCGCCGTGGCGGAGGCGCGCGCGCGCGGGCCGGGTCCAGTTCCTGTGGGGGGGGTAGAGTTGGGGCTGACATGGCGGAGTTGCGCCCTGACAATTGTGGGTCTATCCAGAGGGGCTAGGCTCCAGCGGCGGCTGGCGCTGCACGCGGTCGGCGGCGCCCGTCGCGCAGCCCTGCCCGCTCGCTGCGGCGCTGCGTCCGGCGGCGGTCGGGGCGCGGCGCGCGCACGGCGCACCCCCGCTGGCGGCCTGCTTGCCGGCTGTCCGGAGGCCGCGCGACCAAGGGGACAGACGGCGCGGCGGCGCTGCGCGCAGGGACATGCGCCGCCGCTGCCATGCGATCCTGCGGCGGGCGCGGGCGCGGGCGCGTTCGACCTTTGGGCGGCGCACGCCGACAGCGGCGCCGTCGACCACGACCACGTGCGCGTCCACCTCAGCCCAGCGCTTTGTCGTGAGAGCAGTGCGCAGCTGTTTCCTGCATCCGCTGGAGAGCGTCGTCAGCCTCCGCTGTGCTCCCACATGGGCCTCTGGACTCGACAAAGAAGCAGACGAAGGAGAAGGGTGCCTTCTTTTTCTGCCCGTACAATTTTTTCCCAACTCACGAATAAGGCAGCTGTATTGACCACACCCATCGGAGTGGTGCTCACAAACGGCTTCCGGCCGCACATTTCCCGCTGCATGCGACCGTGGAGAGCGGCCACGCAGGTGCCGTTCACGCCGCGGCGCTGGCGCCCGAGCGCGCCGGGCGTGCCGCAAGTGCCCTTCACATTCCCGCTGCGGCCGGCGGCCCCGGCGCGTGCGAGCAAGCGCGGGCGCGGGCGCGGGCGCGGCGGTGTCCGCGGCGGCGCGGGGCAGGGCGCGCGCGCGGCCAAGCGCGCCCGCGTGCGCAAGCTCATGCCGTCTGCGTGGACCGTTGGTGCGCGGCGCCGCTTAGCACCGTGTCACGCCGGCACACCATGGCCGGAATTGTCGGCGAGTCGCCTGCAGACGCGCTTGCTCTCGCGAGGTCACCTCAGCCTGCTCACTGAGCTGGTGAGGCGTTGCCTTGTGGCTGGCCCAGCACTGCTAAGCGTCGGGCGAGCATCGACATCGCGAGCACCACCCGCAGACGCTCTGCTCCAGGCCCGGCCATCACAGCATGCGCTTCTGCATGTCCCCTCGGAGGCCAGCTGGTAGTCTGTGGCGTGGCTCTGTCTCTGAAGGCGTTTGTGGCCCTACGCCAAAGTCGCCCGGAAGCAACGTATCGCAGATGGCTTGGTCTACTCCACGAGGTCACGCTGCGGGCCTGCTTGCCGAATGACAAGAAGCGCGCTGTGTTAGTGCCTTCACTTGACTGTACCCTAGTCCGGGAGGAGCATGCAGCCGGCCCGGCGACGCGAGGGCCGCGCGCCCGGCAGGCCAGCGGCTGGACTGGGACGAGGGCCTGGGCGGCGGCGCGGCCTTCTCGCACGCGGACTACACGGCGCAGCTCGACCTGGACGGCTGAGGGCGGCCGGCGGCGGCGCGCGGGGAAGGCGCGGACGCGGCGTTGCATGCCCGGCTCGCGGCTGAGCAGCCCGGTGTCGTGCTGGCGCATGAGCACTGTGCGGCGAACGCAGGGGCCGGCCTGTGGTTGCGTGCATGGCATGCAGGTAAAGGGCTCAGGTTGCCTTGCGGCTTGTGTGTCAGTGCAATTCGCTGACTTGAACTCGCACCAGCAGTGTGTGTTTCAGCGCCTGTGCATGTCCATTGTTCTTTGCATGCTTGTCTGTAGAATTTGCCTTTTGGAGCACGTGTTCTACACCTGCGGTGTTGGGCGACGTATGCTGGACATGACTTGTCTCTGCATACTCAGTGTGCATGTGTAGCAGTGCTTTCTGTGGCTTTAAGGCCGTGCGCTGTGGATAGCGCGCTGCAGCATGTCCCTTGCAACGAGAGGATCGCTGCGGCACTCTGGCCCAAAGTGTATTGTGAATAACAATTGCGCATAAATAAACCTTGACTAGTCAAAGTCGCTGTCCTCGTCGTCTGGCGCTCGCCGCACCATCGCGGCGCTTCTCCGAACCGTCAACCGTACCTGCATCCAGGCATGGGGACCGCCGTGAGCTATTCCCAGCTTACACGAGTGGCGCTGCTGTACACAGCACTTGTGTTGAAGCGGACACTTTCCAGTGTTCCGGTTCAAAGTGCCCTGAATGGTTGCAGAAGCCGCTGACATGGGGAGTTGCGGGGGTTGCAGGGCGCCTGTGGTTGCGCCCCCCCTGGTTGTAGCCTTCACATGCATGTCAGCAGCTGATGCGCTCTGTGTTGCTGCCCATGCCTTTGCTGCCATGCGCCGACGCGACGGGCCTGTAAGCGCTGGTCGCGGCAGGGCTGTTACCAGGGTGGCAGGCCGTACCTGCTCGACGTCGCCCGCACCCTCCTTCCTGTCCTGGGCATGGCCAGCGCGAGGGGGGGGTAAAAGGGATATGTCAGGGAGCTCAGCCCGGGGCTCTCACCTGCTCCGCCTCGCCCTCGTCCTCAGAGTCGTCGGCGCGGCCGCGGCGCGGCGCGACGAGCACGCCGCTGCGCGCCAGCCGGCGCTCGACGACGGCGGCGCAGAAGTCGTCGCGCGCGCCAAAGTCGGCAAAGCCGACCGTGCGGTCCACGGCCACGCCGTCGGCGAACATCAGCACCGCCGGCAGCACCTTGATGCCCAGCTTCACCGTGAAGAAGGGCGCGTCCTGCCGCGGCGCAGGCCGGTCAGGCGGCGGATGGCTGACGGTGCGGGGGTGTATGCCGGGGCTAGGGTTAGGGTAGAATACCCTGCCCTATCCGCACACAGGCCGCCCGGCTGCGGCGGGGCTGCGCACCGGCGCCGACAGGCGGATGAAGCGCGTGTCGAAGAAGCGGCGCGCGAGCGCGGCCAGGTGCGCGTCCAGCAGCTTGCAGCGCTCGAAGTCGGCGTGGAAGAAGTGGCAGACCACGCGCGGCGTGCCGGTCACCACCTCCAGGAAGTCGCCTTCGGCCACCTGCCGGGCCGCGCGATGAACTTCAAGACTGCTTTGCAGGTTGGGCACGTCCTCATCGTGGCAGCCTCCCGCAGTGTGCTGCAGCGGCCGGCGCGCGCCTGCGGGGGACAGCCCGGCGCGCCCGGCACGCCAGGCGGGGAGTAAGCTCACCACACTCGGCTGCATACAGAGGCTGCTATGCGAAAGCTGCGCCCTATTAAACCCGTGTCCAAACTGCTTGATATCGTCTGCTCGACCGGCCCCGCTTGTCGAGCACGCGCGTGCTGTGTGGTCCCAGCACGCATCTGCCCTCGTCACGTGCAGGCCATAGCGTGCATGCTATGTGGCAGCCCGGCACCCGCCTGACACAGCACAGCGCCCAGCAGGCCCAGAAGTGCCCAGCAGCAGCGCCAAGCCGGCCCACCCAGTCTCTTACACCTTCACAGACAACAGTCATTCTGCAGCTTGAACAGGCGCCTTGCCTGCAGCCCAGCCCTCCACTTGCACGCTTGCGCACAGTGCGGCCTGACCCAGTCGTGCTGCCAAGCAAGCAGCTCTTGTTTGCGGTCCAGCAGGCACAGGTCTCTCTCGTTAGAGCCTCTGCGGCGCGCGCCTCCTGCAGTTCGCCGTGCCCCTTGCGCTGCAACACAGCGCGCTTCTCGACCTCCCGCTGCAGCGCGGCCAGGCGCTCCGAGTGCAGGCGCTCCAGCTCCGGGTCGTCCAAGAAGTCATCAATGTCCACCGCGCGCGTCGATGCGGCGCTGGCGTGCCCCGCCGCCAGCATCTCCTGCGCGCAATACATCATCTGGTCTATAAGCAGCTCACGGGCGGCGCTGATCAAGGGAGCAGCGTGGACAAAGCGAGCGCATGCCTTCTGGTAATCCCGGGCTGCGGCCTCCATGGCCGTGCCATATGCCAAGCTCTGGAACGTGCTCTTCAGTTGCTGGACTTTCCCCGCGTCCATCTTGGTATATGGTGTGTATGATCACGCGGTTTGTGGGCAGCGGCGCGCACAGATGCTGGCAAACGGAACGCTGCAAGTGTGGCGCTGCTGGACTGCCTGGAAAAGATGAGGCTCACCGATCCAGCTTCGGCAGAAACTCCTGCCTAGGGTCACTCGGCTGCCCTACTTAGGGCTGGCGCAAACAGGAGGCACTCCGGGAGGAGGCAGAGCAGTGTGCTTCTGTGCTGGAAACTTGCTGGCCCGAGCGTTGAGAGGATAGACTGAAGAAAAATACCCAGGAGTCTGAAGCAGCTGCTTTGTTGTGGCTGCCGCCTGCGGCCCGCGGGAGGGGCGTGGCACGCGCGCCGCCGAGCGCGCCGTCCTGAGGGCGCGACAGCATGGCCACCGAGGCGAAGAACCCCACCGTGGACGAGCTCGAGGCCAAGGAGGAGGAGCTGTTCCGGACGGGGCCGCTGTCGGTTCTGACGACCAGCGTGAAGAGCAACTCGCAGGCGCGCGCCACGACATTCCTGTACAACATTCCTGTACCTGCCAACCCCGCAAGCGTGGACGTGCTGCGCGCTGGCGTGCATGCAGATGGCCGCATCACTCTGCTTTGAAAGCACCTGCGCCGTCGCTGGCTGCCACTGTGCAGCAGGACCGTGAGGCTTGCTTGGCAAGGCTTCCTGCAGCGTCGGCGTGCTGCAGCGCACGCCGGTGCCCACTGCGCTGCGCGCGCCTGCCGTCTGGCCCCAGCTTGCGCCTGCCGACGCCGCTCGGGGCCTGGCGCGCAGGTGCTCATCAACTGCCGCAACAACCGGAAGCTGCTGGGCCGCGTAAAGGCGTTTGATCGCCACTGCAACATGGTGTTGGAAAACGTGAAGGAGATGTGGACAGAGGTGCTGCCCCAGCTTTCATGCTGTGCACTTCCTGCAGCGTGTCATACAGGCAGCGTGCCTGCACCTAGTGACACACACGCGCAAGCCACCCGTGCGGGCTCTTACTGTGGCTGGCGTCGCGCAGATACCAAAGACGGGCCGGGGAAAGAAGGGCTCGAAGCCTGTCAACAAGGACCGCTTCATCCCCAAGCTCTTCCTGCGCGGCGACTCTGTCATCCTGGTCCTGCGCAACCCGAAGTGACGCCACACCCCAGGGGTATGGGTGGCGCGGAGAGGGAGCTCGCGCCGACTCGGCGGGCGGGGTGTTGTCTTGGCGCTTGCGCGGGGCAGCACGACTTGCTGGCTGCCTGCTCTGTAGCGCTGGAGGCCATGCCTGGGCACAACGTTTGAAGTTCTGCGGCTGTAGCACCAACTGTCTGTGAAGTGGCTGTGCTGTAAAGGATGGTACAGTGCTGGTATCACGCCAGGAGTGTGATTTGCTGACGTGCACCCTTTCACTGCTACCTGTCACTGCTACAGAGTGAGGACGCCGGGGCACAGAGGATGCGCACAGAGCGGCGATAGACAGTACTCTGGCTTGACAGAGCAGCACCGCGGCTGCGCACACTTGCGCCACAGAGACCGCTCGGCGCGCGGCCGCCGCGGCCCCGCACTCACGCGACCTTCGCCGCGTCGTGGGACACGGTTCTGGACGGGGCGGCGCCGCGGCTGTGCGCCCTGGCGCCGCAGCAACAGCCCGGCGCGGCGCGGCGCCGCCGCGGCCGGCCCGTCACGCGACCTTCGCGCCGTCCTGGAATGCGCGCGTCGCGCGCGCCTCCAGCTCGGACAGGAACTCCGCCTGCACGCGCTGCGCGTACGAGCCGCTGGGGTGCTCCAGCACCAGCCGCTCCATGCGCCGCCGCAGCGCGGCCACCAGCGCGTCCCCGCCCACCTACGGCCGCCGACTTCTCTGTTGAAAAAGCAGCTCTGTGATCTATGCCGACCCGACCCGGGGGTCGGGCGCTGCGCCCCGTGCACCCGCGCTCCGGCGCCCGCGTGCCGCCGCGCTCGGCCCGCCCGGCACGCCGCCGCCCACCCGCGCCGCAGGACCTGGGCGCTCGCAAGCCTGTACAGAAGCGCACAGTGCGATGCGGGACCCTGTGTGTGTCGCAGTCCCACACGATGCAGGCGACCGCGATGCATCTAGAAGTCAACATCAAAGTTCAATAGAAACTGTGAACACGCACCTGGCCGGCCGCGGCCTCCTGAAGCAGCGCGTCCCAGCGCTCCTCGTCCGCCGCGAGCAGCGCCTGCACGGCCGCCTCCGCGGGCCCCGCCGCGTCGGCCGCCTGCGCATCCCCGCCGCCGCCGCCGCCGCCGCCGCCGCCGAGCGCCTGGGCGGCGTACAGCTGCAGGACCTGCCGCGCGCCCAGACCTTCAGACCAAAGAAATGGCAGCGCGCCATGGGCAACAGTTCTTGTTGGCCGCCGGCCCGCGCCCACGCCCTCCCGCGCATGCACACCCCCACTCTACTGCGGCTTTTCACCGTGTCGGACGCCTGCGCGCTGCGGGTGTTACGTGGCAGGGAGCTGCTTGAGGCGCGCCGCCACGCTGCAACCTTTCCTGCCAAGTTTGTGCGCACACGTCGTGCTTGCACAGGTGCCACACGACGCGCGCCCTACATTTGATAAGCAGCTTCTCCGGCCATCTCATGAAAAGACAGAGGCGGCCTTGCCGCCTGTGTATTTTGTAGCTCCCAGTCCACCAGCCCTCGAGTGCTTGGGAATACTTGCAGAGCGGCCCGCCTTCTGCAGCAGCGCGACCATGCCGTCCAGCCGGTCGTCGGCGGCCTTGCGCATCCAGGCGAACGCGTTGGACAGCAGCGCCTCGTCCAGGCTGCCCCGGTGCGCGGCGACTGCGCGCCGCATGGACTCCACCTGCCCGCGCGCGCGCAGGCGCTTCACATCAACCCTGAGATTCCCGCCCAGAAGACTTGCAGGTCACTCACACTGCGCAGGAGTGCATGGTAGACGCGGTGGTTGAAGGGGGCTACTGAGCGTGTGAGGAGCGCAGCATGCGCTCACCCTGCACGGAGCTGGCAGGGCAGCACGAGCGGGGCGCGCGCCTTGTCGGCGGACAGGGGCACGTCCCACTCGCCACGCTCGTTGGCGGCCGAGGCCAGGATCGCCTGCAGCACCTTGGCCGAGTCCTCGACCTGCGGCTCCGCTATTCCTTAGCACCACCATCAGCGCCATTAGCACAGTCTTGCCCAAAAGCCCGCTCTAAGCCAGCGTGCCAACGTGCTGGTCCTCATCCAGAGCGCACTGCGCCCTTGCTGTGAAGCCTGGCGGCGCCCGCCGAGCGCCGGGCTCAGGCAGCCCGGCTGCCCGGCGCCTGCACGCCTCGGCTACACTCGCTGCCTGCGGGGCGCGCCTGCATGTTGGTCTGCTTCACGACGGCCTCCACGATCGCCATGACCGTCTGCGAGCGCCGCGGCGCCGCCCCGGTGAGGCCGAGCTTGCCTGCAAGCTCACTGCAGTCCCGAGGGATCGCCCTCTGTCTCCGCAGGGGACCCCCGGTGCCAAGGACTGTTTTGCCCAACCCCATCCCCCTCCTCCACCTGATGCGCCGCGCTCTGCACAAAGCGCGACGTGCGCGAAAGGCGCACGTTGGCCAGCGCGGTCAGGCGCTCCTTCTCCTCGCGGTTCTCGGCGGCGTCGGCGCGCGTGGCCATCCGCAGCCAGAACTTGGAGTCGAAGGCCAGCAGGTTCTCTGCGCCCGCAGCATGGCTCGGGCGACCGCCCGCTAGAGCACAATGCAGCGCACAGGAGTGCTGCAGGCGCAGATGTGGTGCAAGCGCAGGGCGGCAGCCGGCCCGCACCCGCGACCAGCTTGGCGAGCTCCTGCTGCGACTTTGCGCCCTGCGCAGCGCGGGCGTGCACCTCTGTTATTGTACAACAGCGCCATCGCGCCGAGTTGCTGCCTGGTCCCTTGTTGCCCTCCAACACGTGCAGGCCGGCAGCGGCGGTGCTGGGAGCCGGGCGCCGCTGCAAGGCCGCGGCCGCACCAGCAGCAGGTCTACCAGCTCATCAATCGCCGCCACCTCCTGCAGCGTGGCAGGCTTGCCGGCGCCGCCGGCCGCGGCGCGGGCGCCGCAGCCCCGGCGCCGGCGGCAGCACGCCGGCGCCCTGGGAGCCCTCAGGTCCAGAGCGGCGGTCGCGCCGCGGCAGCGCTGCTGCGGCCTGCCCGCGGCGCCCGCCGGTCGCCCGGCCTGCAGCCCGACGGGCAGTGCAGGCCTGCTTGGGCCTGCATCTGCGTGCCGGCCGGCGCTGGCCCTGCAGCTGCCCTCGCACAAGGCGCCGCAGCCCCACATTGCTCTGTCCGGTGCACAGAGCAAGAGCGCCAGTCACCACGTACTCACGTATTGACAGTTTCCCTGGCACTTGCCTTGACAGTCTTGCAGCGCTTGGGCTCTCCCCCTAGTATGGGGACTTGCCCACACTTGACTTGCCAAGTGACACCCTGGACACAGGGTCTGGTAAGAAAAGTCAGGCACCTGAGGAGGAGACAGCTCCGCCGATGGCCCAGTAGAGTAGCTTAACGCAGAGGCGCGCGGGGAGCGCGTTGTCGCTGCCACCCTGCAGCCATGGCGTCCGGGGAGAGCCTAAAGATCCTGCGCCCCCTGCAAGCCCGGCCAGAAAACAAGGTTTGCGACTGTGTCCCTTTTCTGGCTCGGTTGCAGCCGCACTTGGACCCGGTGTTCTCCAGCTCGCACTGTTGCCGCACTGAACGTCCGCCAAACCACAGGTGTGCGTGGATTGCGCCACGAAGAACCCGCAGTGGGCGTCGGTGTCGTACGGCATCTTCATGTGCCTGGAGTGCAGCGGCAAGCACCGCGGCCTGGGCGTGCACCTCAGCTTTGTGCGGTGCGCGTCCGCGCCGCCGCGCCGGAACGCGCAGCGGCCTCCGCAGGCCTGGCCCCGGGCTCGCAGCGACCCTGGGCGCCGCCCCCGCCGCGCAGGTCTGTGACGATGGACGCCTGGTCGGGCGATCAGCTGAGGAAGATGCAGCTGGGGGGCAACGACGCCCTCAACTCCTTCCTGGCCAAGTACGGCGTGGAGAAAGACACCGAGATACCGGAAAAGTACAACTCGCAGGCTGCCGAGGTGCAGCCCGCTCGCCCCGGCTCGCCTGCTGCCCGGGGGGCCGAACCGGTCGCTCCTGCCTGCAGCCGCTGCCCGTGTGGAGGCCGCCCCGCTGACGCCCGGCGTGCGCGCCCGCAGTTCTATCGGGAGAAGATTAAGGCCGAGGCTGAGGGCCGGCCGTATGTGGCTCCACCCCCCTCCAAGGTGGCGCCCGCGCCCAGGGCCAGCGGCTCCGCCGCCGGCCGGGCCGGCGCGGGCAGCCGGCAGGGCGGCTGGGACGACTGGGGCGACGAGCGCGGCGGCGGCGGCGCGGGCG
>JAABUY010007063.1_pt1 | contig 10791 bp, 15 predicted proteins | sample 5560271 | NCBI WGS metagenome assembly JAABUY01 (sample SAMN10711886, study PRJNA513374) | rock metagenome | isolation source: Antarctica rocks | place: Antarctica: Victoria Land, University Valley
CGGGCACGGACGGGAACGGCTGCGACGAAAGCGACATGGGCGGCCTCCAGAGCGGAAGCCAACCAAACGCCGCCGCTGGCCCAAACGCTCCAGACTTCGCCAACAGTGTCCGACCGTTTGGGGAAGTAATACAGCCTCCTTAGCTGCTCCGCGCAGGACAAAGCAGGTCGCCCATCCCAGCATCGCGGAGGAAGGCGGCGCGCACACGGTCGCCGAGTTTGTTGAGTTCTTCTGCGCCGCCGTCAGCGGGGTCGATGGTGATCCGCAGCGGACGGGTGCTGAATGGCATAGCGACCACGCGCACGATGGCGCGCGCCACGTCAGCCGCGTCCGCTTCCGCGGGCACGCTCGCCAGGTCGGCCTGCGTCGCCTGCTCGGCAAGGTCGCGCGTCGGGCCGCTTGCATATTCCGCCGCCCGCGCCTCGTCGCCGGGCACGTCGGCATGGGCGAAGTGGTTGGTGCCGCTTGTATAGACGCCCGGTGAGGCGATCACCGTCTCAATGCCCCAGCGCGCCAGCTCCCCGGCATAGCTGACGGCAAGCGAGTCCATGGCCGCTTTGGCGGCGAAATACGGCGCAATGTACGGCGGCGTGCCGCCGCGCGTGCTCGTAGAGCCGATTCACACCACCAGAGGCTCGATGCCATGCCGCATGTGAGGCAGCGCAGCACGGTTCAAGCGTTGCGGGCCGATGACGTTGATGTCGTATAGCGAGGCAAACTGCTCCGGCGTGAACGCCTCGGCAGGGCCGAATGCCATGTGTCCGGCATTGTGGATGAGCACGTCGATCCGGCCCGTTTCGGTCATCACCTTGGCAACAGCGACGTCAACCGACGCTTGATCCTGCACATCAAGCTCGACTGTGCGGATGTCCACCGCGTGCGCGGCGGCGTAGGCGCGTGCCTTCTCCGCCCTGCCGGCATTGCGGCCGGACAGCCCGCGCATCGAGGCATAGACGACATGGCCCGCATCGGCGAGCTGGTAGGCAGTCAGCTCGCCGAACCCGCTCGATGCGCCGGTGATCAGGATCGTTTTGGACATGGGCTTTGCTCCTGGCCGGCGTGGCACAGTTAGATCACGCCGCCATTGGCGCGCAGCACCTGGCCGCTGACCCAGCCGCCATCTGGGCCGGCGAGGAACGAGACGACGCGCGCGATGTCCTCCGGCTCCCCCAGCCGGCCGAACGGCGCCGAGCTGGCGATGCGGCCGATCAACTCCTGGCTCTTGCCTTCGGTAAACAGCGGCGTGTCAACCGGCCCCGGAGCGACCGCATTGACGGTGATCCGGCGGCCGCCAACCTCCTTGGCGAAAACGTGCGTCATCGCCTCCACGCCCGCTTTGGTCGCGGCATAAAGGGCGTAGCCCGGCTGGTAGAGGCCGACCACGCTCGACGAGACGCTGATGACGCGCCCGCCATCCCGAAGCCTTCGCCCGGCTTCGCGCATCCCGTTGAACACGCCCTTCAGGTTCACCGCGACCATTCGGTCAAACCTCTCGTCCTCGGCCGCAGCGATCGGCGTCAAGGTCATCACGCCGGCATTGTTAACCAGCACGTCGACGCCGCCGAACGCCGTCTCGGCGGCATCGAACAGCGCCGACACGGCTGCGGGATCGGCAACGTCGGCCTTCACCGCGACCGCACGGCCACCCGCCGCCATGATCTTCTCGGCCAGCGCCGCCGCCTGATCGCTGCCGTGCGCGTAGTTGATCATGACAGCCAGGCCGTCACGCGACAGCCGCTCGGCGACGGCGGCGCCGATGCCGCGCGAAGCTCCGGTGATGATCGCGGCGCGGGTCACGGTCCGCGGGTCCGACATGGCGGCCTCCTCGGCTGGCGGACTTCGATTACAGCGTGACGATGATCTTGCCCCGGGCGCGACCCGACGCCTGGTGGCCGAAGGCGAGAGCAAGCTCGTCCACGGGGACCACGCGGTCCACAAGCACCTTCAGCGTGCCGGCGTCGATCATTCCGAGGATCTCGGTCAGACGTGCGGCGTCCGATTGGTGGAAGACAAAGCTCGCGTGCACCCCGTGCGCCTTCGCGAGCGCCTCGTCGGGCGGGGACGTCGTGGCAGCGAGAGTGCCGCCAGCGCGAAGTGCGCCGAAGGAGCGTTGCTGGGTGTCGCCTCCGATGGTGTCGAGCACCACGTCCAGGTCCGACAGCTTGTCCTCGAACCGCTCCGACCGGTGGTCGATCACCTGGTCCGCGCCGAGCCGGCGCGCGATGTCCAACCCGTCGCCCGAGGCGGTCGCGATCACCCGCGCGCCCGCGTGCCGTGCGAGCTGGATGGCGAAGCTGCCGACCCCGCCCGCGCCGGCATGGACCAGCACCGTCTGCCCGGCCTTCAGTCCCGCCACCTCGAACAGAGCCTGCCACGCCGTGCCCGCCGCGGTCGGAACACCCGCCGCCTCCACGGCAGGGACCGAGGAGGGCGCCTTGGCAAGGTAGGCCGCAGGGACCACCGCCAGTTCGGCCAAGGCGCCCCCGCGCGGCGGATCGGTGCGGGCAACCACGTGATCGCCCGCGCGCCAGCCCGTGACGTCCAACCCGACCTGCTCGACGGTGCCGGCCAGGTCCGTGCCGATCGTGTAGGGGAAGTCGACAGGGAAGAAGCCGTGCATCATTCCCGCCTGCATCTTGGTATCAAGCGGATTGAGCGCCGCCGCCACCACACGCACGAGCACGTCGGCCGCACCGATCGCCAGGTTAGCTGCGTCCTCGACAACGGGTGGGGTGTTGTAGCCGTGGATGCGTGCTGCTTTCATCATGCGTTTTCCTTAGACATGGGCCAGGCACCGACCTGGTTCAGCCAGCCGAACCAGTCCTCCAGGTGCCAGGTGTGGGTGAGGCGGCCGTTCTCGATGCGGTGGAACTCGTGCAGCGCGACGGAGAAGCGCCTACCGCTGGGTGGGACGCCGAACCACGCGCCTGCGTGGGTGCCGGTGATCTCCGCGCGCACACCGATCCGGCCACCATCGGCAATCACGTCGTGGACGGTGATTACGAGGTCCGGAAAAGCTTCCTTGAAGGCCCGGATCAACGGCTTGATCCCTTCCGGGCCTGGTCCTTGTCCCGGTGCGAGCGGGATGTCCTGCCAGCCGGGTGCGACCACTTGGTCGAGCAGGTCGGGTTCACCCGAAAACGCGCGGTAGAAGGTCTCGATCGTCGCGCGATCCTGCGCGGAAAGGCCGCCGCCACTATGGATCAGACCATCACTCATCGCCGCTGCCTCGTTCCTGCTGAACAACAGCTAGGCGCCGTGACATCGGAGTTGGAAATTGATTAACGGCATGTGGGACCATCCACGCCGTGGATTTGCATGGCATCGACCTTAATCTCCTCGTCGCCTTCGACGCGTTGATGGCGGAACGCAGCGTCACCAGGGCGGGGACGCGCATCGGCCGGACGCAACCGGCGATGAGTGCGGCCCTGTCGCGGCTCCGCGCGCTCCTGGGCGACGAGTTGTTCGTGCGCGGACCGTCCGGGCTGCAACCGACGCCGCGCGCGCTCGATCTGGCTGAACCGCTCGGTCGCGCGCTGGCCGATATCCAGCGTACGCTCGCCTTCACCTAAGCGTTCGAGCCCCGATCATCGGCTCTGGTCTTCACGCTCGGGTTGTCGGAACATCCGACGTTAGTGCTGCTCCCGCGTCTGGTAGCGCGGCTGCGCGAGGTGGCGCCTGCAATCACCCTGCGCATTTGCAGCTTCACCGCGCGCGATGACGCGGTGACGATGCTCGATGCCGGCGAGGTCGACTTGGCCATCGGCGTGCCGTCAACAACCCAGGTGGCGCGCATCCTGACTCGGCCCTTGTTCGAGGAGCGGTTCGTCTGCATCCTGCGACGCGGGCACCCGGCCGCGGAACTGCCGCTCGACCTGCCGGCGTTCCTCGCGCTGTCGCACCTGCTCGTGTCGCCGGAGAACGAGAGGTTCGGACACGTGGACGCGGCGCTGGCGAAACGCGGTCTCAAGCGCCGGCTCGCGCTCACTTTGCCGCAGATGTATGCCGCACCAACGCTGGTCGCCCGGTCGGACATGATCGCGACCCTGATGGCCGGCGTGATCTTTGCCTCCGGCCACGCGGACGAGCTGAGCGTCGTCGATCCTCCGCTCGACCTGGACCCGGTGCCGTTTGTCATGTCCTGGCATCGCCGCAACGACAGCCACCCTGCCCAGCATTGGCTACGTGAGACGGTCGCCTTACTGTTCTCGCCAGAGCCATAAACCCAGCGACCGCAAAGCTGTGTAGAATGGCCATCTGACGCCGTGGCGCTCTAACCGACGGTTAGAACATTGGTGTCCGCCAAACCAACAATGACCGGTCACTTTCGCCTTGTCCGGGAACTCTGGGGCATGAACGGCAAGGTGGACATTTTGATTTCCGGATCGGGAAGTGGAAAGCTTTCCTTTAGCGCTTCCGTGATGGTGGTGTGGGCTAAGCACGAAGCTCTTTGGGCATTTGGTCGAGGCTCTTGTTGGGTTCCGGGGTGGTAGCTCTGAGTAGCCGGTTGGTGGGGCATCTGGTGTGATGAAGGTGTGAGTGGTCACCTGCCCTGCCGCGAGGAGTCTCTGCCATCATGGCTGCATCTGACCTGGTCAACCTGTCGGGACTGCTGAACAATGCCAGATGCTTTGCGCTTGTCCGCCAGCATCGCTGACCAACGGGTGTGCGCTGCCCCGGCTGTGACAGCAATGCAGTCACCCGCGACGGTCACGACGACACGCAGCTGCACCGGCAGCGCTATCGGTGCAAGACGTGCACCGGGCGCTTTGACGATCTTACCGCCACCGGTGCTGGCCGGTCATCACCAGCCGCTGCGGATGTGGGTGCTGTGCCTCTATTTCATGGACCTGAACCTCTCGAACCGGCAGATCGCCGCAGAGCTGGGCCTGTGCGCCTCTGACGTGCAGGCCATGACGGAGCAGTTGCGTGGTGGCCTGGTCGCCAGGGCTGCGGCAGTGACGCTGCAGGGCGAGGTGGAAGTCGACGAGGTCTACGTTGTGGCCGGGCACAAGGGCCAGCCGGGGGAAGTCGCAAAAAGGGGCGGCTTGGCAGGTGCCGCAGGCTGGCAGGAGCGCCGAGCCGGGGCACGCTGGAGAAGGACAAGCCATCCATCCTTGGCCTGATCCAGCGTGGAGGTCAGGTGGTCCTGCACATGCTGGCCAACGTGCAGCAGAAGACGATCAGGCCGATCATTACGGGCGCCGTTGCCCCAGACACCCTGATCCACACCGACGAGTATGGCATCTACGCCCGGCTGGAGCGCTGGGGTTATGGTCACAAGAGTGTCTGTCATGGGCACGGCGAATACACCCGCGACGAGGATGGCAATGGGTTCTGCGAGATCCATGTCAACACGATCGAGGGCTTCTGGTCGCGGCGGGGCTCGTGGTTGCGCCCGCACCGTGGCATCTCGCAAGAAAAGCTGCCGCACTACCTCGGCTTCTTCCAGTTCGTGCACAACACACGCCGCAGAGGCAAAGCCCTCTTCGGTGTCCTCATCGCGGGACTGGTTGAACGACCCGCCCTCCACCACCCCGGAACCCGATAAGAGCCACCCTCGTTTGATGTGGACGGCCGGGGTGCCTCCCCGGCTTGGCCTTGGGACGCCTCCAGCCTGCGTCAGCCGATGTATTCACCTCTGGCCAGCAAACCGCCATGGCCGAGGTCGAGAGCAAGGTACACTTTCGGTTCGTGGGCGCAGGCCGCGGCTTCCGGGAGGATGTCACGCTCCACCCGGAGCCGCCTGTTCCCGCGGCGAGGCCGGACCAGCTCGTCGCGTTCGGCCAACCTTTCTTTCCGCCTTGCCTGCCCCGCGCCCTCGCATTCCCGCGCGGCGGGTGACATATCCGTGGCCTGGGACAAGGCCCGCCGCGATCCGCGCGGGCGTCCACACAGGGGCGGTCGCGGGCGCGCTCCCCGGGGCAGACGCACCCGGTCCCGCGTGCCGCCGCCATATCAGGAGCGGCCCATGTTCGGCCTCGACGCCTTCCACCTGGCGCGTGCGCAGTTCGCCTTCACCGTCGGCTTCCACATCGTCTTCCCCGCGTTCTCCATCGGCCTGGCCAGCTACCTCGCGGTGCTGGAAGGCCTGTGGCTGCGCACCGGCAAGCAGGTCTACCTCGACGTCTTCCAGTACTGGCTGAAGATCTTCTCCATCGGCTTCGCCATGGGCGTCGTCTCCGGCCTGGTCATGTCCTACGAGTTCGGCACCAACTGGTCGGCGTTCTCCGACCGCGCCGGCCCGGTGATCGGCCCGATCATGGGCTACGAGGTGCTGACCGCGTTCTTCCTCGAGGCGGGCTTCCTCGGCGTGATGCTGTTCGGCATGGACAAGGTCGGGCCGCGCCTGCACTTCGCCGCCACCTGCCTGGTCGCGTTCGGCACCCTGCTGAGCGGGTTCTGGATCATCGCGGTGAACTCGTGGATGCAGACGCCCGCCGGCTACAGCATCGCGCCGGACGGCACCTTCCTGCCCGAGTCCTGGATGCGCATCCTGTTCAACCCGAGCGTGTTCGTGCGCTACCCGCACATGATGCTCGCCGCGTTCCTCTCGGTCGCGTTCACCGTCGGCGCGGTCGGCGCGTGGCACATCCTCGGCGAGCGCCGCCGCGGCGGGCGGCCGAACCAGGCGGCGCGCACGATGTTCTCCATGGCGATGTGGATGGCCGTCGTCGTGGCGCCGCTGCAGATCCTGGTCGGCGACATGAGCGGCCTGGAGGTCCTGAAGTACCAGCCCGCCAAGCTCGCCGCGATGGAGGGCAACTGGCACGCCGAGCGCCGCGCCCCTGAGCTGCTGTTCGGCGTGCCCGACATGAAGGCCGGCGTGACCCGCTACAAGGTCGAGGTGCCGCTGCTGGGCTCGCTGATCCTGACGCACAGCCTGGACGGCGAGGTCCCCGGCCTCGACCAGTTCGCGCCCGAGAACCGCCCCAACGCGCAGATCATCTTCTACACGTTCCGCGCCATGGTCGGCATCGGCATGCTGATGCTCCTCGTCGGCGCGCTGGGCGCGCTGCAGCGCTGGCGCGGCCGGCTCTACACCAGCCGCGCTCTGCTGTGGGGCGTGGTCGCCATGGCGCCGTCCGGCTTCGCGGCGCTGCTGCTCGGCTGGGTCACCACCGAGGTCGGCCGCCAGCCGTTCACGGTCTACGGCCTGATGCGCACCACGGAGAGCGTCTCGCCGATCGCGGCGCCGGGGCTGGCCGCCTCGTTCCTCGCGTTCATCGTGGTCTACGCGGTGGTCTACTCCGCGGGCTTCGTGTTCCTGCTGCGCCTGGCCGCGCAGCCGCCCCAGGTCGGCGAGAGCGGGCCGCCCACCGGCATCCCGACCCGCACCGCCGGCATCACCCCCGGGCCTGCCGGCGCGGCGCCGGCCGCTTCCGGCCCGACCAGCGGCGGCACGATCGGGCAGTCCCACCCGGGGTTGGGCGCCCGCAGCCCCCTGCCGGCGGAGTAGCGCCATGCACCCCGCAACGCTTGTTCCCGGCAGCCTCGCCGCGGCGCTCGGCGGCCCGATCCTGCCGCTGGTCGCGGCCGGGGTGATCGCGCTCGCCGTGCTGGCCTACGTGCTGCTCGACGGCTTCGACCTCGGCGTCGGCATCCTGTTCGCCGTCGAGCGCGAAAAGGCCGAGCGCGACGTGATGGTCAACTCCATCGCGCCGATGTGGGACGGCAACGAGACCTGGCTCGTGCTCGGCGGCGGCGGCCTGTTCGCGCTGTTCCCGCTGGCGTACGCGACCATCATGCCCGCGCTCTACCCGATCATCGTCGGGATGCTGCTCGCCCTGATCTTCCGCGGTGTCGCCTTCGAGTTCCGCTTCCGCGCCGCCTCGCGCCTCGGCCGCTTCGGCTGGGACGCCTCGTTCTTCCTCGGCTCGACCATGGCGGCGTTCTTCCAGGGCCTGGCGCTCGGCGGCTTGCTGCAGGGCATCAAGGTCACCGGCCGCTCCTATTCCGGCGGTTGGTTCGACTGGCTCACGCCGTTCTCCCTCCTGTGCGGCGCCGCGGTGGTGATCGGCTACGCCCTGCTCGGCGCGTCGTGGCTGGTGTTTCGCACCGAGGGCGCGCTGCAGGACCGCTGCCGCCGCCATTCGCGCGTGCTCGGCGTCGCCACGCTGGCGCTGATCGGCGCGGTCAGCCTGTGGACGCCGTTCCTCAACCCGCTGTTCCGCGACCGCTGGTTCGGCTGGCCCGGCCTCGCGATCACCTCGCCGGTGCCGATCCTCGTGGCACTCCTCGCCTGGGGCTTCTGGGTCGGGCTGGAACGGCGCCACCACGCCACCCCGTTCGCCTGCGCGCTCGGCGTGTTCGTGCTGTGCTTCGCGGGCCTGGGGATCAGCGTGTTCCCGATGATGGTGCCGCCGTCGATCACCATCTGGCAGGCCGCCGCCCCGCCGGCGAGCCAGATGTTCCTGCTCGTGGGCGCCGCCGTGCTGGTGCCGACGATCCTGGTCTACACCGGCTACAGCTACTGGGTGTTCCGCGGCAAGGTCGGCACCGGGACGCACTACCATTGACCCCGGGCGCGCGCAGGCTGCTGTGGTTCGCGGGGCTATGGGCGGCAGGCGTGGTCACGGTCGCCCTGGTGGCCACGGCGCTGCGGGCGGTGATCGGACACTGAGGGGCGGCCTGGGCCTGAAGAAAGAAAGGTTGAGGCTCTGCCTCAAACTCCGCCAAAGGCTCGCCTCTGGAAACGTTTACTTAAGTCAAGCCGGTCCAGGGGCGGCTCGCCCTGGCGGGTCTGGGCGTAGCCTGCCAAAGATTCCGATGGCCCGCTTGGGCCATTGGAATGGCCAGCGGAGGGAGAGCCCAGCCTTGCTTTCTTTCCTTTGATGCTTGGGACTCACGACGTTCCGTGATGGCGCAGCCGCCCTCTTCCCCGCCCACGATCGAGACGCCGCGACTCGTGCTCGATGCCCACGGCGCGGGCGACCTGGACGCGTTCGCCGCGATGTGGGCGGACCTGGCCGTGGTGCGCCACATCGGCGGCCATCCGTCGAGCCGGCAGGAGAGCTGGCACCGCCTGCTGCGCCACCGCGGGCACTGGGCGGTGCTGGGGTTCGGCTACTGGGCGGTGCGCGAGCGGCGGACGGGCCGCTTCGTGGGCGACGTCGGCTTCGCGGAGTTCCGCCGCGCCATCGAGCCCTCGATCGAGGGCGTGCCGGAGGCGGGCTGGGTGCTGGCGCCGTGGGCGCACGGACAGGGCTACGCGAGCGAGGCCCTGGCGGCGGCGCTGGGCTGGCTCGACGGGGGCGGCCTGCACCGCAGGGCCGTGTGCCTGGTCGCCGGGGACAACCACGCCTCGCTGCGGGTCGCCGAAAAGGCCGGCTTCCTCCCGGCGGGCGCCGTCACCGCGGGGATGGAGGACACCCGGCTGCTGAGCCGGGAGCGCTGAGCGCAGGCAGGGCCGATCGTCCCGGGGACGGGCCGCTGCCTCGGCATCCACGCGCCGCCCTTCCATCCATCTTTTCGATTATCCTCAAAATATGGTTGACTGCTCCGGCCAACTGGGGCATCTACGATCATACGTGAAACATCGGAGGGTTGGCGTGGACGCGACGCGAACCGTGGGCGCGCTCGGTGCCCTGGCCCACGAGACCAGGCTCGCGATCCACCGCATGCTCGTCGTGCAGGGGCCGGCGGGCCTGCCGGCGGGCGTGATCGCCGAGCGCCTGGGCATCGCGCCGTCATCGCTGACCTTCCACCTGCAGCAGCTCCTGCACGCGGGCCTGGTCACGCAGCGCCGCGCCAGCCGCCAGCTCATCTACGCGGCCGACTTCGCCGCCATGAACGGCCTCGTCGCCTACCTGACCGAGAACTGCTGCGTGGCCGGGGATTGCTGCGCGCCGGGGATGCAGGCGGCGCCCGCGTGCGCCCCGGCCTGCGAACCCGCAGCCATCCAGGCCGCCGAACCCACACCAGCCCGGAGGAAATCGCCATGAAGCGCCTGCACGTCCACGTCGCGGTCGAGGACCTCGCCCGCTCGATCCGCTTCTACGCCACCCTGTTCGCCGCCGAGCCGAGCGTCACGAAGCCCGACTACGCGAAGTGGATGCTCGACGACCCGCGGGTGAACTTTGCCATCAGCGCCCGCGGCGCCGCGCGGACCGGGATCGAGCACCTCGGCATCCAGGTCGAGGACGCCGCCGAGCTGGCCGAGGTCTACGAGCGCCTGAGCCGGGCCGAGCGCCCGGTGCGCGAGGAGCAGGCCGCGACCTGCTGCTACGCCCGCAGCGACAAGCAGTGGATCGCCGACCCGCAGGGCGTCGCCTGGGAGGCCTTCCTGACCCACGGCGAGGCGCCGGTGTACGGCCACCCCGGCGGCGTCGATCGGCTGGTGCGCGACGAGGCGCCCGCGTCCTGCTGCGCGCCGGCGGCCGGCGCGGTGGTGGCCTGCTGCGCCCCGCGGGCGCCCGCCCCGTGAGCGTCACGATCTACCACAACCCGGAGTGCGGCACGTCGCGCAACACCCTGGCGATGATCCGCAACGCCGGCGTCGAGCCGCATGTCGTCGAGTACCTGAAGACGCCGCCGGCCCGCGCCCTGCTCGTCACGCTCATCGAGCGCGCCGGCCTGACGCCGCGTGCGCTGCTGCGGGAGAAGGGCACGCCCTACGCCGAGCTGGGCCTGGCCGACCCGGCGCTGTCGGACGACCGGCTCGTGGACGCCATGATGGCGCACCCGATCCTCATCAACCGGCCGCTGGTGGTGACGCCGCTCGGGGTGGGGCTGTGCCGGCCCTCGGAGACCGTGCTCGACCTCCTGCCGCAGCCGCAGCGTGGCGCCTCT
>JAABUY010007065.1_pt1 | contig 10788 bp, 16 predicted proteins | sample 5560271 | NCBI WGS metagenome assembly JAABUY01 (sample SAMN10711886, study PRJNA513374) | rock metagenome | isolation source: Antarctica rocks | place: Antarctica: Victoria Land, University Valley
GCTCTCAACCTTCATCCCGGAGCTCTCATCGGCCCTGCATCCGGGCCGGGGGGTGCGCAGCCAATACTTCAGATCGTGGACGACAAACGCCTGCGTTTGGTGGTGCCTGTACCGGAAGCGCAAGTCGGTGAAATGAAGGTAGGCCAGCAAGCGTCCTTTACGGTACCTGCATATCCGGCGCAAACCTTCAAAGCTCCTATCAAACGCATCTCCCATCAGATCGACGAGAAGACGAGATCGATGCCGGTCGAGCTGGACGTCCTGAATCTGGACGGCAAGCTGTCATCCGGAAGCTTCACCACCGTGTTATGGCCGCTCGACCGCAGCGCCCCAACGCTGTTCGTTCCCGCTTCAGCCGTGACCAGCGATCAGCAGCACACCTTCGTCATCCGCGTTCAGAGCAACAAAGCGGAATGGGTTACTGTCCAGACCGGGCAGACGGTTGCAGGAGACATCGAGGTATTCGGAGAGCTGAGGGCCGGAGATCAAGTGATCAAGAGTGCGACGGATGCGACTCACTCTGGCGACAACGTACAACTGCAAGCTAACCGCACGGACGCCCGATGACCTGCCATCACCTGACTGCCTCAATTGTGCATCGATCCTGCCGGATACCACGGAAGCAGCCGGGTTTTCGCATAGCGGTTAGCGAGCACAACTAAGCATTCATCGCCTAAGGAAGGAACTATGACGTGGCTTGCTTCTCTCTTTGCATTTGTCTCTGGCGCACTGCTTACCTGTCAGGCGGGGGCCAATACAGAGCTGAAGAAATCGCTGGGCCAGCCAATGCCTGCCGTCATCGTGAACTACACCCTTGGATTGCTCGGCGTGCTGACGTATTCGATGATCACCAACGTCGCAGTTCCATCCTCTGAAGCTGCTTCAACGGCCCCATGGTGGGGCTGGATCGGCGGTCTTCTCGGGGTGGCGTACGGCATCACAGCCGTGATGCTCGGCAGCAAACTAGGAGCAGGTCCGCTTATGGCATTGGTTGTCACCGGACAGTTGATTTGCTCAGTCCTGCTCGACAACTTCGGTTGGATCGGGTTCGAAGTGCACCATGCCGGTTTTGGTCGCATCTTCGGATGCGTGCCTATGGTGGCTCGCCTTGCTCTAATTGCTAAGTTTTAGATTCTGAACACCGAACTCAAGGGGAGCGGTTCCCCCAATTTACGCCGGCACAGGTTCAGCCAAGGAGTCTAGATGATGCACCGCTTCGTTGTTGCTATTTTCGGATTAGTGGTCTGCGCTTCCGGGCAATCGCTCAGGAAAATCGCTGTGATTGACCTTCCGGGACCGAAAGGCCAACGCTTCGACTATCTCACCATCGATGATGAGGACCAATATCTCCTCTCCGCTCACCTCGGGCGTGGCGTTCTACACGTCATCGACATGAGAACAAACAGACTAGTGAAGTCGATCCAGGTCTTCAAGGCATCACCGGGCTTGAGTATGTTCCCGGACTGCACAAGGTTTACACGTCGGATTGGCGGGAGGAGAAAATCGGCGTAGTTGACCTTCGCACCATGTCGGTGGTGAAACGCCTGCCTACAGAGTCAAAGCCGAATGGGATGGCCTATGCTACACCGTTCCGCAAAGTTTACGTCGTCAACACACTCGGTAGGGCGGTCAGTATTATCGACGTAGACAAGGACGAGATCGTAAAGGTTCTGAGATTCAACAGCGAAACCGGCACACCGGGGTACGACGCAGTCGCAAAGAAGATCTACGTACACCCTGAGATCAACCAACGAGGTGGCCGAAATCGACCCTTCGACCGATCGCATGATCGATCGATATCCGGTTGAAGGCTGCGTGTTCGACCACGGAATGGCCGTGGACTCGGAGCACCATCGAGCCTTTCTACTCTGCGGGGGAAGCCACCATCTCACAGTATTTGCTCTAGACCGGCACAAAGCAATTGCGCACTTCTCGATTCCCGCCGGAGCCGACGTGATCAAGTGTGACGATAAGAATGGCGGGCGTACGCGGCCTGTTCGAGCGGCGCCATCTCTATCGTGCAGGAAGACGACCCCGACACTTCCGGAAGATCGAGGACTTTCCAGTCCAGAGGCTGGTGCACAGCCTTGCGGTAGAGCCCTCAACACATCGCGTGTATGCGCCCGAGCAGGAAGAGGATCGACAACCAGTAGCCCGCATCATCGTCTACGAACTCAGAAGCAAACAAACAGGAGAGACAAAGTGAACCAAGCGGCGCGCGGCGCTTTTCTACTGGCGGTCATCAGCGTTTGTCACAGTGTGATGGGCCAGTCCGGGTCAACCGAACTGCTCAGGCTGGAGACCACAATCTCGCTCCCCGATATTCACGGCCGAATCGAGCATATGTCTATCGACCTCAAGGGTCAGCGGCTTTTTGTGGCGGCATTGGGGAACAATTTGCTCGAGGTAATTGATTTGAAAGAAAACAAGCGGGTTCAGACGGTTCGCGGACTGGCTGAGCCTCAAGGCACCGCTTATCTTCCTGCATCGAATCGCGTCTTCGTGGCCAATCGCAAGGATGGCTCTGTCCGAGCATTCGACGCTTCTGCCTGCAAAATGCTTCAGTCACTCTCGTATGGAGATGTCCAGATAACCTCCGCGTCGATCCCAGCAGTGGCCATGTCTGGGTTGGCTATGGGGACGGAGCTTTGGGTGAATTCGATCAAAGGGGAACGAAGCTCGCGGACATCAAGCTGGGTGCACATCCCGAATCGTTCCAGCTTGAGAGGAACGGAACGAGAATCTTCGTCAACCTACCCCGATCTCGGAAGATCGCGGTTGTGGATCGTGAAACACAGTCCGTTCTGGATTCGTGGGGCACCGGAGGCCTCTTACTAAACTATCCCATGGCCTTGGACGAACGGAACCGTCGGTTATTTGTGGTTACGCGGCTTCCTGCACGACTGGTTGTAGTGGATACTCAGCACGGAACGCACATCGCTACGCTACCAACCATCGGTGATTGCGATGACGTTTTCTATGACGAGCCTCGCCATCGCATCTATGCAATCGGAGGGGAGGACCGAATTGCGGTGTACCAGCAGAGGGATGCTGACCACTATGAAGAGCTCGGTCGCATCAATACCGTCAGCGGTGCGAGGACAGGCTTCTTTTCGGCGGAGCTCGACAGACTCTACGTGGCAGTGAGGGAGCGCGGCTCGCATCTTGCAGAGATTCGCATTTTTATGCCGAGCGCGCAAACGGCGCGAGGGCAGGCGCTAGCACCTTGACATCAGGGCATAAGGTATTCTGAAGCATACCACTTAGGCCCGATAAGATAGTGTCCTAATTCAAACTAGGACACTACCCGATAGGGTGTCCGTATAATCGTGAGTGTTCCGTATAGCCGCAGTGTAAGCGCAAAGCGGAAATGTTTTACATGCTGACCGGCAAGATCCTTATCAATATCAGGGAAGCCGTCTGACTAAGGGACAGATCGGCGCGCTGTAATAAAGTGAGCTGGCAGTCGCGGCAGACGATGACAAAATCGCGGCACCAAAGAGGAGCAAACAATATCACAATCCAGGCGGCCCGAAAGCCCTGCGGCGGCTACGTACCTCCCGAAGGATGAGGCTGGAATGCACTTCCGGCTGGCCGGACGGCTCTGCTGGTCATGGATCTCGTCAACGACTTCCTTTCGGAGGGCGGAGCAGGATGGGAGCTGACCAACAATGCCGTGAAGCTGAACGATGTCGTCGCCCACCTTAAGCAAGTTATCAAAGGCTTGATCGTACGGCATCCCTGTCCTGTTTGGCCCGATGGCCTACACGGAGGAAGACTACGCGACCGAGCTGCTGCAGCGGAAAAGCGGAGTAAACCGCCTGATGTTCCAGAGAAAGATGTTTTTGGGGGGCAGACTTCCATCCCGATTTGCGGCCACGCGAGGAGGAGACGGTTCTCCTGTTGCACAAAAGTCGCGATGTCTTCCGGACGGACCTGCCTGAACACCTCCAGCGGAGCTTCTGCTGGAGCAGGACGGGGTAAGGGTCTCGCGAGAGACTCTGCGCGAGTGGATGGTGGAAGACGGGGTATGGTTAATCGTTTACTGTCGCTCCCTGTAGTAAAACCAAGACCTCGATGGCATCAGCGCGCACGCGGTAAGCTATTGCGGTTGTCTGGCCTTTTATCGGGTACTCTCGGGCTGCTGTGTCGCGTACGGCTCCGCTGGTCTCCATCAATGAGGTCAGTTGCTCCACTTGCTCAGGAATGTGCTTTAGAGCAAATTCTGCAGCGGCCTTCTCCAGAGCAGCCATTCATCGTGGACACTCCGGAGGCTCTCAATTGAGGAGGATGTCCTTTAGAGATTGGTGCGAAAACGACGCGACCTGAGTCAGCGTCCCCGGTACCCAGTTCGATGAGCGCTCGGTGATGCTCGCATGGAGCCAGGTATATGTCTAGAGCTTCCCTTAGAAGGTTGTCACGACTCCGCTGCTTTGACTCGCTACAGCGTCAAGAGCCTTCAGTTTTCGCTTGTTCCCGTAAATGTAACGGTCACAGATTCCAATGACATGAATAGGTAACTTCCTGCGCTATTCAGCACTTGACCTTCTCGTTGCCTGATGGGAAAGCTATGCACCATCAAACTCCGGGACCAAACATCTGCGACGTACTTGAAGCGAATGAGCTAACTCAGTGGCAGGTAACCCTCTACTTGGATCACGTCTGCCTGGCGGTACAGCATGCCACTCAACCGGAACTCCTTGCCCAGCAGACTAGAGTCATGGATGAGACGCTCCGACCGGTCGTCTTCGACGATGTTCCATATGTGTCCGTCGCTGGTCAACAGGGCTCCATGGTGCCCGTGGCGCTCGCACGCCGGGCTCATACCGGCTGCCTGCGCCAGAGTGCAATCACGGCAGATCAGCTTGCCGGTAAGCTGCGTCATATGCGGCCCATCGACGTGGAAGGCGATCCGCTCGAGTATGTTGGCGGTGATGATCCTGTCTCGTGTGGGGACAAAGAGGAGAAGGATGACGAGTGCAGGCACCGTGCCCAGAACGAACCGCGGCCACCACAACGCAACGTGTCCCGATGGTTCACGCTCCGCAGCCTGCGGCGTGACGGCCCGATCCAGAACTCCTGACAATCGTTGATGGAAATTCGCAGGCAGCGAAACCTGCACCACGTCGAACCGAACTGCGAACCGCAATCCTCCGAGAGCGGAGGAAGCTTTCTCACAAGCCGGACAAGCCGCAAGGTGCAGACTCGTGGCGGCAGCGGCGGATGCGGATAGCTCACCGTTTACGTAAAGATCCAGAACTTCGCGGACTTGCTTGCAATCCATCACGAGATCCTCCTGTTGGAAGCAGGCGCAGCTTGCCCCGTCCCAGCCACGCCTGCCATACCGGCAGTGTCAGCCTCCGGCATGTCGAACACCGGACGCAGAAGGCGAGCCAGCATCCGGCGGCGGTTGATGCGCGACATAACGGTCCCGATAGGGCAGTTCACGATCGCCGCAATCTGCTTGTAGCTGTACTCTTCCACATCCGCTAGCAGGACCGCCCAGCGATACTCGTTCGGAAGCAGGCGAAGAGCCTCTTGCATGCCGCTCGACAGTTCTTCTGCAAGTAACCTGCCTTCCCAGTCGTAATAGGGCTCCAGGGCAACCTCCTCCAGATTAGCTACAGGAAGTTCGAGCGAGGGGCGACTACATCGGTCCGTTGCAAACATTGCGCAGGACGCGAAACAACCAAGCGCGTCCGTTGGTTTCGGGGTCGAAGGTGTTGAAGTATTTCCACGCACGAAGCATCGCTTCCTGTGTCACGTCTTCCGCGGCCTCCGGACCGACCAGGTAGGTGGCCGAACGAAAGATCGTCTCGGCATGCGGCATCAGGAGCCGATTAAACTCAGAGCGCTCAAAACATCCCTGTTGTTTCTTCTGCACGTTGACCTGTCTACGTACGGCCCTAAATATAAGAACCGGATTCCGGCCTTAATTTATTTCCACCTTGAAAATATTGCCGTCGCGGGAATAAAGTTGCCGGCTCCGCCAGTTTCAGCAACGAAGGGAATCTCTCAATCACGATGGTACGATTCGCTCTGCGCAACCCCTATCTGATAGGGGTCTCCGTTCTGGCCCTCATGCTGCTCGGAGGAGTAACGATTCCACGCGTTCCACTGGATATACTTCCTCTCTTCAAGACCCCAGCCGTCAGATTCTAACGTTGTTTCCAGGTATGCCGACAGGCACGATGGAACGCGATATCACCAATCGCATTGAGCGCTAGACCTCCCAGGCCAACGGCGTTTCGCGCCAGGAATCGAAAACTCTGACCGGAGTCAGCGTGGTACGCGATTACTTCAACAGTGATGTGGAGCCAAGTGCAGCGCTTTCGCAGGTTTCCTCGCTTTCGCAGGTTTCCTCACTTGCGATGAGCGATCTTTACTATCTTCCGCCCGGCACCATTCCGCCCATGGTGATGCCCTACGACCCGGCAAGCAGTACGCCCCTGGTTCTGCTCACGCTCTCGAGCCCGACCTTAGATGAAACGCAACTCTATGACGTCGCTTACTTCAACGTTCGCAATATGCTGAGCGGAATTCCCGGCGTTGTCGCTCCGGCGGTCTTCGGTGGGCGCATCCGGCGCATCCTGGTCTATGTCGATCCGGTAAAACTTGCGGCGCTTGGTATGTCGCCACTCGATGTAGCAAACGGCCTGCGCAAATGGAATGTTTTCATCCCCACAGGCGATGCAACAATTGGCGCCACGGATTATATGGTGGTTGCCAACGGCAACGTCCCAAAGGTCGAGGAGATGAACCAATTTCCACTCAAGATTGTCAACGGAGCTCCCGTCTTCGTACGTGACATTGGATACGCGCAGGACAGCTTCCAGATCCAGAGCAACGTCGTTCACGTAAATGGCAAGCGCCAGGTTTACATTCCGATCTATCGGAAGCCGGGCTCGAACACGGTGCAAGTGGTCGAAAACATTCGCGATGCATTCCCGGCGCTTAAGGCGCGCATTCCGTCAGACGTGCAGCTCAACCTAATCGCCGATCAGTCCTTTTATGTCCGGCGAGCACTTTCGTCGCTCGAGCGCGAGCTGATCCTGGGCGCCTGTCTCGCCGGGTTAATGGTCCTTCTCTTTCTCGGTAGCGTGCGCTCCTCCACAGTTATCTTCCTCACGATCCCACTCTCTATTATTTTCGCGATCATCGGCCTTTTCGTGACAGGCAACTCTACCAACAGTATGACGTTGGGCGGCCTCGCCCTCGCTGTCGGCCGTCTCGTGGATAATGCAATCGTAGTACTGGAAAACATCACACGACATCTGAGTATGGGAAAGCCGCCCTCAATCGCCGCGCGTGACGGAGCCGAGGAGGTGGCTCTACCAGTCGTTGTCTCCACGCTGACGACCATGATTGTCTTCCTCCCGGTGTTCTTCCTCAAAGGAGTGGGGCATTTCCTGTTCACCCCGCTTGCGGTAACGGTGGTCCTCGCCATGGCCGCCTCATACGTCCTCGCTATGACGCTCGTCCCGGTGTTTGCGGCGCGTTTTCTTCCCATGAGGAGCGCGGGCCCTCCGCGGGGTTAAGCGGATGGCGTTCTTGGCTTCCTCGCGCGGCAACGATGACTGAGCGCGTGCACCGTCCATATGGCAGTCTTCTGGAGCGCGCGATCGCTGCCCCTTGGTTGGTGTTGGGCGGGGTTGCGCTGCTCTTCGCCTCATCGATCCTGCTGTATCTCCTGTTGGGTCGCGAGCTCTTTCCGGTCGTTGATGCGGGGCAGATCATCGTTCGCATGCGCGCACCTTCTGGAACCCGTATCGAGAACAGCGAGAAGCTAGCGTTCGCCGCTGAGGCCGCGATCAGTCGCGTCATTCCGGCCGCCGACATCAACACGACCGTAGCCAACACCGGCGTGCTCTACGACTGGCCCGCAGCCTATACCCCGAACGCTGGTCCCATGGACACATTCTTTGCCGTGCAGCTATCCAGCACGTACCAAACCACCTCGCAGGGATATGCACGACGGCTCCGGACTGCTCTTGCCGGGCAGTTCCCCGGAGTTGGCTTCTCCTTCGATACGGGCGGCCTGTTCAGCGCGGCACTCAACTCCGGCCTGCCCTCGCCGATCGATGTTCAGGTCACCGGAAGCGATGCCGTGAGAGCGCAGGGGATTGCGCTCTAGGTCAAACAAGCCATCGAAGAGACCCGTGGCACGGTGGATGCGCGGATGAGCAGAAGAGCGACTATCCGCAACTCAATGCCCAGATCGATCGCGTCAAAGCGGCGTATCTGGTCTGAACACGGACGATGTTGTCAAAGATCTCCTCACAACGTTGAATTCGAGCGTCTCCTTCCAGCCAGCTTTCTGGCTCGACGAACGCAATGGCAACCACTACTTCCTGGGCGCGCAGTATCCTGAGAGCGAGATACAGACGACTGACACGCTAGCGAAGATTCCACTCACCGGCTCGGACCATATGAACAAGGTCGTCGGGGCCATGGATCGCACCAACACGGCGTCTCCAGTTCCGCCAATGCTGCGGCAGGTGGCCAACATCACCCGGTCTGAGGCGCCAGTCGAGGCGTCGCATCTTAGCCTCGCGCACGTCACAGACATCTACTCCGACATTGACGGCCGCGACACCGCAAGCGTCGTTCGCGATCTCCAGAAGCGCTTGGATGGCCTGTCTCTTCCATCCGGATACAAGGTTGCTCTTCGTGGTCAGATGGAGACGATGAACAGCTCTTTCAGCGGCATGGGACTGGGCCTTGGTATGGCCATTGTGCTCGTTTACCTGCTTCTGGTCGCACAGTTTCGGTCTTTTCTCGATCCCGGCCATCATCCTCGTCGCCGTACCTCTAGGCATCATCGGTGTCATCGCGATCCTTCTGCTCACCGGTACAACTCTCAATATCCAGTCGTACCTTGGCACCATCTTTATGGTCGGTATCGCGGTCTCGAACTCCGTGTTGCTGGTCGACTTCGCTAACCGTCGACGGGCTGATGGCGTGGCCGCTCTCGGCGCCTCCACTCCCGTCTATGACGGTGGTATGCGGAAGGCCCGCATCCGTGAAGCGCAGGCAGAATTGACCGCTGAGGCGGCCCGCAGAGATCAGCTGCGCGAAAACATAGCCCGCGAGGTCAATGATGTCCTGCTGCAAAGCTCCTCCGCAACCGCCGCTTTGGCTTCCGCCAGGCAGGAGCAGCGTTTAGCCGGGGAGGAACTTGGAGGAGTATCGGCCCAAGCGAAGGTCGGCCTTGTCTCGGCCGCATCGCGGGAGCGCGCGCGTCTGCATCTTCTTGCTGAGTTGAGCTCAAGGACCATGGCAGCGCAACTGGCTGATGAAATGTTGCGGATTAATTTGGCGTTTGCGCTCGGACAAGAGATCCATCCCAGAACGTAACTGAATGGCACCCGCGGATTGGATAGAGAATCGTGAGATTATCTGATCAGCTTCAAAGCCGCAGATCGAGCACGGCTATGGGCAAGGCTCTGAATGCGAAAGGTAGCGGCCGGCTAGAACTCGATTCGCCCTTGAAAGGCGATCATTCGGGGTGCACTGTCCCCGCCTATTCCAACGCCCAGCAGGCCTGTCGGGGGAGAAATCGTGCTTTGGAGAGTGCCCAAGCGAGCTGGGACGAGAATGCCGGGAACGCCTGCCTCTACGTCGCCGGGCAGCGCAAAATTTGCGTGATTGAAGGCATTAAACATCTGGGTATCGAAGCGAAAGGTTATGCCCTCATGAATCTTGAAACTTTTTGTGATGTAGATGTCGGAATCGGCGAAGTGTGGCCCACGCACGGTGTTTCTTCCAGAGTCGCCGAACTGACAATTAGCTACGGAGTCTCCACCGGTGCAACCGCCCGTTGATGGATCCACCACAGAAACAAACGCATCTGGATTGATCCACTGCCGAGTGCCTGCGACAGTGACACCGCTCACCGTCGACTTCCGATAGATCGGCACACCAGGAACGCGTCGCGCAAACTGCGGTCCGCTGGATTGAAAGACTCCATTCCCACTAGCGGTATACGGCTGGCTCAGAATCGTGAAAGGCAGACCGGTATGGAAGAAAGCCGTCTCTGAGAAGGCCCACCCACCCAGCACCTGCCGCAGGAGCGCATGGCTTGAGTGGAACGGAACCTGATAGAGGCCGAACGCGGAGATGTTATGTCGCACGTCGTAGTCACAACTTCCATAACTTCGGCTCAGTTCGCCGGGCAAGGGCGACAGAATACCCTGGCTGGAGAACGACAGAAGACCGCCGTTTGACACCTCATCCAGACAGTGACTCAGCGTGTAGTTGCCGCGCAACGTAAGCCCCGCGATCTGCTGCGTGTAGCTTGTCTGAAGAGCGGCGTAGCTGCTGTTAGCGTCTGTCCGAAACTCGTTGACGCTGCCGAAGCGCTGATCGAGTGGGCGGATATACCGGTATGGAGCGAAGCAGCCGTCGCAGACGTTCTGGTATCCGTTGAGCTGTACCTGATAAGGCTCATGCAGGCCGCGCGTCCCGACGAAGTCCACCCGAAGCGCCCCTTTGCCGCCCACCTGTTGCTCGACCCCGGCGCTGTACTGGTAATACCGCGGTGTCTTGAGGGTGCCGCTTGGAAAGGTATTCAGACCGACAGCCAGTGGACAGACCGGATCGCCGGGAGAGATGCCGGTACAGGGCGGGGCTCCACTGCGAAAGCTCTTCTGCAAAGAGACATTCGCGGATGTCAGCGCATCGACGGCGCTGCCCGGAACACCCGGAAAGATGGCAGTTCCGCCAACCTGTCCCCCGAGTCCGCCGACAAAGCTTGGGGAATATGGAGCGTTCGTCGAGGCAAGATCG
>JAABUY010007066.1_pt1 | contig 10785 bp, 13 predicted proteins | sample 5560271 | NCBI WGS metagenome assembly JAABUY01 (sample SAMN10711886, study PRJNA513374) | rock metagenome | isolation source: Antarctica rocks | place: Antarctica: Victoria Land, University Valley
GATCGCCCTCTCCCTCCCCGCCTTAAGCCTCCCCGCCCCCAACACCCCACCCTTCACGTCCGTAGGAAGAAAAAACCACTCCCCCACCGCCCGCCCGCTCTTCCGTCGATACTCCATCTCCACGACCACGCCCCTCCGATCATTCCCGCCGAGCCCCTTCAGAACCCCTCCCACCTCCTCATCCAGCCCAAAAACCGGCTCCGCAACGCTCCTGTCGGCGGCGGCTTTGCGCGCGAGGGTCTGAGAGAGCGAGTGGACGGTCAGGAGCGTGGTGCTGAGATATTTGAGGAGGGCGAGGGGGCTGGGCGCGTAGGTCGATGCGGGCTGGGGGGGGAGGGGGATGTCGAGGTGGTAGATTGCTAGTAAAGAGCTGGTGGGTTTTATTAGCGAGGAGAGGAAGGTCGGGAGGTGCAGGGTGGGGTATGAGGCGAGGGGGTGGAGGGTGTCGATTATTAGGAGGGTTTCTGGGAGGGAGAAGGTTTAGTTAACGTGTTGGGACGGCTTTTACGCGACGGTTGTTGCGTACTTTGAGACGGTGGAGATGAGGCGGAGACCTCGGCTCGGAGTGATGGCGGGGCTTTGCCCCGGGCATGGATGAAGACGTCGACGTCGGCGGGTTGGCGTAATGTTTCGAAGGAGATGTATAGTACTCGTGATTTGGATAACTGGTTTATCCTCAGCTTGTCAGTGTGCACTCTCGATGGCGTTTTCAGGGTAACTGTCAGACCTTTGCGCGACTGGCGAACTCCCGGACCAGAGGTTTGCCGGACTGTTCGAGTGAGTCGAGCACCAATGTGAAAGGAGAGGCGTTGTCACGGAGGTTCAGTAGCTTTGATATGAGAAGGAGGTTATGGGTGCGACGGTGCTGGAGGCTGTTTGGGGGCATGTTGAGGTTTTGGTGTGTTGCCGGAAGCTATAGTCGGAGGGTGCGAAATCGAGGCTGTGGGGCTCTGCGGGAGATCGACGAAGCTAATGTTAGGCTCTGTCATTCGGGTAGGGCTGCCACGTGGGAAGCGGCTCGGCTTTGTTACCTGTCGCGGATCCCGGTCAAGATGGACAGTCACTTCTTAGATTCAATTCATAGCAACGACGAGATCCTGATAGGAGTTTTAGATACAATACAGTCCACGCTAGGCTTCAGTATATCACTGACTCGTAGTATATCTATACCTTTTCACGGAAAAGACATCACGTGAAGCTTGGGCAATCTTGTTCTTCAGCAAGCATTCAAGAGCGTCATCATCTCTTTACCACACATCGTATGGTTGTCAAGCCTGACGGCATGGATGAGATTCAAGCATGTCTACACGAAAGAGCGGCACCGATTGGAGACGAGAGATCTAATATCAACCTCATTATCTTTTCCTCGTTCACATCTATCTTCCTGTCTTCCTCAACGCTCTCGATCCCTAGTTCTATGACCACCCTGCTTCTTCACCACCTTATCTTGGGGTCATCCATCCAAATGCTTGGAAGATCTTATACCCTAGACTGGTGGCCATGCTCCCTCCCCGCCGTGTGCCATCACTCCTCTTGTCTAACCTATTCAAGGGTATTACGAACCAACTTTGCTATCGTTGAAGCGATCTATTTCCACGATTATTGTTTACAAGCCTGTTTTCTAGACCTCTCGTTACTACAACCATGGTCACCTCATTACACGCAGGTTCCGAGAGCTCTAACTTGGCATTTGATAGAGATGAGCTTTCCTTTATTGTCATGTTCTCAATTGACAAATCTCCATAGCTACCCTCCGCACCCACAGACCCTCAATGGACTATAGCTTTCCGCATACCCTTCAATAACATGGTCACTTCGATAGCATGGTCTTGACATTTCGTATATCAGGCTATCTGGTCTTCTCAATGCATGCTGTCTGGATGCATACTCTCGGGATGCATATTCTCGGGGTGCGTACTGTCGGGATGCATATTCTCGGGGTGCGTACTGTCGGGATGCATATTCTCGGGATGCATATTCTCGGGATGCATATTCTCGGGATGCATACTCTCGGGGTGCATACTCTCGGGGTGCATATTCTCAGGGTGCATACTCTCGGGGTGCATGTTATCCGGGTGCATGCTCTGGGGATGCATGTTGTCCGGCATGCTCTCGGGATGCATGTTATCGGGGTGCATGTTTTCGGGGTGCATACTGTCGGGGTGCATGACCTGAATCTGAAGCGTCAGCCTTGCTATTAGAGACCGATGACATGTTTGTCTTACTGCAGAGTTCTCTGGATGCATGGGGTGCATTTTTCGAAGCACCTCCCAGTCGGCATCAAGTGTTACGGCAGATACCACGATGACGGCATCCAGTGGGTAAGGATTCCTGATCATAGCCTCGCAGTGCTTCACGTGTCCCTCAGTATCCGCACGGAGTTCAAGGGTGACACCTGTGGACCGGGCTCGAACGGCTTTCCGCCAACTGTAAGTGCAGTGTGCGATATGCCATTCTTTGGTGTTATAGTAGTAAACCGGTCTATCCGCCAGAGCGGCGACCTCGTCGATTGAGTATGTACCACTCTTGTTGAGGTCCGTGTAGTAGAGCCAAGAGCCATCGGGTCCGGGGCCAGCGCGGTCGAATTCCGCCGTGAGCTCCTCGTCTCGGCAGGCAGGAGGAAGCCAGGCTGAGGCTAACGTGTCGTATTTGCAATTGAGAGACTTGGCTTCCTCGATGGAGTTTCCGCATGAACAAGAGCTCCTCTTGCTCACATGAAAGGTTGACCACAAGTGACAGGTGACGTCGAAAAGACTCCAACCTATGAGCAGCATCATGAGGAACCTCAACGCCCATCTCCCTGCCTGTGACCAACGCGATGGACGAGGTCTGACAAACTCCAATTCGTCGCGGACGAGGTAAGAGTCGGCGTCCGCCTGACCGAGAAGCTTCTTGGACTCGAATGTCCCTTCATCTGCTTTAGAGAATGCAGACCGCCAAGCCGCAGGAAGGGACGACATGCTGTTGATCGAAGGTATTGTAAGGTTATGATAATTTAGAGCAGTAGCTATCTTTTCAGGCAAAGCAAAGATATGGAGGAGCAAGAAGAATACCGAAGAGCAATTCTCGCAGAAGATCGGTCTGTTATGAGAGTATGAGGGCGACGCCAAAGTAAGAAGGAACTCGGTAGGGCATAGATAAGGTAGTACAATCAAATGACCCAAGCATGCATCCAGCCCTGTCGTCGAGCTGAACGAGCATAGAACAACCATGGCCAGAAATCCACAGTGGAACGAAGTACAGTCTGATAAGAGCTGTCAGACCTGCAGACATTATCGCGAAGGATCAGCCACATGTGTGGTGTTGTGCTTGTGTGGTTGGGTGGTTTGTAAAAAGCCGTGCAGTTTGCAGGCAAGACTAACTGGATGAGGAGATCGGAGATCGTCCCGTAAGCAAGGAAAGCAATTAAATTGCAAAAAGCAACTTCGCACCCTTTTCATCTCTGATGTTGGCCGGGCCCTGGTCAGGTAGGCTGGCAGGTGGCAGGGGCCAGGTGGGGAAGATATGCAATTGGAAAGCAAATGAATAAGTCCTCGACGGAGTGTTGTGTGAGTACAGCTACGGAGTACTACCGCCTGATAACTGACTAAAGCAGCGGCAGTAGTCCAGACAGCGTCTGACAGTTATGGAGCTGCATTATCGAAAAGTTCCTACACAACCGAATTCAGCTCGAGGTGCGGATATCAAACATGTATGGGTTGAGTGATGCTGGTCGGGCAACAATATCAGTCTCAGCCAAAGAGACTGCAGGGGCCACAATCGTGATCGATCACTCGATCACTCGGACTCCTCCGTCTGCATTGAGGCACAGCAATAGATACCTTACCTACTTCACATTCTTTGACAGATACCCTGGCGTAGGATTAATATTATTATCGCATTCGAATGTGTGCAGGCGGCACAGCTATCTTCGCGGTATCTTCTACGCTTTAGAACCAACACTTTCTTTTGTGGCTCGAGCGAGCAGATATGCGATCCGTTGGTCCTGAGGCCTCCAGTCGCTGCAACAGCGGGGTCAGCACGAACTTGGGCAGCAGAAGGAGAAGTCCGCTGTTGTCTGCATCCCAAGGATCCTGATCCTCATGCAGACGGGCCGCGCTCCCCGCTCCCCGCCCCCAACTCCCATCGGCGTGGCCATTTTCTGACATCCGTGCGGCGACCGTTCCAAAGCCCATTCATGCCGATGAATGATGCTCTTACAAGGAAGTGGTACGACCACTGCAAGACGCACTTGAAACCTGAGAACTGTCAGCTGTCGGGAATTCCCTGTGTTCTCACCTCAAGTGCAGCTTTGGCGTCTCTATATCTCCTGAGGTTAAAGCTTGCTGATAAGCCAAGAGAAAGAGGCACAACATAGGGGTACTCGTAACATGTCCACAATGACGGTGACTGTCCTCAAGACAGACGAGGTCAAAAGTCGAGGTAACTTTAAGGAAATCTTCACCGGCCCCCATGCTTACGACAAGAAGACGGAAGAGGAAGGGACGGAAAACCAACCTAAAGCTTCTGTGAGTACCTCCTGTGCTTGATCGTAAGGAACATCCGCTGATACTCCATCTGAAGTATCCAAAATATCTTCCGACCTGGGATCACTCGGAGGTATATCCACCTCTAGAACCGTTCACTCATCACGACCGCGGCCTCCACGCTGATGAGTCGTTCCCTGATCTGCTTCCTGCCGGTGTCGAAGTAGAAGAGCTGACTCCATCGATTGGATCTATAATCCGTGGCGTCCAGCTCAGTCGCCTGAATGGTCGCGGCAAAGATCAATTGGCGCTCATGACTGCTCAGCGTAAAGTGGTCGTTTTTCGAGACCAGGACTTTGCCGACCTCCCCATTGCGGAGGCTGTTGAGTTCGGCGCTTACTTTGGAAGACTCCATATCATGAACATAAGCCCTTGTCCCAAGGGGCACCCCGAAGTTCATCTGGTACACCGAGGTGCGAGTGATACGAGTGTTCAAAAGGTGCTCGCCGGACGAACGAACAGCGTTGTGTGGCACAGCGATGTGACGAACGAAGAGCAACCGCCAGGAACGACGGTCATGTACATCCTGGACACCCCGAAAACAGGCGGCGACACCCTCTTCGTGAGCATGGTGGAAGCCTACAATCGACTCAGCCCAGGATTTCAGCAAAGGTTACACGGACTAACGGCACTTCATTCAGGCGTCGAACAGGCCGAATCTCAGAAAGCCCTAGGAGGTATCTGTAGGAGAGAGCCGGTTGCCAACGAGCACCCAATCGTCAGAACGCACCCGGTCACAGGAGAGAAGGCTCTGTACGTCAATCCACAATGTAGGTCGAGTCTGCGCGGCCAATTGTTCAGGATCCTACTAAGTACAGATTGACAGACACGAGGTATATTGTCGGATACAAAAAAGAAGAGAGCGATGCACTGCTCAAGTTCCTGTACGACCATATAGCATTTGGTGCTGATTTCCAGACTAGAGTGAAATGGGAGAAGGGGACTGTCGTCGCGTTCGACGTAAGCGCAATCCTTCTTGCCCTTGGTCCTGAGGAGGCCCCAAGCTGAACGATATAGAACCGTGTGACTGGTCACTCTCCACTTGCCGATTTCCAGGTTGGTTACTGCAGACCATACATTGAGCGAAAGGCTCCCTGACGATCGTGTAGGGTCAACGCCGCCATTTGGCGCGTCTCACACCACAAGCTGAACGGCCTTACGAGACTGCTTTCCCCGATGAGCCGCATGAAATGATGAACGGTCACTGATCTTGAAGAGCACAACTTTTGCATTGTCGGGCGAAACGGTTTTCGGCAGAGAGCGATCGAGACCTTTAGCTGCCCATCAGTCACCGCACCGTTCCTCAATCTCTAAGCCCACGGAGATCTACTCAGCGTGTATCGAGGATATGGACATACAAGCTTCTTGACTCCTGAGTATTTCGCACATAGATGATCGTACCGTAAATCCCAGCGACAAATGTGCATCACCCTAAGAACCCCAATAAGGTGACACTATCAATGATTCATGAGGAAACTTGGCATCTCCCAACGTACCCAACCTGATAGCCTACAGAGAAGGGCGGCTTCCACGAGGACTTGGGAACCACAGATGCTTTGGCATGCCCTTCGACCCGTCCAACGAAATCCAAAGTACCCCACCGTTACGTCGTACATGCGTGCCGATCCGGCTGCACGTCATCCGTATTACCGATGTATAAGAGTGTAGAACATCGTGGGGGGCTCTTGGCTCATTCCATTTCCTCCAATCTCACAGTTGGATGCCTCAGAGACTTAGTCCGATTGCAGGTCAAGGTCGGCGCTGCTCTCGGAAGCCTCAGATTTTGTGCAGCTTACGGTGCATCCTGATGATCTTGAAGCATGGCTACCACGCAAGGCGCCCTGAGCGAGAAGTCCTATCCAGAACTGGTATCTTCCTCTCCCGTATCCACTCCTGAAACAAGTGAGAGCGCCGCCATCGACGCAGAAGCTTCACGTTCCGCGAATCCCTGCCCCGATCGGGTTTCGTCACCACAGACTTCACATTACCGACATCGAGACGTGTTGCACCGAGTAAGAACTCCAGATTCAGCCAGCGATCCTGGCCCACCTCCAGACGGAGGCTTTCCCGCCTGGAGCCAAGCCTTTCTCGCCCACCTCGCCATCTTCAACACGTGGGGATTCATCAACAGCTTCGGCATCTTCCAGACGTACTACACCACCGCACTCGGCAAACCGCCCTCGACCATCTCCTGGATCGGCAGCGTCCAGATCTGGCTCCTCTTCTTCATCGGCACTTTTTCCGGCCGGGCCCTGGATGCGGGCTATTTCCGAGCCGTCTTCATCCTGGGCCAGCTGATGCAGATTGTCGGTGTCTTCGCGACCTCGTGGGCCACGACGTACTGGCAGGTCTTCCTCGCCCAGGGCCTATGTACCGGCATCGGGAACGGCCTCGTCTTTTGCCCCTCCTTCGCCTTGCTCTCGGGCTACTTTGCTCGAAACCGAGCGCTGGCCATCGGCGTCGCGGCCTCGGGGTCCGCGACGGGCGGTGTCGTCTTCCCCGCTATTGCCGAGCGACTCCTGCCGACGCTGGGGTTTCCGTGGACGGTGCGCGTTATCGGCTTCGTGATGCTCGGCACCATGTCGTTGACCGTCCCGTTCTTCAGGGCACGGACCCCGCCGCGCAAAAGGGGGCCGCTAGTCGAGTGGGCTGCTTTCACCGAGATGCCGTATCTTCTCTTCTCCATCTCCATGTTCCTCGTCTTCTGGGGTCTCTACTTCGCCTTTTACTACATTGGCAGTTTCACGCGCGATGCACTGGGCGCGTCACAGCAGACGTCGATCAAGGTGCTGATGGTCATGAACGGCGTCGGTGCTCCGGGCCGCTTGATCCCCGGTTTTGTCGCGGACCGGTATTTCGGCCCTTTGAATACCTTCCTTCCGTTTGTGCTCATGTCAAGCGTGCTGTTGTATTGCTGGGCGGCCGTTTCCAGCGTCGGGGGCAGCTACGCGTTTGCGGTTGTTTATGGCTTCTTCGCGGCGGGGATTCAGTCGTTGTTTCTGGCTACGCTGAGCAGTCTTACGACGGACCCGACGAAGACGGGCGTGAGGATGGGCATGGTCCTCACGGTTATCAGCTTGGCTACGCTCACGGGGCAGCCGTTGGCCGGGGCGCTGATTCAGAGTGATGCGGGGCGTTATCTCAAGGCGCAGATGTTTGCAGCGTCTTCGATGGCCTTGGGTTTTGCGATTCTCGTGTCGGCGCGCTTTGCGAAAGTGGGAAGCGTGCTGAAGGTTAAAGTCTGATGCAGCTAGAGGGCGGGAAGACCGTTCAGTGACTTCTTACCAAGGTTCAGCGGAATATGTCCATGTTGCTTTTATTTCCTATCCTCACACTCAATATACACACCGCACCATCGCATCCTGAGACCCCAGTTGACCGATCTATACAATCTCTAATTGACAACCCTACGGGGTACAGCTAATAGCTCATCCGTGCCAATCCGAGCACAGGGATCTAACTCAAGATTCAAAGCAGTTCCAACATCCAACATCCAACATGAAAACGAAAACCAGGCCAGAACCTACACTACCTTGCTCACTTGACGTCGGTACAGTCAAACTGATCGCCACCGGCCCAAATCAACGTATCAGGATCTGGCAAAATGGCAAATCATCATGGGCTGAGCTTGCAGATTGTTGACGGGGCCCCACAGTAATATCTTGGAGTGGATCAGTTGAGTTTCTCTGCCGCCTAACCCTACTTCTACAGTAACAGGGAGAAAGACTCTTCGAGATTTCTCACCCTTCGGAAGCTTCGGAAGGGAAAGATAGCGAACTGGGTGTTTATTAGGACAAGAACTCAATTAGCTTGAGATTGGCGTGAGACCGGGTTGGAGGACAGTCTCTCTCCACCCAAGGACGCCGGATGCTCTTAAGTACTGACAGCACTCCTGCTGCGAGCGAGATAAAGAAAGCCATCTTGAAGATCGTAATCGCGCATGAGGAGAGAATCATAACGGTGCTGGCCTCCGTATTCTTCCTGCACTGAAATGAGAGTGTTGTATACTAGAAGTCACTGGCGGCAGAAACGTATAGCGATGCGTAGAAATGATTATTGACACACCTATACTCTTTGTAATAGCATGTGAATACTGGAACACTTATTGTCACTCATTCCGAAAAGATACTGCATCACCCCATTCACCCCAAAAACAGCAGCCCCAAGAGAGCAATATTGTTAAAGTTACCTAACAGACCTAGGCGCAGAGCTCACCGGCCAGAACGGTTGCGTGTTTAGCACGCAACGACCACCGTACACCGTACCGTAGCGTACCTACCTTACCGTAGTACAAACATGGATCCATCACGTCCACCCTATTCAATTCCATGGGGAAAACGAGCAGCAGCTCAACCTCAACCTCAAGCATCGACATCCCCGAAACCCGCACCAGAACCTCCCAAGCCAGCTCCCGAGCTACCCGCCGCAGCTCCTGGCAACCCAGCAGCTGAAACCAAGCCAACCGCTGTCCAAAAGCGTGTCCGGTTCAGAACCCCTTCACCTAACTCCCTACCTCGCCGCAGCATGGCCGAACCTGCGGCCAAACGCTCTCGACGGACGGACAGCTCGGCGATGTGGGACGACGATCGTCGCGACAGCAAAGTCCACGAAAGGGACGCGCGGGACTATAAAGGGCGCGCGACGGAGCGGGAGCGGGACCGAGACGGACGGCACGAGGACGCGAGGACGCACGGGCGAGACGAGCGGAGACGGCGGTCGAGGTCTCGCGATGCGGGCGATAGGCGGCGGGAGAGGAGTCCGGAGAGGGAGAGGGAGAGGGAGAGGGGCGAGCTGAGGTCGAGAGGAGGGGGGAGGGATAGGGATAGGGATAGGGACAGGGATCGGGACCGGGAGGGACGTGAGGGGAAGGATAGAAGGGGGGATCGCGAACGGAGTGCAAGTCGAGATCGCAAGCGGTCACGGAGGGGTGAGTGATCTTCCACTACCCTCTACAAGAATGCACTGGAACTAACGAACGCCTCTAGATGACCCCCCACCAAAACCAGACCGACAACGCACCCGCTCCCGCTCACCCGCTCGAAACGGCACCAACACGAGCACAAACACCCGCGCCCGCTCTCCACCCCGCGCACCACGCGTCGCGAAGCCCCACGATCCCTCCAAGCCCGCCAGCAGCCACAAGGACGCCAAGCCCGCACCCTCGCAGCCCTCGTCGAAACCGGCCGCAGATTCAAAGGGCGGCGGCGACGATGCGGAGAAGATGCAGGTGGACACCGAGGCGGACGACGACCCAGAGGGGGCAATGATACGGAAGACGATGGGGTTCGGCGGGTTCAGAACGACGAAGAACACGAAGGTGCCCGGGAACGATGTGTCGGGGGTGCGCAAGGAGAAGAAGACGGAGTATCGGCAGTACATGAACCGTGTTGGCGGGTTCAATAGGCCGTTGAGCCCGAGTCGGGAGTGATGGGGGCGCTGTACTCTGTGGTTCTGGGTGTTCCGGGAATGCTGTGCTCGTAGGACGATGGCGGTTGATTTACTGCTTTCATCGGCCCTGTGACTTATCACTGACTGGAGGTCGCTGTACGTCATGCGATAGGGATCAGCGAGGAGATCATTGGGTTGGAGACGTGACTGTTTCCGTCCCGAGCGAATGGTCTGATAGTGGAGTGAGGTTTCTGATTCTCGACGTGAACCCAGTGCAAGCAAGAGACAGGTTCAGTTCGTCTTCTGTCTTTAAAACTTGAAACTGAATGTATTGGGTGAATGGTGAATGGCTATCCTAGCTTCAGTCTGCTTGGACCTCTCACCTTTCACCTCCATTCGCACTATCCGGCCTTCGAAGATCCTCGACGAAGAGGGAAGAAAGGACGGGATAATCACAGATGAACAAAGTCCGAAGACACGGCCATCCTTTACCTTCTGAAGACGTAGACATCCGAGACGCCCACGCTATGCTTGCCCGTGGACGAAAAATCCCTTCGTAGAACGGATAGAAAAATGGTAAGCGACCCTCGCGGGCGATCAACGATCACGACGACGATCGTCAACGCGATCATCGTGCCTCCGCCGCCTCCGGTGATGATGTCGATCCCGGTCTCTGTGCGGGGATCGGCTGCGATAAAACGTCCGTCTCCTCTCCCGGTCCCGATCCCGCTCCTGATGTCGAGACCTCGACCTCGACCGTGACTCTCCCCTCCGCCTCGCATATCCTCTCTCTCTCCGTCTATCATCCCGCTCCCCGCCCTGCCGCCAATCCTGACTCCCACCCCGCCTCTTCCTCCTCCCCTCCTCCCCC
>JAABUY010007067.1_pt1 | contig 10785 bp, 9 predicted proteins | sample 5560271 | NCBI WGS metagenome assembly JAABUY01 (sample SAMN10711886, study PRJNA513374) | rock metagenome | isolation source: Antarctica rocks | place: Antarctica: Victoria Land, University Valley
CGCCGGCGGAGCGCCTGCGGGGCGGGACTAAGGTTTTCCATTTGGGTTTTTCCTTTGCAAAGGCGCTTCGCCCTCATAGACCTAGATAGGGACTGAATAGGGAGTTAATAGAACAAATAATAATAATACATAATACTATGATAATGTTCTGCTTAATCTCTAAAAACTTCTTCAGTAATTACAATAAAATTCTTTTTGTTATGTAATTTTTAGCAGAAGAATCTTAAGATGCATAATTTCATTACATTAATAAGAATAAACTTTTAAATAATAAATCATAAATATTCTTTTTAAAGTTTCTGCTCAATCTTGTTGAGAACTCAGTGAACTGCAGACTTAATACAGTACAGAAATATTTAAAAATTATACAGAAATCTATTTAATTAATTTAAATTTTTATAATATATCTTAATATGCTGAAGAATTAGCTCTTGAGCTATACAGAGAAATAAAAAATCAGTTATTTTCTTATAAAACTTTAATTAGAGATTTAAGTGACTTTAATTAACTATTAAAATTTTTTAAAGATAGAAAAAAGTCTAATAGCTCTAACTGCTAAGCTAGAGATTAATCAGTGATCTGTAAATGATTATATAATTTAAAATTACATCATTAAGAAAATCTATAAGTACTGTTTACACTTTTTTACTTAGACAGCAAAGTCACAGCAAAATAATCATCTTAACTCTGAGAATATAAAATTAAGTCATTATAACAATGTAAATAAACTCTATTTTGAGATTGATGTCAAGAAGAATGACTGCTATAACTGTGAAAGATTAAGTCATTTTGTAAAGAACTGCAGAAGTCTTCTGAAAAATCTTAATTACATTAAGATTAATGTAGTTAAGACAAAAAAAGACAGAGCTTTATTGACTGTGCTTTAGTGACAAAAATTAGATTAAAGATCATAAAGAAATTTAGCATTATGAAAAAAGATTAAGTTTAAATTAAATTTAATTAAATTTCTATCAGTATATTGTTGAACACTGCAGCAGAGATTAATGTGATGTCTTAATGATATGTTGTTATTCATTAATTAACATAAATTGATGTAAAACTCTCAAGATCAGAGCTTCTAAAAAGACAATATGTTTACTGTTATGATATATATTTAATGAAGCATAGACTCATCAACAGTTAAGAACAACAACAAATTGAAGAGTAGTTATTTAATATTTTAAATAAAATTGAATCTAAACTCATCTTTAATTTCTTAGATCTGAAACAGCAATGCATTCATATTAATTGTAACTTGTATACATGACATTATGAAATAAAACAAATATCTTTAATTATTGATGAGTCTGAAGTGTTTATCAACAACATTTAAAATCAATTTACTGTTTATGCATTGTTGATGATGTTTAAGTCAGACTCATTGACAACTGCTGTACATATTGTTAATAATATATTGACATTATCTCAACAATATAACAAATACATAGATGTGTTCTCTGAAGAGAATGTTGATAAGTTATTATCTCATTAAGATTATAATTATATTATAAAGATAAAAAAACATAAATTACTTTATAATTCACTTTATAATCTGTTAAAAACAGAGCTACAAGTGCTTAAAGAATATTTAGACAATATCTTAGCAAAAAGATAAATATAACATTTTGTCAGCTCTGTAAAAGCATTAATTCTGTTTATTTTAAAAAATAAAGAAAGCTTATATCTATGTATTGACTACAAAGATCTTAACAAAATTACTATTAAGAACTGTCATTCTCTGTTATTGATTAGCAAAATACTTGATCATTTAAGTAAAGTTAAGATGTTCATTAAATTAGATCTTAAGAATGCTTATCATTACATTAGAATTAAGAAAGACAATGAGTGAAAGACTGTGTTTTATATACATTACAGTCATTTTAAGTATATAATTATGTCATTTAAACTGATTAATGTCTCAGTAATCTTTCAAGTCTATATTAACTGAGTGTTAACTGAGTTAGTTGATGTCTTTTATGTAATATATCTAAATGATATTCTGATCTATTTCAGTTTTCTAAAAGAACATCAAAGTCATGTGAAATAAATTCTGAAGCAACTTCAATGATTTAAACTGTATGCAAATCTAAAGAAGTGCACTTTTCATATTATATAAATAAAATTTCTTAAGTTTATTATCTTCACTACTGATGTTTTGATGAATCAATAATGAATTAAAATCATAAAGAAATGATCAATATCTAGAAGTTACTGTGAAATATAAATATTTCTAGAATTTGCAAACTTTTATCATCACTTTATACAGAGATATTTTAAGATCATTGCTTCTTTAATTAATCTATTAAAAGACAGCAAGAATAATAAGAAGATAGATGTCTTTAAGTGATTATAAATGACAGTGTAAGCATTTTGTAAGCTTTGTAATATCTTTATATAGACATTTATTTTGATGCATTTTAACTCAAAGTTAAAAGCTCAGATTGAAACTAATGTCTTAATAGTTAAGTTGACAGATAGAGTGACCATCAAGTCAGGTTAACCTGGCCTAACTCAGACAGAGCTTTCAGGTCAGGTTGAGTTGAGCTTTAACTGTCAGCTTAAGAATTCAGATTGAGCTTAAACATTGAAGCTTAATCTAACTCAGAAGCTCTGTTCAGATTTTAAGAATTCTGAGACTGATTAGTAAGTGAGCTCTTGAGACTTGACTCAAGGGTAAAGATTATGGGCTTAGAGATTACTGGTATATAAGTGTTATAAGTGAGCATTATATATGCACAGTTGAACAGCTTTCAATTTAGTCTATCTATTTACTACATTGAGAGTCAGGTATCCTCAAAATAATCTAGTAACAATTGCTTCAATCTGCATCTTTAGACACAATGTTTCAGTTATGCATGTATCTCTTAATGAGAGACATGTTCTTGTGCTAAATGATAATCTACTTTGCATAAATTGCAGTCAGATTGACATCTGCATTCTGTTAACTGATAAATGATAATTACTGTACAGTTCATTAGACATACTTTCAAAGAAGACAACAGTATATGCTTTTACTGTCTTCTGCAGACTGTTAATGACTGAGCTTTGAAAGCAGAACATCTTATACTGAGAGAAAACTCTTTTCAAATAATCTTAAGTTATCTTGTGACAAAGTCTTTGAAAGAATAGTTTCACTATCAGAAAATCTGTTGATTTCTGATAGCAACATATTTCACAAAGAATGACAGCTGTGAAATGAAGCATTATTATCAAGCATTATATTGTATGTCAGAATTGAGCTTACTGCCTGACTTTCAGCAATGAGCTGACTTAAATGCTTCAGTGTCTTCTTCTGTATCTGCAGCATTATTTTCTTTTTTCTTTTCATCAACATCAGTTTTTTCTCTCTTGAATGCCTTTCTGAATGTTCTTTCTGCTGCTGCTGTCTTCTCTTCACCTGATACAGTCTTTGTAGCACTGCATCTCAGAGTTTTCTTGATACATGTCATGACATGATATAACAGTACAATGATGCTCTAAGATTAAGTTAGCAGAAGCATTATAAGAGAGCAGTTTAAATACATCTGTGAATGACAATGAGTTCTAGAGTGATCTTGTAGTTTGAAGATGCATTGTAGTTTGAAAGTGTGTTGTAGTTTAAAAGTGTGTAGTTAGAAGATGTGTTAAGAGCTTTTAGGTGTTAGCAATACTCAGATGTTAGATTGCTGATAAACAACACATTTACTCATGATATATACATCAATATTATGAGTGAATATATCAACACACTCACTTCTAACACTCAATCTAACACTTTCTTACCTTCATCTCTGTCACTCAATCTACTACACTCACTCTATCTCTACTCAGTCTCTACACTCAGTCTCTACACTCACTAAATATGTTACTCAGTGCTATCACTTGTTCTACTGCTCATTTCTTAAGATTTAATCTTATACATTGCTCTTGTACTTCACTCTGATGCGCAGCTGTGATGCACACATATAATACTTGATTATGTCACTCAGTATAGAACTCAGCAGCTAATTACATATTCTAAATTCTCATCATGATGAATTCAGACACTAAGCTTTCACTGCAGACTGCAAAACACTTGATTTTCAACTCATTCTCAGTCTCTGAAGAGAGATCTGACTGCCATGATCATTTACAGAAGTCTATATATGATTTAAAGAAGACATCTAGCAAATACTTGAACAACTTAAAGACTGCACATGCAAGGAAGAAACAACAGAAACATATGAAGAATAAGAACTCTAGACAAATTGAAAATGCAAAGATGACAGATTGCAGAGCTGTAAAATGAGAAAGAGATACATTGAAAAAGACTGATGCATATCAGACTGCAGACTCAGCATTGAAGAAGATCATGAAAGAGAAGATTAAAGATGAGATCTTGAAGAAGTGATACAACTGTGAAATTTCTTGTAAGACTTCTTTAGAATTATTATGCTCAATTATATTGCTTTTAATTATCTGTAGATGTCTACTACAAAGATGAGTTGAGAAACAAGTTAATGAAGAATGAGAACTGAGCTTAACTTAAAGAGAAGACTGAGAAGAAGATGTTATTTGCTGAAGCTCTTGCACTAAAAGAAGAGCAGAAGTTTATGAAAGTGAAGTAAAAGATATATTACATTTATATCTTCTATAGACTCTCTGACATTCTCTAGAATATTAACAAAGATGAAGTTATTCAGCAGAAGCACATCAACATCAATCATTAAATTGAGAAGCATCTAACAGTTGTGATCAAGCACTGTAAAAGAGTTCTTAACAATACAGAAAAGCAAGAACTACATGATGCTGAAGATTCTGATCTCATCAAGACTATGCATTGCTTCTGTAGTGAAGTTCTTGATTCTGAACACATCAATGACTTCAATTATGCATAAATATTATATTGCTCAATTATAACACTTCTTAACTCTAACATTGACTAGTTACATTCAAGAGCCTGCACTTGATCAGAAGAAAGAAGATGAAAAGAGTGTGATTGAAGATGTTGATGAAGCTTGTGTGATGATGTCTGAAGATGAGAAATTTTTAAATGATGATTTCATTGATGAATTTGTTCTTGATGACTTGATTGATGACAATGAAGATGATGAGGAGAACATTGAATCTACTAGTGATGAAGAGAGTAGTGAGAAGAATAGTAAGTAATCATTACTAGTTGAATAAAAAGCTGATCTTCAGAGACTAGAGATGTAAGATAAAGAATAATTAGATAGGTCTTTAATTATTAATTAAAGATTTTTCAATGAGAAATCTCTTCATTGATACTTAATATTTGCTATACATAGTAATTTTCAAATAATGTCTATCATGATTAATATTGTAAGAAATTCATTTTACATTCAGATACATGTTCTGTCACATAACTACAATCTTGTATATACTAATTTTGAAACTCTTACAACACACTATCATCAACACATCACTCAAAGTACAACAAAGTATCATTTATTTGCTTAACTTACTACAATAACTCAACATCATGTCTTCATACAGCTCATCATTCAGTCAGATCTTGAGCAATTTAGAAAGATCATTTCTAAGTACTTTCAGTGACAGAACTAAGTCATCTTAATTAAGTCAATCTTGTTCTTTAACTCTTGCAGACACTTTAAATTCAGAGTATGTTCTTTGAAGATCTGCAACAAAGCAAGAGTTTCAAGACTGATGAGAAACAACTGTATAAAGTCAGAACACAAACATTAAAATTAAGAATCATACTTAAATGACATAAAACAGTTCAGCTTGCTCAGCAGAGATCTGGCAGTTCTTTGCTGAAGTAGCTAGCAAATGTGATGAAAGATTAGATATGATGTGTGTTAACTGTCACAATATCATAAATTATTCAGCATCAAGAAATGATGAAACAATCATTATAAAATGTTATCTGAAAAGCAGCAGTTGCCAAAAGATGAAATCAGCATCAGAAAGACAGATTTCAATCTTTGAAGTGATGAACTCAAAGATATGCTATAATTTTCAATTATAATGCTCTAATATAACACTCACTGTTTGACAGACAGCCCAAAAGATCATTGTCAAATCACTTAACTTTATTCTTGAAGTCTTTGACCAGCAGATTCTTCAATTCATTATAGCACTCAATATATTATTTTGTGCTGTTGAGCATGTAAAGTTCTGAAAGCTCATCTGAATGTATTATGTCAATATTAAGGTTTCAGATCAAAGCAAGGTTGCATAACTTCTTAAGTGTTGTGCTGTGAATGTTCAAAAAGATGTGCTTGCAGAGCTTGAGATACAGATTAAAGTCTTCATTGCACTTAATGAATGAAGCAGTTCAAATCATCTTGCATTTCTAGACATTACTGCATACTTTATTGATGCTGAGTAAAAGTACACAGAGATACTTTTAGCCTTCAGAGAACTAAAGAATCAATATAATGATGAAAACCTTGCTGAGTATGTTCTTAAGATGTTGAAGAAGTGAAATCTGACACATTGATTGCTGATAGTCACAGCAGACAATGTATTCAATAATTGTACATTATAATGTTATCTGAGTCAGCTTCTGAGTCAGAAGAATATCATCTGAAGTGATGAAACTGAAATTATAAACTGCATAGCACATATGATTTAGCTTGCAGTCAGTCAGCTACTTACATATCTGAAAGTGAACACAAAGAATGATTAGCTCATCACTACATTTAATGATGATGAGCTACAAAATTTCACAATTGACAAAGACTACTTCTTTGACATTATACTGAAAAAGGTCAGTATATCTTTTATAATGCTTTATTATAATGCTCATATCTGTTGAGTTAATATTCTAACAAAAGTCTCATATAGATTTAATTACTAACTATTGTCATTATGACATCATCACAGCATCTAGAGTTGTTCAAAGATTTGCAGAAGACAAATTTACAGAATATAATTGAGAATGTAAGAACTCAGTGAAACTCTTTATATGATATGCTGAATTAAGCATATAAGCTACAAACTGAACTTTCTCAATGAATAGAATGTCTGACTTTAACAATAAGTAGAATGAAACTTCTCAGATACAATATAAAAGAGTGACAGCATGTTAAATACATGCTGCATCTTCTGAAGCACTTCAAGAACTGAACAGAGACAATGAATGCTATCAGTAAGTTAACAATTTATAAGCTGTGATATGCATACAATGATCTATTTGATCATCTTAAAAAACAGAATGAAGCAATCAGAAAGTTTGAATTGTTCTTCAGTGCTGAGCTGCAGAATGTCATTGATGCATTAAAAAAGAAACTGACTCAGTATTATGAAAAGACAGAAATCAATTAAGAATTGTTCTGTAATCTTGATGTCATATTGAATTCATGCAATAAGCTTAACATGTACAATGTAGAATATTCTCAGTCCTCAATAAATATTACATAGCAAGACTGACATATTGTTTCAATAAAGAGAAGACTGAGAGAATCTATGTTTAAAGTATAAACTTGAGTTTCAACAATACTACAGAGTTAACTATCAGCACTTGAAGAAAGAATCATCAGATGATGATTTGAGAATTCTTGACTCAAAGAAGAAGAAGACAATAGCAATGATGAGTTGCATGAAAAATGTGAAAAAGCATCAAGACATATCTGTGACAGAAGAAGTCTCAGATTATCTGCAAAAGTCTTCAATATCAGATGTAAACATTTCAATACTTGATTACTGAAAGCTGATGAAGAACTCAAAATCAGCAATGACACAATTTGTAAAAGATATATTTGCAATTTCTGCAGCAGATATTGAAGTCAAACACTTATTCAACATGACTCAAGACATGATTACATATTGTTGAAATTAACTGAACTCAGACACTATTAAGAACATTATGCTGATCAAATATCATGACATGTTCATTCTTGCAGCAGAAGTAATAAAAATAATTAAAGAGAGATCTGCATTGACAATGATTGTCAATAGTGATGAGAAAGATTCATCAGCAGATGAGCTGAATTCAACAGTAACTGAATTATGTACAGAGCTTCTATCAGATCACTACTTCAGTGATAATGATCTTTATAATGATAATGACTATGAGAACAACATTAACTTCAGACTTTGTGATCATGATTAAGATAAGAACATTGACTCAAGACTTAATAACAATGATTATGGTTAAACTTCAAACACAGAAGTGATACAATTAAGTGTTATAAATATCTTAAACAGTACACACTCAGAATATGCAATCACTGATGATGATCATAGTTATGAGTCAAGAAAGATTAAAGATCATATGAGTTCATTGTCTGAAAGGTTCACTACAGCAATTGATGCATCAGCTATTAAGATCATTGATGATGACTCAATAATCACTGATCTCAGTCTTTAAATCATTCACTTAAATGACTCTGCTCAGAGTACATTGACTGTCAATACACATACAGTCTTGAATACAACACAACATTAGTCAAGAGGGAAAAGTCTTCTTCATTAACAAAGTAGAAAATTGTTAAAAGCATTACACTTACATTTAAAAGTACAGATAGAGCACATTAAGTTCTTAACTGCTTCAGTATTACAATTTCATAAGAGACAGAATCTTTTATCTGTTGATATCACTAATAATTGTTTAAAGTCAAGAGAAATTCATTCTTTCTTATTTAAAGATGATGTTGACATTCATCAATTCAAGCATCAGCAATCTCAGTAAACATATGTTTAACATAATTTCTAATTTAAACATCAGATCTCTTTACTCTTTCTATGCAGTTTATAAACACTTTAATTTTCTTAAATTGCTTATGATAAGCATAAGTTACATGTGAGCTAATAGTATTGAGTGAAGTATTAGAATTAAATATGCTCAGATGTAAAAAACAATATTTAAGAGTCTTTAAGAACATTTAGCTTTGCTCAGAGCATCAGGATTTATTCTGATTCTCTGTATCTTCATTAACATTATCATTATCATCATTATAATGATTTTTATTCTTCTAATCATTATTTTGTATCTCTGCTGAGCCTTCTGCCTCTTGATCTGCATCATCAGTGAAGATTAAAGCTTGTAATGTTGACAGTTAATCTTTGTTGTTGATCTTAATTTATAAATATAGTTAATCAGCAAGAAGCTAATAGATAATTGTAAAGAGTGTTACAATAAAGTGATATAATTATATCTGATCAATTTGTATCTCAACTTCATTACTCTTTAACATTGAAGTAGCAGCCTATGAAGTTCAAAATTTAATTAAACTTCTGATAGACAAACAGTGCAGAATTAATATATTTTGTCTTCTTTCAATACTGTCTTTCTGATATCTGTGTGCACAAGTTCATCAGATTTAAGAAAGATGCACTCATCATTAGTGTTCTCATTTAGCATCATTTAGACAGAAAAAGCTACTGTAACTTTGCTCTCATTATCATTTAGCATCATCTCTGCTTCTTCATTCTTATCTGCAGAAACATTGAACACTGTTGAGAGCTAATAACTATAAAATGAAACAACATTAGCTCTTATCTTCAGACTCATTATAAAGAAGTGTTAAAAATATAATATACACTGATGATTCTTCTTGTCTGCTATGTGCTCTGAATTGAGTATGCTGCTATTAAAAACCTGCATAGCAAGATTTGAATTCTCATCTTCAGCTATAATAAGTTGTTTGTAGCTGTTGAATTGAATGATTTGTTCTTAATGCTTGACTACTTCATCTAGATAGTTACTTCAACAGCTTTGAATATGCTCATCTGCTTTTTCAATTTAATCATATCAGCACAGACTAAATGTCAAATAAAGTTGACATATCTTTTTTTTAATTATTGAGAAAGCACTCTTTGCTTTAAGAAGCTCATGCAAAGCTTGTGTTTCTTTAGCAGCTATGACTAAGTTGTTTTGCTGAGCAGTATCTTCATTCTTCTTTTGCTCAGTCATCACATTCTGATCTGTAAGAAAGATCACTACAAATGAAGTTAGAATCTGATACAGAACACTATAATCATTTATTAATACTCATCATGCTCATTCTCTGCATATCTCTTAGCAACAATTTTCTCCCTTATCTTGACTACATATTTTGCTCTTTAAACTCTCATCTTAAGCTTCTTGTATTCTGAATCATATTTAAGATCTATATTCAATCTGTTCATTGTCATATCATTCTGCTCTTGAGCCTCTTCAATATCAGCATCTGTAAATGCATTGATCACTGAAGAATGTGATGAAGTCAATTTTTAAGTGATATCAGAACATAAAGAACTTAATAAGAAAATAAATAAAGAGCTTCTGAGTTCTTAAATATGATTTAGTCTCTGATTTAGTACACACTTTGTGCATTATAATTGAGTGTTATAATAAGTGAAGTTATGTACTAGGTTTTGGGTCAGAAGAAGTGAAAGAAGTAGCTGAAATACTTTGAGGCAGTGCAGCATTAAATGTGAATTCAGAGTAGTTAATGAGTGCTTTCATTCTTTCTTGTTAATCAGCAAAGTCTTCTTCCTTCAGACATGCAGCAATGTCTAAGACAGATAGATTAATTTTATTGATCTTTTTCTTTTTCTTCTTCTCAGATTGAGATAAAGAGTCTGATGTATCAGTAAAATGTGTTCTTTTGCTGATGAGTTGATCTCATTCAGTGATGAAAGATGTGAAGCTTGATGCTTTTGCTATGTTGATGAGTTAATTCAGTTCAGTGATGAGAGATATGAAGCCTGATGCTCTTGCTATATTGATGAAGATAATCTTTACACTCAGTTTTCTCTGTTCTGATGATGTATTTCTAAAATGAAAGTCAGCATCATATCTCTTCATTACTTACTTTACTTACATGATGCAGAAAGAAAATGTAAAAAGCTTAATAC
>JAABUY010007069.1_pt1 | contig 10785 bp, 12 predicted proteins | sample 5560271 | NCBI WGS metagenome assembly JAABUY01 (sample SAMN10711886, study PRJNA513374) | rock metagenome | isolation source: Antarctica rocks | place: Antarctica: Victoria Land, University Valley
CAGATGTGGGAGCACCGCCTCGAACTTCGCCCGCAACGCCTGCACCACATCCACGCTGATCGCCACTACCACAGTATCGCGCACATCTCACCAAAAGATGTGGTTATTTATCGGTACGCCCTTAGGTTTCATTACTGCGGCATTGGCGTGGATCATTGTCGGTTCCTGGCGCTCCCAGCGTCAGTAGCTCTCTGATCTTACGATTCCTGTGCGCCCGAGCCGTGCACCGTCGCTCCCGATATGACGGTCGATGGGAGCAGGCGCATCGGTAGCCGATGGTCAACTGAGACGTCCGAGCCGCCCTGGAGCGTGGTCACCCGAGCCGCTCACTTTCCAGACGTGATGGAGTGCAACGCTGGTAAAGGGGGTGACGGTAAGGAAGCTGTCATACACGGACAAGTAGCGGGTCAGGTGGTGGCGCGGGGGGGGGGGGTGTCGCGGAGGGTGAGCCGCCGCGCGGTCCATGTTCAGTTTCACTTCGCCGTAGGGCGACGGACAGACGTGGATCCAGGAACAGTGGGGCGAAGACTCCCAGCCCAGCCAGGATGGCAGGCTGGGGCACATGGCAGCCGGCGAACCGATGGAGGTCATCTCTCCCGGACCGTGGCGCACACCCAACGGCCGGCTTGCCGGATGGAACTGGCTCCCGAACGGATTCGCCGCCGTTCCCCAGTTCGACCAGCTTTCCCGATGGATACAGCTGTGGACGAAGCTTCCCTTCATAGACCGCTACGGCTACTACCAGGCCTGGCGGCGCGGCGGCTTCATCGTCGTCAACGAAACGACCCTCACCCACACATCAGGCTGAAACCGAGCATTCGAACCGCCCTGCAGAGCCTTCGCACCCCGAACTGTTCCGAAAGTTTCAGGACCCGCTGCAGCACCATCGACCCACTGGTTACTTGTCGGTGTATGACAGCTTCCTTACTGTCACCCCGTGTATCGGGACACTGCGGGCCGCCGCTCCGCACAACGGGTCGCCGAACAGTTGAGTAAATCGTTCCAGCTGATGCACCGCTGGCAGTCCCGGTGGGACTGGAAGGCCGGGCCACCGCATGGGACGGCGAGCAGGACCGGGAATACTGCGCCGAGGTACTCCGGAGCCGCGCCCGTATCGGCCGGCAGCATGCCCACGACGCCCAAGCCATGCGCGACATCGCCGTGAAAGCGTTCCAAACGATCAACGCCGCCACGATGAGCCCGCGGGACGCGCTCGAGTACATGAAACAAGGATTGGCTATCGAGACCGTTCTGTACGGCCTTGATGAGCACGGCAAGACTCTCCGAAGGGCGTGCAGATCTACATCGACTCGCAGGTGATCCCTGTGGGCGCTCAGCTCCCGGATTTGCCCGCATGACCACCCGCCGAGTGCCCGACGCTCAGATCCGGGCCGCCCACCTTTTTGGAAGTGACCCCGTGAGCAGACCGACAACCGCCCAGATTCGCGCCGTCCGCGAGCAGCTGGCGGCAATGCTGACCCTGGACGACCAGGCCGACGAGAAGATGCCACCGAGCCAGCGGTGCTACGTCGCCGGCACCCTGGCTGCGTTGCAGTGGGGCGATCACGACCGCCCCCGACTGATAGACGTATTGCCTGTGGTCATCGCGTGGTCGTGGTCGTGCTCGGTGTCACCTGCTGCACCGCGGAGACCATCAGCCCGGAAGCGCCGCTGTGCAACGCTGCAGCGGCGGCCTGAGCATTGCCGATGATGTGGGCAATGATCGGTTTGCCGGTGGCTTGCATGGCGGCGAAGTCAGCCGGCGGCGCGGAGTAGTTCAGGCCCAGCATGTCGAACCTGCTTTCAGTGGCCGCGAAGTCTTGCATGTCTTTGGCGTAGTAGTAGCCCCAGGTGATGTACCCGCTCTTGCGGGCCTGCTGGGGGAGAGCTTTTGATTTCCAATAGGATTTGACGACGAATCGGGTGGGTCCGCCGTAGGAGTCAAGCAACTTCAAGAAGCCGTTGATGTCGGTGCTGGGCTTGTTGTCGACGAAGATGATGCGGTCGCGCGGGTACACCGCCAGGACATCATTGACCAAACATGCCATCTGATGGTGCCCCCGCACGGTGCGAAGCGCGGCCAGCGTCGCCCATGGTGTTCGCTTGATGACATCGTCGGTGCCAAACACGCGGCCGGTCGTCGGATCCTCCGAGACCACCCAGACGCCGTCGGAAGTCGGCCAGACGGGCACCTCCAGGGCGAGGCTGGGATTCCACGCCGCTGCGTGTGCGTAGGCCTCAGCCGTGCCCTCGGTCCAGTCTGCGTCGCCGCCGCGGTGGGCGATATACATCGGGGTAGATGCCATCCACCGCTGCAGCGGGGTCTGCGGCGGAGATGGTGGCAGCGTGCTGCACCCGACCAGCCACACAGCTGCCAGGGCAACGACAACCCGCCAATGCATGGTCCGTCTCACCTGGTCAGTGTCGCAGAAGGCTCCTTACACAAAAGGAACCTTTTGTGTAAACATATTAGGTGTCCGCCCCACGCAGACGCCCCAGCACTCGCAGCCGGCCGCTGGCGCTGGGCTATGTCCGGGTCTCTACCGCCGATCAGGTGGACAACGGCGCCAGCTTGGACGCACAGCGCACCGCTTTGACTGGCGAGGCCGACCGGCGGGGCTGGGACCTCGAGCTGGTCGCCGACGAGGGAAAGTCGGCCAAGAACATGAACCGGCCGGCGCTACTCGAGGCGCTGACCCGGCTGGACCACGGCGACGCCGACACCCTGATCTCCATCAGGCTCGACCGGATCTCTCGATCCGTTGCCGACTTCGCCGGCCTACTCGACCGCGCCGGCCGCAAAGGCTGGGGCCTGGTCTTGCTGTCCCCCGCGTTGGACCTGGCCGACCCCGCCGGCCGATTCACCGCCAACGTCTTGGCCTCCGCCGCCCAATACGAGCGGGAGCTGATCAGCGCCCGCACCAAAGAGGGTATGTCCCAGCGGAAGGTCGACGGCTGGGCGGGCGGCCGGCCCGCCGGCCGGCCCCGAGTGCTCGACAAAAACGTCCGCGACCGGATCCTCGATGCGCACACCGCCGGCCAAGGGTGGTCTGCCATCGCCCGCGAGCTCAACGACACCCAGGTGCCTACCGCCCGCGGGGGCGTCGTGTGGCACCCCTCGACCGTCCGGGCCGCGTTCCAGAGCGTCGGCCGCTAATGGGTGCCACTAGCAGTGTCAAGTCTCGCTTGACAAGCACCTGGGTGTCAAGCCATCATTGACGCATGGTCGAGAAGAAGAAGAAGAACGAAACGCCCACTGATACAGCGACTGTCAGTCAGGAGCTGTTCAAACCAGGCGCCCAGGACGTCATCGCTCAGGCCGAGAAGAGCGTTGCGGCCTTCAAGACGGCCGAGAAGAGCCTTAACGCCATCGCTCAGGCCGAGAAGAGCGTTGCGGCCTTCAAGACGGCCGGAGAGCTGATCGCTGAGGTCAACAAGATGGCGGCCTCCAACACGATGCGGACGGCTGGAGAGCTAATCGGTGAGGCCCAGATGGCTGCGACCAACATGGGTATACGACCCAATGCGGAGATTGCCGGTGAGTTCGACAAGATTGCCGCTAATATCCGTGCTCGGCACCCCGAGATCCCGCCGGCGCTCGACATGGCGGCCGCAACAGTGGCGGCGTTCCTCCGGTCAGCTCCTCCGTTGATTCAAGCTATTTCCGACCTCGAACGCCTGCGCACCGCTGCGTTGCTGGCTCAGCGTGATTACGTCGCGCTTGCGCGTCATCAGGGAATGACTTGGGCTGAGATCGGCGATGAACTAGGGATTACGCGGCAGGCAGCTCAGCAGCGATTCGGAGGATAGGTGCGCTGCGCTTGTTGACCACCTGGGCGACGGTCGCTGCCCCGTAGTCGGTCAAGAAGTCCTGACGTACAAAGCTTGTCGTCAGCCGTTTAACTCAGCGAACGTCGGTGCTCGCCTTCGACATCAGGAGCGCAGCTGCAGTGATGGCACGGATAAGTTCTAGCGAACCGAGGCGGCGGGGCCACCGGGTCGGACCGGTCTTGGTCAGCACGAAGGTATCGAGCCCTCTGCGTCTACTTCGTGGTCTTCGGCTCGGTGGTTGCGGCTTCGCGTGGAGTGGCTCGTTGCACTGGGACCCGCTAAGCGGCACCCCGATCCGCCGTACCCGATAACTACCATTTTCGGGTACTTCTTCCGACGGGTCAGCTCTGCTTCCGCCGCCGGCTGGCCTGCCGGTTCAACGTCACGACCGTCAGGATGCCGAGCAGCACCGCACACCCACCAGCGACAAGTGTTCCCCAGTGAGCCGAGGTGAAGGCGTCGTCGATGCAGATGCTGACGACAGCAAGGACGATCAGGACGCGGGGGAACCGGCGTTGCCGGCGGGCATGCGCGCGGTTGCCAGGCCGCGGGTACACCGGCTAGGCCCAGGGGATGGGTTGTCGGCCCAGTGCGAGCAGGCTGCCGCGGAGTTTGCGGCTGCCGGTGGTGGTGATGCCGCAGGTAAGGCCGGAGTGGGCGGGCACCTGCGGTGTGGTGATGGCGGCGCTGTTGTTGTCGGAGACGCCGAAGTATATGGACAGGGCGCCGGCGGCGGTGGGATCAGGCATCGCGGTGAGGTCGCGAACCAGCTGCCGGCAGGTCCGCTCGACCTGGACGCGGCTCACCGGGTGGTCGCCGCTGTCGCCGGAGGCCAGATATTCCACTGCGTGCGGTTGCCGGCAGCCGTCGATGGCGAGGTCGCCGACCCAGTCGAGGGCCGGGAAGCAGATGCCGAGTCGGTCGCGTTGCCGGCCGGTGTGCAGCGCGCTGCGGATGGAGCTGCCGTACCGCGGGCCGGCTCGCGCCGGGGCAGTTGCGGTCGCCGCTGCCGGCTCGGGTCGCCGCAGGGTCACGATGCACGCCGCCCACCGCTGCCCGGCCGCCTGCTGCCGTGGGGACGGCCTGGACAACGCAAAGTCGATCTGCAGGAACGTCTGCCAGAAGCCGTGGGTCGGCTTTGTCGCTATACCCACGTACGGCGAGGCTGCCGAGAAGCAGCTATCTTCATTCGGGTCGTCGAGGTAGCGGTCGCTGGTGCCGCGACCTTTGACGAAGGTGGGTTTTGGTGTCGAGATGACAGCGGCGATCTCGCCGTAGCGGGTTCCGGTGCACGGCCGGATCTGCTGCGCTGGATACACCGGGACTGTGCCGCCGGAAGCATCGGTGACGAGAGCTCTCATTGGCGGCCCTGGGACGGGGTCGAGAACGCAATCGCCGACCATCGGCGGCCCCGGGACCGGCGCGGCCTGGGCGGCACCGGTCACCAGATGAGGGCGCAGACCAGCGACCACGACGACCAGGAACACAGCCACACCGATGACCACCAGGCCCTGCTGTCGATGCGTCACCGTCGAACGCTAACCCGGACTGCCCGGCACAACACAAGAGGTTGGAAAGCCTGCGCTGTCCCGTTGAACCATGACCGGCGCCCGCCGCGGGGTGCCCGCCGAGTCGGCGGTGGTCAGAAGCCGTGGGGGAATCGTCGTTTCATCCGGGCTTCGGCGCGGCGTTGGGCACGGTAGCCTCGCGCTTTCACGCGGATGCTGATATCAGGGTTTCAAAGTAGGAGAAAGGTGCTCCTACCTGCGATAATGATGGTCTCTAAGGTCAACATTACCGCCGAACAGGAGCACCTTTCTGATGCCAAAGACTACCGGTTTCTACCCGCCGTTGACAGTGGACACCACCGCGAAGCGGGTCGTGTCCCACGCCGGTGCGGTGCTGCTGGTCGCCACCGCCGGCAAGATCGGGTTGGATCGAACGTTATCGGCGACGTTGGCGCCGTGGCGCAAACAGTGGGCGGTGTTGGATCCGGGGAAGATCCTGCTGGATCTAGCGATCAGTGTCGCGGTCGGAGGCGACTGCCTCGCCGACATCTCCGTATTACGGTCAGAACCGGCGGTGTTCGGGCGGGTCGCCTCTGACCCGACCGTATCCCGGCTGATCGACGCGCTCGCGTCGACCCCGACAGCGTCGTTGGCGGCGATCAACCAGGCCAGAGCCACTGTGCGGGAACGGGTGTGGAAACTGGCCGGGCCCGACGCCCCCGATTTCGGGGTGAGCCGGGACCGGCCGCTGATCATCGACCTGGACGCCACGTTGATCACCGCCCACTCAGAAAAGGAGCTCGCAGCGGGGACATACAAGCGGGGCTTCGGGTTTCACCCATTGGGCTCGTGGGTGGACCACGGCCCCGATGGCACCGGCGAACCGTTGTCGATGATGCTCCGCCCCGGCCGGGCCGGGTCCAACACCGCCGCCGATCACATTCAGGTCACCAAAGATGCGTTGCGGCAGTTACCGTTTGCTCGGCGCGGCGGCCGGACGGGTAAGAAAGTGTTGATCCGCACCGACGGTGGCGGGGGAACGCATGATTTTTTGGGATGGCTCTACTCGCAGGGGTTGTCGTATTCGGTGGGGTTCGGTTTGTCGCAGGACATCGTCGACAAGATCAACCAGATCCCCGACCCGGGTTGGACACCGGCCTACGACTCCGACGGCCGAGTCCGCGAGGGTGCGTGGGTGACCGAACTGACCGGGATGCTGGACCTGCAGACGTGGCCGCCGGGAATGCGGGTCATCGTCCGGGCCGAACGGCCGCATCCCGGGGCGCAACTCCGGTTCACCGACGTCGACGGGAACCGGTTGACCGCATTTGTCACCAACATCACCGGCGGCCAGTTGGCGGACCTGGAACTTCAGCACCGACGTCGGGCCCGCTGCGAGGACCGGATCCGTAACGCAAAGGACACCGGTCTGCGGAACCTGCCGTTGACTGCTTTTGCGCAGAACCAGATCTGGATCGCGGTGGTCCAGTTGGCGACCGAGCTGACTGCGTGGCTGCAGATGCTGGCGCTGACCGGTACCGGTGCCCGACGGTGGGAAACGAAACGAATTCGGCTGCAACTGTTTTCGGTCGCCGGAACCATCGCCCGCCGATCCCGCCGGGTCTGGCTGCACCTGTCCGGCCACGCACCGCACCGGCACCTGTTCACCGCCGGCCTGACCCGATTACAACTCCTCCCGCACCCCACCTGACCTTCAGCACCCCCACCCGACCAGCACCAGAAAATCCCACCGGAACGTGGAATCCGGCACCACCTCAGGTGACCAACGGGGTGCCTTGACGAACCCACAGTCAGGATGGGCGCCGGGGACAACACCAGATCTATCGCGCGAACGGAGGGTCGGCCGTCTCAAGAAAGATCGAGGGTAGTAGGCCCAGGAGACACACCTTGTCGGGCTATACCGAGCCGGAAAACACACCACCGCCGAACTCGCCGAACTGTTCTCCGTCGGCCGGTCCACCGTCTACCGAGCCGTCGAGCGCGGCGGCGGCACCAAAGTCGGCTGATCGCCAGTTCTCACCCGGCCCGATTACGGCCGATGACAGCACCGTCACCCCCGGACGACGTCACGGTGACAACCTGACGAGCGAATCCGGTGACAACTTCACGACGCTTCACACGATCGACGTCGGCAGTGTCCGAAAGGGATCGTTTTAGAACACCGGACCAAGCGGCCGCTGGTCACATGGAGGAAGTGCATCGGTTTAGAGGCAAACCCGTACTGAATCAGTAGCCCTCATCGGCGACGCCGAGGATCAACTCCTCTTCAGCCGCCTCTTCAACGGCTTCCGTCGTGGACATGAAGATGTGGTGTCGACCGTCGCGTTCGAGATAGTCGAGGTACCCCACCCGGAGGTGGTGCATGCCCTCGTAGTAGGTCCGCATTGGCTTTGAGTAGGCGTCGGCGATCTTCTTGTCCGAAGGGATTGGGAGGCGAATTTCTCTGTACCGGCCGCCTACGTCTTCGCGGTTCGTCTGCATGAACACGATTCGCTCCCATTGACGGCGGACTGCTCGCAGGCTCATAGCCCACAGCAGATAGAAGTTGTCAAAGTCCGCAGTATCAGCCGCGTGGAGGACGAGCATCTCTTTGGTAAGGACGAGCTGTTCCTGTCCCGGCATGAGGACCGCGAAGTCCCCGATATTCTTACTAGTTCGGATTGGGGTTATCAGGTCGTACGCGGCCAGGCCAGACGTCGGGCCGCCCCAGAAGCGGCGGGCTACCACTTCCGTGACCCGGTTCGTCGGGTTGATGTTGACCTGCCCGGCCCGCAGATCTGACACCTTGATATATGGCACGGTGCCGGTGCGCATATCCGCCGACGGAGAGCCATGACCGGCTCCGGCCTTGACTTGCTTGGAGTCGATGAGCTCACCAAGGGTGGCACTCGTGAAGCTCGTCATGTCATCGCATGCGAGTAGTGCGTCCAGATCCTGCAAGGGTCGGTCGTCGAAGTAAACGGGTACTCCCACATACCGGTCAACGACGGTTTTTCCATCCGCCCATCGTGAAGTGTTGGTGGTGTGCCCGCCGAGGAGGGCCTCGATATCTTCCTGGACTTGGTTGTTGATCGCGTCGGTGCGCTTGCCGGTCCCGGGATCGACGACGTACAGGTCTTCTCCGTCCTTATTTATGCCAACAGTAGGGGCGTAAGAAATAAAAACGGATCCGTTTCGGAACCACGCTGGTTTGTGGGGCACGTCAGATCTTTTCCATCACGTAGAAGTTGGTCTTCGCGCGGCAGAAACCTTGGAAGGCCTCCATCGGGATATTTACCACACCGCGGAGGATAAAATGCGATGTCAGCCACTCAGGAAACCACGCGTACGTAGTCGAGAAAAAGTATGTTTCCGGGAGAACGATTCCTAAGCGGCCACCCGGTTCGAGAAGCCGGTGCGCACGCTCGACGAAGACCAGCCCGATTTCGAGATCGTTATAGGGTGACCCCGGCCCTTTGCATCTTTGTGCAATCGTATATTTGTTCCTCTTTGCGTCCCCACCGCTGACCTTGAGGCCTTGTCCAAATGGTGGATTAGTAATGACGACCGAGAACTGTGCCTTGTCGAGCGCTAACTTCATATGCGGGTAGTCTGCCTCCCACCGGTGTTCCCGGATAGAATCACCAGCTAACACGTTCACCGACCCGTCACCCATACTCATGAGTATTGCTCGGGTGAGCTTGACGTTGATCTCGTCTTTATCGACACCGTACAGGTTTCGATGAGCCCAAGTACGGGCGTTGGCGAGCGCATTCACACCCTTCCCTCGTTCAAGTAGCTGAATGTACGCCTCAGATAGGAAGCCGCCTGTACCGCAGGCCGGGTCGATGATCCTGTCGGAGGCACGTATGTCCATGATCGCGGTGGCCGCTTCGATTACCCGGGCGGGTGTGTAGTACTGCCCCTCCCCTGCCTTCAAGTTCGCTGTGCGGAAAATCTGGAAGGCTGCGGACATCGCCTCGGGTCGGATCTGCAGCAGGTCGAGCGGAGACAGTTCGTAGACAGCCTGATGGATTGAGTGGTCGTCGAGACGAAGCCCGACGTCGGCTGGATCGGTGAATACTTGCGGCCGTCGGGTTCTGAGCTCCTGGAACTGTTGCCGAATCTGTTGAGCAGTATTCTCCTCGGTCGTAGCGAGCTGAAAAGCGAGGCGAGCGTCGGTATCATCCTGTCCGACCATATCGGATTCCAGCTTGATAAGTAACAGGTTGCAGATCTCATTCAAACGGCTTTCAGAGCGGGTAGACACGCTGTCCCGAGCCACAATTACGTCCAACAACCGGCCAAAAACGGCACGAAGATCTTTCGCCGTGGGTACCTTTAAATCGTCGTAGGTGAGAGGCTTCTCCGACGGCTGCGAAAAATTCTCACCCAATTGGGGAAGACCGTGGTTGCGTACGTGCTTAAACCTGCCGTCCGCAAGCCGGTAGACGCGTACATCTTCTGTGCCGTTGGTCCAATAGCCCATCCGGGCACGCGGCTCACGAGTAAGGTAGATCTCCAACTGAGATAGACCCTCGGTCAGTTTGGGCGCTTTGAACTCGAAAACCACGGCCACGTGCTCCCACGAACCGGCATGCTCTTCATCTTCAAACAAGACGAGATCAACTGGCCATCCTCCGAACGAGGATCCGGCCTCGCGCTTCGCCGCGTCGTGCGGCGACTTTGGCACGCGCCACTCGGGTTGCCACTGAAGCTGTCCGGGATGCCACCCGAGGGCATGAAGTTTCTCGATCGCGGGGAGCCGGACTTGTTGATGTTCAGGCCCCGACAACGTGCGTCCTAGACCGTGAGGGATGACGATTGCGGACGGGTTCGCCTCCTCGCCGCTCGTTGTCACCTGTCTGACCGCCATGTTTGCCCTCAGTTGATCGGGTTGGACCAGATGTCCGTGTGTATGAAACGTACTTGGTAGTGGCGATGCCTCCAGTCAGTCCGGTTGAACCGTACTCGGTACTGGGGATGCCTCCAGTCAGTCCGGTGGATGAGGTCATTGTCATCGGGCCGGTGAGTGCCGATCCGACAGCACCGCCCACGAGATTTCCTCCTGTCGCCCCCGATGCGAAGACGATGGGTGCGCCACGGTCAATCTGGTTTATCCGTGCGGATGTGGCGGTAGACGGTCATCGGGGTAACGCCGCAGGATGTGGCGATTTCGGCCATGGTGAACTGCCGGGCGTTGTACATCCGTTGCGCCTTGCCGATCAGCTCGGCGGTCATCTTCGGCTTTCGGCCGCCCTGCCGGCCGCGACTGCGGGCGGCGATCAGGCCGGCCTGCGTTCTTTCCCGGATCAGCGCTGCCTCGTTTATCTGGACAAATTTGGGCTGTCAAGAGCCCGCCGGCTGGCCAAGGTCGTGGAGCAGTTGCTTGAGTCTGTCGGCGGTGTGCTGGTGTCGTTCGACTTCTCGGTCCCAGCCGCGTTCG
>JAABUY010007070.1_pt1 | contig 10782 bp, 11 predicted proteins | sample 5560271 | NCBI WGS metagenome assembly JAABUY01 (sample SAMN10711886, study PRJNA513374) | rock metagenome | isolation source: Antarctica rocks | place: Antarctica: Victoria Land, University Valley
GGTGGCAGCTGTAGCATTATGTCCTGACTCAACACACAACATGTACAGATCAGGTCAGTCATATACAGCTGGTCTTGTGCTGCTGTCAGAGCAACATCTCAAGTTGACCTGTCTGATGAAAGGCTTGCACCGCTAGTGGCCCTGCCTGAATCGCAGATCAGTCAATGCTGCCGGCGTTACAAACATGTTCCAGGCTATGTCTTCACGCACCCAGCAACTCAAGCAGACAGTGATCACCACCCAGGCGCACAGAGAATGCAACTCTGCACCTATCAGCTGAACAGTGGCGCAGCCAGTGGTTCAGCCTTTTGCAAAGTCCAAGCAGACAGTGATCTCCACCCACACACACACAGACAATGCTACTCTGCACCTACCAGCTGAAAAATGGCGCAGCCAGTGGGCAAGCCTGTTTCAAAATCGAAGCAGACAGTTATCTCAACCCACACGCACAGACAATGCGACCCACCAGCTGAAGAGTGGCGCAGCCTGTGGCCAAGCCAGTTCCAAAATCCAAGCAGGATACAAGGCGGTACAGCTCCTGCCAGGAGGACAAGGAGGCATCATAGGTGATTGCCTTACACAGCTGGCTGTCGAGCCCCTCCAGCAAAGGCAGGGACAGCTGCTCCAGCTGGTGTAGAATCTGCTGAGCTGACTTCTTGGACTCTCTGCATACATGTTGAAACGTTGCTGAAACTGCTATCCTCATAGCTTTGACAGCCTTTTCATGGCTATTCTGGCACCTTCTCACAGCTATTCTCATAGCTTGATAACTTGAAACTGCTGTTTCTATAGCTGTTCTCATAGCATGACAGCCAGAGGGTCTACACCCAGATGCTGAGGACTAGTGTTGCTGTGATTGGCACTGCTGTGATCAGCACTGTGTGTGATTGTGCTGTTGTTGTCTGTGGAGCCTGTCTCAACGTCAGTCTAACATATGAACAGGCTTGATAATGGCAGCAGCAAAATTTTATCTACCTAGCAAAAAGCTTCTGTTGTTTCCTTGACAAGCACCGTGCTGCAGTCGACATTGCATGCACAGGGTGTGACATCGAATTCCAAATATAATAACATCAAACTTGATCATGTTCATTCTGACACAGGTACAATGCATGCTGACTGTAGCTATGCATGTACACTGGCACAGCCTGAAATGAAGCAATCACGCTGTGTGTACATACTGAGCAAAATAGACAGGCGTGCACACATCATCAAAGAGCCTCAGCTCAGTAAAGCGCAAACTGATGGGGACAGCAAAGGGCAGCTCAGGGCAAACAGGTGGAGACAGCAAAGGGCAGCAAAGGGCAAACAGATGGAGACAGCAAGGGGCAAACAGACAGAGACAGCAAAGGGCGGCAAATGGCAAACAGATGGAGGCAGCAAAGGGCAGCAAAAGGCAGTCAGTGGAGATATCAAAGCGCTGCACCTTGCATCTATGATAGTCTGCTTGACAACCCGAGCTGTCAAGGCCACAGAGGTCTCGATGTCCTCCTCACTTCGAGTCCTCTTGCTTATGCGCTGCCTCTGTGGATCTGCATGGGCAGTATATCAGCATGTGCAAAACTCCTGTCAGCACTTCATTGTACAGCAGGGTCTTCTCTCAAGAAATACTTGCAAGAATACCACGTTACCTCGCTGATGGTTGTTGAAATGAGCTGTCAGCAATAGCGTATCTGGGAGCGCTATCATGACGTAGAGAGCTGAAGTGCATAGGCGATATTGTTTGCAAGCAGTATTGTATTGACTGACAGGCTGCAGCCTAGCAAGCAATCAGCAAAGCAGCAAAGCAGTGGCTGAACTTCAGCATGCCGCACACTACAACAGTTCAAATTTTGTGCTACAACATCGTTGTTTAATTACGCCACGCGCTGTTGGACACAAATGCCATGAAGCAGGTCAACATGGCAAGAGCACAACACACGCATGCCTGCACGCATGCACGCACATGCACACATACAAGTTTCAGTGATGCTTACCAGTCACAGTCTGTGTACACTGGGCATTGCCAAAATAGGCATCTGGTGCATGCATCTGGCGCAGATCCAGAGGCAGGTAGAAGGTGCCAGTATCACAATCGCTCCTATGGCGCACCATGCACGTCACATGCCACAGAATGGAACACAACAAGTCATTGGAAGACATGTCATGTGGGCCTGCCATGGTGGTGTTGTTCAGTCTGTCCTGCAGCAGCATGCAAGCAGCAGTAAGGGGTTGCCAGAAGCATTCGATCACTGCAAGGGCTGGCCGTCGCTTGTGTCAGACACAAACTCCAGCCTGATGCAAGCATGATTGGCTAGCCTGGGGCCTATGATGAATCCTTGTCAGCTGCAGCAGAGCGTCCATAGCTTGCAGGAAATGCGTTTTGAGCTGCCTTATGTCCAAGCTTCAGCTCTGATGACATGAGTTGATGCACAGTTTCATGCTGCTTGACTGCTAGTGGGGTCACAACAATGCACAAATACACCAGATGGTGCTCATCCAGTGTGTCTGCTGGGCTAATCATACGTGCAGTGATTTGCTGATGATGGAGGTGATGAACTGTGGGTTCTGGCGATGGTGAGTGTGGGTCATGACAGTGGTAAGTGTGGGTTGTGACGGTGGTAAATGTGGGTTGTGACGGTGGTAAATGTGGGTTGTGACAGCGTTAAGTTTGAAACATTATTAGTATGCCTGTGTAGGACTGTGATGAAGGGTGATGTATTGTACTGCAGCATTCTTAGTGGATGGTCCATCTCGTATCTGAACTGGTCACTAGTGCTATAGTCAAGTCAGAGCAATGACTGACCGCTTGAGGTGTGGCTGGTGTCTGTCAGTTTGACTCAAAACCAACAGCATGACTCAGTGTGACTCCATCAACAGCATGCAATGGAGGCTTGCAGACATATCATGTACACACATGCAAGGCCACTCCTTACCTTCAGCCCTTGCAAGGTGGCCAGAGGGATGACCAAAATGGTTGGTGCAAATGTGGAGAAGCCTCCTTGCAGCAGGAAGGGAATGAGCATGGCTAGGTATGTCAGCAAGTGGTTGCAGAACTGCAGTAATGTGATGACCTGTTGACTGATGCTGGACTGCTGCCTACTCAGCTGCTTCACCTGCAGCATTGCCATTGACTAGTCTGAGTCTGTCTGTTACTGCTAAAGAGCTGGCAGGGCAGGGCAGGACAGGTAAAGCAGGGCAGGGTAGGTAGGGCAGGGCAGGTAGGGCAGGTGGTGCAGGCAGACAGCCAGGCAAGCAGTCATATGGACAAGCAGTCCGGCAGAGCAGGTCAAATAGTTGAAAATTGCTTGAACGTAATGATCGCTCAAACATGAGCGCTGCGCTGATCAAAGCAGCAGAAAGGTAGCAAAGGTAGGTCAGGCAGCAAGACAGGCAGTCAGTTGGATGGACAAGCAAAGAAACAGACAGACAGCCAAAGTGATGTTGGAACAGACAGGGACGTACCGGGTAGACATGGTGTCGAGCAAAGAGGGGTTCAGGTGCTGCCAATGCTTGCTCTGTATGCACGCTCATCCAGTTCTTCAGGAAGTTCACCAGGCCTCCAACATCTGCACAGACAGACGACTGTCAGTAAGTCTTGTACTCCTACCATTAAACGTAGCAGTTTAGGCGTAGACGCCATGAAACGCGCGTAATGTGACTACCCCCTTACATCATTGCCGACATCGACAAGGGCATCAAGGCTTGCTTGCTGTATCACAGTAGCTTCATGCTAGACGTGTACACGCAGTCATTTACAACGTGTTGCACTGGAATCAGTTGCTCAGCTTGTCTGTGACATAGACAGCATAATTTGATGTTCACATCAGGACTATCATTGCTTTCTGTTATAGGATCTGGGGTGCTTTCATTCGTTTGCAACATTGTGAAAGATGACACCCTTTTTAAGCATACCTTGTATGAAATTATTCGCTAAGTCTGCATAACTTTTGTGTGCATGTTCTTGCATATAAAGACGCTTGTTACTAAATCATAGAGGACAATAACGTCCAACTACTGCAAATGACAGGGGCTGACAACATTTGCAAAGCGTACCGGCCAGCACGTGCGCCATTGTAATGCCCAACAGCGTCTGAGCCTCATCACAGTATGTGATCTGGATCTTCATCAGTGCTTCACTGCCGTGCAATAGTCCTCGAGGGTCGATGTCCTGGATTTGGCATGCACAATGCAACTTCAGGCCATGACCATGACCGCAATGATGTTCTGGTCACTTTGAAATGGTGTTCAAGCCATCAAAAAACTTCATTGAACTGCTCTGGGTAGGTTGAGACTTAGAACCAACTCTTGCTGCTTGCTCAGACGTAGCATTCATGCCCGAGACAAAACATTTCCTAAGCCTTTGCTAGAGCCTCAGCTGAAAGCAAAAAGCTTCCATGGTGACTGACCTGTGTATATAGCCCAGCCATGGGAGCAAAGGCATCCCCTTTGGTATCCACCATTGTGTCTTGGCATGACTCGGTGACTGGCAGGCCTGCTCAGCGATGCAATACAGCAGATTTCATCAGCATTCAGACAGTAAGACAAGCCATTGATTATTTAGCGCTATGTCACATCCTGCAGTCTAGTGTCTGGCAAGGGCTCCAGCACAGCTGTGAATAGCTCACCCACAGAGTTGCACACAATGAACCCTTCACCTCCAGAAAATCGCAGCCTTCCACAACAGACGGGGTACCTCTGCGTCAAGGCGTCATGACGACTGTATAGGACGAATTTGTGCGCTTATGTCCAGCGTGTCAGCACCATACTCACCTCAACAAGAGTGGCCAACGACAAACGCAGGGCATCGGCGGACAGATGCCCTGGGAAGGCGAACGCAACAGCAATGCGCTCGGTCAAGGTTGGGCTTTTCCGGTCGAAGTTACAGAGCTGCAGGTGCAAACAATCACTCTTGCAGTACAGTCTGCAAGGAACTTCGTAGGCGATACGACATTCCAGGCAATCTGGAAGTATTGTACCTTGATCTCCTCGGGCTCCTCCAGATTCCTCTTTTTAGACTGCACCACATACTGCTGGATCACCTTGAAGTTGCTGTCGGTCATCGCACGTCAGTCAACGGACAGAATCCCTGCTGGAAATCTCATGCATGCACAACAGCAATTGGAAGTCACTGGGATGAACAGTGACGCCTGCACTTGGCAAACAACGTTGCGCTAGCAGGCGCAAAAGCTAGCTTTGGAGCCTGCGAAAAAGCGTTATGGCAACACAGCATCCCCTGGGGATGGAGGCATGCTGGACATAAACAACTAGTCTGGCTTTCTGGGGTTGCTGTATCTGGCTTTTGTGTTGCTGCAGAAACTTTCAACTCCGATCGTGTGCTGCAACAGGCTGTGTTACTGGTATACTGAGAATTTCATCAAGGAAATATTATGATGTGCAGAACTTACCTATCCGATACTATTAGTATCTACCCCTGCAGAGCTCTCGAGAACCAGCTGGTTGAGACACAGATCTTCTGAAAAACACTCATTTGCCCTGCAGGTTGTGTACGCCAGATAATACAATCGCGGTCTAAATAATTAAGCATCCTATTTGTATTTCCTATCTTAGCGGTATCTCACACATTTCCTTTGAATTTCCTGACCGCAGTTGTGACTGTCTTAAGAAAGTGAGTTCCCTTATGCATCCCAACCACTTCCTATGATCGAAAACAATGAGACAATTTGAAAAAAGTTGTAGGATTTTCATTTGTGCGCAATTGCAGAGACACAGTGAGGTGACAGACTACACACACGGGTAAAATGTTCAGCTAGCTTGTCATGGGCAGTTTTCTCACAAGAGCTTATATATGTATCACAATGTCACATGAAGCAAAAAAAGGACCGATATCTCGTGTTGACTGTTCTCTTGTCACAACAGTGTGTGGCATACCTGATGCATCTATGCATATTATGCCAGTCTTGCTACAAATGCATGGAGACCATAATTGTGATGTGTGTATGTGGCATGCATCAAACTACAGCGCCAAAGACACCAGGTTGTTTGTGTTCACAGCGCAGGGACTGGCTGTGAGAAGCTACTGAAGTCCAACATCATTGCTCCATTGGAAGCCCCAGCAGGACCAAACTACCTCAACATCAAACTGTACCATTGACTGTACTCAAGACCCCTTGTCCATTTTGTGTCCCACTTCAAGCCGTACTCAAGAACCCTTGTCTTAATGTGAGCTGTACTCAAGATCCTGTGCCAAATGTGCTTTTGTTTATTTAGCTGAGGCAAGCCGATTTGTAGGTACACAAGGTGTCGACGCATACCCTTGTCTTAGCACAAATGTGAAGGAGGTATACCGTATGATACGTATGTGAGGCTTGCTCAGATCTGAGGCGTGTCCTCTGTCTGGCTTTGTACAATACAACTAGGACTTGTACATAATAGGATGCTTCAAGACATCAGTCTCTCTGGGAGTTTTGTTGTGACTAGCGTGTCTTGTAATCACATAATGTTATTTTGATGCACTCTTATGTCCCCAGCAAGGCAAGCAGACAGTGATCACCACCCAGGCGCACAGAGAATGCGATTCTGCACCAAGCATATGGCTGACCTGATCTGTACATGTTGTGCCTTGAAAGGCTACATCTGCCACCTGGGATAGCCCTGAATGGGCGGCCTGTCATGTTTGAAACAGCAAGTATTGTGGCTGCATTGCACTGCTTGCATGATGCTGCCTCATCAAAAATATCTCAAATCATGGGATCCAGATGCAAGTCCCCAAAAGGCTGCACTGATCTGCAGGGCCTGATGATGCCTTCATCACATGTTTGCAAACAAATGCATAATGACCCTGTCGAAATTGAGTCAAAATTGATTTCAAAATTGAGCATGTACAGTATTGCTGTTCTGTGTCGTCAGATGTGCGCTATGGAAACGCAGGACAAGGACACTCTGCCATGGGCAGGGTGGTGGGGGCAGAACCCCATGACAGGAGAAGCATTTCTGCATGTGAATGTTCCCCGTGGCATACAGACTTCTTTCAAGCGCTGTCATCTGTGCAGACACTGCTGCCAGGCGCTCACTTTGTTTGATGTTGAAAGACCGCAGCCTATTGGATGAGGCACGAACGACGAGTTTCCCAGACATCTTGATCATGCTCAGAACAGAGAGCTGCCAGTGTAGAGCTGACAACAAATTGTGCACGTGCCGTCATTGCAATGTCTTCTGTAGGACAATCAGAGTATATAGCATTTTGTGTCCGCTGTCTTTGCATACAGTCAAGCTTTTCTGTCAAGCATAATGTGCCCCATGTGTATCCTGCACACTTACCGCAGCTGCCTCTGGCAATGCTGTTGATAAATTACATATGGTACACAGCAGGTATTTGGCAAAACACACTAGGTATGTATGCTAATTTTAGTGTACAGTATATCCCCTAGGTATTGCATACACTCATGGTCTTCTCTCAAATACAATATGCACACATGATCTGTACATTGAGCTGGATCTGCATATAGGAACAAATCACAGCAAACTCTAAGTCTTATGTACAGTGCCACCCTGGTCAATTTGACCGCATAAGTATCGACGTGCTCTGACTTGTCCTTTGCAGCGCTAAAACAACACTCAACTGATGAAGATGTCTCTCTCAATCTGTCAGTTTCAGCGGGACGGAAACTGTGGTGCAACCTGCTCAAGGGTTGTGTGTACAACTCTTGCCCACTCAGCAACAACATGGGGCCGTTCAGTACGCCCTGTGACAGCTGTCAGCTCCATCTGAAGTCTGTCAATTGGGGTCCAGGCCCATCTTTTTTCCATGTAGCCTTTGACTATCAGGGACACAAAGCCTTGCCAGGACTCCAATGTGGGCTCTGACACTGGCTTTGCTGTAGACAATACATGTTGTTGCTGAACTGATGAACTTGCGGGAGGCAAGAAGTCACAAACATGCGCTGCAGAGACCTTTGCACAGTCTCCCTAATGCCAGCGCCAGATTTCAAGCTGGCACAAGAAAAAGGCGCCATGATCAGTCATTAAGCTGCACGCAGCAGTTCATGCAGGGCATAGGAGAGCAGTGAAGCAAACATGACAGAGCAGTACCTGTGGACCATCTACGAGTGCTTTTGGACATCACAAGAGTCATCCACACCATGCAGACACACAACAAGCAGTCCTTCTGATCAATAGCCTGCATTGCACATTGCTGCAGCTGGTGAGGGAATCAAGACAGGTATCCTCATGGTGGATACTGTAACCTGATACCAGATATACATGCACCTATGCAGGGTGGGTACTGCTACAGAAGTTAGGATGTATGTCTGTATAACAGTGAAACAAGGGGACACCTCCAAGGCATTGTTACCTTCACACTGTCTGGTGTGCTATGCTGTGCAGTTGCCTGCTCAAGCTCTTGACACAGTGTGTCTTCTGAGTATCCACACTCGTACGCAGTCACTGCAGTCCTTGCAAAGTTCTGCAGGACAGAGTGCATCATCAACACAATGACGGCCATCATGATCAATGGTGACTGCAAAAATTGGACCTGTGGTACCTCAAAAAGGGCATATCAAATGACGTAGGCACTGAGGCTGAGCAAATTACCTGAACTGCTTCTGAATAACGCATGTTCAACATGGCGGGGTTTTGAAGGGCATAGTAGCTTTCTGCTAAGAGTAGAGGGATAGCAGCAGTTGCAGGAGCTTTGTTTGCAGGAAGACCAGCTGCTGCCTGCAACTGGAGCTGCAGTCAGCAATATGGTCAGGGAGTCTGTCCAATGAGCACACATTGGCATGCCGCAGGTTCAACGACTGCTGCCAGTGTACCTTTCCCTTGACATAAGTCTTGTTCGAGATCGTTGATCTGAGGTGCCAGGCGCGGTGGTGACGTTCGTTCGGAGGGCGTACGTGAGTGACACAAACTCCAAGAACTTTGGATGAATGTTCAAAACGGCTACTCCGGTCGGTAATTGCACACGCACGGCATACGGTGCCGGTGCTAAACTGCATATAGCGTTGACCCGCAGCTCTCTGCTTGTGTCAGCCACGACCCCAGCGCGTGCGATCCCCCTAGTTGTGAACGTTCTCACACAAGGAAGTGGCACCTAAGTTGTGGCCTGACCACAGTCCAAGCTGTTAAACCAACAGTGTTCGTACGCACAGTTTGAAGAAGAGGGGCAGAGCGTCTTGAAGAGCGCTTTCACCCAAAGACTTTCGCGTGTGACGCGCAGAAAACATGCAATTGAGCTGTGCAAGACAACGCGTTGGTGTTGGCTACCCGAATTGCTCGATATTATTGTGGCATCGTTGTCACGCCGCGTCACAGCTCGTCAGCTGCAGTCGCACTGTTAGATCTCTGTTGACTTCACCGACACGACGATCAGGGTCTGCTAATCGTCAGCATAAGGGCACTGTGGCAGCCGCAAAGAGTCATGTTGATGCTCCAGCTGCAGACTCCGTGCAAGGACGAATCCTCACCGTGCATTACCTTCGACGGGGAGACGTGTGGGTAAGCCATCAGAGGCGCAAGCCTCAAGTCAAACTTTGTCTTCGATTGTTCAATCCTCCAATCTGTTGCTCTGCATCGTTTTGGCTCCCTAGCATCGCTTGATGCTGCATCGCGTCACCGGTCGGTAGGTCAATCCAGGGAGAAATCTTTTTGCCTAGTTTGGTACTCGGCTGCAGGATTGGCGCTTACACACTTGGGGCGAGGTACAGAATCCTACGAAAGAATCTGGCGGCCTTCAACCCGACAGGTGCTGTCAGTTTAATGTAATCCGGCTAGCTGCTCGGCAACACCTGCGTCCGTGCTGCAACCATCGGTGCCTTCAGGTGCACGGACACTGACGCACAGTTTCGCTTGAAACTCATTCCCGATCATCAAAAGAACGGGTACAGCCACTGGATTGGATTGCAGCTGCGCAAAGGTAGGCTGCAACTTTCGCACTTCCAGCTGATTCTGTCACCTTAGCCTTCGGTGTCTTGTGAAACATTGTGCACGCAACTGTTGTTTCTGTTCCAGGTGACCAGCTTGATGCTGGAGGCGAAATTGTTGAGATCAGCACCGACACCCATGAAGTATGGCTGGTGCAAGGTACCAAGGAGGTGTTTATGGAAAAAGTGGACATCGATAGCATATTGACAGGAGACTTGACAAAGTCATACGCACACTGGTGGGTCTGCTGCTTTAAACATATGACTGGCCACGCATGACAAAAAAGGATCAGCAACAGGAACATTATTGCCGCAAGAGATCCACCAATAGATGGAGTTTGCGGACTTGTAAGCCAAGATGAGCCAAATGACAACCCCATGTCCCCATGTCGCACAAGTTATTCAATGGGTGACAGGTATTTTGCAGCGCCCCTCGTCTTGCAGCTGTAATGCACAGCCCTTGTCAACAGAGGATATGCAGACCCCTAAATGCTACACATCAAAACTGAACGTGGACTGACTACCCATCAATGGATTCTGCGTAAATTGATGGTGGTGCATGCAGGACAGATCGGCACACTGTACTGTGGCGGGTTGACAAAACCTGGCTGGGGCAAGATGAACCTGTCTTCAAGCTGCACTACAGCAAACAAGGCAACCTCAAGCTCACAGGCATGTCTTGGTTTTGCAGCGTGCGTTGTTCTTTTTGCTTGTGGGTGTCTGCTTGCAGAAACACTAGAGGCTGCAGCACATGGCATGCCACAGCATTTGTTAACACACAGCCGGAACATACATGGGAACCTCAGACAAGCAATATTATTATGGCCTGTGCAGCCAACATATGGTTCTCATGCAGGAGAAGGTGTGATACATGCTGATGGGTCGTACCAACTTAAAGACACAGCACAGCAGTACAAGCCTGGAG
>JAABUY010007071.1_pt1 | contig 10782 bp, 12 predicted proteins | sample 5560271 | NCBI WGS metagenome assembly JAABUY01 (sample SAMN10711886, study PRJNA513374) | rock metagenome | isolation source: Antarctica rocks | place: Antarctica: Victoria Land, University Valley
AGGACTTCCTGGTCGGATTCTGGGAGGGATCCTTCCTGCGCCGCGACGCCAACAACCTCCTGGCACTGGCCTGGACGTGGCAACACGCCGACATCTCCACGACCCCGGGCTTTCACGGAGACCTCGACGCGGCCCTCGGTGCGATCACGGCGAAGACCCTCATCATGCCCGGAAGCACCGACCTGTATTTCACCCCCGAGGACAGCCAGCACGAAATCGAGCACATCCACAACGGCGAGCTTCGCGTGATCCCCTCCGTCTGGGGACACCAAGCAGGCCGAGGCCTGGCCCCCGCCGACGCCCTCTTCGTCGATGCGGGGCTACGCGATGTGCTGTCCTCATGACCCGCCCCGGTCCTCTTCACGGCCCCTTCTCAGAAAGCGACCCCACCACCATGCCCACAGCGACGGACGACACCCATCGAACCCTCGTGGAAGAGATCACCGCCGCAGTCGCGGACTATGAGCACGCCCTCGCCCGCCACGATCTCGATGCCCTCCGCGAATGGTTCTCCGAGGACCCCAGCACACTGCGCGCCGACGCACACGGTGTGCTTATCGGCCGCGACGCGATCGATGAGTTCCGCCGGCGCAGTCCGGGAGCACTACCCCGCACTGTGGACCGCCTCCACGTAGTGCCCCTCGCGGATAGCGCCGCGTTAGCCGTCGCGGAAACTCTCCGGCCCGACGGCACCCGGGGACTCCAGACCCAGGCCTGGGTCAAAACGCTGCGAGGCTGGAAGATCTCCGCCGCCCATGTCAGCGTGAGCCCACCCACGGCTGCGGTCGCACCCGCTGGCGACCCCACCAGCCGATCCACGCCCGAGGACGTCGCACTGTGGCGGGTCACGGGCACCCCGCTCGTGCGGGGTGCCGAGGGCGGCACCCTGTCAGGACGTACGGTCGCCGTGAAAGACACCTACGTCGTCGCAGGGTTTGCCCGCGGCGCCGGCAACCCGACCTGGCTCGACGAAGCGGCCGTCGAGCACGACAACGCGAGCGCCGTCACGTCATTGCTTGCTGCTGGCGCCGACATCTGGGGCATCGCCCAAACAGACGAATTCGCCTACAGCCTGGCAGGCACGAACGTGCACTACGGCACCCCACCCAACCCCGCAGCGAGCGGCCGCATACCCGGCGGCTCATCGAGTGGACCCGCTAGCGCAGTGGCCTCAGGACTCGTCGACATCGGTCTAGGCAGCGACACCGCCGGCTCCATCCGGGTGCCCGCGTCCTACTGCGGACTGTTCGGTGTGCGCCCCACCCACGGTGCGATCTCCACGGAAGGAATGCTGCCGCTGGCCCCGGACTTCGACACCGTCGGCTGGATGACACGCGACGCCGAAACACTCGAGGCCGTCGCCGCGGTGCTGTTACCCGAAGGGGACGCCACACCACCGGAGTGCCTGCTCTTGGCCGAAGACCTGTTCGCGCTGGCCGACCCCGCTGTGCGAGCCGCGCTGCGCGAACCCGTCGAACGGATCGCCTCGCGACTCGGACTGCCACTCAAGGTGGTACCAACGTTCTGCGACCAGCAACTGGATAGCTGGACAACAGCGTTCGGGACGATGCAGGCGGCGCAGGCATGGAAAGCCCACGGACCCTGGCTCGCTAACCATCCCGACGCTCTAGAGCCCGAGATCGCCCAACGGTTCGCCAACGGTCGGGTGGTTACACCCCAGCAATTCGACGCCGCCCAGCAGACCCTGGCCAACGCACGGAACCTGCTCGCCGGCCATCTCCGCCCCGGCACCGTCCTCGTGCAACCCGCCGCCAGCACCCCCGCTCCACCGCCCCAGATGACCGATCACGACAAGGCCGCCATGCGCGCCGGCACCCTACGACTCACCTGCGTCGCGAGCGTCGCCGGACTGCCCGCCGTGGTCATGCCCGCTGCCCTCGTTGAGAACCTGCCAGTCGGGTTGTGCCTCGTCGGAAGACGAGACACCGACCGCACTCTCGTCGCTCTCGCCCGACAGGCTGCAACACCTTGATTTCCCGCAGACAGTCCCCCGGCTGATTGGGGCCAGCCCTGCAACTGGGACGCAGCGGCACCCGCGCAACAACCTGACCGACGGGCCCAGAACACCGGTGCAGGCTCGACAAACCCTCGTTATCGACACTGCCCGGCCGGTCGACCGACCGGCACCGATCCGATCGGGCTCGAAAGTTTCAGTGGTCGGTCGAAGAAACGCTATTGACACATGATTTGAACCGCCTCCCAACCGGTCCGCGTTGTGACCAGCCGGCGGCCGCTGCAACCTGGTGATCGGTGGTGAGTGGCTATCTGGTGGAGCGGTGTGGTGAGGCCCCTGAAAGCCGCCTGAAAGATCTTTATCCACAGGTCTTGACTATTGCTCCGCGATCGTGTGGCTGACCTCTGGCCACGAGGGCTGCGGCGTAGCGGGTCGGCGGCATCTCGCCCCGATTTCATTTTGGAGACTCACCGCCGCGGCGACCACGGGGTCAGCGGACGCGCCTGTGGTACACCGTCGAGCTCGACGTCGACCCGTTCGTCGAAGAACCAGACGAGATTGCGGACGTGTGCGGCATCGTGCAGCGGCGCCGGGTAGGTCCAGGCGAGGTCGGGAACCGGGCGGCCGCCTACCACGGCTGACAAGTAGGACGCCTCGCCCTTGTAGGCGCAGAAGCTCCGGCTCGCGCTGGGCACCAGCTCGGCGCGCACGTCGTCGCGGGCAAGTAGAACCGGGTGGGAAGCATGGTCTCGAACAGCAGGGTGGGCCGCGATGACTCGGCGAGCACCTCCCCGTCGAGCTGGACGCGAACCGTCCGCGAGCCGGCGAGCACGTCGATGCGGTGGAACGGGTCGCGGGGGTGTGCGACGGTGGGCTCGTCCTCCTCCAACCAACCGTCGAACGCGGCGAAGTCGAGGACGACGTACCCGGGAAGTTGCGGGTCGTCGAGCCGGAACGCGGCGCCGCGCCGCTGCTGCACGTCGGCGCTGATGTCGAGCGGCTCCCCGCCCGCCGTGTGGACGGCGAAGGGGATGCCGGGATCGAGTACGGGGCGTTCCGCCAGGTCCGGCATGAGGTGCCCGACGTCGTCGACCGCGTCAGGGCTCGCCGGGCCCGGCGTGAGTTCGGCCCGCACGTCCGCGGCCGGGACGGCGTAGGTCGGCACGATCCGCCGCGGTTCCCACAGCAGCACGGCGTGGGTGCTGTCGACAATGGTCACGCCGCCGAGCACTGCCCTGATGCGCTTGGCTGTCGGCTCGTGGCGCAGGCCGCTGAGCCCGCTCATCATCGCGTCCCGCATCCGTGTGCTCATGGCGGTCAAGCATCGCGCATCGGGGGGGTGTCAGTCATCCCCCGGCGGTCGTACGCTGCGTAGATGCTGCTCGACGGCCTGAACCATGTCGCGGTGCTCACCTCTGACACCGACCGCTTTCACGCCTTCTACCGGGATGTCTTCGAGGCGACCGTAGGTCAGGACCTCCGTGACGGCGCCCTTCGCTTCTCGATCGTCAACATCGGCCCGCACACCGAGCTCAACGTGTTCGAGCTCGACGGCAACGCCGAGTCCCAGCGGCAGGTGCCCATGTTCGGTCGCGGCCGGCTCGATCACCTCGGGCTGCAGGCGGCATCGCTGGTGGCGTTCGAGGAGATCCGCGGCCGGCTGCTGGCCCTCGGCGCGTGCGATGAGTTCGTCACCGATTTCGGGCCGCTGTTCAGCGTGTTCTTTCGTGACCCTGACGGTTTGGAGGCGGAGGTATGCGTACCGAACCCGGACGCGGTGCCCGGCGTGCTCAACCCGCCCGGCACGCCCGCGTCTCGGTTCGCGTCCGCGGCCGGATAGCCCGCGCGGCACACACATGATCGGCCGATCGGTTCCGGCGCAGAGCCGGCGCCGCACCGACCGGGAAGAGGTCCTCCTCCGATCTGGCCCCATTCAGCCCAACCTCACACAGGAGCTGCTCCGCGCCCTCAACGCCCGCCCACGCGACCGCCTCGACGACATCAGCGGCGGCCCCAACCTTCGGCCACGTCAGGAATGTCTACGCGACCACCGACATTCCGTGGTGTGTGCTGACCCAGCCCAGCAACGCCAGAACGAGCTGATCGCCTACTGGTTGGCCAGCATCCGGCGGTACGCCCCGCCGGTGCAGGGCGCGGTGTTCGGCGAAGCGGGTCTGGTGGGTCCCCGCTCGCGTGACCCCCGCCCAGGATTGGGGCCGGGCGGGCAGGGTCAGGTAGTGCGGAGATGCCGTGTCCTGGGTGGCCGTATTCGTGCGCGTGGTCGAACACGGATCGTGAGACCCCAGGACCGGCTCCTACGCCGGTGGAGGTCGTGCCGCGAACGCGCGCGTCCACCACGCGCGTGAGGACGAGCAGGTCAGACCAAAGCGTCTAACCTGCCAGCGGTCAGCAGGGCGTGCAGGTCGAGCTCCTCAATAGCTGGAGGACCACCGGCGACAGCGTCGGCCCCGGCGACCCGCTCGATGATCGGCCGCCTTACCTCGCTAATGAAGCGGTCCGCGGCCTCGTGGGACTCCCACACCTCGGTGACCCGGAACCCAGTAGAGGTCGCGGTGGCCATGTGTATCAGCAACCCGTCGGGCATGTCCTTGCCGATAACCTTGGTCAATTCGGCGTGGACCGCGTCCCAAGCGTCGAGTGGTTGCTCGACATCCATCTGGTAGGCGTACATCAGAGTCTTCTCCGTTCGGTTGGTGGTCGTTGCTCTCCGCAAGCGGCATCCGTGCCGTGGGCGGGTCCGCGAGCAGGGGTGTGACCAGCTCGTGGACGTCGATGGGGCCGCGCTCAGGGGTAGGCGCGACGGGTGTCGGGACGGACCGAGACTGCGATGGACCCTTCGGTGGCGGCTAAGGCGTCGACGACACCCGTCGCTCGCGAGCACCAAGGACAGCGCCGCCACGACGAGGGCGAAGGTGCGAGCCCATCGGTGCAGTCCCCACACACCGACGGCCATGGCAGCTCGATGTCACCCGCCGCGGCCGCACCGACGACCCGAGGGTGGTCGTGGTGCGGGCTTCGGCGGAGAAAGTGGACATGACGAACCCTTCAGGACAGCGGACAACACCGACGGAGGCTCGGCGTGAAGACCCGGGGTTCGCGACGCGACAGATACGCTACTCCCGCAAGATCTGCAAGTCGATCACCATTGGTGGCGTCAATGCCGTCGGAGGGCGCCGTGCAGGACATCGACGACCGCGGCCAGCACCGCCCTGCACGTGGTCCATACCACCGGGGTCGAAGGCCACCACCCGTCCCCGGCACCACCGTCCTGCGCGCCCGCCAACCCCACCCCAGGCTCGTCACGGCCGTGACCACCAACACCACCAACAGCCTCACCGGCCTCACCGGCCTCACCGACCCCGAATAGCCACTACCGGCCGGCCGGTCTGCGTGTTGAGTCCCGACCTGCTCCACCCGAGGGGCTGCGTGTGCGCCACCGCTCGACCACGATGGGCCCATGACGACCAAGCAGGAGGACACCGCCCAGGTGCGGGCCGCGAAGACCCGCCTCGGGCTCACCTGGGCCACCGTCACCGAGAGCGTCGGCCGCCCCCGTCGCGTGGACCACATCGGCGCTGCTCGGGCAGCAGGCGGTGCCCGAGCAGCAGGCGCGTGCGGCCGCCGCCCAGCTCGAGCTGGGCGAGGACGCCGTCACCGCGTTCCCGGAGCAGCCCGACCCGACGATCTACCGGTTCCACGAGGCGCTCACGGTGTACGGCCCGACGATCAAAGAGCTCATTCATGAGGAGTTCGGCGACGGCATCCTGTCCGCCATTAACTTCCGGCTCGACGTCTCCCGGCGCGCCGACCCCGGGGGTGACCGCGTCGTGGTCACCTTCGACGGCAAGTTCCTCGACTACCAGTGGTGACCGCGAGCGCCGTGCCGTGAGCGTCCAAGCCGACCCCGACATGCAGCGGGGTCAGGCCAGCTCCACCGCGCGTCCCGCGCTGATGTCCGCCGCCAGCTGCGCCAGCACCCACGGCGCCAACCGCACACCCAGCGGCGTCAACGACTCCCGCAACACCCGCTGCACCTGACCCACCGGGCGCCCCTGACGTTCGAACCACGATACGGCCGCTCTACCCAGCCCCCGGAGGAAACCGGCCGCTATGAGCCAACGGGCGCGGTGTCCTGTCCGGATGGCCGAGCTCCTGGAGATAAGATCCTTCTTGTCATGACCTCGGTCACAGGGTAGAACTGGTCTCACGGAGCCCCGACAGGCCAAGGCTGGACCGGAAGAGAAGGTCCCTCCTCCCGGCCGCGGTTCCCAGCACGAGCAGTCCGGCACCCACGCCTTGCGCGCCTGCCAGACCGCGCCGTGGGCCTGCGTCACGGAAGACACACCCCGGATGACGCCGAGGCCACCAACACGGCCCCCACTGCACGCTTGGTCACCAGGCTGCTCGTGCTCGAGGACCCCGGAGGTGTTCCGCCCCCCGGGGCCCTCGCGTGTGGGGATATTAGGAACCGCAGACCCTCGGGTGATTTGCACCCCTGCCCTCCAGAGCCTGTTGGCAAAGGTTTCATGCTGCTTGGGCGGCTGGTGGCGGGCTGGCTGACCGTCTGGGTATCCACCGCAACCGGAGCCGCGGCCCCGGCAGGCGCCCCCTCCTACACCGCAGACCCTCTCACCGAACACATCACCCGCCGCTAAACCACCCATGATCGGCGACGACGTGCCGGCCCGGTCAGGGCCTAACCCCCACGACCGCTGCCCACGGCAAGGTCAGGCGGACGCAACGCTCGCCGGGTTCGCTGGGAGTCAGCGAGGCTATGATCCCCTCCGCAATGTCGCCCCGCTAGGAGGCAAACTGGTAAGCACGATCGGTGCTTCTCGGCGTTTCAGTGGTGCGCCCATCAGTGGCCAGCCGGCGTCGGGTCGATCTCGGTGACGGGAACGCTCAACAACCGGGCACTGAGTTGCTCAGCCCGACTGCTCCCGGCAGCATCGGCCGCGGACTGCAGCGAAGGCTGCAGCGACCACAACACGGCCACCGCGGCGAGCGCCAGGGCCACGCGGCGAGCGCCAGCGCGCCGACACTCTCACCCCACCGCGCACCACCATGACCGATCATCTTGTTCCGAACAAGCGCACACCGGGATGCGCCCGCTAAAGCGGCGCACCCTGGTGTGATCCCGACAGCTCAGTGACCGGCTTCGGTCGCCGCCCCAGGCGCGTCGGGCCCGGTCTGGTCACCACTCTGACCGCCCTGCTGCACGTTCGGCCCGCTGTCTGCGGCACCGGCCGCGCCAGGAGCATCCGCGGTGTCCCCGGCCTCCGGGGTGTCCGTGGCACCCGCCACGTCCGCGGTGCTCTGGTCACCCTGCTGAACATTGGCACCAGCAGCCCCGGGCGCATCGGGGGTGTCACCCGGTGTGGGAGTGTCCACCGCCGAAGCACTGGATGCAGGAGACGACGGTGTGGCCGCGTTCGCGACACCGGCGCCGATCCCGCCCAACGCCAAAACGCTGAACACGCCAGCAGCAAGCTTCTTCTTCAAAGCCATGGGAAATTCCTTTCGCTCAGACCAACCGGCTGGCTGCTCTGACCAGCACACTGCCCCGGGACACCTGTAGATCCGCTGAAAGACCCTGAGAAAGCCCAAGACCACCTGCCCCTACAAGGCGCCGACCGCAACCCAGACCACCGACGCCCCAGCCGATTGGTACTCACCCGCGGCCGTACTTCCACACCTTTCGCAACCTCCTCTGAGCAGGCCCAGCCCTGACATTTGAGACGGTGACGGGCAGATCGGCGTCGACGTCAGATAACCCTCGTTTTACGACACCGTCGAGGGCTGAACATTGCGCAGGTGTTCACCGTCGGCAACTCGCGTCGAGAAACAACGACGATTAACCCACGGCTGGGGTTATTGTCGACGGATGCTGATGGGGTACGCGCGGGTCTCCACCGCCGAGCAGAACCCGGACCACCAAACCGACGCCCTGCTACGGGCCGGTGTCGCCCGCGATGACATCCATGTCGATCACGCCAGCGGCGCCAAGGCCTCCCGGCCGAAGCTGGACCTGGTGCTGCGGATCCTCCGCGACGGGGATGTGCTGGTGGTGACCCGGTTTAATCGGCTCGGACGTTCCGTGCTGCACCTGGTCACCCTGGGTGCGCAGCTGCGTGAGCGCGGGGTCGGCCTGCAAGTGGTGGAGCAGGGCATCGACACCGCCACCGCCGAGGGACGGGCCATGTTCGGGATGCTCTCGGTGCTCGCCGAGCTGCAACGAGAACTCATCGTGGCCAACACCCGCGACGGACTCGCCGCTGCGCGGGCCCGCGGCCGCCGCGGTGGACGACCCCCCAGACTCACCCCGGATCAGGTCGCCCTCGCCCAACGGTTGTATGACGCCGGGGAGCACACCGTCGCCCAGATCGCCGGGCTGCTCGGTGTTCCCCGCAGCACCATCTACGGCCACCTCGACAAAGCCACCGTCGGGGCGCGTCCCCACGCCCAGAAGACCGTGGCAGCGGCGCCGCCTTCTGCAGAGCCCGCATTCAGCAAGGCTCGGGCCACCGACGGCCACACACTTACGCACGCGTCACCCCGAACATCCCGGGCTTGCCCAGGCTGCGGGCATGAGCCCAGAACACGGGAGGAAGCCACCACGCAGCGCTCCGACCTGGCGGTCAGCTGGCTCTGCACCGACCCCGGCCGCCCTGGGCAACTCCTCACCCGACGGCATTGCCGCCGCTGCCAACCCCACGGACCCGTGGTCGACATCGCCTGTGTGGTGTGCGTCGATGGACCCATCCTCGCCGGCGACCTGGCCACCGCGGCGATCGACACCAGCACCCCACCAGAGCCCGTGCAGCAGTGGTTGGCCGCCGACGGCTGGCAACTCACCCCGGACCTGTTGTGCCCCGACCACCGAACGGAGTCCGCATCGTGAATCCTCCTGCTGGTCCCGAGCTAACCCGCACGAAGGGAAGACGGGCCAAAACGACAGCTGAACATGCAGGTATGGACGGTGACCATCCCGCGGCACCGAACAACAAGGTGAACCCGCACGGGGGCGCGACAAGCCCGGCCGAGGGGTTGACGTTGGGGCCGGGGTTGGTGTTGCCGGTGGAGGCGGTGACCGAGACGTTCACGAACACGGGTACTCATCGATCGGACGTTTCAGATCACTGACGGTGGGGAGGGCGATGAGTGAGCAACCATCGGGTGGCGGCCAGCGACCACACCACGACAGCCACCATCAACGGTCCACCGACGAGCTCAAGCAGGCCGCCGCCGATGTTGGCACCGACAACCCCGGCGGTCAGCACCCGCCAACCGCAGCCGAGAAACACCCCCGCCACCAGCAGCGGCAGCAGGACTGCAAGCCACCGCCGGTCCCGACGCGGCGCCGACCCAGGGCGAAGCAACACCGCGCAGGCGGCGACAACTACCGCAGTGGGCAGGAGCCCGATCAGCGTCTCCGCGCCTGAGCTGATCTTCAGTGGCTGAACCAGATGGTCACGAAAGGGACCCAACGAAGAGGCACCAGTGTAGGAGAGGTCGCCGACGGCCTACCACGTCACGACCGAGGCAGCTGAGGCCAGGGCGAGCGCGGCAACGAGATCAACAAGACCAGCAATAGCACCGTTGTGCGTCCGTTCAGCACCGCTCTTCACAGCGGTCATCGTCTCATTGCCAAGTTTTGCTGGGCGATGACGCGATCCCGAACCGGTGACCGCGCGCAGACCAGTCACCGGTTGGCGATCGATGGGCTAAGTCAGCTGGTGATCGACCCTGGGATGTTCCACGCCTCGTCGAGCGCGTCTTGCTCATAGGAGGTGGCACCGACGAGAACCAGTCGCGGGGTCAGCCAGGTCCGGGGTGTGCGGTTACGCCAACCGGGTGTGGCGTTGCTGGGCATGGACGCGACCGGGTCGAGGGGGTCGAGAAGGTCTCGGAGCAAGGATCGCACGGCCATCGCCGCTACCTCGGGGCCAAGTGCTGCGTAGCGCCGAACCGACTGGGTGGCGAGGTACTGCAGATCTGGCGTACCGGGTTCGTCCCAGGCGAAGGTGATCCAGACGGCGCCGTCGAGCCAGCCGACGTCGATCAGCCGAAACCATCGCCAGCCCTCGGGGTTGCACAGCGGTCGCCCGGGTCGCTTGTCGGGCTCGCCGTCTTGGTCGATGCCGTGCCGGCCGTGGATGTCGGTGGGGTGCCCGCCCGGGACCCCGGTGATGGGGTCATCCACCCGGGACTGCTCGAACGCGATCATCGCGCGGACCGCGGCCAGGACCGCCATCCGGTCCTGCTCGTCGGTGTCGGAATCGCTCGTCGCGGTGGGCTCCTGCTCAGGTGCGGTCGATTGCAGGGGGCTGACTTCGGCCGGCGGTTGGACCGAAGCCGCAGCGGCGGGGCCATCCCCCGAAGCGGCGGTCACTGAAGCGGAGTCGAGCCAATCGTCGCAGTCATGCCGCACACGTTACGCGACGAGACCACGCTGGTCCCCGATTCCGCCACCCCGATTGCGGGCTCCCGCGTACACCGGTCGCTCCCCAGTGGCGTCGGCCAGCACCTTGTCCTCCAAGAACTCGGCGTCGTACCGGACAGGAGAGGGACCGTGACGATCTTGGATGCGGCTGCGGGTGCTCGAAAGGGCATTGTGTGAGGATCCCGCTGGGCCCTCCTGGGTCTCGATGGAGGGGACGGAGGGAGTAAGTGAATGGTGTGGCCCCGGCCCCGGTCCGTGAGTCGCACTGCTCGTGCGGTGGGGTTTCGGTCGGTCTTCGCTGAGCGTGAGTTTCGGTGGTTGTGGACGGCGGGGGTGCAGTCGC
>JAABUY010007072.1_pt1 | contig 10781 bp, 13 predicted proteins | sample 5560271 | NCBI WGS metagenome assembly JAABUY01 (sample SAMN10711886, study PRJNA513374) | rock metagenome | isolation source: Antarctica rocks | place: Antarctica: Victoria Land, University Valley
GGGTCAGGTAGCATCGTACGTCGGATGGTTTTCGTATCCTAGTATCCCCTGGAGGTCTCTTGGCTCTCCTGACAAGCAGAAGGTTCGTAGCCGGCAGCACGTACAGCTGGACCTCATCGCCAGCCCCATTATTCGCCCGAGACCCGCATTACAAATGAGTTGCTGACATAACCCTTCCTGTTCCTTGCATCAAGTTTAATGTTAGTTAGGTGGTAACGTTACCTTACAGTAGGTTATCGATAAGAGATAACATCGAAACCCTAATCTTATCTTATCTTATCGATGCTATGGACTTTCAAGTTCGATGTTGAGTTTATAGATCTAGAGAGAAAGATAGGTTAATGATGAGGGTAAAGACCACAAAGGGAATTAGTTGGAGTTCTACGTGCAGGTCGAGTAGACCAGCTTCTCGGCTCGCGGCCAGAATCCCCTACAGCTTCCACCCAAGTAACGCTGCCATAAGGACAACTTTGCCACCTCCATCTTCCACATACGACCACAGAGTAAGGAGAATTGGGCATCCCGTTCGCTCTGCCACACACAAGCCTTTCATCGGCAGCTCAGTATTTGGGTCGGAGACGGCCAGCGAATATCTGCTGTCGTATGTTTTTGCCTCTGTCAGTTCTCGGAAAGTCTGACCAGAAGAAGCCTGAGAGCTGGAGAGGAGAGTAACTGGTGAATCGTAATGGACAGTTTCCTACAGCAGGGGCCCCTCTGGGGACAACGGTCAATGGGTTCAACCATTCACACCTTTGGATGTCGGTCTGGGAATGACATTCACAGGTGTTTGGGTGATAAAGCAGGGTACTCTGAAATAATCACTTGGCTGTGTCTTACCTTAACCACTGCCTACTACCTTAGGAAGCTCACCTAGAGTACCGTATGTAAGGTAGCCCACCGATTACTCCACAAACGCGACCAAGACAACGCCTTATATCTTCCTTTCAGAGAGGCTGGAAGTCTCTCCACTCGCTTTCATGATGAAATATGTCCTCCTCCACTGCAGATAGGTAGTTACCCTGAGCATTCCGTTATCGGCTATGAGGCCAGCACTACTGATGTTTAAGATGCGAGCCGTTCCTTTTTTCGATCTTCACCATATATCATTCGCGGTTTCTTCACTCCAACAGCTTTTACCGTTGGTGTGCTTTACTGACTTGTGAAACTTAAGACCCAAAAAAGTGAGATCGAGAAGGACGGAACTGGATCAGATAGTTGGTTACGTACCGTATTACGTTATGGGAGACTTTCGAAGTGCTGGTACGTCTGCGGTTTATCTGCAGCGAATCCCGTCCACTTGGGTTGCTCCCAGAACACAGTGTGGATGATCTTCTTGAAGGCCAGAAGCCTCGATATCCCAAACGTCCTCGTTACCATCGGAAATATCACCCAGCTGTACTCCCAGGTCGTTAAGCTTGAACCCATGGATACCAGCTCCATCGCATCTGTTCCTCTCCATCTCGTCTCAAGATACTTCGACTGCATAATGTTCCAGACCTTTACACAACACGTTAGCTGCCTATTGCAGGGACTAAGCTGCTGCCTCGTCGACTGTGAAGGCTTTGATGGGCGCGGCGTTCGATCTGGCAAGTGTCTGCAGTGCTGGTTATGGGAGGATGCTTGGCGTATGATCTTGTGAGCACTGGCGGTTGGCCAGAGTGGGAGCTGGCGAACATTGCCGGGAACAGATGCGGCAGGAAGTGTGGCGTTTGTGAGAGCGATAAACCATGCAAGTGACCTGGTAGCTGAGTATCGGGCTCAAAGCGGTAGGAGAGCATGAGTATCAAGTTGGAGTCCTGCCAGTCGCAGTCGCTGTAAGCCCTCATCAAGCCCAAGATGGGCATCTCTGAGGTACTCGCAAAACAGCACTTTGTTCTGGACGTGTACGAGTGAAGTAGTAGATGTCGACCACCGCCAAGTCCTGCTTATGTCAGCACAGCTCACTTATCAGTAGAGAGACACCTTATCAATGCAAGATGATCCACCGCTTCCTTCATCTTTGATCTATGACGGTCGATGCCTTACATCCCCGCTGGGCATGTAGCTTGTTCTGATTTCCTATTTCCTTATGTCTTTCTTCCCTTTCGCTCGTGTCATCACAGTGAGCTTGAGTTGCATGGTTTATTTTCTTGTTCTTCACTCGCACCGTACGATATAAGCAACGGCATATATCCGGACAAGCCCTTCGTTACTTTCTTTCATACGATTCTAAAAGAGTATACGAGATGAGTGTTTCGATTTCTACTTGAGCAGCTCCACTGTCGCTCTCGCTCGAACTCTTGGAACTTGCTTCTAGTCCTTACGTCCAACGTCAGCCGTCAACGGGTCAGACACTCGCTGCGCGTGCAAGGCGCAGTGAGACCTTCAGCTGAGCAGAGGAAAGCGTAAGCAACAACGCACAAGACTACCGATATATAATTCTGTTACTCTACTTACTAAACTCTCCCCGGGAATCCATCGCATTGCAAGGAGATGTTTGTACCTATGCGACATCAGAGCTCCCGATAGGGACCAGTACAACACCGTTGGGCTCTGGACGAACCCAAACCCGGAAGGCTCGCAGGATGTTTTACGATGGACTCGACGCTCTTCCGGATCACTGCATTCCTACGAACAGCTTTCTTGTTGGACTTTCTTCGATATTCCACATCTGCATTCCTACGCCACTCGCGTTCATTTCTACCCTTCTCGGTACCCTCAGCATAGTCTCCTGGCTCTTCGCACAAGTACCGCAGATCATCAAGAATCACTCGATCAAGTCAACATCGGGTCTGAGCTTATGGTTTCTGCTGGAGTGGGCTGCTGGAGATACAACGAACTTGCTCGGTGCGATCTTGACCAGGCAGGCGGGATGGCAGGTTATAGTCGCTGGCTATTACGTCTCTGTTGACGTCGTGTTGGTATGGCAGTGGATGTGGTATACACATTATCAACCATGGCGGGAAGCTGGACGGAAGATGTTGTGCCTTCAGATCAGTAGAGATGACCGGGACGAGGACAGGGGTCAGGGGCAAATCATAAGTGGGCTTCCTCCTGTTGAAAACCACCCCGAGTCACGATCGACGGAGGACACCAAATCGCAAGCGGATGAATATAAGAATTTGGCAAAACCAATATCGACGCGTGTTTCCAAAATCCCAGATCTAACATGTTCCTCCACTCCACGGGAGAAGGCGACCCGCCCATCCTCGCACCACGCCCCTATTCGTACGCACTCACCGTCCTTTCCTCCACATTCATCACCAAAGACTCTCCTCTTCATCTCCACCCTCTGCGCCATCCTCGCAAACGCCTCTCCACTCACAACCACTCTCCCCACCACCGCTACACCGACACCACAACTTTCCACCAGAAACAACGCCGAAGTCGCAGGCCGAATCCTCAGCTGGACCAGCACCCTCCTCTACCTCGGCTCGCGCCTCCCACAGCTCTACAAAAACCACACCCGCCGCTCCACCGCCGGCCTCAGCCCCAGCCTCTTCGTCGCCGCCTTTTTCGGCAACCTCTTCTACAGCACCTCGCTCCTCACCAACCCCTGCGCCTGGGCCGATCTCCCTGCCTACGGCGGCGGAGGCTGGGCCGGCCGTCAGGGTAGCGATCGCCGAGAGTGGCTCACGCTCGCGGCGCCGTTTTGGCTCGGTGCGGCGGGCGTGCTGGGACTCGATGCGACGATTGGCGTGCAGTTTTGGATGTATGGGGAGGGGAGCGAGGAGAGGGTGGTTAGGGTGAAGGATGAGAGGGGGAGGAGCAGGTGGAGGAAGGTGAGTGGTTGGATGAGGGGGTGGGTGCCGAGTGTCAGTCCGGCTAGGGGGGTTGATGGAGGTGAGGAGAGGAGATTGTTACGGGATGGTGGGGACGGTGGTGGGTATGGTGCGGCTTGAGGGAAGGTCGGAGTGCTGTACAGCTCGGATGGGCGTTTGATCGGGGTTTGATCGGGGCGGGTCGGGGGGTGTTGGCTTGTGGAAATATTTCTTAGACTGGTGGCGCTTGGCCAGCCTTGACAGCGACATATATAGATGACGGCATATCCTTTCTAAAGGTAAAATTTCCAGCAGTTTTTCTTATCAGCACTAATATCCTCAAAGCGAAAATTCTCAAGGCACCATTTTAATGTTCCTATAGGCTTCACTTCCGAGTGGTTGATGGAGAATGATAAGTGAAGGAGATCTGTGGTGTGTTGAGGGACTGTTGTCGAACGTCTCATCGCCCAGAAAAGCCAGCAGGGTCTGATGATGGGTGAGGGGTTTTGGAGATTACTGTTGAACTTCTCAATACCGTAGAAAAAGTCAACATGATCTAATGTCATGTTCGTACGAGACGGTAAGGTAGTGTATCGTCGAACGTCTCGTTGCGAACAAGTCAGCATAGACTGATGGGTGTAAGTGTAGGACAAGTGTTTTAGGACATTGTCCTTGAACTCAGGATGGTGTTTTCTCATGTTGATGTTGGTATGAGAAGGTAATTTGTCGTCAGACGTCCTCGTTGCACCAGAGTCAGCATGCTGGGTGCATGTGTGAAAAGGTTGTTTTAGAAGATTGTCGTCGAACGTCTCATCGCAGATAGAGTCAGCTTGGTCTGATGATGAATTGAGCGAGGTTTCTAGAAACCTCATCGGACGTCTCCTCACACCGAAAGCCAGCATGGTTTGAAGATGGATGGGGCTGAAGAAAGGAAGGTCTTGGGTGGGTGGAGGGGTTTCAAACTTTCACGTTGAACGTCTCATTACGCGTAACCTGCACAGTCTTGCAATGATCCGTTTCGTACTGTAATGAGGTTACGAGCTCGTTATTGGGTCGTCGTTGTCTTTGCAGGACCTCACGGTCTTGTTGCATACCTGGTACCTCGAGCAGCAGAGAGTCGACAGTGTATGAATGTCATTGCCATGGAACGTCTCGTCAGCTAGCCCTAAGCGGAGGACTCAGCAAGTGACTGACTACACGGGACACAGCTCCCCTACTCTTTCAGCAATCTTTCCACAAACCTTCTATGCAGCTCCTCATGACCCTTACCCATCGTCGCCCGCACATACGGCATCATCAGCAAATTACACCTCACCGTCGTCGTCTCCCTTAGCATCAAACCCCCTCCCTCTCCCCCCGGAGGTTCAGCAGTGGCATCTCCATCATACACTTCCCACTCGCCGCTAATTTCAAGCCCCATGGACGCATGGACCTCTGTCCGCAGTCCAGAACTAGTGTCCTCGAACGAGGCGGTATAGGAAACTGTCGTTGGCCACAGCGGGATGGGAAGCTTGTCGGTGATCAGGTACGTTGATGGTACTGTCCCACTCGACGCATGCTTGGTGTCAGAGGGTAGGGAGGAGCTCACAGGACGGTGTGAGACTACGAGCGGGTTCAACTCGATCATCAGGTCGTGGTTGTGGAGGGCGTGGAGGGCGCGGCTGGGGGTTATGGGTGGTGGGAGTGGGGTTGTGGTCGTGCTTGTGAAGCTGGAGCTGAGATCTGGCATTGGGGATGTCAGTATGGCGAGCGAATGGTGCTTGGGAGGAAGCGAAACACGAGGCTGGGCTTACATGAAGTCATTGTGGTTAGGGTTCCGGCGCGTTGCTACGGTAGGGGTTTACTGTGTAGAGGAAGCAGATGACACGCTAGGCCTGTTTAGGCGCAGTTACATTGTTCTTCTTTGCACGTCGCTTTATATTTACCTTGACTTTACACACATCATGTTTGTTGAATCATTGACAATTTGGTCGGTGTGACCTTGTCCTGCTGCCTGTTCTCTCTGCTTATTCTCCGTTCTCCTTGTTGTCATTCTTTGTTTGCTTGAAGGGGGCTCGCTCTTCAAAGGCTGGCTTTATCGTGGCAATGGTCGCTATTCTTCTTAGGGCAGCTTCTCCTTGTTGTGCTATTTTCGTGATAATACAAATCGTTGATACAAGGCTTTCATCTCTTTACTCGAGGCATAAAGAATCTCTCGATATAAGGATCAGGTTTCGCCATTAATGGCGACTCCTAAGAAATTCCGTATAAGCTTTATCTACAGGTTGAGAATATACTACTATCGAAACTACATTCTTCATCATGGAAAATAATTGGATGATCAATGCGATTCGGGCCGTTGATGCGGACCCTGCACATGATCTGCGTCAGTACATCAACTTTGACGGAGGGCTACCCGGGCATCTTAACGAATGTTCTCACCCTCTTCAGATGCCGACATCGGCAGATCACGCAAGCAGGAAAGCTCTCGGCTCAAGGTCGAATGGGAATGACTTCTTGAGGCGCCATTGTGAAGACTTGGCCGAGGATTTCATAATATATGGCGTTATAGGCCGCGGTAGTAAGTGGCTCTGACTTTATGGCGCGGTGCATAACCACTGATACAATCTCTAGCATTCGGCTCTATTTTTGCCGCACGCACCAAGCACGAAGTGGATGGCAGGATCCGGCATTACGCCATCAAAGTAATGCTCTACACTGGGGAAGGTGAGACTACACAGATCGGTTTCTTTGATCGATCCCCCGAAGGCACAGGTTATCCCGCGCACAAGGAAGCCGCTACACTGAACTGCCTTCGAGGCAATGACCGGGTCTCACAGATCCATTCGGCCTATCTCCATGAAGGCATGGCATACATTGTCATGAATCAGTTTGGTGTCGATTACAGCCCGGAGATGGATACCCTGCCGTCGCTCAAGGACATGCAAGACCCTAAATATCCTGGCTTCAATGGGACTGAACTTACCGACAACGAGTATAAGGAAACGCGCCTGAAAGAGCCGCAGGTACGCAAGGTTGTTTCACATCTTCTAGAAGCGCTGATGTTTCTCAATGACAGAAGGATGACACATCAGGACATGAGTCACCGGAATTATCTAGTCGACGAAGAACTCAATGTAAGTGCTGATGATCCGCTCTTTCCTAGCTCTTCTTGTACCTCTCAACTCACCAGGCGGATTGCTGACAGGACGAGATCTAGGTCCAATTGATCGATTTCGACGTCGAATTTTCAGCCCGGGCCCCAGACGCCCTACGACCGTGTCCCGCAGGCTTCGTTAGAGCAACCGAACACATGGCTACTCCCGAGTTGTGTGCGCTCCTGCTAAGGCTGGGTGCCGCCGCAGATCTCCAACGCCAGGTGGACTACCGCACGCGAGACGCTCGTGACGAACCGCTCTGGCGACTCGGCGTCATCATGTTCGAGCTGCTGCACGGATACTCGCCCTGGGACAGCCCGGACATGGACGACCCTCCACTCTACTTCGACCATTTAGGAGTGGGAGAAGAGTACCTTGCAGAATGCAGAGCTCATCGAGATGACAGGCGACGGCGGATGCAACATGACCCGGTACAGATCTCAGATACGATCTCGCTCAGTCAGGATTGTGTTGATGTTCTGAATGCAATGCTGGCGAATAACGTTAAGGACCGACCTACCATCGAGCAGCTGGTGGCTTTTCCCTGGTTCCAGGGCTCATATCTCGATGGCGGCGACGACTTCCTACGGCCTGGAAGAGCTGACGGTGACCGTTCTTGATTCTTGATCTTCTCCGTTGCGGAAGAATGTGTATAAGATTGTAATCTGTGTATTGCTTGAATCGCGTTTCTTATCTGACAGGTTCTGTTCACGCGATCCTTATGTCTTCGATGTACTGCTTTCCCACTGCGAGTTTGTCTAAGGTTCTATTTCTGATATTGGTCTATATGGTATAGAAAATTCAAAATATTGTCACAACCATCTTCCTCAGAATCATTCTCTCTCACGTCCTGCCCTCGCCTTCCATACCTATTGTTTCCTCTCCACACCCACAACAAGCCACCCAGTCCAATCAATCTCGCATCCCATCACAGCGCTCGCTGTTTGTATATGCAAGGCAGAGAAACTTCTCTTAATAGAATGCTTCAGGACGGTCTCCCTTATCACGGTACTATGTTCAGAACAAAACCATCGCTCAAAGCCCTGCGGCTGCTTCTTGCCGGGTAAGCATCGACCCGCTGAAGCGTTTACCGAGCGACATATATGACGCCATTAGAAGGTGCCAACTTGATGCGTAGTATCGTCGGTGGAGATTGTTACGCTCTATACCTTGACACTTTTGTAGAAAACAGTAACAGCGGAAGCTGACGCAAAAACATCATCCTCCCGTGTTACAATGGTAAGATCAACATTGATCACAGGGAGATGTTGTGGAGGCTTGAACTCGGGGCGGTAGTTGTGGTTATCTGTGTGGATTAAGCTCACCATAAGGTGAACGTGTTCGTTTGCAAATATCAAAGTCTCTTTTCAGTCCTCTTTGCTTTATGCCATGATCGTCGTGATTTGGACCTGCATGGAGTACGTATCACCCAGTGTGGAGCTCTTTTGAGAAGTTCCTTCTGCCCTTCGGGCTTGGATTTGGATGATCTGGTTGAGTGTTGGGCATCGTCCATTGTACGTAAGTAGTGATAATCCAATGCTCGACGAGGAAGGGTTGCTCTATATCACCACGTTGACCATCATTTTATCCTATTTTATGAAACTCAACTCCTTCAGTAAATCCCAAGCAGTCTGTCCTTTACCATACATGTATGCTTAAATGTTGGGGAGATTTGGTGCCCTAGGTCGTCTCGGTGTATACACCTCGCCGCCCGACCAGTCTCACTACCAGTTCATCCAACCTTCCACATGTTCGAAATTTCCATCTAACACCACTATTTACTGCAGAGAAATCAAGTCAGTATTTCACTCCAACCTATGGCCGCAGAGTTTCTCTCCTTACTCACTTCAAGAATCTGACTGAAATGCAGGCAATGACACAGGAACGGGCCACGAAGAAACACCAATCCAGCTTTTTGCGTCGATCGTCGCCAAAACCACCTTGGACAGTAAGTCGGACGGACATGCTTATGAAACAGCGATATTTGACTCGACCGAATCACCACTCGAGCCGCAGCTACCATCGCTCGCAACGCAATCCCTTTACTTCAAATTGCCGGGCGAGATCAGTACATTGTGAACGAAATCGCCTCAATGATAAGATCCTGTGAAGAGATGGCTGAGGTGCCCCACGCTGCTGGCAAATATTCGTGATGCTGTGATTTCGTAACCGAGATCTCAAGATCAGGATGTTGCAACGAGCTTGCTTTAGCCTTGAAGAAGGCGGGCTAGCTGTTGTGCAATTTGCTGCAATTTTGTGGGTGGTGCTTAAGCGCCGTCAGTTTTGAACCAACTTTCATCAAAGTCTCCGAGTTCCCCAAAATCATCGTCACCATTTCCTCCTCCATTACCTTCCCCCATAGGAAAGTCTACCGAGCCGAAGAACATATCATCGAAGTTAGACTCTGGCGGTAATAGATCAGGAGGAGCCTCTGCACTTTTTGCTGCCGTTGGGACAGCAGTCACTGTACTTTCCGCCGAGGCTGAGGTTGTTCCGATATTTACCATTGCAAAATCATCGGTCGCGTTGGCAAAGCTCTCCAATCCCGGGAGCAGAGAGTCGATGTCTTCGATTGGGCCAGACGCCTTCCCGCCTATTGCGTTGACTGCAAAGGAATCGTCGATAAGAAGAGCTTCGGAGTTACCCGCATGGGTAGGGAAATCCATGTCGAAGTCCATTTCATCTTTTCTTCCATCACCAGCCGTATCGTCAAACATAGAGTCAAAGTCTAGATCCTTAACATTTCCGCTGGCTTGCGATCCGTTGAGCACTGGAGCTTCTACGCTCATAATGTTTTGGGGTTTCCCTTCCATGCCCGGTTGGTTTTCTGCTGCCTTGTCATCACTTGTTGTCGCGGGATCCTTGATTGGCGCCGACTTTGTTTCAGAAGGAGGATTTAGATTCTGCTTTTCTTTTAGGATAGGAGACTCGGCCTTTGGTGATATGTCCGAGGTCATATTGCTTTCCTGATCCAATTGACTCGATACCTCGACCTTGAGGAGAGGATCAGTGATAGGGTCTGCAGCTTTTGTGTCTTCGTCCGTCAGTTTGCCTGCGGTGACCGGATCTGTGCCGACTTCTTGCGACTGCAGTAGTAACTTCGTACTAGGCGCAGCACTGATGACATTTCTCCCTACAGAAGCCTCTTGCTCGCGCTTTACTCGATGACTTTGCAGCTTTGCGAGGTCGCTCTCCATTACAGCCATTGCTCGTAGCTGAAGCCAAGAGACTGTTAGCTGGAATCAACAGGGCGCAGTCTCCGAGGGAGTAGTCCCTCAGACCAGGCCTAGACGATCGTCTCCTGCGGGCGAATGTCGAATATTGAAGGGTACCAAGGCTTCTGTAACAACGACAGGAAGTATAAGATTGAGGCTTACAATCTCAATTTCCAGCTCATCCAATGCGTCGTGGAATCCGAGCTGGGCACCAGATATGACTCGTTTCGTTTGTTCATTCGTATGTACAACGCTCTTAGGGCTATGCAGTGATGGATCCCGGAAGACTCTGGCCATTTGTACGAGCTTGATCACGGAGCAGTAAGAGCATATTCCGTCAGCTGGGGGAGCGAATTGAAGATCATACCACTCGGTCGACCATTGTCGGCAGGACCTCTAAAGCATGCTGGCTGCCTTGAGGGTTTGCCATTGAGGGGAGAAGTCAAAGGAGTCGGTCAACTCTCGAGACCTACAGATGATACTGCTAAATGTACCAGATTGTGTGCATGTAGATTTTCAAAGGAAGTAAATGGTTAAATAATAAAGATTATATCTAGATACCGTAAGTAAGTAAGTAAGTAATTTATTCCGCCCGGAGGCACTACGCCTAAAGGGCTCTAGCGCTATCATCCTGTCAAAACTATTGCTATGTCCATGTCCCACGAAAAGCCCTTGCTGAAACGTCTTTT
>JAABUY010007073.1_pt1 | contig 10780 bp, 13 predicted proteins | sample 5560271 | NCBI WGS metagenome assembly JAABUY01 (sample SAMN10711886, study PRJNA513374) | rock metagenome | isolation source: Antarctica rocks | place: Antarctica: Victoria Land, University Valley
GCAGCGACAGCCGGGTCAGCACCGCATCCAGCTCGCCGCGGCTGGTCCCGGCGACCCGGAGACGGTCAACACCGCCGCCGGTGTTGTGCACCAGGTGCACCCGACCCGGCGCCGGCTGCAAAAAGACGTCCAGGTCCATCGGGTACTGCACCTCGTCGATCTTCCCGGCCAGATCCACCAGCCGCCCCACCCCCGCATCAGGCCGGGCCACGAACCGGCCAACCAGGGTGGCCGCGTTCGGGTTCAGGTCCACCCCGACGGTCAGCATCCGCACCGCCGCCGACAGGAAATGCAGCAACGAGGCGGCCACCGTGGTCTTGTTCGACCCGCCCTTCCCGCCGATCACCGCGATGGTGCGGGAACCCGCACCCGCAGTCAGCACCGCCGCCTCCAGCTGCGCTAGGCACTGCTCGATCTCTCCGGTCACCGCGGCGTAATACTGTGCCCACGCCTGCTCCTGCGCCTGCGTTTCCGCGGTGCGGGCGGCCACCGCGGTTGCGGCTTTCCCGCCGGGGAATTTCACCGCAACCACGACCACAACCACACCCCCACCACGAGAACACCGACGACCACCACGGTGTCCATGACTTCGCGGCCCCTCGGGCGGGTCAGGTCCGCCGGGGCAACCCCGGCCCGCCTGGCCCGCCGGATCGCCTTCAACTTCTTGGCGTTGCGGCGTGCCTTCGCCCGCCGCGCATCGTCGCTGGCCATCACGACCCCGAACCAAAAACTGTTGCTACCCATCAGATTTCCCTTTCTGAGGTGTTCATCACGTGCCGAGCCTGGGTTGCGGCACCCATACCGGCAACGGCCGCGCGGTCCGACCGCAGAACCGATCCAGCGTTGGTGACAACTCGGTGGTCGCCGCCAGCTCCGTTAGCTGCTGCTGCACTTCCAGCACGCTGGTGACCGCGATATCCCGCAACGAGCGCAGCTCGGCACTGGCCGGTCCGTGGCGAAAGTGCAGCAGCTGTACGCCGGCCGCCACCGCCCGGTAGGCGTGCTGCCCAATCAGATGAGGCAGCACCGAAATTCTTCCTGCGTCGGCCATCTCCAGGGCCTCCGCGCCGATGCCAGCCTGGAGCACGTCGTATTCGGTCAAATCCCGCGGGTGTATGCGGTGCTCAGCCAGGAACGTCTCCATCAAGGTGGCGGCTGCGCAGGTGAGGATCCGGCTGGCCCGATCCAACAGGCCAGGCCAGTTGAACATCGCGGGCGTCAACTCCGGCAGCTCGTCCAAATCAGCCGCGTCGTCAATCAACCCGGCAGCGGCGAGCACCGCCGGCGCCAACCCCCGCACCAGCCAATCCACCGGCAGACACACAGCTTCGCTGAACCGGTCAGCGCCATTGACCTCCGGCGGTTCAGACATCATCTGACCGCGCGGCTTTGAACAACGGACTCCGATCACCAATCTGATGAGCCCTGACCTGACGAGCCTTGACCTTGATCAAGGCGGGTTGCATGGCCGACTTCGGAGACAGAATCGTGACAATGGTTTCGACCGCCGCCACCGCCACACGACCGCCGCGGTCGTGGCGCGAGCACACTTCTCCCCACGCGCCGCTTGGGTTTGGGCATGTACCGCGGTGTACGTTCGCCTCACTGCGCGGAGGACTTTGGCTCACGTCGCTGTTGTGAAGCAGCTCGTTGGACATCTTTATCCCGTCATCGACCGATTCGGCCTGAGATCGGCAAGCCGATTAATGTTGCCTACAGATACGCTTGGATACTCCGCTTGAAACTACAGCAACACGACACCGGAGGCAAGTCCTGCCGCGCATCTACGAAGCGTCAGGCAACGTTCTCAGGAAGGGTCGAAGTCGACGTGGACGTTGCTGGGGCGTTCTCAGGAAGGGGTTTGAAGTCGACGTGGACGCGGTGATAGCGCCGGATGCCTCTGAGGGCGCCTCATCGTTCGTGGGCGCGCTGCTCCGCCGAACCCGCCTGGCTGCTCGGCTGACCGCCGATGATTTAGCTGCCCAGATCGGTGTTTCTGAGACTACGGTTCGCAGATGGGAGGGTGAGTTGAATCAGCCGACCGCTCATCACCTGGCGCGGCTAGCGACTGTGCTTGGAGTCGCGCCCGCTGCCCTACTCGGGGGCATTCCACCCCGAATGTCGCTTCGCCAGCTGCGCGAACTGGTACCGCTGAGTTTGTTGGATGCTGCGAGGCTTTCTGGACTCTCGCCCAGCGCTCTGAGCAGGCTGGAGCGTGGCCAGACGACCAGATTGTCTACGCGGGCCGGTCTTGCTTTGGGCCACACGTATGGCTGCACAAAGGCTCAGTTGGGTGACGCTCACTCTGAGTCAGTAGCATTGCGCCAGCTTCGCGCCCAGGTTGCCAACGGCGCGGACAAGGTCATGATGCGCGGACGGACTGCTTGACGCAGGAAGCCCACCCGAGTGGACTGTTCCTCCACGGATCATCTGGATCTTGTGTATTCACATGAGGCGTAGGGAGGAAGTTGGATGACGTCGGCTGATCCCCCAGCCAAGAAGTCCTTCGCCGACCGGCTCAACGTGCTCATGGAAACAATACCGAACCCTAGCGGTGCGGAGGGCCGCGCCTGGACGAACACTGAGCTCCACGACGCGTTACACGCCATCGGGGTGGACGTCAGTCGGCCCTACATCGGGCAGTTGCGAAGCGGCCAGAAGGACAACCCCGGAACTCACTACGTCGGCGCGATTGCCCGAGTCTTCGGAATTCCGGTGAGCTACTTCTTCGACGACGATGCCGCCGAGCAGTTCGAGAAGGAACTCAAGCAGCTCGCCGTTCTCCGCACGGCCGGTGTTCATCGGTTGGCGATGATGGCCCGCGGGCTATCGGCGGCTGACATCGACCAGCTGACCAGCATTGCCGCCTACATCCGTAGCAAGAACGCTTTGCCGGCGGTCACGGAGAATGACGACTTGTCGAGTTCGCCCGGCACGTAATCTGGCAGCGTCAACTCAACGAAGGAGCGGGAACACTGTCAGCGCGACTGTCGCCCCTGAGGCGGCGCCAACGATGGCTTGAGGCCAGGTGTGCGCATCCAGGACTGTCCGCGACCAGGCCACCAGGGCCAGCGGCAGCACTCCGAGCACAGCCCACAAGCCGTATAGCGACACCAGAATTCCTACGAGTCCACCAGAAGCTGAACTGTGAACGGAAATCTTCCAGAATCGGGTAATGGTCATCACCACGATCAAGCCCACCAGCTGAGACAGCACCAGCGCTATCAGCTCCCGAGGCGCGTGTACGACGCTGAGCAGGACGCTTGCGGTGGCGATACACACCAGACCGACGAGCAACGGCGTGTGGCGTTGCCGGCGGTCGGGGACGTGATGGTCGCTCCACTTGCCAGTCTTGACGCCTCTCGCGACGTACGCCATAGGGATACCTGCGCACAGCACCACCGCGACGGCGCCCCAGGCAGCGCCGGCCCCGTGAGATGCGTTCCGCCATGCCACAATGACAAGACCTACCATCACCACAATCGCCGGCCCAGACACCTCGGTTACCACTTTGGCAAGAGTCTCCCGCCGGAAGCCGCCGCCGACTGAAGTACGGGACGGTGACCTGGTTGCTGGTCTGCTCATGGCGTAGCTTCAATCTCCTGCTTCAACGCTGGCGGAGCGGATTGTTTCGCCAACTCCTGGCGATACAAACCCGCCAACTGGACTAGGTGTTCAACTTGCTCAAGATGGATAGCCGCAACCGACAGCTCGCGTCCTTGCAACGTTTGCGGCATCAATTGCCTCGCGGTCGGCCCGGAATCATTTGTCCAGGTCGCGCGGTGCTTCGCCAACTCCAACGCTACGGCGCGTATCGCCATGTCCGGGCTGTAGGTAACCGTCGTGGTACCGATCGGCAATCGGCAACCATGCAGACAGTGTTCGATTTCTGCGAGACGCCTCTGTAACCGGAAATCGGCTCGCCCTGGCGTCAAAGGAAGCTTCGTCGCAACCCGGACGCCCGGAAAGGTGATAATTAGGTCAGTCCACAGCGGGTCCAAGCGGGGGATCTGCCGCCACGCGTTGATGCCCCGCAGTATCCAAGGTACGAATGTGGGTGCGACCATCCCTGCAGCCAGAAAGGCGACGCAGATAACCGCAATTACGGAGCCGACCGCGTCCAATCCATTGAGATTGCGGTGGAACACAACCGCCACTACGACATAGAGCAACCGGCTACCGGTGTACCCGAGACCGATCAGCGATCCCCAGGCGATCAACCGAAGGCTCACCGCAGCACCCACATCCGGTGGTCCCTCCAAATGTGCTGCCGAACCGCCGCCCCGTGAAGCATTCAAATACCCGGTAGCCACTAGGGAAGGCGCGGATGCGTTCCGGGCGTAAAGGCGAGCGTTCGAAAGCAAGATGTACGACAAATAGCCGGCGAAGACCGCTCGATTAAGACCCACCCACAGCAGCTGGCCGTGATCGGCATCAAGGTCACCCAACCCTTGCTGTGCGGCATGAATCGGCGCCACGATGAAGGTAACGACCATGGCCGCCCCGACTGTCAAGGCCCATACGACTGGTCTGGTGAGTGACGGCTTTGAGTCCGTCGCCGTTCGCAACCCGAGTACAAGTATTTGAACACTCGCGCAGGACACGACGACCAACAGGTGCTTAATTAGGTCACCGACATACGGCGACAAATGATCAATACTCGCTTCGGCGATTTTTGCCGTAAACGCTGCCGCGATCGCCGCACTGCCGATCAAGTATGCCCAGGTCACCAACTCTCGGCGTCTATAAAGTACCAAGGCACGATAGCCCGCAGCGACCCACAGCAACACAGCGACAACTAATGAAATCATCGCATGGAGTCCCGAATGCGGCCAGGTTCGCCAGCGCCGCCGACCGGTTGCTTAGCCAGGATGCGCGCCACAAGCAGCGTCCCCAGCGCTTCAGCCGCTGCTTCATCGGGAGTGCCGTAGCTGTCGCGATGTAGACACACCATTGACGTGCCCTCCAGCAGCAGGCGAGGCCCGAAAACCTCCATGAGCCTTTCGTTACTGATTTTCACCGACGGGATGTGACGCAACAAAACGTGGCTGACCTCGTGCGCGACACTACGCAGTTGCCAGACCTTATCCCGATTCTTGGGATAAAAAAAATACTGTGGACGGGTAACTCCGAATTTTTGTCAGGAGGGACCCACATTCCGGACAACCGCCCGGGCTCATCGGAAAACTTCAACGGCACCAGGTCGAAGACGACTCCCAAGCGCTCGCCCAGTAGCTCAACCAAGACAGGCATGTCCAATGGAACTGGAGCCAGCTCGCAAAGCAAGGCTACGGCTCTGCGCCGAAGTCGCCAACTTGACCACGCTGTTCGCGCAGTACGTGCCGAACTCACCGCCCCCACTTTCCCCACCTGGTCGAAACCGGACAAGTTGGCGGTGGAGGGGTAGCCGGGAGTCATTTGCTGATCCCTCGCGGCCGCCGCAGAGGGCACGTTTCACCTCGCGAACCCGGGGCAACTTGCCTAGTTTGTCCATAAGGGGCTTTAGCTGCGTTGACGAGCAGACCGGAAGCCGGCAGCGCCACGCTTGTCGTCATCAGCATCTCGTCGCCCGCCCCTCCTGCGCATTACTTGCGTGATCCCACTTCGATCACCCACGTCCCCGACCTGGCACCGGCGCCGCCTGCCAGGATACAAGAGGGTTCACCGACCGCACGCAGCGCGTGTCTGTAGGGACGTTGACGTGCGCCTGAAGTAAACTGTGGCATCTTTGACGGCGTGTCATCCCCACACCTCCCACGTTCATGGCTCCACAAACAGCACACTGACCTCATGAGTACCGGTACCCGAGCAGGCAAGCCTGGACGACGGAGCAAGGGCGAGCGGGAACGCTTTTCTTGGCGAGCGCCCGTAGAGGTGAAGCACGCTGCAGAAGCGAAAGCTCAATCGCTTGGCATCAAGTGCTTCAACGACTACTTGACTCTGCTGGTGGCAAGAGACGCCGGCATCGCCATCGCCATCGGGACCGATCCTAAGGAGGGTCTGCCATTCGCTGACGTCGCTTAACGGCCCCTTGGACCTCTTCTCAGGTCCAAGGCGCACAAGCACAAGTCCATAAATGAGAAAAGCCGCCCCTAGGGGCGGCTGTGATCTCAGTGATCGGTCCCAGTTCGCAGCTGGTCCGGTCTGACCCCTTAAGGATCTGCTTTGGCTAGCAGTTCTGAGGGTAGCGCATACCCATCGACCTTTCAAGGGTTCGTCGGGTGTGTCGCCGCACCCTCTCCCCAGATCGCCCGAAGTTTTCATTCCACCGACCGGATAACCGGCCCGGCGGAGTCCTCTGCTGTGTCTGCGGCTCGGGATCAAGCATTGGCCGCCACTGTCTGGGCTGCGCTGGCCCCACTGTTGGCGGGCCGGCCGGAGGTGCGGGAGTCCCGCAACGGCGGCGGGTCGTATCGCGGTGGGTGGAGGCGGTCGTTCGCCTCGCATGTGCCGGGGTCGGTGCCGGCGGCGGTGCCGATCTACAGCAACGCCGGCGCTACCCGCCTTCTGGTGGTGGATTTGGACGTCAAGCTCGGCGGCCACGCTCAGGTGCTCGCCGACGCGGCCGCGGTTGCAGCGTTGGTGCACCGCTGCGGTGGTGAACTGATCAGCGACGAGTCACCGTCGGGCGGCATTCACCTCTACATTCCGCTGGCCCGGCCGGTTGCCTTCGACGCTGCGCGAGAGGTGGCGCGGGCTTTGGCGGCGCGGACGCCGAGCATGGATGTGTCGCCCATGTTGGGGTTGACGGACGGGTTGATTCGCCCGCCTGGCGCCCGTCACCGCTCCGGCGGTTTCCAGGTCCTGCACGGCCCCCTGAAGGAGGCCGTGACGCTTGCGCGGATCGGTAACCCGCCGCGGGTGTGGCAGCGCCTCACCGAAGCCTTGGCCGTGGAGCTCGCCGCACTGGCTACTGCTCCCCCGCTGTCTTCGGCGGCCGCGCCGATCATCGACCACGTCCCGGCGGCGGCGGGGGCTGTTGGTGTTTCTCGCCGCGGCGGTCCGCGGGAGCTGGCCGAGAACTATCTGCAGATCGCCCACACCGGCGTGTACGACACCGCCCGGTACGGCTCCCCGTCGCAGGCGCGGCAGGCGGTGATCACCGCGGCGGTGTGGGCCGGGATGAGCCTGGTCGACGTGCTGGCCCGGATCTCCGACGGCCGGTGGCGCGGCCTGGCGTCGTTCTACGCCCGGTACAGCAATCCCACCTCGCGGCGGGAGGCGCTGAGCAAATTCGACTGGCCCAACGCGGTGGCCTACGTCACCGCGCAGAAGGGCAAAAACCCAGGGTCGGGCCTTGTCCGCCAATCACTCACAAGCCAGTCAACACCACACCGGGGGGCTCCCGGGCAGGCGAATTCCAACAGGAACACACAAAGCGAGTTCCGTTTTCTGCGGACGTGGTGGTCGGCGATGGCGATCGGAGAGCAGGAGCAGCATCAGCTCGCCGATAGGCCGGCGGGGTGGATGAGCCGGCGGATGGTGCTCCGGGCGTTGGGTGAGGCGGCGATGAAGTCCGGTTCCCGGTATGTCCACTTCGGCACCCGGTCGTTGAGCATTGCGGCCGGTGTTGGTCAGTGGACCGTCGCGGCGCAGCTGCGGGCGTTGCGGGACGAAGGCGACGGGTTGGTGGTGTTGATCGACGGGAACCGCGGCGGTGATGGTGACCTGTACGAGTTGGTGATCCCCGCTTGCTTGGCGCGGCGGGCCGGGCGGCAGAACTGGCGCGGCGGGAAACTACACGCGCTGCGGCCGGTGTTCCTGGAGCTGGGGATCCCGGCGGCGCTGGTGTACGAGACGTTGGAGCAGGCCAGGGCCCCGCTGGCCAGCTTCGAGCTGATCACCGCGTCCGGGCTGTCCCGATCGGCGGTGTATGAGGCGTTGGAGACCCTGTCGGCGTTCAACCTCGCGGATCAGCGCGGCGGCCGGTGGAGCGTCGTGGCCGCGACCAGTTTGACCGTGTTGGCCGAGCAGTTCGGCGTTTTGGAAACCATCCGGAAAACGGTGCAACGTCACCGTGACGAAAGAGCCGCGTACCGGCGAGTCTTGCAAATGGCGGAGGCGAAGCCGGTCCTGTCCCCCGGCCCCGCGGACTGGTCGTGGCCGCCGCCGGAACCGCCGCCACCAGAGGATGTCACCGCGTTGGATCTGCTCGAGCGGATCCTGGGCGCACACCCCGTTCCGGCGTGAGTTGAGGTGATCGCGGATCGCCGCGGGTTGTACCGTTGGCGCTGCCCGCTACCTGAACTGAATGGTCCAGCGGCCACGCGATGCCCCTCGCGCCAGGTGACGGGTCCGCTGGCTGCCTCAACCCCCGGAGGCGGCCAGCCCCCTATCCCGAAGCCGGCCTGTAGTTGAGGCCAACCAGGACTCGGGCCGTCCGACCAGGGGGCAAGTACCCCAACTTCTCGTTCGAGCTGACCAGGATCATGCGCGGTCGCCCGAACATTGATCCGGCGACCGCCCCCGGGCTGAGCGTTGCAGATCCGCGGCCGGCCGCCGACGTTGACCCGATCCTGCTGCCGGTGACCCGACAGCTGGCCGTCCGGCTGGCTGGTCAACGGTCGTTGATCCTCCTGTGGGCGCCTCTGCCGCTGGTACTTGTTGGACAGGCGGTCACAATCCAACAGTGCGATCCGATGGACGGGCGCTGTCGCTTTCATCGCCCTGTACGCGGGGATGGTGGTTCAGACCCTCCGTGACAGTTGGCGGGCGGAACAATTCTTGACTCGTCATCCAGGGGCGACGGCGGGGTGAAGGATCCGCGCCGCCCGCGCCGTTCGCGTGGCCAGGTTCAGGACGTTGATTATCCGCGTCGTGGTGTTTCTGAGCACCGTGGGCTCGTAACCCGCGCTCCGCGCAGGTGGGCACGTTGGGGGATGGTCGGTTCACGTGTGGTTGGTGGGTGGGAGGGCGGCAGACGGGGTGGGGCCTGCCGCCCTCGGTGTCTTTGCGGCGCCGGTTCGGCGCTGCCGGAGTTTACTTGGTCGTGCCGGCGCCTCGGTCCAGTACCCGCTTGGCCGTCAGCGGGCCGGTGCCGGTTCCGATGACCGCGACGTGGTCGCCGACCTTCACCTGGTTGATGGTGCCTGCGTGGCCTTTGCCGTCGGCCTTGAGGTGGACCTTCACCCCGGCACCGACACCGTAATTTTCGGTGACGCCGTCGGTGGCTTTCACGCTGATGGAGGTGGGTGATACGGCGGTCACCGCGCCGCGGATCTCGTCGTGGGTGGTGAATTTTGTTCCGTTTCGCGTCACCCACTGCCCGTGGATGGCTTTGTTTCGGCGTGGCCGCGGTGCGCGTGGACCTTGTGGGCCGCGGGTGCTGTGAGCGCCGGCGTCGGTGATCCCGGCGCGGCGGGCGCGGCCGCGAACGCGGCGGTTCCCACGCCGAGGATGGCGAGGCTGGCTCCGCCGACGAGAACGATTTTTTTGAACATGATGGTCTCCCTGCTGTGTCGGACCAGGCACCGATGTGCCTTGAAACCGAAGCTATCCGGGCAATGTTCAGGCGCAGTTCGGCGACCGTCCCAACCGGGTCGGCATCTGCTGTCAACTGCGTGTGGACCGCCCGCTTCAAGGGGCGGCACCTTCGGCGTCGCAGAAGCGCGCTGGGTTCTGCTCGCCGCGGAACCTGCACCGAGTGTCGGCGAATCAACGCTTCAGCAGTGGAGCCGGGAACTGCGGCGTACGAAGCCGTCGCATGATTCGGTGCGGATGCCGGTCCGGCGGCTTGGCGTTGTCAGCCCAGGATGACGCGTTGGTTTTTGAAGTCGAAGGTCACCGAGCCGAAGGTGGAGAGTATGTCGGCGCCGATGAGGCCTTGAATTTTGCCGTTGCTTCGGGCGGTGAGGGCGTTGGCGGAGCTGGCGGCGGTCACTGTGGGCAGTTTGACGGTGCTGATCCGGGCGTTGTCGAAAACGACTGGTTGCACGCTAGTGGCGCAGGACACCGCCCCGATTTTGGTGGTGGCGCCGACCTTTTTCAGCGCTGAGGAGTTGGCCAGTTTACTGTCCAAGTCGGTCACCGCGGCGCCGGTGTCGATGAGGAAACCGCCTCGGTTGCCGTGGACGCTGACATCGGCGATGACGCTCACCCCGCCGGCGGTGAGGTGCGCGGCGATGGGAAACGATTGGCCGCCGGTCGGCGCGGGATGTCCCAACGTCATCGTGGCGTTCTTGAAATCTACGGTCATCGTGCCGTACAGGTAGTACAGGTCCGCGCCGAGCAGGCCGGCGACGGGTATCTCACCAATCTTTTTGCCGGCCAGGTCGGTTCGCTGCGAGGGAATCAGGCTGCCCGGCAGCACCTGGCCGCCCACCGACCAGTCGGCCAGCGCGACCGGCTGGATCGGTGCGGAGCAACCGATGGTGGTGGCTTTGCCCGGGGCGCCGATGGCGGCAAGGCCCAGCGATTTGGCGACGGTGCTGTCGATCAGGGTCACCGAGGCGCCGGTGTCCACCAGGAAGTAAAACGGTTTCGAGTGAATTTTGAGCTGGACCAGTACTTGCACGCTGCTCTTGTGGTGCACGATCTTCACCGGCACCACCAGCGGTCGAAGGCCGAGCTTGGACCCGCCGCCAGGCGGTATCACCCGGCGACTGCCGGAAACCGTGGAAGATCCAGCCGCGGTTGATGTCGACGACGGCGGCGCGGCGGCAGTGGTGCTGGACGACAGTGCCGACGTCGTCGAAGTCGTCGGCGGAGTCGAGCTGTCGGAGCTTGTCGACGGTGGGGTGGCGGTCGAGGTCGCCGACTGCGGCGTCGACGTCCGGGCAAC
>JAABUY010007077.1_pt1 | contig 10777 bp, 12 predicted proteins | sample 5560271 | NCBI WGS metagenome assembly JAABUY01 (sample SAMN10711886, study PRJNA513374) | rock metagenome | isolation source: Antarctica rocks | place: Antarctica: Victoria Land, University Valley
CCCACCTAGCGAGTACCAGCACATGCAGAGCAGCGCATGTGACTGTGCACCTTCACATGCGCGCTTGCTAACATACAGCAGGTGGTCTCTAGAGACTAGTGCTGCAGCACTGACTGACATTTGGGTAGGCAAGGTGCGGCTGTGTACAGTTGCTGCCCTGTGCAGGCAGTCACAGCGTGGTGCAGGAGTTCTGCCAGCTCTGCACTTGGGTGATGACGCACAACGGTGCAAGAATTAAAGCGCATTGCCGCAGGTGAGCTTCCACTGATGACACTGAAGCAGTAAAGACACGGCATGCCCCGCAGGTGGCAGCCTGAAAGCCATGCGACAATGAAAGCGCCTAAGGCTGCTGCCACCTCGTGCATGCCGAGTGCGGCACACCTCTGCAGCGAACTAGAGTCATATGCACTGCACTATCAGGCGCACATTTCACTCGCACAGCGGGGGCAAGCAGCGCATAGAGTGCAAATCCCAGGCGCCACGCAGCGCAGCGCAAATGCCAACCATGTGCACAGCCGCGGCCCTGTCTGGCTCCAGCACACTGCCGCGGGCAGACATCGCGTCGCTTGCGAGTTCGACATGCTCTTGGCATCTCAGTGCCCTTGAGCCCAGGGCACACGCAGCAAAATAGCAAGAGCAGCTGCGCAGCATGGGCAGAGCAATGCCAGTACTTCAGTGCCACGCTAGAAGGAAAGTGGCTGCCATGCGCAATGTGACAGTACAAACCAGAGAGCGAGATATGACGTGCATTCGTGTGGTGCGACCAGCGCAACATGTGACCGGCCTCAGGCAACAGCAGAGCCGTGACACAACAATGGAGACTATGTGTAAGCTATCGCATGCATGTGCAGTGCACCACATGTGACGGAAGGGAGTCAAGCGGCAGTACTGCAGCTGCTTGATGCTGGCACCTGCATTGGTCCGTGTGCAGGGGAAGCGGGCTGGGCGCAGAGCATGCACCGGGTCATCTGCATCACGCATGCAGGGACCCGGAGAAAGAGTGTCGTGCAGATATCCGGTTGTGGTATATATGAAGCCATGTGTGAGCCGTGCTAAGCCGCACAAGGCAAGGGGGTTGAGGCTGTGTGCCAGCAGGCTGACGCAGCGCCGGCACTGGGGGCACACCTGCAATGCACTGCTGGCACGCAGGCCTGCAGAGCCGTGCCTGCTGGGCGAGACATCTTGGCTGCGGCCAGAGGCCCTGCTACGGCTGCTCTGCAGCGCCGCGCGCTGTGCGCCATGCGCCTTGCATGCCCCGCCTGCTGAGCTGACGTACAGCCACCTGCACGCGGTCCAGCGTGTGGGCATGCTGCATTGCGCAGGCTGGCCCACAGATGCAGCACAGGTGCAACCCCCCCATAATGCACCTCACGCCACCCAAGCCTCCCTGACCGGTGCACAAGGCTCCGATCAAAGCGGTGGCAGCCAGCAGGGAGACAACGCCGGGACCTGTGTGCACCCATTTGCTCCGCCCCGTGCGCTATGCCGCGCCGCGCAAGGTACGTAGGTGTGTGTCGGGCGCAGAGCCTCTGCGGCCTATGGTCTCGCTACTGTGGTGCCCGTCACACCCTCCAGTACTCCTCGACCATGCACATGTAGGGGCGCCGGATGACCGGCTGTGTGAATGCTGCCCTGTGAACGGGATGCGGGGCACAGCGCACCATCCCCTCCAGCAGGTGCGATTTGCACCGCAGCGGCCGCCCTCCCAGAAAACCGAACGAGGGCCGCTTTGTGCAGCCGACGGCCTCACACTTCGGATTCACCAGGTCTGCCTACAACGCGGACACTGCAGGTCAGCAGCTGCACTCGGTAATCATGCCCCATTGAGCCAGCAGGCGCACCATGCCCTCCAGCATGTGCGATTTGCACCGTCGCGGCCGCCCTCCCAGGAGACCGAACGAGGGCTGCTTTCCGCAGCCACTGGCTTCACACTTCGCATTCCCTACGTCTACCTGACACGTGAGCACTGCCGGTCAGCAGCTGCACACTCACAGTACGCGCGTCATTGAGCCAGCATTCGCACCATGCCCTCCAGCATGTGCGATTTGCACCGCCGCGGCCGCTCTCCCAGGAGGCCGAACGAGGGCTGCTTTCCGCAGCCGACGGCTTCACACTTTGGACTCTGAACATTTTCCTAGGACGTGAACACTGCGGGTCAGCATGTGCAAATGAGTTATACGTGCCCCTGAGCCAGCAGGCGCACCATGCCATCCAGCATGTGCGATTTGCACCGCCGTGGCTGCTCTCCCAGAAAACCAAATAAAGGCTGCTTTGTGCAGCCATCTGCTTCGCATCTCAGAGCCACTAAGTTCTCCTAGGACATGGACACTGCGGGTTAGCACGTGCAAGTGAGTTATACGTGGCCCTGAGCCAGCATTCGCACCATGCCCTCCAGCATGTGCGATTTGCACCGCCGTCGCCGCTCTCCCAGAAAGCCAAAGGAGGGCGTCTTTGCGCAGCCATCTGCCTCGCACTTCGCCAGGCACACCTAGGCCTTGAACACTGCAGGTCAGCAGCTGCAGGAATTCCTACCAGGCGTCAGCAGAACCAGCACACGCAACACCTGCTGCACCATGCAGAGCCTCCACAAACAGAGCGAGTTGATAAAACGCACCAGCTGCCCTGGCTGCAGGTGCAGGCGCAGCCTGCTGCGCCTGGCAACAGGGAGGCACTGCGCCAGCGCAGGCACACTCTGGCCCATCACCCAGTCCGAGCAGTGCGAGGTGCACCAGCGCTTGCCAAGCCAGCCTGGGTAAGCACAGCAAGAGAACTCTTTCGTCTAGAAGGTCATCGGCGCACAGCCAGCCTTAATTTGCGTGATACTGACAGTGCTTCGCTCAAGCAGCGAGTGCGCAGAACTGTGTGCACCGCAGCCCACTTAACAATGGCGCACGGCTGGGTCGGTACCAGGCAACAGCGGCGTGCCAGCAACAGACCGGCTTACCATGACCAGCAAGAGCGCGAAGTTGATTTCCAGTCCTGCACACAGCGGACGACCCACAGCAACCCCGAACTCGACGTGAAATCGATTTCTGATCACCAAGGACTCGCACACAGCACTGCTGCAGCAGCACACACCCCCATCTCATCCCGGGAAGTGATGGAAAACTAACCATAACAACATCATTTACGCTATCTCAGCTTATAAGCTTTTAATTAAAATCTCTCAAGAGGCTGCAGCCCAGGACACAAGAGGACTGTGCCAAGGCTTGCAAAGGCTGCACGCAGTCAAACAGCACGGAATGCAACACATGTTTTGAAACGCGCTAGGCGCACGCCTCGAGACGGTCCGGTTCGGACAGCCTGCCAAGTAGCGCGGAAGCTCATGCTGAGCTGGGTCCCTGCCATGCTCGCCCGCGGCCGCCCCAGCAGCTGGCCGCGCCAGGGCTGTCGGCCGGTCACCTGCACGGCCAGCGCACAGAGCCTGACGCTCGCCCGCCCCGACGACTGGCACCTGCACGTCCGGGACGGGCCTGCGCTGCAGGCTGTGGTGCCGCTGTCGGCGCGGCTGTTTCGGCGCGCAATTATAATGCCCAACCTGCAGCCCCCCGTCACCACCGCCGACCAGGCGCGCCTCTGACGTGAGCAACTATGTTGGCAGATGCGGGAGGGCTGGCGAGCTGCAGGCGGGGTGCCGTCGCTTGGCAGTGGCGGCGCCTGTATCTGCGGGCGTGAGAGCGGCGCGCGCTGGACGCACCGCCCGCTGCGGGCGCTGCCACGGCGTGCCCGACGCGAGCACGCAGAGCGCAGCAGCGGGACACGCGTAGCACAGGGCGGCTGCCGCGGCGCGCACAGCCGGCGCCGCGCCGCGCGGCAGGCGCTGGCATACAGGCGGCGCGTGCTGGACGCGCTGCCGGCGGCGAGCGGCTTCCAGCCGCTGATGACGCTCTACCTGACCGACCGCACGCCGCCGGACGAGGTGCGCCGCGCGCGCGAGGCCGGCGTGGTCGCGTTCAAGCTGTACCCGGCCGGCGCGACGACCAACTCGGAGTCCGGCGTGACCGACATCGGCCGCTGCCTGCCCACGCTGCGGGCCATCGCGCAGGCAGGTGATCCTGCCGCCCGCCCCTGTCCCTGTGTGGAGCGTGGCCTGTCGCACCTGCTGCGACAGCCTCGCACACTGCGGATGACGACCGCGGCGGAGTCGCCGCAGCGGGCCGCGCAGAGGTCGGGCGCGTGCGGCGCGCAGGAGGGCCTGCTGCTGCTCGTGCACGGCGAGGTGACGGACCCGGCGGTCGACTTCTTCGACCGCGAGCGCGTGTTCATCGAGACCCGGCTGCGGCCGCTCTTGGATAGCGTGCCGGAGCTGCGCGTGGTCATGGAGCACATCACCACGCGCGACGCGGCTGAGTTCGTGGCCGCCGGGCCCGCCACGCTGGCGGCCTCCATCACGCCGCAGCACCTGCTGCTCAACCGCAATGCGCTGTTCCAGGCGCGCGCGGCCGCGCCGGCAACCGGCCCGTGAGCAGCTTGCAGCAGCAGCTTGCAGCAGCAGCTTGCTGCTGCATAGGGGCTGCTCGGTAGCTGAGCGTGGGGCGCCGCGCAGGGCGGCCTGCGCCCGCACGCCTTCTGCCTGCCCGTGCTGAAGCGTGAGGAGCACCGCGCGGCCGTGCTGGCGGCGGCGACGAGCGGCTGCGCTCGCTTCTTCCTCGGCACCGACAGCGCGCCGCACGCCAAGGGCGCCAAGGCGCGCGCGCTGCCTCGCCGCGCCGGGCGCGTCCGCCGGCATGCGCGCTGGAGAGGGGCCGGCCGGCTGGCCGCAGCAGCGCTGGCGCTCGCCGACGGAGGTCGCGCATGCGGCCTTCAGCGCAGAGCATGCACAGTGGCAGCCTCTGCATGCTGCATGCACTCGAACGATCACGGGGGAGCATCCTGCATGCTGTCCAGGCGTCGTCACTGGCGTATCAGACGGCATGGCTGGTGCAGCCCTGTCAAGGGCCCATGTGCGGCGTGTGCGGCGCGCAGGAGGCCGCCTGCGGCTGCGCGGGCATCTTCAGCGCGCCAGTCGCGCTGCCGCTGTATGCGCACGCTTTCGAGCAGGCGGGTGCGCTGGACAAGCTCGAGGCCTTTGCCAGCTTCAACGGGCCGGACTTTTACGGGCTGCCGCGCAACAGCGACACGGTGACGCTGCGCAAGGAGCCCTGGGAGGTGCCGGCCACGTATCCGTACGGGGACACCACAATCGTGCCCATGTGGGCGGGCCAGCGCCTGGAGTGGCAGGTCGAGGAGGGCACGGTGTAGCGCCGGTCTGTGCGTGCACTCGCTGGCCGCACACGCTATAAATACGCAGTTCTGGTCAGCAGTCTGGGTGCCACACACAAGACTGACCGGGAAGGGGCAGGCGCCACTCTGCAACACTGACCAGGAAAGGGGCAGGCAGTTGAGGCTGAGCGTGCTCGGACAAAGATGCACACGCCCTGGCAGCTACGAGTCCTCCGCCATGGCCTCGCCCGCGCCCGCCCCCTCGACCTGCTCCAGCTCCTTGAACTCCCAGGCGCGCCGGCAGAAGGGGCAGCGCTGCTCGGTCTGGGCGGAGAGCCACTTGGTGATGCACTGCAGGTGGAACGCGTGCCCGCACACGCCCCAGACCACAGGGCTGTCGTCGCCCGGGAACTTGCCGTCGGGCGGGCAGCCATCAAAGGGCATGCGGCAGATGCCGCACACGTCGTCGCCGGCGTTCCAGGTCCAGGTCGCCACGGCATGCCACTTCAGGATCTCCACGTGCCAGGTCATCGCCGCGCGCCCCCAGGTTGCCGTCCTCGCCGCCTGCTGGGATGGCACGGCAGCATCAGCGGCCGCGCCTGTGGCCTACCTCATGCGTACAGAGTGCGCAGCCTATTCACGAAGAGGCCTGTCAGCACACAGCGCACCTCACATCTTGATCACCTCACATCAAAGAGCGGCAACGTCTGGGGCCACTTGGAGCGCACGTGCAACAAAGAGTATTTACGAGCGTACAGCAAACAGGTGAACACACAGTCGGTCTGTGGTGCAGCCCTGTCACAAGCTCAATATTATTTGAGACATCCGATGATCAAGCCCTTGGTCTAACCTAAAACCGTCGTACACTTCGTCCTGCTGCTAGGTCGTCCCCTGTATCTCACATTCTGCCTCAAGCAGGCCTGTGACGTACACCTATTCCAACAGAGCCAAGAGCGTGTTTCAGTGGAGACGCAATGCGCAAAGCATGACAGCACACCTGGGCCTCCTGTGCGGCCGCAAACGAACGCTGTGCCTTCTTATTGTTGCCAGTGCTTGCTTGAAAACAGCAGCACTCTCCACGCAGCAAGGTGAGCTCGTCGAGCCCGCTTGCCCCAGCATGCCCTTGCCTGCAGTTCGCGCAGGGCTTGCGCACGCCACGCGGTTGGACTGCGTGCAGGCTTGACAGATGGCGGCACGCTGCGAGCACTGCTCCTGGACGAGCCTGTCGCGCACCTGGATGCGCTGGGAGCGGTGAGCGACGCGCCCGACAGCCTCGTCCGGACGTTCCTGAGCCCCGCTCACAAGCGTGCGGCGGTGCTGGTGCGGCCCTGCACGCTGTGGGGAGCCTGTCGTGCAAGGCAAGGCAGAGAGTCGGTCCTCACGAGCAGGACGCTGCGCTCGCAGCTGGAAGCCTGGATGCAGGAGGCCGGCCTGCGCACATGGGTCGACGTGCTGGGCAACGTGCACGGCCGCGTCGAGGGCCCCGCTGGCGCTCCCGCACTGCTGCTGGGCTCGCACTATGACACTGTGGCGGACGCCGGCAAGTATGATGGCACGCTGGGCATCATAGTCGCTGTGGCCGCGCTCAAGGCCATCCTCCTGCAGGCAGGGCCCCAGAGTCATCACCTATGTGTGCGCTCACAGGCAATGCAGTCTCTGCCTTGTATGCCGTCTTGGTTTTATCAGTTGTGACCAAGAGGCTGCCGCGTGTCCGCAGGCTGCCTGCGACGCGGGCATGCTCTGCGGTGAGGCTGTCGACGCGGCGGTGCGAGGGGGCAGCAACGTGACGGCGCTGCTCGGGGAGCGCGCGCACTCCCTGCTGCGCGCGCCGGTCGAGGTGGTGGCCTTCAGCGACGAGGAGGGCGTGCGGTGCGCCGTCGCGGCACCCTGCCCGCACGCAGCGCCCTGGCAGAGCGCCGCGCCGAGTGCGTGCCGGAGGTGGCGTTCGCACGAGCCGCGGCGCGGCGCGCCGGCAGGCTGCAGAGCACATTCCTGGGCAGCCGCGCGCTGGCCGGGACGTTCTCGAAGCACGGCATGCTGGCCAGCACGGACAAGCGCGGCGCCAACCTGTCCGCCATCCTGCGCGCGGACGGCTACGGCTACGACGGCAGCGCGGACGCCATTGCGCGCCTGGCCATGGCGCCGGAGGCGGTGCAGGGGTACGCGGCGGGGTCACCCGCGACCTGCTGACGTGACCCGAGCTGCCCGCGCCAGTCACATTTCTGCGTGCGCGGGGCTGGCGTTGTGCGGCGCGCCTGGGAGTCCTTGGAGCAGCGCGTGCCGCCGCACGCGCGCCCGGCGCTCGGCCCTGCCTGGCAGGGCAGCAGGGGCGTGCTGTGATGGCGGGGGCGTGCAGAGAGGGCGGCAGGCCCTGCATCTCACAACAGCGAGTCGCCGCGTGACTTTCGCACGCACGCCTGGACGGGAGGCGCTGGCCGCCGCGCAGGTACGTGGAGGTGCACATCGAGCAGGGCGTGACGCTGGAGGGCCTGGACGTGCCGGTCGCGCCCGTGCGCGCGATCGCCGGCCAGACGCGCCTGGCCGTCATGTTCAAGGGCGTGCAGGTTGGCCGCCCGGCAGTGGCTCGGCCCCGGCGCTGACTGCGCGAGCGGCACCACACTCGGTCGTCAGAGCGGGACAGCATGCTGTCGCTCTCGCATGGCGCCCCGCGCGTGCTGCACTCCTGGCACAGAAGCATCAGCGACAGCACCGCTAGCGCTCGCGCGGTCGCGGTGAGCGAGGCTGTGCGCACGGCCCGGTGCACAGCCTCTCCCCCGGCCGCGCCGCGGCAGCCGAGCCCGCTGACAGGCGGTCAGGCGCAGGGCCACGCGGGCGCGGTGACGATGGCCGCGCGGCGGGACGCGCTCGCGGCGGCGGCCGAGGTCATGGTCTGGCTGGAGCGCCGCTGCGGCGGCCACTCGCTGGACGACGTGCCGCCCGAGGCGCTGGAGGACCCGAGCCTGGTGTGCACGGTGGGCGAGGTGGGCGTCCACCCGGGCGTCAGCAACGTGATCGCGCGCTACGCCAACATCTCGGTGGACATCCGGCGCGCCCCATGGGGCTGCAGTGATAGGGTAGGATATTGGGTGCGCCTGCTCTCCACGCGTGCTGTGCCGCTCCACGCCGCGGGCGCTGCAGGGCGGGCGGCAGGCGGCGCGCTCGCCCGCGCGGCGCAGCGCCGGACAGCGTCAGGCAGGCCGCGGCCGAACGCGCGCGCCGCGCGGCAGGGTGCGGCGCGACGATGTGCGGCAGCGCGTCGTCACCGAGCTCGTGCAGCAGGTGGACTTTGTGTGCAGGCGGCGCGGCGTCGAGTGCACGGCCGAGGTGGTGCACGCCGCGTCGGCGGTGGCATGCGACCCGGGCATGATGCGCGCGCTGCAGAGCGCATGCATCCGCTCGCAGCAGGCGCGCTGCTTCGGCGATCTTAGGACTGTGGCGGCATCCTGCGCGGCCAGGCGCTGCGCGCGTGCGCGCGACCTGTCCAGCCTGGTTCTCCTGTTGGGGTCTTGTTGGGGTCTCGCATTGCGTCAGGGGGTGCATGCTCGGATGCGGCCCGTCCCTGTACGCGCTCCGGTCTCCGGCTTTGACCTTGCAGGCGAATGCGCAGGCGCTGGAACGCGTGTTGGCGGCCGCAGGGAGCCCGGCGCCCCTGGGCCCGGCAGGGACCGGCGCGGCCGACACACCGGGCGCGTGCGCGGCGGTGCCCCGGCGCGCGCGGCGCGCGGGCGGCGCGCTCGCCCTGGTCAGCGGCGACGGGGCACGACGCGCTGGCGCTGGCCGACCTGACCAAGGTGCCCCGCAGCGCGGCGCCCAGACCCCCTTACGCGCGTGCTCCGAGCCGCCCTGGTCGCGCTCGGCTGGCGCTCACGCCCGACCGCTCCCAGAGCGCATGACCTTCAGCTGCGCATGCTCCAAGCTGCACTGGTAGTACTCGGCTAGCGCTCACGCCGGGACGCTCCCGGAGAGCGCGACCTGCGGCTGCACCGTTCCGGCCGCTGCAACGCGCGGGGCCGCCGCAGCTGCAGCGTGCCTGCGCGGCGCTGCACAGCCTTGCATGCGTGGCCGGGGTTCCGGCTGTGCGAGCACCGGCAAGCACCCAGCGGGGGACGGCTGCCGCGCGGCGGCAGGTCGCGATGCTGTTCGTGCGCAACCGGGGCGGCGTCAGCCACTCGCCGGAGGAGCACGTGGAGCCGGAGGATGTGGCGGCCGCGGGCGCGGCGCTGCTCATGTTCCTGCGCGAGCGCGTGCTGCCAGCCGCGGGGGACGCGTGACCCCTGCCCGCGTGCGGCGCTGACTGCGCCAGACACTGCATGTCCTCGAGCGGATTGCATGCATTGCAAGTTGCGCCGGCGCCAGGCCTTGGCCACATGCGCCACGCCCCTCACTGACAGTGTCCGCCACGACAGTCGCAACAAACTCCTAGGCTGCCAAATAAACGATTGCAACTCAATGCACACACAGAGGGGCCCCCCACACACACAGACGAATGTACACAGACACATGCGGAAACGCACCAACGTGCGCAGTGACCAAGAGCGCTACGGACAAGTACACAGCCCTGCGATCGCTGGCGCCCTCGCCCACAACGTGTGGCCGCGCACGGCGCGCCCGCGTCACAGCAGCAGCAGGCACCGCTCGGGGAAGTCGCCCACCAGGCGCCTCCAGGGCAGCAGCGACTCCAGCAGCGCGATCGCAGCCTCCTGCACCCCCGCAACACAAGCGGCTCAGCATGACACACTCGCCACCGATCCTTGCCAGACGATCTTCCCTACCAAGCCGCTGCACCTGCAGGCACCCTCTGCGTGTTTGAGGCTTGGCGATAGTGCGTCCGGCATGCGCGCGGCGCAGCCTGCAGCCTGCGTCGTCCGGGCGGGCGGTGGGGCACGAGTCGGGCGGCGGCGGCGGCGCCCCGCGCACCCGGTCCACGGCGGCCAGCTGCGCGACGCGCAGGCCGCCGCGCGGCGCCGCGGCGGCGGCCGCGGCCGCGCAGCCCTCGAGCGACCACTCGCTCGCGCCCCAGGCCAGCCGCAGCTTGAGCAGCGCCGCGTCGGGGTCGCGCCCGGGCGGCGGGGCGCGCGCGCCCGCCGCGCCGCGCACCCAGTGCTCCGCGCCCAGGCCCTCCAGGGCGCGCGGCACCTGGGCGGCCATGGCAGGCCCCCTCTGCTGCTGCGCAAGAGGCTCGGCAACACAACACAACTCAGGGCTGCTGCGAGGGCAAGCCCAGCGCGCCCGTCTGAAGGCCACAGGAAGCGCTTTGATTTAGGTGGGCCGGGTCTGTGTGGAACCCAGGCAGAGCCAGGGAACGAGCAGGCTCGGCGGGCACGGGCGCGCACCTGGGACAGCACGCAGCCGGGGTCCGCGCGCAGCGCAGCGGCCACGCGCGCGAAGGGCAGCCAGGCGCCCGCGCGGCTGCACAGCAGGTCGCAGGGCGCAAACTCCGCCTTGTACCGCATGCGCGCGCAGCTCTCGATGTAGTAGCCCTGCCGGCGCGCCGAGGGGCACATCACACAACGGCGCAGCCGCGGCCGAGCGAGACAGTGCTTACCGCGCTCCGGCACATTCGGTCGCACATTCG
>JAABUY010007078.1_pt1 | contig 10775 bp, 9 predicted proteins | sample 5560271 | NCBI WGS metagenome assembly JAABUY01 (sample SAMN10711886, study PRJNA513374) | rock metagenome | isolation source: Antarctica rocks | place: Antarctica: Victoria Land, University Valley
CTAGCATCAGTCAAAAATATCTGTTTAGTCGAGCTTCTAGCTCACAAGCTCTAATAGTCACTCATCAACAACTAATAGCTAGCTACAAGCGCTTGTATCTTTTGATGACAGTCATTTGCTCAAAAGATATAATGCGCAATACATGTTTGCTTTTCGTACGTTTCTACATTCAAGATTTGTATGTAATCAAATAAATCATTTGATGAATTGATTATTTAAGTAGCTATTTAATCATCTATTTAAACATGAAGAATGCTTGATAGAGAATCATGTAGAAAGTCATGAAGAGTGCTTGATAGAGAAACATGAAGAATGCTTGATAGAAAAACATGAAGGACGCTTGATAGGGAAACATGAAGGGCGCTTGATAGAGTGCTTGATAGGAAAACATAAAGGGCGCTTGATAGGGAAACATGAAGGGCGCTTGGTAGAGTGCTTGATAGGGAAACATGAAGGGCGCTTGGTAGAAAAACATGAAGGGCGCTTGATAGAGAAACATGAAGGGCGCTTGATAGAGTGCTTGATAGAGAAACATGAAGGGCGCTTGATAGGGAAACATGAAGGGCGCTTGGTAGGAAAACATGAAGGGCGCTTGGTAGGGAAACATGAAGGGCGCTTGGTAGGGAAACATGAAGAGCGCTTGATAGGGAAACATGAAGGGCGCTTGATAGGGAAACATGAAGGATGCTTGATAGAGAGTCATGTAGAGAGTCATGTAGAAAGCCATGTAGAAAGCATTGTTTGACCCGTGTTATGCGCTCGATCGACGCATATTTTGAAGCATGTAGAATGTTTGATAGAGCGTTTGATAGAAAGCTCAGTCGATAGCTCAATAAATAGCTCAGTAGAAAGATTGATAGAAAGATTGATAGAAAGATTGATAGAAAGATCAGTAGAAAGCTCACTAAATGACTCGATCGAAAGATCAGTAGAAAGATCGATCGAAAGATCAGTAGAAAGCTTACTAGATGACTCGATCGAAAGATTAGTAGAAAGCTCAGTGAAAAGCTCAGTAGAAAGTATTGTTTGAAGCACTGTTTGACTCATGTTATGCACTTAATCAACGCGTCTTTTGAAGCATGTTTTGAAGCGAGTAGATTGACTAGTAGATGAACGAGTAGATAGCTGAGTTGATAGCTGAGTTGATAGCTGAGTTGATAGCTGAACATGTTGATATTTTGATTGTTGTTGTTCTAGAAAGTAGAAACTATAAAGGAAAAAAGAAGATGAAAACTTCGAACTTTCTAGCGTCAGCTCTATAAAGTTCGAAGCGAAGATTATCAAGTAGATAGCTGAGCATGTAGAATGATGAGTAGATAGAAAGTCATGTAGAAAGCATTGTTTGAAGCACTGTTTGATGTGTTTTATGCGCTCGATCGATGCATTTGATAGAGAGTAGAATGAAGAGTAGATAGATGAGTAGAATAAAGAGTAGATGAGCGAGTAGATAGACGATTAGAATGAAGAGTAGATGAGCGAGTAGATAGACGAGTAGAGTGAAGAGTAGATGAGCGAGTAAATAAACGAGTAGAATGAAGAGTAGATGAGCGAGTAGATAGACGAGTAGAATGAAGAGTAGATGAGCGAGTAGATAGATGAGTAGAATGAAGAGTAGATGAGCGAGTAGAGTGAAGAGTAAATGAGCGAGTAGATAAATGAGTAGAATGAAGAGTAGATGAGCGAGTAGATAGACGAGTAGAATGAAGAGTAGATGAGTGAGTAGATAGACGAGTAGAATGAAGAGTAGATGAGCGAGTAGATAGATGAGTAGAGTGAAGAGTAGTGCTAAATCAGCTAAATCAGCTTGTAGCTGATTTATGTAGCATGTAAGCTAATCAACGATGCAAACTCAGCTGACAGCTAGCTTGTAGCAAACGTCTTATCTAGTAGCTAGCATATGCATCTTGAGCGCATTAGTATTGAATGAACTCTGCTCACTAGCTCACAAGCTATCTAAGCTCTTTGTCAAAACGTCGATGAATATAGGCGATAGTGAGTAACTGTTTTTAATTATGATGTTATTCAATGCTCTGTAATCAACACATAGTCTTAAACTTTCATTCAATTTTGAAACAAACAGAATTGAGTATTCTGCTGATGATTGCAATTTTCTAATGAATTCTTTTTGCATGTTCTCTTTCAGATATTGTCGCAAAGCGTCAAGCTTTTCTGCTGATAATGAATAAATGAACTGTTTCGTGAATTCTTTGTCATCTATGAGCTTGATCTCATGATTTCACGATTGATGTTTGAGTAGTGCCTCTTGATCACTTTCTTTCTCAAACAGAATTTTATATTTCTGATATTCTTTAAAAATTTTAATGATAGCGAAGTTACTTTTAACCTTTCTGCTTCATAACATCTGTGCATCTGAGCTGTTCTTCAGCTCGCTGCGTATATCATTCGCTGTCATTACGAAGATTTTCACACTCTCTGATGACTTTAATATCAAATGCAATCGCGTCGTTTCTGTATGAAGAAAAGTGATTGTTTCATTGACTCAATCTATCATCGAATTGATCATACGAAGTCATGATATGTCTAAAACTATATCGCTGCCTGACTGCTTCATAAAGTTTAAACGCAACTTTTTTCAATGATGTTCAAGTCTCAAGTGAATGAGTCAAATCTCTTGATCTATTAGTTCATTGTTATACTTCATGAGTGTTTCATCGAAGTTTCACAGATTGTAAGATTCTTTCTTCTTCTGCATAAATATTTGCGCTTTTCTAGTAAATTCTGAGAACATGTAGTTTCTCGTACAGTCACTGTCAATGAATAAACGTGCTGTATGATCGTTGATCTTGACTCAGACTCGTAACTGCGTCAAGTCATTCATGAAAATAAATACGCTTTCGATTTTTGATTCTTGACTAGACTTCTTCAATAATATGTCGATTGAAGAGTCTTTTAGTTTTTTAAACTAGAAGCTCACTTTTCAAGTACTTGTTCTATGTACTGAAATCGATTTGAATCAATCTTCTTTCGTGAATACTTCTTTGAATCACACAGATCAAATCTCTCTCTGATGACTTTTGTCATCTGTCTAAGTTCTCTGAATATATGATCTTCATTGAAGAGTACATATTCTTCTTGCTTGATGAACTTGACTTCTGTGAATGACTTCTTCATGACTATGTCATGATATTGAATGCTTTTGCGCGATGCAATCGACTCATCTTGCATTGTGTCATAAATAACTTGATGTATATCATTCTTGATCTGTTGCATTCGCTGTGAAAAATCTTCTTCTTTCTGTCTGAAGAGAGTGTACAATTCGTTGTACATGCTTATAAAACTCATCTGATTTGTAAGTTTTCTAAGATCTTTCTTTACTTCAAGATGATCTTCTTCTTGCTTGAGAGCATCTTCTGCTGCAATAGTGAATGCTCGTAGAGTTTCGCTAAGTCGATTTTCTTTCTCAACTGCTTGATGAATAGCTTCTTCAGTGCTATTCAATCTGTTCAAGTCATATGCTTCGCTGTCGAGAATCTCTGATTTCGCGATCATAGTGAACGAACTTTCATCACTTTTCTCATCATGCGCTTCTGACTGACAATGAATTGCTGCATAGAAATGATTCTTTCATGAGAGTTTCAAGTATCATTCAGAATCTTTCTTATTGCTCAGATGAATGCAACAGTTGTTTTCATAATATGCTGTTCATGACAACGCTTGATGCTTGTCTTTCTGATCTTCTTTCGTTGCTGCGAAAGATCTGTCTTGTTTATTATAGAACTTTGACTTGTTCTTGTACTTGTTCTGAGTACAATCTCTGAAGAAATAATCTAGCTTTTCACATGTATAACATGTCTTGCTCTGCTGAACAGTTTTATCGCGAGCGTTCATCGATATCTTTTGAATTGCGTCTAACTTCATAGACTGAGAATCATAATAGAATTGCTTCTTCTTTTTCTTGCTTCGTGCAACTGAGACATAAGCGATCTTGTTCTTCTTTTCAAGTCTTCGCTCGTACTGTCGATTATTCAGCATGATTGTCTTGCTAATTATAGCATGCAAAGTCGCGAATTTATTCGTACGAGTTATCTCATTCTTTATCACATTCTTCAGTTCTCTATAGAACTGTGCTGTAAGAGTCAAGTCATCTCATTCAATCTCTGCTGCAATTGACTGAAAAGCAATGATGTACTTGAATGCTGATTCTGATTGCTTAATATCATACAGCTGTCATTTGATGATTCGTTTCGCATTTATGTCTTCATACATTCTTCGTATTGCTTGCTTAAAGTTAGAGAAATCTTCAAAGACTCTGTTAGTCTCATCTTCTCGATCTTCTGACTTATTCTTCAAGTGATTCTTTATCAATGATTTAAATCATTTGAAGACATCTTCTTTGAAGTATGAGAATGCAAACAATATCTTGTCATGAGATGAACTTAGTTTCTTGTGTGCTCTGACATAGACGTTCACTTGTATAAGAAAAGCGTTGAGCTTATTTCTATCTTCATAGTACAGATTCGATGTAGATATCTTAATTGATGACTTGTTATTCAAGAATGCAGTGATGTCTGCTGATGTGATTCATTCTGAGAATGATATAATTATCGTGATAAGATAATGCTCTGATATCTTGCGAAAGCGAGATGCTCAAAGTGTAATGATTGTTTCTTTAACAACACAAGATATAAACAAAGATCAGTATAGTAACAAACTAATCACTAGACTGAAAGTCTGAGAATAGCTAAGACAATAGACTGTATTAACTATTACATGAGTTGAGCACAAAGCTTCTATCTAAGAGAATGATCATTGTTATATAGATATAAAAGAATCGTGTCAAGTCATCTCTGCTCTGAATGATTTCTTTGATCATTTTCGAGCAAGATGAGCAAGACTGCAAGATGAGCACTACGCTTATCATGCTCACTGTGATCACTTCTGATTCAAGCAATCAGAATGATCATCTTCGAGACTCTGATTACTCAATGATTATCTAATCATTGCTGTTACATAATCTCATGCAAGAGAGTTCTAACATCATAGTGTAAGACATGCATTCAATCAATTTAATTCTTTTGTTTTGTTTACTATACATGTTTCAGAAGATGACATCATTTACATATGTATTTTGCTTCTGTATGTAACACTATACTGCATTAATATATCACACATTTTAACAAGTGCATTATAAATGAATCTTTCAGTTACTGTGATGCTGCTTTATAAATGTTCATTACTTCTTTTTATGATCTTGATATAAATTGAGTCATCAAGATATAGACACTGCAACATCTCATATATGAACGTCTGCATGTAAAACACTTTTCCAATCTTGATGCAGTCTTTCAAGATCTTCAAAATATTTGATATTAGAAGATTTTGAAATTTTATGTATCTTATATGAAACTGTTTCATGCAACATTGCAAGAAATTCTGTTTTTGTTTTCTTTGTTGATGACGTGCTCATTCTTGATGCATCTTGAGAATGCGTACATTTTGAACGTAAGCATGTGAGTATAAATCTTTCTGACTGTTCGCTTTTTATATTTCGTAAGCTTTGTTCTATCACGCTGAGAAAATCTTCATTAATTTTCTTCATGAGTTGAAAATGATGAATGTGATGAACTACATTTGATTGATTTAAAGAATTTGTAAAGATGAAGTTCTTGAAGTGAGTGTAGAATGAGATGAGCTGTGATGAAACAGCTGCATTGTGTTGCGAGCATGCACTTTGAGTTAGTCTAACATAAATCATGTCAGACTATCATAGACTAGTATAGAGCTGATGTTGACGCGCTAGTAATCTAGCGTGTCTTCGTGAGTATAAGATCTTCGACGTGTTGCATGTTTTTTAGACTGATCGTCGAGTCGAGTTTCGAATTGACATTTTGAATTCAACTCGATTCGAAGTCGAATTGCCCACATTTTCAACCCGATTCGAGTCGAGTTGCTCATATTTTCAACTCGATTCGACTCGACCCGACTGAGAATTGAATCAACCCGACCCGACCCGCCAAGGATTCGAGCTTGACGTCAAGAGGGCTAAATATAGAAATTTTTCCGGTTTTTTGCTTTTGCATTACCTTTTTGCATTATCTTTTTGATAGAAGTCATGACGGGAAACATGAAGACTATATGATAGAGAGTCATGAAGAGGAGCCATGGTAGGGAAGCCATGGTAGAGAAGTCATGAAGGGAAGCTATGAAGAGGAGCCATGAAGGGAAGCCATGAAGGGAAGTCATGATAGGAAGTCATGACGGGGAACCATGAAGGCTGTTTGATAGGAAGGTTTGGTAGAAAGTCATGACGAGAAACATAAAGGGAAACATAAAGGGGAACATAAAGAGGAACATAAAGGGAAACATGACGGGAAACATGACGGGGAAACATGAAGGCCGTTTGACTTTGGTAGAGAGTCATGACGGGAAAACATGGTAGAAAGTCATGAAGGAAAACCATGTAGGCTGTTCGTTCAAGCTATTTACACCTATCTAATATCTTGTCGGATCGAGTCGAGTTTTCGAGTCGAGTTGTCGAATCAAGCTTCTCAACCCGACCTGAGTGCTTGAGTTCAACTTCTCAACTCGACTCGACACTTTTTCAAAAAAATTCCAACTCGACCCGACTCGACGCGATCAGTCTAATCTTCTTTCTTCTTTAGCTTTGAACTTCTAGTTAGAATACACTCATATGATTCGCTCTATGCAGACTCATAACATTAGTTCAAAGCTCATTAATCTTGCTATCAATGTGTAGATGATACAAAAACAAGTTACACAACTTAAATCAAAAGTCAAACTCAGAAATTTTGACAGCAGAATCAGAACTTAAGCTCAGAAAGCTTGATAGAAATCAGAAATTTCGGTAAAATCAGAACAGAAGAACATGAACATGTTGTTCTTGACTAACTCTTAATTGAGCTCGTCATCAGAAATCAGAAATTTCAGCAGTACTTAAACTCAGAAAGTTCGATAAAGTACTAGTCGTTGCTCAAACTCAGAAAGTTCAATAGAGTAACATCAGAATCTTTTGATCTGCAATTTTCTACTCATATCATGACTAGAAGCTCAGAATCAGCGAGCATTGCTCACTATGAACTTTAAAATGCTAGAAGAGAATCACTTTTATCACAGAATTGAACAGCATCAGAAGAAGAAGACACGAATGTGTCATCAGATACAGAAGAAAAAAACATGAATACATTGCTTTTTGATCATGAAATGATCAAGATCAGCATCAGCACTGAACTGAATGCTTGAATAAACACTCATGAAGCAGATGACATCGTTGCCTTTATCAAATACATGTATCAACAGCACGACATTGAAATCGAGATTTACAATGACATGATTCAGATGTTAGAAGATGTCAATAAGACAAACATCACATTGAAGATTATGCAGACGCGTCTGCAGAAAGAAGTTAGAAACAAGAACGTGATTATACATCATTTAGAAACTGCATCAAGTCGACAAAGCACTTTGATCTCTGAAGATCATTTCTTGAAATCAATCAAGTTATTGAACTTCTCTCTGTTTAAAGATTCAACGCAGAATGTCGACAATTGACTGTTTTGAATGTGAAATAAGCTGAAGATAAACAAGAATTATTTTTCTATTGAAGAATTAAAGATTGCATACATTGAAAGTCGAGTCAGTGAAGCTGCAATCAAACACATAGCATCTTGAATGAGAAACATGATTCTGAACTTCTTTCTAGAAGTTGAAGAAGTGCTATCAATTATCAATAAGATGTACAATGATCTCAATCATCATCACACAACTCAACGACAGTATTTAAAGCTGTATCAGAACAAGATCTTCTTTCATGAATTTTGAATGAAATTTCAGAGATTTAATGCAGAACTAAAGTACAATAATAAGACTTTACTAGACAATCTTCAGCATAAGATCAGCTCAGATCTTCAGTGAGCAATGCTCAACTATGAATGAATCACGAATTTGAATGAGTTTGTTGACATTTGCATGCAAGTCAATGTTAGATTGATCGAATTGAATGTTCAATCAGTCGTCAAAGCATCAATGATTTAAGCTGCTCACTCTGTCATTGATACATCATCTGCTCAGCTTACGACACAGACATCAGTTTCTTCATGAAAGAAACTCAGAAGATTGAATCTTGATTCTATTCAGAAAGAGTTGTTTAAGAAAAAACTCTGCTTCAAATGCAAGAAGTCAAAACATAAAGCATATGACTGCTTTAAGATGATTCAAGTGCATGAAATCATTGCGAATTTGAAAAATGATCTATCTTCATCAAAGTAGTGACTGAAAGTGATATACTCATATTCTGTTTCATCAACATGTCTGATGATTCATTTAAGTTCAAGTCGTTCACTGTTGACATCATCTTAAGTAGTCTAGAAAAGATATTCAGATTTCTCTCTCTGATAGATATTAAAGTCACTGACATGACTTTTATTGATGAATCTTTGATGTCAGAGCTATGTGAACACTTTGATATTCAGTCAATATCGCTGTCAAAATCAAAGTTGATTCAATTGTATGATAAAACTTCTGATTGAAAGTCGATTACACATGCTCTGTATACATCAATCATGATACAAGAACACAAGAATAAAATGATGCTTTTATTGATAACTTGTTTAGAACAGCACAAGATAATCATTAAAAATCTCTGATTAAAAAGAAATCAAATTTTGATAAACTCTGCAAACAATTGATTAATATTCTCATTAAATATTCAAACATTGAAATCTGTCATTTTGAAGACAAGCAGTCAATCAGCATTTCACAGATCTGAATCAAGCGAAATCTGCAAAATGAAATGAAAGAACTTGAACTTGATGATTACGTTGACAATCATCTTGAAGCGACTCACGAATCAGAAACTAGTGAATCAGTTCATTGAATCTGTTTAATTCATTGAACCTGTATTCATATGAAAGTAAAGCATTCAAGTTGATCTCGATCAACTTCGCTTCTTTCAGTCAACTGAGAAAAAGAAACTCGTCAATATTATCATGATCAAAGTTGCTGTGTATTGAACTCTAGTTAAGAATAAGAAGATCAAGATCTTCTTCTTGATCATTAGTGAAATCAACAAAGCGCTTAGCTCAGTTGAAGATTTCGCGAAACTGAATGAAATGATCTTTGTCATGTCATTAGATAAACTGAAGAAGAAGCTTTCAATAATTTATCACGACTTTCTGAATGTTTTTAATAGAGAAAAGACAACGCAGTTGCCTTCACATTGATCATACGATCATAAGATTGAATTAGAAGATGAGAGTCAATCTTTTAAAAGTCAATTGTATCTCATGTTGAGTTACAAGTTGCAAAAGATCAAAGAGTATCTAAAAGAGAATTTGAAAAAGAAGTTTATCACACTCAGCAAAGCTTCTTTTGCTTTGTTAATACTATTTGTTGAAAAGAAAGATGACAGTCTTCGCTTTTGTATGAACTATTGAAAACTGAATGCTTTGATCAAAAGAAATTGTTATTCAATACTCTTGATAGACGAAGTACTAGCTTGAATTCAAGACAGTAAGTATCTGACTCAACTTGACATTATCATCACGTTCAATAAACTGCACATGAGTTCAGAAAGTGAGAATTTAACTACTTTTGTTACTTTCTTTGATATTTACAAGTATAAAATAATGCTTTTTGAATTAATCAATGAACTTGCGTTCTTTCAACATTATATCAACGATGTATTGTTTGACTGTTTGCACAAGTTTTGTCAGACATACTTGAATGATATTCTCATTTATAGTAAGATCTTGAAAGAACATAGAACTCATGTGAAAGAAGTGCTAAACAAGCTTCGTGAAGCTGATCTGCAGATAAACATTGACAAGTATGAATTCAAGATTCAGAAAATCTCGTTTCTTGAACTACTGATATTCATCAATGATCTACAAATGAACTCTTGAAAAGTAGATGTGATTCAAAGCTGAGAAGTGTCACGATCATTAACTCATGTGCAGATCTTCATTGACTTCTGCAATTTCTATCGATGATTCATAAAGAACTTCTCAAAGATTGCTTGACTCATGATGCAGCTGATTCGAAAAATCATTTCTTTAAATGAACAGAGATCTGTCAGATGATCTTTGAAGAACTGAAGCAACAAATGATGACAGCTCTTGTTCTGAAGCATTTCAACTCAATCAGAAAAGTTATTCTGAAAACAAACTTCTTGAACTATGTCAACGACGAAGTATTGTCTCAATATGATGATGAAGACATTCTACATTCAGTGATTCTTTATAGCAAGAACATGATTCTTGCAGAATGCAACTATGAAATCTACGACAAAGAACTGCTGATCATTATTTGCTGCTTGAAGCATTGATGCTTCGAATTGAAATGTACTGATATTTTGATTAAGATTTTCATCGATCACTTGAATTTAAAGTACTTCATGACTATCAAAGAACTGATTAAATGACAAGCTAGATAAGCTGAAAAGTTATCTGAATATAACTTCAAGATCATATATTAGTCAGAAAAACAGAATCTGAAAGTCGACGCGCTGATCAGAATGTTGAACGTTAAGTCAGTTGAAGCAAATGATGATTGAAAGCTATATCAAGCATCAGATGCTATTGTCAGAAAGCAAATTTGAATTGCAGTCAATAGAAGCTGATCAAGAAGATGATCAGAAATCTGATCAAGATCTGACTCAGATCTTGCTCAAATCTGACTCAGAGTTGAAACAAGAATCAAACGTTAATGAAGATTTGATCGAAAAGATGATTTCTATTCAGAATCAAATTATAGTCGAAAATCAAATAAATTAACTATGTATTAATATTTAAGTAATC
>JAABUY010007079.1_pt1 | contig 10775 bp, 10 predicted proteins | sample 5560271 | NCBI WGS metagenome assembly JAABUY01 (sample SAMN10711886, study PRJNA513374) | rock metagenome | isolation source: Antarctica rocks | place: Antarctica: Victoria Land, University Valley
GCCTCGCGCCCGCGTGGGCCACGCTGCAGGCGCGCGCCGGGCAGGCGCCAGCAGGCCCCTGTCTGCATCCGACACACGCAATGACCCTGTGCCTGCCCTGGTCATGCGGGCGTGTGCCTAAAGTGATGTAAGTCCAGCATCAGTGCCGCATGCTTCCGGACGGCTGCCTTACCATAAATAGCCCCATGGCAGCAAGCGCGTGCTACACCCGGGCGCGGCGGCCTGGCGCGCGGGCCGTGCATGTGTGATGCAGGCCCGACCCAGCCCCGTGTGGGGAGTGGGGACAGCAGCAGAACCTGCCATGCAGGCACGCGCAGGGACGCAGATTGTCGTGTACGTTCCCTGCCACGTGCCCTGCCGCCGCCAAATCGAACGAGAAGAGAAGGGGAGAGAAGGGGGAAACGGTGTGCACTGCAGGCGCTCGCCACGCGGCGCGGCGCGCTCATGCGCCGGCCCACTGCCGCCGCTGCGCGGCGCAGCGCGCATGTGGCTGACGGGCAACGCGTGCCGGGCTGCTGCGAGGAGTGGAGTCGGGCGAGCGAGCCCGAGCGCCGCGCCCCGGGCGTGCTAACCTGCGCGGACGGGCGGGGCGCTGCGGCGGCCGCGAAGGCCGGTCTGCCGGACGCCGGCGACGAGGCAGCTCGGCACTGGGGTGCAACCGCTGTGTCGAGCTGCCCCGCGGCGAGCGCCGTGGGCGACGCAGAGGCGGGCGGCGCGGCGGCCTCCGTCCGGGCATGGCTCCGCACGTCCGTTGGGCAGGCAGGCCTGCGGCGAGTGCCAGGCGGCACAGGTCTCGAGCAAGTCGCTGGTGCGAGTCTGGGGTCTGTGCGGAGTTGGGGCGGGGGCAGCGGTGTAGGGCGCGGGACGTGCGCAGGCGGCAGCGGCGCGGCTGTGGCAGCCGCGGCGCCAGAGGGCGGGCGAGGGTCGAGCGTGTTGGAGCCTTCTCGAGCAGGGGGCTTGGACGGCTGCGAGGGGAGCCCACGCAGCGGCTCGCTCGGCTCCATGCCGCATGGCGCGCCAGGATGCGAGCCCGTTGCAGGCGCGGAGTGGTCGCCCGGGGACGAGGACGAGGACCGCCCCTGCCGCGGCGCGCCACTGAGCGCTGCGGCGGCCCTGGTGCAGCCATGCAAGCAGCATGGCTGCTCAGCAGCGCCGCCCGATGCAGGGTTTGTTCAGGGCGTGCTGGGCAGCCCAGCGCGGGTGCGCGCCGCGCGCGCGCGCGCCGCGGACCTCGCGGCGCAGCTGGAGGCAATCCTGGCCGTGCGCCGCGGCGGCGGCGCTCGGGCCTGTCCAGGAGGGGGCAGCGGCGGGCGCGAGGGGCGCGCCCGCCCCGCCTGCGCGCAGCAGCCGCGGGTGCCTGCGGCCGGCAATGCCGGCCGCGCTGGCGTTGGCTCCAAGCGGCGCTTGTGCTGATTGGCAGGGCATTTAATTCAGTTTGAAATTATGATGTATTTGAGTGAGCTGGAGGACTCTCTGGCTCACTCTCTGCGTGTGTGATGGACCCCTCAGGCTGGTGTATGCACTTGCGTTTATCGGGCGGCATGAAATGAGGCGCAATCGATAAATCGTTCAGCTTACAGACACAGCTCCAGTGTCTCAGCACGGACAGCCTACATATGTTGTGAAAAGGCTGGCTGTTAGGTGTCATCATGTCAGAGCACACACACAGAGCCCACTTGAGATGTGCTGGTAAGCAGAAGCAGTCCGTGTCCTATATCCTATTCAATCGGAAAGGGACGCATGCACAACATGATGCGTTGAATTATGCACAGCGCGCGCGCCATATCCGTTTCTTGACACCGCAGACCCCGCCGGGGCCGCCATCCGCGCAACGGACGGCGCTGCCACGCGCATGGTCGCGCGCGCACTGCTGTCCAACTTATTGCTTGCTTGCTCACTACATCACCAGCACGGCGCGCGCGGGCATGGGCGCGGGCGCCTTCTGCGCGGCGGCGCCCTCCACGTACAGCGCGGCGCTGCCGTGTCCGTACAGGAAGCGCTCGCTGACCTGCACGCCAAGCAGGCGCCTCGCAGGCGGCCCCGCGCTCGCGCCCCGGCAAGCTCGGCAGCCCACCCGGCAGCTCACGCACAGCTTGCAGGCGTGCGCACTTATAGCGCAACGCAGAGGCGGCACAGCCCTCTTGTGCATGTTATTCCTGACATGACACGATCCTAGCTGCCTTAGTCACAGCATGTGCAGGCCATGAGTTCGCACCCATTGGCAATCATCGTAAAGAGCAGCGTTAAGCTATGACACACCAAGCTCCGGCGCCCCTACATGAGCCCCCCTATATGCTGCTGCTGGAGTTCCAAGCAGGCCGCTTGTCTGCTGGCAGTGAGGCTGGGGTCCTCGCCTCCTGGCGAGGACCCCAGCCTCAAATAGGTCATTGGTGTAGATACACATTGGGTTGAGGGGCCCCACCTGAGAGCAGCCGAACAGCGTCAGGGTTGCCAGCGCGGGGCACGCGTCCACCAGCCGCCCGAGCGCCTCCTCGGGGATGCCGCGGCACCACGACACGTCCAGCGCCTCCAGGCGCGCCCTGCGCGGCGCGCGCCCTGTCGAGCCGGGCGCAGGGGCGGCCGCCGACACGCAGGCAGGGTGTCGCTGAGCGCCAGCATGGTCAGCACGTGATACATCAACCAGGACGTGCATGGAAAATATATTGCAGCCAGAGCAGCAAGGACTTGCTCAGAAGCGCTCGAGCGCAGCAAGTGTCCCACACCGCTCTTGGGCGCTGCCGATGGCGGCCCTCGTCTTATGCCATGCGGGGTGCAGGGAACAAGGACAACAACCACACCGTCACTCTCCAGCATAAGGCGCCGACGGCCCCAGGCTCTGCTGCAGCGCCGGGACGCGCACCCGCGCGGCCCTGCCAGCGCGATCATGGCCGGGGCGCCCAGCGCGTGGCAGCCCGGCAGGCCCAGGCGGCGCAGCAGGCAGCCGGCCGCCAGCGCCGCCACGCCCGCGTCGGTCACGCGCGCGCACCGCCGCAGCGAGATCTCCTGCGCGGCGCGCCGAGGGTTCATGGGGGCGCTGGCGCCCGCGCCTCGACGCCCCGGGCCATGCGCCCGCGCGGAGGCGCACAAAGGTACGGCGGCCTGTCTCCGTGCATTGTGGCTGCTGCCAGCCGCACAGCTGCCGTCAGTGACGCCCATGCGAGCTGCTGCTTTACGCAGGCGCCACAAAGCGGCTCCCCTCCATGAGACGTCTGGAGGTGCGTCTGGAGACATGCACAGCTCCCAGCGAGCGCAAGCAGCGTCATACACGCTGCCGCACTTCTCTGCCGCAGGCGCGGGCAGCTCAGGCGCCATGCCCGGCCGCCTGCACAGGCTCGCTGCGACATGACAGCCAGCTGCAAGACCCGCCCTGCCGCCTGCCTGGCCACCCGTCCAGAGCTGGACACTTCCAGCTGCGGGCTGCCTGTAATGACCTTCCCCTTCACCTGACCTTCACCTTGACCTACCCACCTACCATCCCCCCTACCCTTACCCTGCCGCCGCCCGAAAAAGGGGAGGGAAGGGGGCCTGCTAGGTGGGAAAGGAGAAGGGGAAGGTAAAGGGGAAGAAGAGGGCCAGTGGTGGTGTTGCAGCACGTGCGTGCCAGTCCCCCTGCCCGTCCCCCGGCCAGCATCCCGCGCCAGCGCACCTCAAGGCACGGGCAGCCCGCCGCGAGCGCGAGCAGCGCGCCGTCGCCGACGCCGCCGCAGTCGTCCGCCACCAGCGCGGCCAGGCCCGGCGCCGCGCCCGCCAGCGCCACCAGGCCCGCCTCCGCCACGCCCGCGCACTTGGCCACGGAGAGGCGGCGCAGGCGCGGGCAGGCCGCGCCGGCCGCCGCCAGCAGCGCGCCGTCGGCCTCCGGGTTGCCGTCGAGCGACAGGTCGGCCAGCGCCGGCAGCGCGGGCAGCGCGGCCGCCAGCGCGGCGCGGCCGACGCCGCGGCACTCCGACAGGTCGAGCGCCCTGCACGGCGCGCGCGCGGGGGCTCAGCGCGCGGCGTGCGCCGCACAGGGTGCTCGGCCGCTCGCCGCAGGGGCCCCCAGGCCCTCGCAGGCCAGACGGTGCGCGCTCTAAAAGGGGTAAGAACACATTGGAGTTCAAACAGCGTCTGCGCCCGGTTCCAGGCTCCGCCCAGGCACTTGCAGCCTCCGGCAGCCCCCCGCAAGCCCCTCGCGCGCCCCTGCGCCCCGCCGGCCCCTCGCAAAGCGCGCCGCCCGGGCGGCGCAGGGCCCCCGGGGCGGCAGGGGGCGCGCGCCGGAGCCCGCGCGGCAGGCCGGCCAGGAAGGTGCCGGTCAGGCGCGAGCACTGCGGCAGCGCGAGCGCCTCCAGCGCGGGCGCGCGCGCCAGCAGCGCCGCCAGGCCCGCCTCGGTCAGCCGGTACGCGCCGCCCAGGCGCAGCGACCTGCCGCCGGGGCACGGGCGATAAATGCGCGTATTGGCTGGGGATGGGAACAACCACTTACATCGAGCTCTCAATGGCACGCTTATGAAGTAGGGTTGATTTGAATTTGACTGGCTTCTCGTTTACACATTGACGGCGGGTTGTTGCGCGCAGCGCGGAGCCTACCACCGGTTCAGTGTATGCAATGAGCAGGAGCATGCCACCATCCTCCCTCGCCCAGCACAGCAGCTGCTCTCGCGCGGGGACCCGGCGCGGGCACGCTGCATGCGCCTGGCCACACGTCAGGGCGGGCACGCCCGCCACACCCTGGCCGGTCGGCGCACACTTGAGCACGCGCCGCCAGGCGGCGCGGGCCGGCGGCCGGCCGGGGGCGGGCTGCGGCGCGGGCGCACCGCAGCGCCGGCAGCGGCCCGGCGCCGGCGAGCGTCGCGGCGGTCTCGTCCCCGAAGCCGCGCCCGCACAGGCCCAGCTCCAGGCGCTCCAGCCTGCGCGCGGCGCCGCGCGGCGCGGCTCGGCGGCGAACAGGGGCAGGGGCGCCTGCGGGAGGCCGCACGACGCGAGATACGCCGGCCACCCTGCAGGGCCTCCGGCGGGAACGCGCTAGCGGCGCCTGGCGCCGCGCGCGCTCGAGCCTCCCGGTGCTTGCGCCCTGGACTGCGGCAGCGTCGCAAGCGATTTGCATGCCAACACGAGCCCCCTTGTCTACACAAAGACCGAGGGACGGGTAGATACACCGTATTAGCCGCTGAACGCGCTGGCCATGTGCACGCCCCAGGTCCTGTCGGCGTTGCAAGGGGGTGCGCACTGCTCGCCGGAGGCGCTGGCGAGCGCGGGCGCGAGCGTGGCGGGGTCAAGCTGCGAGCACTCGGACAGCACCAGCTCGCCCGGCTCGCCGTCCGTGAACAGCGCCAGCGCGCCGGGCGCCAGCTTGCGCGCGCCGCCCGCCGCCGCCGCCAGCCGCACCTGGCGGCAGGCGCCCCGGCGCTCGGCCCTCGCGGAGCGTGCACGCAGGGGCCTGCGTCCCCGTGCTGCTGCAGCAAGCAGAGGCCGGCCATGCGGAGGGCGCGGCCGGGCGGGGCTGGCTGGCGGGCGCCTGCCGAGCCACTCAGCCCGCGCCCGCGCACGCCCTGGCGGCGCCGGCAAGGCGGCAGGGCACAGCGTGACGGATGAATCTGTCTCCTACTCGATCAGCACCTCCTACAAGCTGAGATAATTATGAAAGTTAAGCCATGATACGGCGGCCGCGGGGCGCGCCCGGATCACGTCGGCCAGGCCCCAGAGCGTGTCCACGTCCTCCAGGTGCTGCACCACCAGGTCCACGCACAGCGCGACCAGGCTCGGCACGCGGCGCGCCGGCGCCGGCCCGGCCCGGAAGTCGCGGCGCGGCGACCAGGCGAGCGCGGCGGCGCCGGCCGCGGCAGCCGCCGCCGCCGCGGCGGAGTCGCGGATGCGGTCCTCGCGCGCGGCCGCGGCCGCGCCGCGGCCCTCCGCCAGCTGCCGCGCGGAGCTCCATGGCCCCAACGTGCGCGCCTGCGCGCCGTTCCCCCTCAACGGGCTGCGCGCCGGTGCGGCGCTGCCGCGCCTAGCGTGGACCGGCCAGCCTGGACAGCCGGGACCATGTGTGGTCCCCACCAACAACGGTGGCTGCAGGTGTGCGCGCAAGTGTGCGTACGAACGCTGCGTGGCCTGGTCACAGATGCTCAGAACGGGGCCCTTGGCGCGGAGCGCACGTCTGAGCCGCCCACGTGCAGCTGGTCCTGCTGGTCGTCCTGATCCTCGTTGCGGTACAGCGCAAAGTGCTGTGCGCGCCTGCACAGCGCGGGCCTTCACTTTTTAAAGTCTCAGTCCTCACGCGAGCGACCACACATGTCGAACAGCGCTTCCTCCCATGTGGCAAAAGTGCAGGCTTGTACCTCGTTCGCCAGTGTGCGCGCTGGCTCGCACAGCGTCCCACCGGCACGGAGCACCACAGCTTGCGCGTCTGCGGCATCGCATCCTTCGCCCTTTGTGAGCGTCGAGGGCCCATCACCTGCGTGCAACGGCTGCCTGCGCCTCCCGACGGCCCGGCGCTCCAGCACCCGGCGCCTCACGCGGTGCATGCCCGGCAGCATCTACAGGTACATCGGGCGGGGCGGCGTCCACGGCTTCCTCGGCGGCGCCATCCTGTGCTCCCTCGGCAGCGTCCTGCGGTGCGCCGGGCAGCTCGCCCTCTGGCTGAGGCGCAGGCCCGCGCCGCCGCTTGCGCTGTTCACCGGCATCGGCGGCGCCGCTGTCCGCTGGCCGCCGACCGCCTCTGGCCATGGCTGGACCGAGGTCAGCAACGGCCCCACCACTGCCTCGCGAATCTGCGAGGCAGATGAAGGACACACAGCGTGCACAGCATGAAACCTGCTGCTGCCTCAGCCTAGCCAGGGCCTGTGCCCAAAGGAGTTGCGTTCAGTTAAGCTCCGTCAGCAGATCATGCTGCATCGACTTAGGCAGGCTGCCAGAGCATGCCTCGAGCCAGTTGACCCGCCCGCTGGGCATGAACGCAAAGATCTACGGTCAACACGCTAGCATCATGTCCCAGGCGCGCAAGACGGTCAAGCTGGTCAGCGCAGAGGGCTTTGAGTTCTTTCTGGACTACCGCGCAGCATGCGTCTCCAACACCATCAAACAGATGCTCAGCTCGACCGGTGCGCCAGTCCAGCATGGGCAGCATAGGCCGCTGGGAGCTTCCTGCTGACTGACAAGTGAGAACGAGCAACACCGTGTCGCAAGCTGGCTGTGTCTGCGCCTCGGAGCAAGGTGTTGTGCAGTGATGGTAATCAGTGATGCTCTGTGTGGCCGCCGCGTCGCAGGCAACTTCACTGAGACCGAGCAGGGCGAGGTCAGGTTTCCAGAGATCTCGGCCCCCATCCTGGAGAAGGTCTGCCAGTACTTTTACTACAAGCTGCGCTACCAGAACGAGTGCGCCTGGCTTGCATGTGCAGCGACCTTGCTTGCTGCTGAAGGCACCGGCACACGCTGTGGTTCCTCATAACCAACAGTACCCGGCTGCGCCAGGTCCAGCAAAGCAATACCAGAGTTCCCCATGCCGCCCGAGATCGCACTCGAGCTGCTGAAGGCCGCCAACTACTTGGATACATAGCGCCGCAGCTGGGACGGTCGTGCATCGGATGGCCCTGTCTTTGGCACATCTGACGCTACGCAAAAGTCGTGAAACGTACCCGCCAGGGGCTGCACGGCCTTCCCAGGCACCCGCATGCACCTGCGTCTTGTGGTATCGCCAGCATGTTTGGGCTGTTTGGCTCTGTTGCAAGACTCAAGAGGTTTTGCATGCAGGTTTGAGGCTATTACACAGCTGGGCATTGCGCGCTGGTGAGCTGGAGCGCTAGGCGCCCCCACCGCACCGCATGCCTGTCAGCAATGGGTTATAATGTAGGCCTGCTCAACCCTGCTCTGCGCTTTGCATACTTTGCAGGTCGCCAGTGAGCGGATGTATAACACAGGACACTTGCCGAAGCCATGACTATGCGCACCCTTGCTGTAAAGCAGTCCAACCCTTGCTGTAAAGCAGTCCTTGCTGCAATGGAAACACAGCCATACCAGGCATGCTAAGCTGCTTGCTAGCCTACGACATGACATGCCTGGGCACTGAACGCCTCCCCAACTCGAGGGCACCAGCCGCGGAGCATGCGTTGCTCGCCCACCCAAGCGCAGATGACGGACTGCCCATACCACAGCTGCCTCTCAAAAACCCCGCGCTTATCACGGAGGGGGCGCATGCATGCAGCGAGCGCTCCTGGGACTCGCCCTTCCGCGGGCCTGCCTTCGCTCACAACACGACGCAACACAACACACTCCCCTGCTGCACACCAGCAAGATGCGGAACACGTGCACGATCAGCAGCTGTGCGCATGCACCAAGAGCAGACCCCGTCTACGGGAACCCAACTAGCTCACGCCTTCGCCTGTTGAAACATGCATGTAGAGAGCTGAAAGTCATTCATACCATATCCAGTGAAAGCACGCAGGGGCACATAAGGCACCAGCTGCCGGAGCGTATTGACGACCTCATTCGCACGCAAAGTCTTCTGCATGTATATATATGTACGCGCAGTCGAGAGCGGCATGGAGCCACCCAGCTGCACGCGTGTATACTTCAGAGGCACGCCAGCCGCCTGACAAGCCGCGCAACTGGCCAGGCCAGAGGCCAGGTTGCTGGCCTGTGCGGAAGCGGCCGCCTACCAGAGCCCCACACAGGCTCCAGGTCACACAGGTCCGGCCCGATTGCCACCTCCCCACTCTATGACACTCCGGTGTGTCTGCCCCTGCATACAGACGGTCGCCCTTGCTCACGCCCGGTCAACCCTCAGGTCACACACAGGCTGAAGGCCCCTTCCCTGACCCCAGCCTGACGGGGCACGAGCTGTCGGCCGCCCCTGCGCCACCCCGGCAGGGTTGTTCCTCGGTGTCCACCGCTGCAGCCCTAGCCCCTAGCCCTAACTTGCAGGCACCTTGCGCACGAAGCAGAAGATGTAAGCGCTGGTCAGGTAGTCAGCGGCGACTGCCTTGGCGCCGAGCCGGCGCACGAGCGCATCGTCAAATTCCAGCCACGCCTCGCCGCCGCCTGGCGCGGCCGCGCGGCAGACGGCCTTGTAGTGCCCGCCGCCCTGCGCGCGCGCGCGCTCAGCGCTCTGCTGCAGCCACGAGCCAGCCTGCTGCTGGCACGACGAGCCAGCCCAGCGCCGAAGCTTCTATTGCCGAGCGAGACAGGAAGAGGAACTATGCTGGTACATGACGGGAGGGAGCACGCACTTCTGCCTGTCTGCCCTCGCCTGTTTCCCCTAGGCAAGCAGCCACCCGCAGTGGTACCAGCAGCGCCTCAAGGCGGCGGGCGCCGCGGCGGCCGCCAGCCACAGGCCTGTACGCATGCGAGCGGCCTCTGCTCGACTTTTGTCTCAAGTCCTTGCTTGGCACGAGCCCCGCCGTACCGGTGCGCCCGAGGGCACAGGCCGCAGGGCTGTGTCTGGACGCGGGCCGCACCAGGCGGCCCTGGCGGTCGTCGCTGGGGTAGGCCAGCTTGGGGTCGTGCTGGTGCGCGGCAAGCGCGAACAGGTCGTACGCGCCCTCGTCGCCGCCGCCACCGGCGGCGCCACCTGCGGCTGGCGCGGCCTCGGACAGCCAAGGGGCCAGCTTCAGGTCCTGCGCGTGCGGGGCGGCGCAACTGTTTGGTAAGCCATCCTGCTCGCGCAAGGGCAAGACACCCTGCATCCCGGAGCTTCGCTTCAAGAATGTTGGGAAAGGTCAAGCTGCGCAGCAAAGCTGGGTCAATCATATGCAAGGAGCAGTAACCTACAACAAGGGGCGCCGTTTCAAGCAGGGCTGACTGTTTCTCAGGTCCGGACCCTGCTATCAGCTGGTGGCGTGCATGCATGGCGACCGAGCAGCGCGGCAATGCCTAGCGGCAGTGCATGGCCGCAGCGTGCAGGTCCGCGCACAGCGCGGCGCCGCGCACAGACACGAGCCAGTGCTGCAGGCGAGCTCTGAAGCAAGTCTGTCAATGTGGTCGCAGGGCCATGTACGGGTAGGGTAGGGTAGGGTTGGGGGCCGCTTACGCGCACGGGGAAGCTGATGCTATTGGTCAGCTTCTCAAAGCGCGGCACGAAGACCGGGCGGCCGTCGGCGCCGCCGTCCACGCGCTCCTGCCAGGCCTTGAAGCGCTGCGCGGCGCGGCCGGCGCGTCTTCAGGGGTTTTGCAACCCTAGACCCTACCCCTACAATAACCGAGGTCGCCTGCGCATGGACTGAGCGCGAGCGCAGCCGCACAGCAACGTCCTCCCGGCCAGAGCCGCGGCCGTCCGGCCAGCGCACTGCCTGGTGCCGCCGCTCAACGGCACGGCGCGCGAGCTGCACAGCAAGCAGGCTAGTCGTCAGGAGGGCCCCGCGCGCCGCGCCTTGATGTGCAGCAGCAGGACGCGCGGCAGGCGGCACAGGCGCAGCGTCTTGGTCGCGGTCGTGTGGCGCTTGCAGGCCGTGCAGAAGACGGCCTCATCGCTCTGCGCGCGAACCAACCGGCGGGTCGGATGCGCGGTAGGCAGGCGGCGGCACGCGTATGACAAGCGCACACTTGTCTGCACCAGCCCCGCCCCGCCTGGCCGCTGCAACGCCCGCACGTGCTGACCCGCGCTCTGCTCGTCTCCAGAACCATGCATGCCGCTGAAGCATGGGCGAAGCGCTTGGAGTCAGGTTAGGGTTGGGGTTAGGGCACGTGACGCCGCGCCGCACCTCCAGCTTCTCGCCAGCAAAGAACGCCTCCAGGCAGTGCTTGACGCTCTTGGGCTCGCCGCTGCTGATGACGGAGCGCGGGAACGAGGGCGCCTCGCGCGCCAGCGG
>JAABUY010007080.1_pt1 | contig 10775 bp, 12 predicted proteins | sample 5560271 | NCBI WGS metagenome assembly JAABUY01 (sample SAMN10711886, study PRJNA513374) | rock metagenome | isolation source: Antarctica rocks | place: Antarctica: Victoria Land, University Valley
AGGCACGAATCGTCGGTAGCATGATCGTGAAACCGAAGAAAGTATGGAAGCGACGATTTGAGATGCGATTGCCCTGGCGTACTTGCTTGACACTAGCCCCGCTGACTGCTATTCTCTGTTCATATACAGAAAACCTTTCTCACATAACGTGGTAGCATTCCGCTCTGTGGAAAAGAGCGTCACGGACATTCGGGGGCCTTTCCCCACTACGGAAGTCTATTTTGGCTTTTCTACTGGTGATGTCGGGGAGTGGGAGCAGCGAATGATGCAATTGGCACGCATGACCGCACAGGTAGCGCCGGGGCAATCCATCGGCCGGGCGTTGCGCCTGCTTGCCTGCTTCAGCGAGGCGCACCCATCGCATACACTGAGTGAGTTGAGCCGCCAACTGGAACTGGCGCCGAGTACCGTCTCCCGCCTGCTCTCGGTACTGGAAGAATACGGGTATGTGCGCCGCAGCAATGGCAACGGTCACTACACGCTCGGTCTTGCGCCAATCGCGCTGGCGAGCGTGGCGATCAGCCAATCCGACCTCCGGCGGCAATCGCTCCCTTTCCTCGAAATGCTTGCGGACACCTCCCACTACAACGCGAACCTCGCGGTGCTCTACGAGGGCGACGTGCTCTTTCTCGCCCGCGTGCCCGCCGCGAAGGAGTTGCGCGCCTATACGATCACCGGAACGCGCAACGCGCCACATAGCCACGCGGTGGGGAAAATCCTTCTCGCCGCGCTGCCGGAGGCCGCAGTGCGCGCGCGCTACGCCGACCGTCCGATGGAAGCGGTGACGCCGCACACGATCATCGCGATGGATGCGCTCCTTGCGGAACTCGAACGGGTTCGCGCCCAGCGGTATGCCGTGGACGATGAGGAGTTTCTCCCCGGGCGGGCGGCGGTCGCGGCGCCCGTGCGGGATGAAACGGGGCAGACAATCGCGGCAATCAGCCTGTCCGGTATCCCCGCGTCGCGCACGCCGGAGGAGTTTTCGCAGGCGACCCGGCTCATCAAGCAGTTCGCCACCCACATCTCGCGCACGTTCGGCGCGTCCGGCTAGGTTTGGTACTCATAGAAAGGCAAGACCGGATGGACCAGCACACAGCACCGACGGAAGCGATCACCCGCACACCGACGGCGGCGCGATACACGCGACGGCGGCTCCTCGGTATGACAGCGGCGGGCGCGGGCGCGGCCATCCTCGGGGCATGCGGCGGGAGTTCTTCTGCCCCCACGACCGCTGCGGCGACGAGCACAGGCGGTGCAAAGATCATCATCACCACGCCGACGAGCGCGGCCGCTCCAGCGAGTAGCAGCGCTCCTACGGCGAGTGGTGGTGGCACGAGTGCGGCGGCTCCTGCCGGGAGCGCAAATGCGTCAGGGCGCACGGGCCTGAAAGGCAAGATCACAATCGCCCGTCAACCCGCCGCACCCCTCTCCACTGGCAAAGAAGATCCAAGCAACATCGTTTTTCAGCAGCTTATTGATCGTTACCAGAAAGAGCATCCCGGTGTAACGATCGAGTGGATTCGCGTGCCGGGATCGAGCTTCGATCAACTAACGCAGTGGATCACGACGCGGCAAGCCTCGAAGAATGTCCCAATCCTTTCCGGGCACTTTTCCACCACGACCAGCGCGCAAGAAGCCTCGAACACTTCACCATGGATCCCAATGACGCCCTATCTGGAAAAAAACAGCGCCTATACCGGCAAACCATGGAAACAGGACTTCCCCGAAGACGCACTGGCGTATATTCAGGGATCGCTCAACCAGCTCTACTACGTCACGCTCAATGCCTATAAGGCGGCATGGCTTTACAATAAGCCTCTTTGGAACAAGGCGGGGCTGACCGAGGCGGACGAGCCAAAGACATGGGCCGATTTCTTCAAGGTGCTCGATAAACTGAAGGCGAGTGGCGTCATCCCGATCGCGCGCGCGGGTGATGCCTTTGCCCTCTCGCATACCTATCAGTTGCTGACATCCTCGCTCGGGCGCAAGGACTGGCTGGCGATGTCGGGTGGCCGAAATTTTGCTTCTGATCCATCACGCTTCGGTGCGGTCTGCTCCGGCAAGTGGAAGATGGACACGCCGTGGAACCGCAAGGCGGCGGAAGTGACCAAGCAACTCTTCCAATACTGGCCACCGGGCAGCACGGCGCTCCAGGCTTCCGATGTCGAGCAACTCTGGCTTACGGGGCGGGGCGTGCTCTGGCAAGGGACACCGACCACCCAGGGGCAGACGATCCTGCGGCGCCTCGATGAAAACAAGGCGGAGGGATTGCAGTCGTTCGACGTGGGCGCCTTTCCGACGCCGCAGCCGGACGCGGAGACGTTCGGGGCAGACCTCGTCAAGGATGCCGCGCCAATCGCGGACGACGGCGAGCGAGGCCTCGGTTATCAGATCGCGGTGCCCGATATCCGCCAGGACAAGGATCCCGACGCGGAAGCGATCGCGATTGATTTCCTCCAGTGGATGACGACGCCCGAGATTCAGGCGATCTACGTCAAGCCGTCATATGACCTGCCAATCAACCCGAACGTCATGCTTGATGACCCCCGGCTCGCGCTCTTCTACAAGAACAAGAACCAGCTCTTCCCAGCCTCCTTCTTCTACGGCAACCGCCCGGACTGGATCCCGAACTTCCAAGCATATCTGCTCGGCCAGAAGAACCTCGACGGCTACATCAAGGATGAGCAGTCCGAAGTTCTCGCGTACACGCAACAAACGATCCGCGCGTCCAAACTGAATATCGCCTGCGGATAGGAGCGCACAGATCGTGCCGTGCCGGGAATCACCCCGGCACGGTTGCCCGCACAAAGAGAGGATCCGATGGCCGTACAAAACCTCACCTCAACCCACGCAAGCGCCGCCCTACGGGTGCGTCGCCCGGCGAACATCTGGCAACGCATCTGGCGAATGCGGCTCGTCTATCTCTTTCTTCTGCCCGCCTTCGTGCTCTTTGTGGTGTTCGAATACTGGCCGACAATCCTCGTCTTTCGGGAGGCGTTCTACGATTGGGACGGCTTTCGGATCAACAACTTCATCGGCCTCGCCAACTTCAAGGAGATACTGCACGATCCGACTTTCCGGCGGTCGTTGCAGAATATCCTCATCATCCTCGTCTTCTACCTGACGATCCCCTTCGCGATGCCGATCATCATCGCCGAGACGATCTTCAACCTCGCCAGCGAGCGGGCGCAGAAGTTCTGGCGCGTCTTCATGCTCATCCCGGCGATTATCCCCTTCCTCGTCATTTTGCTCCTGTGGCAGTACCTCTACAATCCGGTGCCCGGCGAGGGCTTCCTGAACAATGTCCTCCAGCACTTCGGGCAGCAGCCGAAACTCTGGCTCGCCTCGCCGAGCACCTCCCTCTGGTCCTACATGATGATCGAGTTTCCCTGGGCAAGCGGCACGTACATGCTCATCTACCTCGCCGGATTGCAGAACATCCCGCAGGATGTCGTGGACGCCTCACGCCTCGATGGCGCCTCGACATGGACGCGCATCTTCCGCATTGACATGCCGCTCATCATGGGCCAGATCAAACTGATCGCGGTCCTGACCGTCATCCAAACCCTGCAGCGATACGTCGGCATCTACATCCTGACAAACGGCGAGGGTGGCCCGGCCAACTCGACGATGGTGCCCGGCGTGTATCTCTTCCAGAAAGCATTCAACGCGCACCGGCTCGGCTACGCCAGCGCGGTCGGATTAGTGCTCTTCCTTTTTATCCTCGCGCTCACGCTGATCAATCAGTTTTTGCTCAAGTCGGAGTCCGATGCGCAGGAACAGGGCATCGTCTAGGAGGTAACGATCATGCAGAACGCGCAAGAAGTCCTGAGCAGGGGAGAGGCCACGATCGCGGAGCCGCATGCGGCGGTCACGGCGGGCAGGAAAGGCGGGATCGGGCAAGTCTTTTCGTATGTCTTCCTGATCGTCATCGCCTTCCTGACCTTCCTGCCCTTCTTTCTGATGATTACGATCTCCTTCAAGACGCGCGCGCAGTTCGCCGTGCAGCCAATCTGGCCAACCTTCCCGCTGCACTTCGAGAACTATAAATTTGCCTGGGAGCAGGTGCTCCGCCCAGTCGTCAACACGGTGATTGTCTGTGTCGCCTCGATTGGCGGCACGCTGATCGTCGCATCGCTCGCCGCCTATGCCTTCGCGCGCTTCAAATTTCCCGGCTCGCGCGTCCTCTTCCTTGGAGTCATTTCGCTCCTCATGGTGCCCGATGTCCTCCTCCTCGTGCCGCGCTATGTGGTGACATCGCAGTTACACCTGCTGGGCAATTACCTCGGTCTGGTTATCCCGTACATGTCCTTCGGCTCGATTTTCGCGATCTTCGTCCTGCGTACCTTTTTTGCCTCCGTGCCGGGCGAGTTGATCGAGGCGGCACGGATGGACGGCGCGAGCCACTTCACGATCTTCTGGCGAATCATGATCCCGCTCTCGAAGCCGATCCTCGCGACCCTGGCGATCATCCAACTGATTCGCGTCTGGAACGACTTCATTTGGCCGTTCCTCGTCATCTCCAAGAAGAAGGATTACACGCTCGCACTAATCCTGAAAACCTTCTCCGGCGACTTCGGCACCCAGTGGGGACTCATCATGGCCTGCTACGTGATGGCGAGCCTGCCGCTCCTACTTGTCTTCGCACTCGCATCGAAGCAGTTCATTAAGGGTCTCACGTCCGGCGCGATCAAGTTCTAGGAAAGGAGCGCTGCTCACGAGCAATAGATATGGGCGTTCGGCGTTCGCTGTTCGGTGACTTACTCTGAACTCTGAACTCCACGCATCGAACTCCGAACATTGAACTCCGAACTCTATATACGGGAGGCATCCATGAGCAATGAATCGCAACATGCATCATTTCTCCAGACACGGGTGAACCGCCGCCGGATGCTCGGCATCGCCGCCGGGGGCGCGGTGACGGGGATTCTCGCAGCGTGCGGATCGAGCACTGCGACCAACACGCCGAAAGCGGGCGCAGCAACCACGAGCGGCGGCGCGGCCTCAACGAGCCAGGGCGTTGTGACGATCACCACGCCGACACCGGCGGCCGCATCCGCAGTCTCGACCGCCAGCACCGGTTCGGCCGTCGCTGCCGGGGCGACGCCCGCCGCCAATGCCTCAGCCGCCGTGACGCGGCCCGAATTGAAGGGCAGTATCTCCCTCGCCCGGCAGCCGAACGCGCCGCTCTCCACCGGCAAACCGGACCCGAACACCGTTATCTTCAATGATCTCCTCAAACGGTATCAGACGGAGCATCCGGGCGTCACTATAGACCTCACGGAAGTTCCCGGCACGACCGCAACCGACCTTTATCAGTGGGTGACGACGCACTCCGCGTCAAAGAGTCTCGCCACGGTTGTCGGTACCTACGCCGACCAGATCATCACGGACGTACAGGAAGCGACCAACAATGTCCAGTGGGTTCCTTTCACGCCGGAACTGGAGAAGACTTCCCCCTATACGAATGCGCCATGGAAGAACGACTTCAATCCGGACCTGCTCACCTTCGCGAAATTCGGCCTGAAGAACAACTACGGCGTTCCCTTCACCCGATACAAGTCCGCCTGGGTGTACAACAAGGATGCGTGGGCGAAGGCGGGGTTGACAGACGCCGACGTGCCGAAGACATGGAAGCAGTGGTTCGCCGCCAATGACAAACTGAAGGCGGCGGGGCTCATCCCAATCTCGCGGCGCGGCGACGTACAAGCGATGTCGCACACCACCTGGATACTGATGATCTCGCTCGGTCGCAAGCAGTGGGACGGCATCACCGGCGGCAAAGAGACGATGACATTGCAGCAGAAACTCGATGCGGTTTGTGGGCAGAAGTGGACGTTCGACACGCCGTGGAGCCGCGCCGGATGGCAGGCGCTCAAGAAACTTTTCTCCTATTATCCGCCGGGATTCACGTCGCTCAAAATCGGCGACGAGCGCCAACTCTTCTACGAGGGCAAGGCCGCGATGCTGTACGCGGATCAGAACTTCGTCCAGTTGCTTGACGAGGCGAAGAAGGAAGGGCTGGCGAAGTTCGAGATCGGCGCGTTCCCGACCCCGCAGCCAGACGCGGAGACCTTCGGCGCGGATGTCGTTGCAAACGCGGGCAAACTGGCGGACGACGGCGAGCGCGGTCAGACTTACAGCGTCCCACTCGCCGACCTGCGAGATAAGGGCAAGGACGCGATGGGCCAGGCGATCGCGTTTGACTACATGCAGTGGATGACGCAGCCGAAGATTCAGGCGGAATACGTCAAGCCGTCGTACGATCTGCCCGTCAACCCAAATGTGAAGTTGGAAGACCCACGCTTCGCGATCTGGCAGCAGAATCCGGAGCAGATCTTCTACCGGCATCTCTTCTACTTCAACAACATCAGCCACGCTGACCGGCCGCAGTGGGGGCAGAACTTCCAGGCCTATCTCGGCGGCCAGGAAAATCTGGACGACTACCTGAAGAAGGGCGAGCAGCAACTGATCGAGCAGGGGCAAATTGCCGCGCGCGAGGCGAAAATAGACATCAAGTGCGGGTAAGGGAGCCGTCAGTCAGCGGTCGCCAGTAGACAGAAAGGGCCGCCCTTCGTGGGCACCCTTGTCGTCACGGAAGTCGCCAATATGCCGGGAATCGGTAGCGTAGGCTTTTTAGCCTGCATCCCTCTCTTGGAGAACGCAGGCTGAAGCCTACGGTACCACCCTATCCGGTGGCCTGCGAGTGCCGCGCGGGGGCGAAGAGGACGAGGATTGTCAGGTCCTCCGTGATCGTGTGGAAGCGGTGTTCCACGCCGGTCGAAACGAAGACGATGCTGCCGGCCTGCACCGCGCGATCCTCCGCCGCGACCGTGATCTGCCCGCTCCCGCTGATGACGTAGTAGACCTCGTCCTCGGTGTGCGGCTGTTGCGGGTCGTGCGTTCCGGCACGCAGGATATAGAGCCCGGCACTGAGCGACGGCTCACGTAAGAACTCGTGATACAGCACGCCTGCCTCCGCATGCGCGGCGAGCAGTTCGTTCAGTTCGAATGCCTGCATGATACAAACTCCCTCTTACGCCTCCGCCTGCCCATGTCCCTGAATCGGGCAGTAGAGGCTGTTCGGCTCGATCTGGAAGACGCGATTGAAGCGGGCACGGAAGTTCTCCAGCGCCGCTGTCGCCGCTAATTCCACCAGTTGCGGCTCGTCGTAGTGGGTGCGCAGACGCGCGAAGAGCGCGTCTGGGACATCCACTGAGGCCGCAGTCATCGCCTCCGCCAGCGCGAGCGCGTCCCGCTCGGCATCGGTGAAGAGGGGGCTTGTCCGAAAGTCGGGCAGGGCGGCGATCTTCGCATCGGCGATACCCGCGTTGCTGCCACCGGCAGCGTTGATGTCCACTCAGAAGGGGCAGCCAACCAGCATTGCCACCCGCACGCAGATCAGCGCCCGTAGCCCGGCGGGAAGCGTCGCCTCGTTCGCGACCGCCCGGCTCAACCCCCGCGCCGCCGCAAGGATCGGTGGGCGGTACGCAAAGACGCGCGTCGGATTGAGCACGAGACCAAACGCCGCCTCATCCTGATCGAAGAACGGTTGCGCGTCGGCATGCGCCTCATCACGCTCAAGCGGTCTAATCCTGCTCATCGTTTGTGCTCCTTTCATCAATGGGATGAAATGAATTGAACCACGAAGGCACGAAGAGCGCGAAGAAGGAAAGAGAAATCGGGATTCTTTTCTTCTTTTCCGCTCTCCTTCGTGTCCTTCGTGCCTTCGTGGTTCAACTTTTTTCGCTCCTTCGTTTCAGAGCGATAGGCTGCTGAAGGCAGCAAGGTAGCGCGGGTCGTCACGGCGGAAGGTGTCGGGGTTCGTGCCCTTCGCGAGCGCCAGATAGTAGGCGAGCAACTGCACCGGCACAACGGCGAGCAATGGTGACAGCGGTTCCGGCAGATCGGGCAGCGGGAAGCGCGGCGTGTCCGGCACACGCTCCATACCATGACCGACCACCCAGATCGGCGCGCCGATTAGCCGGAGTACATTGCAGACTTGATCGAGACGCGTCATCCCAGGCCCCGCCGCCGCGATCACGACGATCTGGTCGTCCGCGTTGACCGTCACCATCGGGCCGTGCAGGAACTGCTCGACACTCATGCCGTCACTCGTCATATACGCCGTCTCGCGCGCTTTGAGTGATGCCTCGGTCGCCGTTATCGCGTTCGGCCCCGCGCCGATGCAGAAGATGCGGCGGTGCGCCGCGAACATGTTACGAGCGACTGATTCGACCTCTCCTTCGCGCCGCAGAACGTCTTCGATCTGTTCCGGCAACGCCGTGAGCGCGGCGCGCCAGCCCGGTACCATCGCCGCATCGCGCTGTTCGCCGAGCACAATCGCGACCTGTGTCAATACGATCAGCGCGCCGAGATGGCTCGCGGTATACGCCGCCGACGTTTCCCGTGCAACGGTGCGGAGCACGAGGGCCGGGCCATCGCCGCTCATTTTCGAATCGCGCCCGCTGATGCCGATGCATGTCGTCCCAGCCGCGCTTGCCAACGCGACTGTCTGCGCCGAATACTGCTTCGCCCCCGTATGCGCCATAACGATCACTGCATCATCACCGTGAAGGCTGTAGGGATATGTAGCGAACTCGTACGAGTCCACGGCGCGGGCATCCGAACCGGCGTTCCGCAGCAAATATGCACCGATCTGTGCCGCATGGAAACTCGTGCCGATACCAACGACGAAAATGCGCTTCGCATCCGCGAGCAGGCCAGCGGCTTTGCCCGCGTCCTCCCATCCATCGGCAAGGAGCATGCGGACATCCGCCGGTTGTCGGTGCATCGTCGTATACATCGCGTACGGTTCTGTTCTCGTCTCGGCCATGCTCTCGCACCCTTTCACGCACATGCAGACATCAGAGCCTATCGTAGCGACGGATTGGCCTCATGAACAGAGCCAATTGTGCGTCAAAGGAAAGCGCCAATCGCGAGACGCTGACCCACCCCCGACCCCTTCCCAAGCCGAGGGACGGAAGGGGCCGGAGGTTAGGTTCTCCCTAGCATTCCACGTCCTTGCCCTCGGAGCCGAAGATGGCGAGGCGGGCTTCCTGCGAGATCCAGATGGCATTACGGCCCGTGTAGTGGAATTGGATGGCGCGGCGGCGCTGATTCGTGCGGTTCGCCGGGGTGCCGTGATGGATCAGGCCATCGAAGAGCAACACGCCGCCCGGTTCGAGCGGCGCCATCACGTCGCGGGCAGTTTGCACGTCGTTGTCGCAGATTTGCCAGTCCCGCCGGGCGAAATGGACGACCGGCCCTTCGGTGTGCGAGCCGGGGATGACATGCATGCAGCCATTCTCCGGGGTCGCGGGGTCGAGCGCAATCCAGACGCCGACGACCGGATTAGTGATGTCCATATCGAAGAACGCCTTATCCTGATGCCACGGCTTCTCGCGCCCGCCGCCCGGCGGTTTGAGGAGCGCCATATCCTGGAACTTCTGTGGCTCGTCGTTGACGATTCTGCGGACAATCGCCAGGAGCGCCGGATGGTTGGCGATCGCATCGAGACGCGCGTCGTACGGCGTGAAAGCCATCAGTTTGCGGATGTAATCCTGCTTCTCCTCGCGTGGGATCGTGTCGAGGCGGTCCCGCGCCCACGCCTCGAATTGGATACCGTCGAACTCCGGCGCCTTGCCGTCAATCAGATCGAGTAGCCCTTCCAACGCGTCGGCAGTTTCCTCCGCTGTGAAGGCGTGATGGATGACGAGGTAGCCTTGCGCGCGGAAGCGATCAAGGGCGGCGTCCGTCACGCCCGCGAACCCCTCGACGCCCTCGGCAACAGTGTCGAAGCGGTAGAGATCGGCGGGATATTCCTCCACCTTGCCGTCATCGAACTTCGCGACATTGTGCATGTGATCCACGACCATCGGCGCTCGCCCCGCTTCCTGCATCCGCGCTTCAACCCAACCGACGATGCGGCTGTTATCGCACATTTCGCGGTGCGTCGCCAATTGCCACAAGCGCGCCATCGCGGTACGGTGTACGCATGATCCGCAGTAATCGAGAGGAGCAGCGCGATGGATGAAGGCATCCCGATCCAGTTCATCCCACCGGAAGCGCTTGAAGGGACGCAGGGCGTCGTCTGGCTGGCGCAAGACGGGCGACGCACGACGACGCAGATCGCGACCAATGTCCGCTACACTCTGCGGATGACGCCAAACCGTAAGAACATGCTCGGCCACAGCGTCATCCTGCCCCCGTCATGGACGGGTACGCTGGAAGTCTCGCGGAAGGAATCGTTCCTCCAACCGAATACTGAGATCGTCCTCGCGATGGATGACGGGCGGCACGTCTCCGGCTATATCCGCCGACTCACGGGCCTCCGCACCCAGCGCGCCGACGTGACGATCAATGGCTGGCTGGAAGAGTGGGCATGACGAAGTGCTGAGTGCTGAGTATCTTGCTCCCCCTCTCCTTTGCTCAGAAGCAAAGGAGAGGGGCCGGTAGGTAAGGTTCACGCGGCGACCGGGATATGCACGTCCACCGTGATTGCACGGCTCGTGACCGGAGGGATGGGATCACCGGCATCTGCCATGCCCTCTAGATCGAAGGGAATCGCTTCGCGGATCAATTGCTCAATCTCTTCGCGCGTTTCGGCTACGGCGATGCAACCAGACAAGTCCGGGACATACGCGCTGTATCCGCTCTCGTCATCGCCTTCGATAATCGCGATGTACTGCATGACCGCCCTCCTTATTTCCAATTTAGGACTTACGCGGTTGGGACGATTTTCCTGGTGGTGGCGGGCTTTAGCCTGCCACAGA
>JAABUY010007081.1_pt1 | contig 10774 bp, 12 predicted proteins | sample 5560271 | NCBI WGS metagenome assembly JAABUY01 (sample SAMN10711886, study PRJNA513374) | rock metagenome | isolation source: Antarctica rocks | place: Antarctica: Victoria Land, University Valley
GATCGCCGTCTTGGGTACCCATCGTTCCGGCGACTAAAGCTAACGAAGCCTGATCGAGGATTCACTTGCGTTCACCCGTCCACGCTTTCCCTAGCCCGGTTCAGTCTGATGGGTAGACCTCTCCTTAGGCGTTTCCCCTGGCTTCGCACCCCACTGTTGCCAGTGACGCACGCAGAGGTGGGAACAGGCATTGGACACTCGCCTGAGTGTAGCTTTCTTCCTACACTACTCTAACGGTGCGTCTTCGTGTCGCACACAGCAACGCTTATTCTAGGCCCTATAGGGAGGATGCTGTGAGGGTGAGAGGAGGGCAGGAGTGAGGGGTATGCCGCGCGCTGTGCGCGCCCTGCCACGCGATGCTCGGCTGTTGTTGCTCTCTAGTTTCCTCGGATCGTTGCCCATCGGCTTGTTGCTCGTCTTCTTTCCGCTGTACCTGCATGACCTTGGGTTGCGGACGCTGCTCATCGGCGGGATCTTCACGGCGGCCGGCCTCGGGTCATCCCTCTTGCTTCTGGCCATCGGGCCGCTGGCCGACCGATTTGGGCGGCGCGCCTTCCTCATCGCCGGGACGACGCTCCCCGCCCTGGGCTTCGCGATCTTCGCGCTGACGACGGACACCGGTTGGCTCGTGGTCGCCAGTATGCTCGGCGGCGTTGGCTTCTCTGGTGGCCTCGGCGGCGCGCTCACGACGGCAACCTTCAACCCGCTGCTCGCGGGGACGGTCCCGCCGCATCAGCGTACGACCGTGATGAGCTGGGGCGAGGCCACCTGGACCGCGGCGACGGCCTGCGGGGCGCTCTTGGCCGGCGTGCCTGCGTTCCTCGTCCGGGGCCGCCTTGCCCCGGCGCTGGTCGCCGACCGCGCGGTGTTCGTCGGCTGTTTCCTGGTGATCGTGTGTGCCGCGCTGGTGCTCCTGCCGGTCCGTGAGCGAACGGCGCTCCCGACGAGCGCGGAGTCTGTCACCGCAGACGTACCGTCCGCCCATTCGCGTGCGCCGTGGGCTATTCTCCTCAAGCTGGCTGTCTTCTTCGCGCTGCAGGGGGCCGGCCTAGGTCTCGTGGTGCAGCTCTTGCCGCTCTGGTTCGCGCTGCGCTTCGGGGCGGCCTCGACGGCGATTGCGCCCTGGTTCGCCGCCGCGCAGCTGGCCGGGTTGGCCCTGATCCCTTTTGTGCCGGCCTTGGCGCGACGTCTTGGCGTGGGTGGCATCATCCTCCTGGCAGCCGGGGTCAGCACCGTGCTGCTCGTCGGGGTGCCGCTCGCGCCCATCCTCCCCGTGGCGGGGCTGTTCTATGTCGTGCGGACAGGTGTCGTCTCGATGCAATGGCCGGCGCAGTTGTCCTTCCTGCAGGGGGCCGTCGATCCCCGCGTGCGTGGTCTGGCGACCAGCGTGTCCCTGAGCTGCTGGAGCGTGGCAATGGCGCTGTGCCCCGCGCTCGCCGGCTACTTCATGGACCGTCGTCTCCTCGCGTGGCCGCTCGTGCTCGGCATCGGGTGTTACGTGGTTGCGGCCGCGTGGTTCTACCTCACGCTGCGCCGGACGCCGTTGCCCGAGGAGGCTGCCACGTCGACCATCATCGATCATGAGGCGGGGCTGGAGCGCCTGGCCCTGGCGCCGGACAGCGCGGCCCGCTGACCATGAGTGGTCGGACGTTCGTTCTGTACATGAATGTGTGAAATGGCGTGGAGCATACCAGGGAAGGGGATTTATGCACATAATTAGCACATTTCCCACGATCCTCGCGCTGCGGCGACTATTATGCCGGCCTCGCGGCCCCGTACCACCTCCCGCTCGCTCCCGTGGAAAGCTATCGCCGCGCGCACCCCGACGCGCGCGCACGATGACACCGGCCTCCCGCTCGACACCCTCGCGCGCCTGACGTGGCGCGGCGACGGAGAGGCGGTGCGCATCCGTGTCCGCTCTCTCGCGTACGGCCCCGGGTGGACCGTGGCGTTCGACGCCATCGATTGATGATCGATTGATGATCGTTTGGTGATCGTGCGCAGACCGCCTCTCGTTGGCTTCGGCCAGGGCAGCGATTGCCTCGTGCGATGTCCTATTTTTACACGTCTCCTGGCCGTCCCTCATTAGGCGCTCACGCCCCAGCAGCAATTTATGTCGAGTGCCACAGGTGGCTGACGCTGTGATGTAACAGAAGCAGTCTTGTGTTACACTACAATCACGATGAGTGGGGGCCTGGTGGGAGAGGGGACAAGACGATGGCCGAGACAGCGGTAGTCCCGTTCACCGGAACGGGACTGGACGGCGCGCGGGCCTGGGCCGAGTTGCCGCCCGACGAGCTCAAGCGCCGCGCGACCGCGGCCGCGCACACCCATGATGGTGACGCCCTCTGGTCGCTGGCGGCGGCCTACCTGACGGTCCGCGGCCGCGCCCGGGCTCGCGTCAGCGCGTTGACCCTGCGCAACTATCACCGTGCGGTGCGCGACCTGGTGGAGGCCTGGCCGCAGGAGAACCTGCTGCGGCCCCGGCGCGACGCCGGCGCCCTCTGGGCGGCCGGGCTGGAGGAGCGCCGCCTCGCGCCGAGCACCATCGCCGTGCGCCTGGCGGGGGCGCGTGGCCTCTACGCCGCGCTGCGCTGGGCGGGGGCCACGGCCGCCGACCCGTTCAAGGATGTCAAGGGCTCCAAAGAGACGACGCCGGCCTGGGAGAAGCGCAAGCCCTACACCGAGGCTGAGGTGCGCGCCCTGCTGGAGATCGCCGAGGGCCTGGACCGCGCGCTGCTGCTGCTGGGCGCGCACGCCGGCCTGCGCGTGAGCGAGGCGCATGCCCTGGAGTGGACCGACCTGAGCCTGGAGCGCCGGGAGTTGGTAGTGCGCAGCGGCAAGGGCCGCAAGCGACGCAGTGTGGCGTTGAGTCCGACCCTGGTGGCGGCGCTAGAGGCCGTGACGCCGGACCCGCGGTCCGGACGCGTCTTCGGCCGCTTCAGCTCACGGGTCGCCCTGTGGCGGCACATGCGTCGGTTGGCCGTCCGCGCGGGCGTCACCCCACGCGGCGTGCATAGCTTGCGCCATTACTGCGGCACGCGCATCGTGCGCGAGGGCGGCAGTCTGGAGTGGGCCGCCCAGCACCTCGGCCACAGCCAGATCGAGACGGCCCGCGTCTACGCGAAGTGGAGCGACGAAGGGCTCAAGGCCTCGCTGTCCAGCTGGTAGGGCCAGGGGTACCACCACACGTGAGTGAGGAGCGATGAGGCCGGTGACGTCCAGCCTCATGAGGGTGGATGCCATCCAGCCTGGACCCAGAGGCGCCGCGCCTCCACCATCCGCGGTCTGTTCATGCGTAGCCGCTCCACCGTCGCGCGACCCGTCGGTGTCCTGCCGATGAGCAGCGTGGCGTCGATATCCCACGCGAAATGCTCCGCCCATCGCTCGATCCGTGGGTTGAAGAGAGGAACCTCCTGGCCCGTCTCGGGGTCAGTGCCATCCTGGAAGGCCAGCTTGAACCCGTTGCAGCCGATGCACGTGAGGCAGAGATTGTCCATGTCGGTCGCGCCACCCGCCGATTCCGGGACCACATGGTCGATCTCCATTTCGACGACGATCACTTGCGCGGTCAAACAATACTCGCAGCGTCCGCGTGCCCGCTCGGTGACCTGGTGACGCAGGGCTGCCGCGACGTACGCCATCTACGCCCCGCGTTGGAGTTGGTCCGGCACCTGGTGTCCGCGCTGCTGAAGCACGAGGAGGGCGCGTGAGTGCAGGAGCATCACCCGATCCACCTCGTCGATGAGGGCGGCAAGTTCCGCCTGCTCCTCGAACGATAGTGGGACGTGTCTGCCCTGTGCACTCAGATCGCGCAGACGTCCCCCGGTGATCCAAGACTGCCGACGGTAGACGAGCGCCCAGAGTTGCGCATCGGACAAGGTCTCCAGCGTTGCGGCAAGCTGATCCCAATCGACGGCCGGTTCACCGAACAGCAGCGCGAGGCTCTCGACCAAGACCGACTCGACCGGTTGATCGCTGCGGGTTGCCGCATCCCGGATGCGCTCGTAAAGAGCGGCGGGAAGATGAAGTGAGAGCGGATGCGTTGTGTCCATAGAGTGGAAAGCCTCCTCACTGCCACGTAAGGCCAGTACTACAGTGTACTATGCAGCGGTGGGAATGGTGACGATCGTGTATCACGGGGCTGCCGGGAGCGTGTAGGTGAGGTCGTACATGTGCTGTCCGTCGACGATCTCAATTGCCAGGGTGCCAGCCAGGCCAACAAGCTGGCCCGTGCCAGAGTCGCGCACGACCGTCACGGTTAAGGACGGTGTGCCGCGCTCCATGGTCCCGCTGTGCTGGAGGGCAAAGGCGCCGCGGCACCCCTGGAGCGTCCCGGGCACCTGCTCCATCGCAACGTACCCCGCTGAGCCGTCGATCTCCGTGCGGACGGCTAGCATCTGCCCCGTGCTGGTCGCATCGAGCGCGCCGTGGAACTGCTTCTGGAGAGACAGCCGGCTGACCGCTGCCCCAGCAGGGGTATCGTCCGGAGCTTGGGGCGTCATCGTCACCTCAAACGGCCCCCGAGAGTGCGGTGTCATCGCGTCTTCTCCTCGTACAGACCGACGGTGTTATTATTATGTGTAGCTGCTCTCAATTAAAGCAGGCGGCTCGCCGAAACAAGAGGACGCACGATGTCAGGGCCGTCGTTGCGGACCGACGACACCAGTGACGCAACCGGGTAGGCCTCCATTAGGGACGCCTGGTACGGGCGCAGCAGGTGCTGTAGCGGCGCAGCAGAGGTGACGTCATGGTCCAGCCAGAGGCCTTCGTCGTCCGTGCCGAGGATGACCGGCATGCGAGTGTGGATCGGCGCGACCACCGCGTTCGGCGCGGTCGTGAGAATGGCAACCGTCCCCTGTCCCTCCTGTTCCGTGTACAACCCGGCAAAGCCGAAGAGCGCGCCATCGCGCAAGCGGATATGGAACGGCTGTTTCGTCCGTTGACCCGCTATCGCCTGCCACTCAAAGAAGCCATCGGCTGGGATCAGGCAGCGATTGTAGGACAGGGCGCGGCGAAACAGCGGCTTCTCGGCAACCGTCTCCGCCCGCGCGTTGATCGGCGCCGGGCGGGTCCGGTCGGAGGCCGCCCATGCCGGTTGGAATCCCCACCTCATGGACCGCAGCATGCGGCCCGTTGGCCCGTCGACGATCACCGGAATCTGCTGCGTCGGCGCGACGTTATAGCGCGCCTCTAGCAGTTCGCCTGCACTCACGTCGAAGCGCAACTCCAGCTGATGGGGGTGCGTCAGGCTAAATCGACCGCACATCCGTCTCCCCTCCCCGACCACTGCGGTCGTCATGTGCTGGCACAAACTCCTCATGCCCCGTTGACCAGCTCCGTTCCTTCTTTATTATAGAACATATTTTCTATAAATGCTGGCGTCAGCGACCGCTGCGCCGCTATCTTTGTCCTGACCGATGACAGGCCAGCATGAGCGTCCCTCATGCCTGTATCCACTGCGGCCGCACGTTCTCGACCGGCTCATCGAACAGCCCCAGCTGGCCTGATGAACAGAAGAGCTGCGCGTACTGGTCGGGCGTGAAGGCTTTGCGCAGGCGTGACACGTAGGCCGTGTGCAGCACGGCCACGTAATGTGCGACGTCGTAGCGTGGCAGCACAGCGCCCCCACCGTCCGTCCCTACCTGGGCGTTCTCCGTTGTCGCCGGCAGCCACACGGATGTCCCGTTCACTGCCCGGTAGAAACGCACCCGCTCGCCCACGCGCCACGCGGTGCGCCCGGCGGTCAGCAGGGCCTCGTAGGGCGCTTCGCGCGCTCGGGCGCGCGCCGCCTGATAGGCCTCGGGCGTCTTGGTCAGGCGGGCCACCGCCGCGACATCGGCGGGGGACAAGCGCCGCTCCCGCACGGCGGTTACCGTGTCCAGGTAGACGCGCCGCACCCCCTCCATGTCGTCCGTGAGCAGGCAGCCTAGGGCCGCCCGCAAGAAGCGCGCGCCGAAGGGTTCGGTTCGGCTGGAGTGCAGCGCGCCGCCCCGCACAATCAGGTCGCCCGCGTACGTCAGCAGCGCGTAGTTCTTCACCTCGTGGCTTAACATGGCCTGATAGCGTCCCTCGTACTCCAAACCGATGCCCGCTGGTAGGGTTGCCGCGACCGCCGCCACGCAGGCGCGCTCGTCGTCTTCGCTCCAGGTGGCGGGCACGGCGAAGAACACGCCGTCGGTGTCCGCTTCGAGCAGCGCCACACCCCGCGCGCGCAGCCGCTCCACGACCTGCCCCAGGATCTCCCGGCCGTGCCGCGTCACCGTGTCCGCCGCCTGGCGATCCGCAAAAAGCGCCATCTCCCCGGCTCCCAGGTAGCCGTAGGCCGCGTTGACCACGATCTTCATGGCCATCTGGAGCGCATGATGCCGGTGCGCCTCCGCCGACCCCGGCCGTGCCGCCGCCCCGACCCGCTTGTGACGCAGCCGCAGCTCGGTCAGCCGGGTCACGAGCGCGACGAACACACCCAACGGGTCCGTGGTGGGTCCGATGCGGAAGGCGCGGATGATCGAGGGGTACATCGAGGCGATGTCCGCCTTGACCACGCGCCGCGCCACGCCACCGGCGTAGAGCACAGTCGCCCCACCCTGGTGTGGCGCGATCGCGGTGTCTCTCTGTGCCGGACGTGGGAGAGCCGCTCCAGCCCGCCGGTAGGCGCGCACCAGCAGCGGCTCCAGGAGGCCCATCGCGGGCCCCGCCAGAGCCGCTCGCTCGTAGCGGCGTGGGGCCATCCCCGCCAGGCCAGAGCGAAGGGCGCGCCCATGAGCCGGCGCGAGAGGCCGTCCACCTCCCGCACATCGTCGAACGCGTAGCGCCGGACGCGCTCCGGGTCGCGCTGGTAGGTCATGTAGATGTCGGCCCCCGGGATGTAGGTGCGCGCGGGCGCCGCCACCCCGAAATAGCGGGCCGCCGCTTTCAAGCCGGAGCCGGGGAGAGAGCGATCGACGAACTGATGGCGCTGGACCGCGGGGAGCGTGTCGATGAGTTCACGTCCAGCCGTGCTGTACCGCGTGCGCCGCCCGTTCCCCCAGCCCGTCGGCTCGTCGAAGCGGTCCAGGCCGGGCAGATCCGCGGCCCGGCCCAGGCGTAGGGGCACGCCGAGCGCGGCTGCCCGCGCCTCCAGGAAGGGCAGGTCAAAGCCAAAGAGGTTGTGGTTCTCGATCACATCGGGGTCACGCGCGGCGATAAGGGCGCACAAGTCGGCGATGAGCGCGGCCTCGTCGTCGGCCGTCGGGGCGTCGAGAAGGGTCTCTAGTCCGCGGCTATCGCGCACGGCGACCAGGAAGATGCGCCCGTCGCGCGGCGAGAGCGCCGTGGTCTCCAGGTCAAACTGGAGCCGGTGCAGATCATCGTAGGCGAGGCCCCGGAAATAGACGCGGCCGGTCGCCATCAGGTACTGCTCGACGGGGCCGACGGTGTAGTAGGCGCCGGGCAGATCGCGCAGGCCCGCGACCGACCGTCCCACCCGTCGGCGTGCGCCACGCAGGATCGCCTCACGCAAGGCTCGACCATCCCGCGCCGAGAGGAGAAAGCGTAAGGAGTCGGGTGGACCGTCGAGGGTCTGGTACGTGACCGGCGCGCGGTCGGCGTGCGGGGCGGAGGCCTCGACGAGGGCAGCGCCGAGATAGCGCAGGTCGTCGAGGCCGGCGGCGAAGAGCCAGGGACGGAAGCGGTCCACGCGACAGTGGACGCCGGCAGCCGTGCGCTGCCAGACGCGCGCGCCGCCTGTGTGGTCGGCCCAGACGGAGACGATGCCGGGCATAGGGTCCCAGCCGAAGAGCCACGCGTCGTCTGCGGAGGGCATGTCACCCGTCATCATGATCTCTGCCCCCCTTCAGTCACCCACACGGTCACCCCCGCTCATGGTCCGCCCCTCAAGAGAAGGACAGACGTGCGGGCGAGCACGGGCCGACGTGACGGCCGCGACGCGCGATGCGTTCCTCGCGCAACCGGCTGACCGCTGCGCCGCTGCCGCGTCTCTGCGGTCTTGGCATCCTCGATCGAGAGCACGATGCGCCGCTTGTTGCTAGACGACACCCCCTCGAAGAACCGCTGAGCGTCCGCATCACGCGTAAGCGCCTCCATCACGTCGGGCGGCAGGGTCACCGCGCGCGGCGTGGTGTCGAGGTCGATCTCGACGTCCACCTCATCGCCAGCGGCGATCCTGGCCTGCGCGCGAACGTCCGCACTGACCGGGAGCATGAACTGCCCGCCCATGACCGCGAGAGTGCTGCGATAGGAATAGCCGTTGAGCGTGACGTGGACCGCCGGCCTCTTGCGCGACCCGAGGCGGGCGACGACGTCATCGGGCACGTGGATGCCCGTGGCCGTCTTGCCACCGAGCGGGAGAATAGCCCGAAATCTCATCGCTGTTGCTCACAAAAGACCATAAAAAAAGGTCGTCGTGACCGGGGTCACAACGACTTTCAATACATCTAGTATATCATCTTTTCGCATCGTATGTCAATGCGCGCGTTGACGCACTGAGCGTGTGATAGAAGCCGGGAGTCGCGCTTTAGTCAGCAAGGGCGCATCTGAAACGACATAGCCGCGCGCTTGCCCTCACCGATGGCGCTATGCACCGCCTAGAGAGCGGCCGTCGATGCGCCAGACCCTCAGGGCGCCAGGCCCGTTGCGATGCGGGACGAGCAATTGCGCAACGGGCCTGCGACCGCGCCTATCCGTCGGCCATCGTCCTCTCCCCTCCGAGGGTCTATTGGCGAACGGGAGAATAAAGGACGCGAACGACGCGCAGGACGCCCTGCCCGGGTGCGGCGGTCATCCTCCATGGTCGTCGACCGGCAGGTGCGTCCGCTCCCACTCCCGATACGACACCTCGCCACAATCGACTGGCTCTCCCGACCACTTGGTGAAGCCATAATCCAGGAAAAGCGCGTTGCGGTTGACGAAACGTGTTCTAGTTAGCTCAGTGAAATGAAAGGATCGCCACATACGGCTGTGAAAAGCGTAACGCTAGGTAGCACTTTATTGCACCGCTTGTGCATCGGAACATGGAGGGTACGGGGGAGTAAAAATGGTGAAGCATGCCAAGCATTTCTCGTTGCCCTACAGGGTTCGACGGTTGCCGCCAGGCCCGCCGCTCACATTTTGATCCATTGCCCTTCACATTCTGATCGAAACCGTTTCACCAAGTTGTCGGGAGAGCCAATCGACTTGACACATATGTGCACTCTCCCGTGAGACGCCGTATCGTCGTAGCACGACAGCGCATCGTGTCAGCGCGATGGGGTACGACGAGATGAGACACGGTAGGGCAGGCAATAGTGGACATTCAGGCGCGGCTGAAGGCGATGGAGGAATGGCTGGACCTCCGCACACGCTGCCCCTGGCCCGAGCAGCAGCGCTATGAGGTCCTGCGCTCCGTGGTCCTGTTCGGCCATTCGCCCGCCGAGCGCGCCCTGGAGACCGGCGTCCCGCGCGCCAGCCTGTACCGCCGGGTCCGGCGCTTCAAGGAACGACGGGTGTCGGTGGACCCCAACGGTGTACGGGGCGCGGGTCCGGACGCGCATAGGGAACACCCTGACCGGTGTTCCGCTCGGCCCGGCGGCTATGACCGTCGGCGCAGTCCGGCGATGAGCAGGTCGACCAGGCGACGCGCGTCGTAGTGGGGGTCGTTGTCGGCGCCGATGCAGAGGTTGCCGACGCCGTGCATGAGGTCGAGGGCATCCATGTCGGGGCGAATCTCGCCGGCCTCGGCCGCGGCGTCGAGCAGTTGAGCGCACACGGGCACGAGGCGGCCGAGGAAGTAGGCGTGCAGCGCGTCGAAGCCGGCGTTGTCGGATTGCAGCGCCTCGGCGAGGCCGTGCTTGGTGACCAGGAAGTCGACGAAGAGGTTGATCCACCCTGCCAGGGCGGCGTGCGGTGTGCTGCTGTTCGCCAGCAGTGTCGGACCGGCCTCGGCGCAGGCCTCGACCTGATGTCGGTAGACGGCGACGATGAGATCGGCGCGCGTCGGGAAGTGGCGGTAGATGGTGCCAACGCCAACGCCGGCCTTGGCGGCGATGGCGCGCACGGGCACAGCGACGCTGGACGTGATGAAAGCCGCGGCGGCCACGTCCAGCAGTGTCTGCTCGTTACGCCGGGCGTCGGCCCGCTTCCGCGGGGCTGACGACCCCGGTCCGCTGTCGCTGTCGACCACCGCGCCGCTACCTCCGTCACGTCACTTGACAAAAGGAACATCATTCCGTATAGTTGTTAGAGGAACGCTGCTCCGCTTGTTCATGATAGCAGAACGGGCGCCCCACGTCCAAGCCACGCATCACAAACCCACGTCACCTCTCAAGGAGGAACAGTCATGCACGACCCCGATGACGTCGTTAGCGCGCCGACTACTGTCGTCTCTGTACGTCCGGTGGTGCTGCCCGCCCCGGATCGAGGCGACGACCTGCAGGTGCGCGTGTCCGCGCCGAGGACCGGACGTGACCTTCCGATCGTCGTCTTCTCGCACGGGTTCGGCTTCTCGATGGACGCCTACGGCCCGTTGGTCGACTTCTGGGCTGCGCACGGCTTCGTCGTCATCCAGCCGACCCACCTCGACTCGGTGACGCTCGGCCTCGCCCCGGACGACCCGCGGACCTCGCGCATCTGGCGCTTTCGGATCGAGGACCTCGTCCGCGTTCTCGACGAGCTTGATCGCATCGAGGCGTCAATGCCCGAGCTCAGCGGACGGCTGGACGGTGACCGGATCGCCGTGACCGGGCACTCCTACGGCGCAACGACCGCCAGCGCCCTGCTCGGCGCGCGCATCCTCGAC
>JAABUY010007083.1_pt1 | contig 10772 bp, 8 predicted proteins | sample 5560271 | NCBI WGS metagenome assembly JAABUY01 (sample SAMN10711886, study PRJNA513374) | rock metagenome | isolation source: Antarctica rocks | place: Antarctica: Victoria Land, University Valley
TGAGCGTAGCTCTTCATCACTTTCTCATCAAGACAGATTGAAGCTCAATTGAGTTGAAGTTAACATTCAATCTTCGTGAGCGTAAGTGACAGAATGATAATAAACAAGTACTTCAATATTGTCTTTTTAACGCATCAAATGTGATCTCAGTTCATTCAATCATGTTTGACAAGCTCAACAGAATCAAAATAGCAATAATCAGAATTTTTAATTCTGCTCATATTGATGAGAGAAATTATGAATACAACGATCACTTTCGCGATATTATACTGAGTCAGAATCTTCATATCAAATTCACATCAGTTCTTTTTAAAGACTTGAATTTCTCAGTTATTTTTGCTGAGTGAAATATCAAGCTGAATAAGTCTTAAATGTTGATTATACAATATTTTCAGAATTTTTTCAACAATTTTGATCTTATCAAGAAACTCTTTGAGATTAAAAAGACATTGATGAATGTTGTTATCACAATACTACTTTTAAAGCTGAGCAAGAAAGTCAAAGTGCTGAGCTCATTCAACAACACAGCTGATACATTTATTCTCAAACTGAACAAACAGTTTCAATGACTGAAAAACAAAGACATCATTCTGACAGATAAAAAGATCATTCATTTTCACTTATAGTTCATTGAATGTCAGATAATCACTCAAGACAGTCATGCATCTCACTCAGTAAACAACGATTTTACTCAATAATGATGAAATGTCTCTTATGAGTTATTTGATGTCTTTTATGATCAGCTGATACATTAAATTATCGATCAGAGCAAGAAGACTTTACATGACATTAAAGATTATTAATACAAATTGCATCAGATTAGTCTTAACACTTTGCTTCTAAAAGTCACGAATTTGAGCAATCATTCAATGAATAAGATGCAATCTTAAAGTCAACAGAGTGAATAAAATAATAAGCAGCACAAGACATAAAATTCTTCAATTGTACAAATTAACAATGAAGAAGTTGATGTGATTCATGAAGATTTTAAAAGCGATGATAATTCACTCAATGTGAATTATGAAGATTTTAACTTTCATGTCACTCGTCAATCTTGAAAGTGAGATCACAAATTTAAACGTTGTATGCTTCAGAAAATTATCAATGTCAAGCTCAATAGAATGAACAATGAGACTGAGCATGATGCTGTTATTAAAACATTCTGCTCATACTTTCAAAGAATTGAGATGAGAAAAATTCTCAACATGAAAGATCAAGAATTCTTTCAGCGCATTGAGATTGAGCTAAGTGTGAATATTCTTGAGCATGACGTGAGCGCTGTTGTCTGCATGCTGATCAACTTCAACACTACTATGCTAAAAAAAATTCAAAGAAGATCATACTATCATTCAGAAAGTCATAAGAGTCGAGAACGTAGAAATCTTTATTGCTATGATTTACAGCAACGATTTGATGCATATGTTCAATGATAATGAGCAACTTCGATTGATGAAAAAAGATATCAAGAATAATTGCTTCACGCACTATATAAACAAAAGTCTATTTGAACATCTAATTATGCTCAAATACTCTCATATGCTTCTTACTGAACAGTATTACGTAATTCTCATCATAGATGACATTATATTCACTGTCTAATACAAAGCTTAAATGCAATTTTCAGTTAATTCTTCACTTCAATTTAATATGATTATTGCAATCATTGTATTAAAGAGCTTTTGCGAAATAGAACAATCATTGACATTTCTCAACATCAATGAAATCAATATAAGAATCAATGCATTTCAGTTCAAGCAAAATGAGATTGAAGTCATTGTAGCAATTGAGCTAGTCAAGATTTACGCTGAAGTCAAGATATCTGTCAAGAACATTATCATTCTTATGAAATATACTGCATAAGTTCAGCTATTGAAGAAAAGCTTAGTCTCAGACTCGAAAGTTTGAAATGTTGAAGCGTACACAATTGATTCTTTTCAAGATAAAGAAGCTTCTGTCATCATTCTATGTATGATAAAAATCAGAAAACTTGATTTCATGTCTCAATTCAATCATCTTCTGACTGTCTGTAATCATGCTTACGACTCATTTGTTATGTTATGTAACTATGATGAACTTCAGCATGATTACACTTGCAATTTACATATGATACGACATGTTTAAAATCTGTTCTCAATCAATAAAGTTTATGAAGAATACTTTAGTCAACAAGAATTCATTGATTTCATGAAAACAAAGCATCAATTTCAAGAGTAAGAATCACAATGAAACGAGAACAAAGTTTGATATGCAAGCGAAAATCAAGCAACAAATCTCTCAGAAGAGCAAAAGCATCATCAGAACACAAGCGAAGATTAAGTAATAAATTTTTCAGAAGAGCAAAAGCATCATCAGAATATGAACGAAGCTTCTACAGTAAATCTTGCAAAAAAGTAAGAGCATCATCAAAATGTAAGTGAAGATCAAGTAATAAACCTCTCAGAAGAGCAAGAGCATCATCAGAATGTAAGCAAAGATCAAGTAATAAACTTTTCAGAAGAGCAAAAGCATCATCAGAACATGAGCGAAGATTAAGTAATAAATTTCTCAGAAGAGTAAAAGCATCATCAAAATATGAATGAAGCTTCTGCAACAAATCTTACAGAAGAGTAAGAGCATCATTGAGATGCAAGTGAAAATCAAGTAACAAATCTTGCAGAAAAGTAAGCATCGTAAGAAAATAAATCTGATCAAGAGACAGTATTCATTGACTGATAAACATGTTTTACAAAAGATGACATTCTTTTTCGAAGTTTAAATTCTTTGTCTGCTGCTAGTTCAAGTCTGTCAAAGAGATTGAGACATTGATCACTGTGTAATATATATTGAAATACAGACATAACAACTTGCAGATACAATACACTTCAATCAACAATAAACTAACTTATTCTTTAAGCTGTTATGCGCATCATGTGAGCGCAGATCTTCAACGTAAGCTAAAGTAAATTTACTATGTTTCAGCTTTTATGATATCACATTCATTGCATGTACTTAACACAACTTAATCTTTCATTCATCTGCTCATCATACTCAATGTAAGTCTTTCAAGTTGCTTTCATAATCACATAAGATCATGATTTAATTATATGTCTCTTTCAATGAGCATCATCATCAAGATCAAAATATGTTCATTGAACTTAATCTCAGTTGATTGAATTTGCATATTTAACATCAGTTGAGTACGCATCTAGTTTATCACGTCAACTCATCTCACATAGTCAGATAGCAACATTCATATTTCATTATCATCATTTATCTTATTGAACTGATTTTATTAACTCATCATAATGACTAGCTTATGTCTCAAAAAGAATATTACTATTAGATATCAGAATTCTCAACTTAATGATGAATGTTTAACTTTCAGAAACATAACAAAGATTCTTAAAATCTTAAACATTGATAAATATCAGCTGAAGAATTTAACAAATCAAGCTGAGCAATGACTTGAAAAGCATGCATCTACACTCAAGCACATCAGATTTCACAAAAAGTCAACTATCATTGAGAAGAAATTAACATCGTTTCTGTACAACGTCAACTCACTTATGTTTAATGACTTTGAAGCAAATCATATTATCAGCAGTTTGATCGTTATAATTCAATGATTGCTCTTCAATAAGAGACGCTTTAAACAGAAATGTGTTGAAAAAATCAACACATCTTTCACTCATACATAAACTAGTTTTACATCATCTTCAAATGATCAATCACTCATCATCACACGCAAGATTGTAAAAATTTAATGAACATCATGTGCATTTGAGTTTTTGCAGTCATAAGAAGTCATGTCATTCATCAGAACATTCAAAGACGTTGAACTTCATGCAATGATGAATTCACACTTGAATCTGATCACTTCAAAAGAAACTTCAAAAATGAACTTGACTTTGATTGAAAATGTACTTGATTATGATTTACATGATGACAAAGATTGATTTTATAATGTTTCATTTCAAATGTGAATTGAAATTCTCAAAGATGACATGAGTTACATTGAGATGAACACTATTATCTACATCACAGATGACGAGATCTTGAAAATAAATTCAGACAGAACTTTTCAAGCTGTCTTACGCAATGTTTCAAATCAATTTAATCATGCTGCTCGCTTTAATGTGACTCACGCTACATCATATTCTGATAGATCAGAAACATATGTATGTAAACAGCGAACTAATGATCAATGCAGAACTCACAGACAATGCTTCATCAATCTCAGCTTCTCGTCAAGAGCACATGAAATTCATTAATATTAACAAAAGCAAAGAAATTAACAAAGTAACAATTCAAAAAAATGAGATCAACACATTATTAATTAATCATGAAATGACAATTGATAATTCAATAGATTATGTATATCAATAAAGATTGACAAGAACTTTAAATTTCATAGAGCAGAATCAAATAAACTCTACTCATATTCAGAAGCAGTCAGCAGTCATTGACATGAAAGAAAGTGTTGCAAATGACACAGCTATTCTGTTTACAATGAAGAATAACGTTGACTTGATTGACAATGCAACGTCTACTCATGTTCAGAAGCAGTCAACAGTCATTAACATAAAAGAGAATGATGCAAATGACACAACTGTTCTGAGTACAATGAAGAATAATGTTGACTCGACTGACAATGCAACGTCTATTTATGTTCAGAAGCAGTCAGCAGTCATTAATATAAAAGAAAGTGATGCAAATGATACAGCTGTTCTGAATACAATGAAGAATAATATTGACTCAGCAAATAATGCAGCGTCTATTCATGTTCAGAAGCAGTCAGCAGTCATTAACATGAAAGAGAATGATGCGAATGACACAGCTGTTTTGAATACAATGAAGAATAATGTTGACTCAGCAAACAATGCAGCGAAATTTGATAAATTTGTGAAGAGTATACATTCACAGTGAACTGACAAGAGTGAAGATCTCATGAACAAAATTCACACGCTTTTATATTTTTCTTGAAAGCGATCAAGATTCAATCATTCAAAGAAAGATACAACAAGCATCACATTAACTGATCAAACATTGCATTATAGTAAGTCATTGAAGTATATGTATGAATGACAAACTAACAACAAGTGATTTTTACAGAGAATGATGAGAGTTTTAAATCATTGCATTCAAAATGATGAAAGTTGAACAACAAGATGCAGACTCAAGAAAATGACATGTCAACATTAACTTCAGATAAATCTCACATTTTAACTTCAACTTTTGATAATTCAATATCAGTATCAAGTTTCAAATTAAAGAATGATAGTTCTTCATTGAATGAAAACAATATCATCAACTCACATTGAAATTCAATGAGTTGAGTTGAACAACATGAAGTAACTGTACAATTTTCATCTCAGCAGATGAAATGTCAACAAAACATGATGATCTTCAACACTTAATTTAAAGAAGATATCGCGAAAAAGTCAGAACATGCATAATCACATGTAAATCTCAATGATGTTGAAGATAGTGAGAAGACTTTGAAGAAACATTATGTAAGATGATTGAGATATGAAAGTCAATCTTGTTTCTTGACTAACAAGATTAAACAGATTCATGATGAAGATATCATTGATTATTACAAAGCATCTTCATGAAGAAGACAGATGACAAAATTATGCTCAATTATTTCTGCATGACTTTAATCATGTTGAATCTCAGTCACACATACATTTGCAAAGAATGATCACGTCATTCTTTTTATATCAAACTTTTAAGATTTTTGTGATGTTTAAGATGAAAATGTTCATAAGAAAAGAATACAATGTCAATGATATGAGTCTTGAAAAGATAAACATAAATGTCAGCAAAATTAAGAATGAAGCATGCTAATTTATTGATAAGACAATAAAAATGCTTGAATTGATTTGTTTGAATCGTTTATTGCACATAATACATGACAAGATCAACAATGCTCATCATGAGAAGAAGTTCAATGAACATTTGAAAGAAGACACTCTCAATACTTCTTAATCTAAAGATGCAAAGTGCTCTTTTGATAATAGATTGAAAATTAAGTGTTTATGTGTGAATGCAAGCTCATCTGCACATCTTATATTATCAAAATTTATTAATTTAGTTATCATTTCATCAGTCTTGATCATTAATTGACTAAAGAAGATTTGAATTCATCTTGACAAGAACAATGATTTATTACATTAATAAATTCATCATGCATATTGTGATGTCAAAATGAACGCACTAATCATCAGATTGAAACAAACAGATATATATTTTTTATCAGAAGAAAAGTAAGCTAATTCTAATTTTATATATGTGATTATGATAAACATGTACAAGACTCGCGTTGCAGAATTGATGAGAAGTTTACATTATTCTCAAAAAGCAAGTTTTAGATCAAGATAATTACAGTCGATATGAAAGTTCTGAGATATAAGATGAGATTGATTGATCATGAATGAGATGCATAAAAAGATGATTCAGACATTCAAAATCATCAATTTATTTAAGATCATGAATAAAAAATCTTGTAAGTGATTTGTTACAAATACACTTTTTAAATGATCTTTCTTTCAAAGGATGATATGAATGAACATGCTGATGATAGACTTGATAGTGAATCAACATGAATGAGTATGAAAAGAAAAAGAAGCTCATCGAGTCAATTTGAAATACTGTACATATTAAAATTTGAAAGACATGAACAAAATATATATGAAAATCATCGAGATTCAAGAGACAAATTCTCAAGTTATTCAGAAGTACATCAAACAGCTAAAAATTATATACAATACACTACAATTACGACGTGACATTAATCAATTAATGTTTTTCAACTCTTTTCTTACAAATGTAAAATTGAATGAGCATCAAGATATCAATTGCAGTCTTTCATCAAGATTTAACAAATTTGTTAATTTCTCAGTGATGATAATCATCAATCAACTTCAAAAGAAAATGAATAAGAAAAAATAAGATTGAATCAACAATTATTGTATTAAAATTGAGCTTCAACTCAACATCAACAACTGAATGATGAAAGTTCATTAACTCAAAATACTTAACACATTCTTGCATTTCAAATAACTTTCAGAAACACAGTCACTTGTATTCTCTGAAGTAGATGATTGAAATAAGAAATATGTTTGCTTTGAAATAAATCATCTCTATGACTTGAAGAAAGTTGAATCTTTTTATGAGAAGCACATTCTCGACATTATCTTTGAAGTGAACTGTAGCAAGATCAAAGCAATCAACATGCTCATCAATGATGTCTGAAACAAGAACAAGAAGACTGTATTTTATATCATGAATTTTATGAATGCACTTATTCTTTATTGAGTAAGTGACAAAGTCTTTACTTTCTATTAATGTTGTTCTTAAAAGTTATCACATGCATAGTGAGAAGAAACATGTTCAACATGATTGCTAACATTTAATTATGTAGTACTTTCAACTTATGTTTAAAGTCTTTATGACTTTGATAATTTCAAAATTGATCAAATCTAGAATGATGAACATAGTTTGATTGTTTCAAGAAGATTTGAAAAAACTGCAGAAGTATTCAAATGAAAAGTCATCATGCTTTATCATTGACACTATCAAATTAATCAATGTTGATTACAATTTACACAAAATCAAGAGACTAATTCAGATTGATTCAGAATGAATGAAGAGAAATCAAGCATAAATTAAGAAAAGAGTCAATCATCTTGAACAATATGAAAAGACTATCACTTATGATTTACGCTGCGTAGATTCAAGAATCGAGATGCTGATATATGATAGATAAAATCATTGAATGTGTATAATGAAGTTGACATTGAAGCTCAAAATCTTTAAAGATGATGATGTAATCAGAGATGTTGAGAATGATGATGATAATGAAGCGAACGACATTGAAATCAATAACAAGATGAAAGATGATAACTGCATTTAAATCACACAGTCTCATACATGTGCATCAAGAATGCGCAGTATATTACTAGTTTATCAGTCTGTATTATAAATAGTTGTACTCACTCTTTCTTCTTTGACATTCATTGATATATTTATCAAAACTTATTGAGATCATGAAAAAATTTATAGAATCAACACTAAGCTCTGTGATTCTTAATAATGTTGCAAACATTGCTTTGATGATGCAACAAATCTTCAACGACACATGCAACATTGCTTGAGCATAATTACAGATTCTCATTTTCAATCTCTCAAATAAATTCAATTAAATAACTCATTATAGAAATCATGACTATCTAATCAACATTATGTCTGAATGTGTGCAGACTGACAAAGATTCAAAGAAACAGACGCAATATCATTTCATAAATTAATAATAATGTTCATCAGTATTGATTTCAGCTACGATCATTCTGCATTTATGAAACGCAGCAAAGTATAGAAAAATTCACTCATCAATGTAATGAGAATGTTTGTCAAACATCAGCAATCTCACAACTCATAATCATGATGCTCTGAATGAGTAAGTAACATTTATTTTGCTTCTATCACATCACTACTATCAATCATGAAAAGAGATAAGCAAAAGACTACAAGTAAGAAAAGTGCGCTTTTCTCAAAAATCATGAGCGTTGAAGTTCAAATTATTTACATGAAAATTGACACTTTAAAAGTCTTCTCATACTTGTCAAATGTTTACACACTGCAGATGCATGCAAACATAAACGCAATCAATGAAGATTTGAAGTATAAGAATGTAAGAATATTTTCTTAAAAAAGAGAAGAAGTGCTGTTGATGCATGCAAAAAACATGTGATACTTTATTTATATCATTCTTTGACTCAAACGTTGACTTAACTTTTAATATTTGAAACTTAATTGTTGATCAACAATGAGATTTATCTGTATGAAATGCTGACTACAAATCTTCTGCAAGCTATGCTTGTCAGAAGAGCTGAACAATCTCATCGACAGAGCAGTAACAGCGCGATACGCGCATGTTATGCTCACATACACAGATTGAGCATCGCATTGCGATGCTGACAAACAACAAGATCATGTGATCAAACAGCAAACGAAAGTTCACGTTGAAGTGATCAGCTTTCACAATACACAGATTGAGCATTGCATTGCAATGCTCACAAACAATTCAAAACTCATTTAGTCTGCTTAACTAAATGATCAAACAGCGAACGAAAGTTCACATCAAAGTGATCAACTTTCACAATACATCAATCATTTATTTAGCTCACTCAGCTAAATGATTAAACAGCAAATTCAAAAGTTCATGTCAAAGTGATCAGCTTTCACAATATACAGATCGAGCATCGCATCACAATGCTTATAAACAATTCAAAGCTCATTTAGTCTGCTTAACTAAATGATCAAACAGCGAATGAAAGCTCACGTTGAAGTGATCAGCTTTTACAATACACAGATCACTCATTTAGTCTGATTAACTAGATGATCAAACAGCAAATGAAAGCTCATGTTGAAGTAATCAGCTTTTACAATACACAGATTACTCATTTAGTCTGACTAATTAGATGATCAAACAGCAAACGAGAGCTTACATCAAAGTGATCAGCTTTCATAATACACAGATTACTCATTTAGTCTAACTAACTAAATGATCAAACAGCAAATGAAAGCTTACGTCGAAGTGATCAGCTTTCACATACACAGATTGAGCATTGCATCGCGATGAACATAAACAACTTAAAGCTCATTTAATCTGCTTAACTAAATGATTAAACAGCGAACAAAAGCTTATGTTGAAGTAATCAACTTTCACAATACATTGATTGCTCATTTAACTCACTCAGCTAAATGATCAAACAGCAAATTTGAAAGCTTACGTTGAAGTGATCAGCTTTCATAATACACAAATCGAGCATTGCATCACGATGCTTACAAACAATTCAAAACTCATTTAGTCTGCTAAACTAAATGATTAAACAGCGAATTAAAGTTCACATTGAAGTGATTAACTTTCACAACACATTGATTGCTCATTTAGCTCGCTCAACTAAATGATCAAACAGCAAATTTGAAAGCTTACGTCAAAGTGATCAGCTTTCATAATTTCGATTTATTTATATGATTACTTGATTATATAAACATGTCACATGCTCATATGTGCACTTTAACAATCTGACTGCTCAATGAGAAGATATACAGCAGCAATTATGACTAGATTACATGTAATTTAGCATATACACAGCGCTTCAATGCTACTATTTAAGTAAATAGCATTATGTTTCATAGTCTTAAACTGCATAAGCATGTAAAACTTGAAGAAATAAAAATAAAAAAACTTAATTATTAGCTCGCTCATTTGCGAATTTGCATCATCACAGATAACTCATGTTCTGTGATAACAACTCATTAAAAGCTCATCATCATGAATGCAGAAGTTACAATTTGCAATATCTAAATTCATGAAAGTCATTTGCAAAAATTCTGACTTGAAGAATGTACTGATTACAATCATTGCAGCTGATTATCAACAAGATCAACAATGCAGTTGCTTGATTGAATGAAACACAGATGCACTTTGCATCGTCACTGTTAGAGATCAGCATAGAGCGAGTCATATGAGTGTCATTTAACTAATAGATAAATGTTAAGAAAGAAAAGTATCTACAGAAAAAAACTCAATTCTTTATATATGTGTTTCTCAGCTCTGTGCTAGACTCGAAAGAATTGACATCTTACACATATGATGCAGAGTCTTAATGACATCACTACTAGCTTGAATGCTCACTAGACTCAATTAGAATGAAACTCATGTCAGAGCTGAAAAGAATAGACGAAGACTAGAATCGTAACATTATCTTTTCTTCTTGAATATT
>JAABUY010007084.1_pt1 | contig 10772 bp, 6 predicted proteins | sample 5560271 | NCBI WGS metagenome assembly JAABUY01 (sample SAMN10711886, study PRJNA513374) | rock metagenome | isolation source: Antarctica rocks | place: Antarctica: Victoria Land, University Valley
ACAGGTTCGCGGCGTTTTTCCCGGTTCCGCGGCGCTCGACGGTGGGAACCCATTGTCTCTGCGCAAACCGGCGAATTTGGCCCTGCGCCTTCGCTTCGGTCAGAGTCGCATCCGCGATCAGCTTCGCTACGGCTAAGACATCCCACTTCGGAACGGCTTTCGCATAGGCAAAACGAGACGCGGTAATCTTCTCTGACATGATAGCTCGTTCCCTACTCGATCCGCAGTCAGAGGTAAGATTATGTTGCATAAAGCTCGGCTCAGAATCACGGTGGCATCAACAAAGGCATACCCTAGGCGCTTTCAGCCTGCGTCGTCCTAGCCAGCGAGGCAGGCGCCAACCTGTCTGTTCGCCCTTGCGCTGACGGGTTGTAACTATTCCTTAACATCCAGACCGGTATGAACGAACAGCAAGTTCTCATCCTGAGCGAAGCCGAAATTGCGACTGGCCTGATCATGAGTGCCCGGCGCTGGCGTGCCGCACGGACGGGTTGGTCAAGCTGAGGCGTTGGGTGGCGCGAGGCGGGCATCGGGAGGCGCCGGGTGCGCTTGAGACGGGCGGGATGGCAAACGTTCGTGTCGGCTCTGCTGTTGCCATTGCCCGCGACGCCGGCAGCCGCATCAACCACGGCGAGCGGTTCCGCTCGGGCGGGCGCAAGCGCTCCGTCAAGCGTCGACAGATGTAGTGGACCAAGCGCGGTGCGCCCCGTTGCTGCAAACCCGTACGCAGGCGCCTCACCCAGCCAGCCCGGTCGGCATGTCCAGGTAGTTGGGCGCGAGGAACGCCCAGGCTGGCAAGCACGAAAACGGCGATGGTCCGCTACGAAGATGGTTGCGTCAGCCCTATAGAAGCGAGTCCTCGCGAACCAGCATCAAACTGGGATTGAGCCAGGCATGAAGCCGGTAGCCGTACGCGGCCAGGTGCTCGACGACCGGGTTCCTGGACAGGGTCTCGGCTGACGCATTCATCACCTCGATGATGATCACCCGTGGCCGATGCTTGTTGAAATCGTTCGAACGCAGGATTTCAACGTCGTACCCTTCTGCGTCGATCAGCATGGCTTCAAGCGGCCGTCCGTTCAGATGGCGGTCAAGCAGCGCGTCCAGCCGCGACACGGCCACTGGCGCCAGGCTTGGTTTGAGCCCGGTCAGCCTCGTTGCCTGCGCCGCTGCGTCCGGGTCAAGCGTGTTCCAGACCGATGGCCGCCCAAAAAGATGGAACGTCGCCGTTGATCCCGTGGGCGCGATGGCCGCCTCGATGTTGATGTCCCGGGGCCTCACGCGGTCGAAACAGCTCTTGAAGCCAGGCGTCGGGTCAATGTTGATCCCTTGCCAGCGGCGCTTGTAGAAGAAGTAGCTGTTGGAGGACATGATGGGGCGGAATGCCCCAATATCCACCACGCACCCACTTTGAATGTGAACGTTCCGTTCAAAGGAAAGCCGGTCAAAGTAGGACGCCAGGTAGACGTCCTCTCCGAACTGCGAGTGGCTCACCTTTGAACGTATCCGGCCGGTCAGGTGTTCGTATAGGGCGGTGCCTTTGAATGACTTGGCCCGCGCGGCCAGCCGCATCGTCAAGCTGTCCCGGCGTGGCCTGGTGAACGCGGGGTTGATGGGCAAGGTATCGATGTCAATCACGATAAGGCTCCGGAACTGCGCTGAAATGCACGAATGGCTACTCAAGCAACCAGGCGGGCAAGTGACGGAGTCCTAACAAGGGGGCTTAAATCCTCTGTTAACATTTATTTATACTTGGCAGCGCTTCAGCTTGAAATGGCCGTGCGCGTTTCCCGTCGACCGCGCGCCGTGGCCAGCGCCGCGCGCCGGCAGCCGTCGGCACGACCTCGCCGAGGAGCCTGGATGACGCCGCCAGGCCAGAGCCGACCCAGGAACTCCGGCCCAATCACCCCGCAAAACCTTGGCGGAAGCGGTGCGCCAGCGTCCGCATGGAAAACGCAATAATTGGAATTACGAGTTTGTCTAACATTTGTCAGTAGCGTCGTTGGCGTTTTCCTCAACATTGTTCTTGGGAAAAGAGAAGCCAGAACAACCTGGTGTGGACCGTCAAAGCATTAATATAAAAGGTGTGGAATGACTTTACCGATTCGGCAGTTCACCTTGGTCATCATCGGTGGAGGGCCTGCAGGCATAGCGCCATTACTGGCAGCGCACCGGATGGGACACCTCTCCTCACTGTTGGCGGAGGGTGTGGCGATCATCGAACGGGGTTCTTTTCTTGGAGGGGGATCAATCGGAAGCTACTCAATAAATTCCGACAGCAGCGGCATGACCTTTGTGGACTGTCTGCGCAGCCCGGAACGCACGCCGTTGACCGAACTTGCCGACCATCCCCTGACCCGCGTCATCGCCGCGGCCCGCGATGGGGCGGTCGCGCTGCGCGACGCCGGGCGCTTCCTTGACTTGGTGGGCCGGACGCTCGGGGACATGATCGCCGCCGAGCGCTGCTGCGAGGTGCTGACCGGGCATGACGCCTTGGCAGTGCGGCAAACGTCGAACGGCTGGCGCGTCACCGTGCGCGACGCAGCGGGCGAACAGCGGGTGCTGTGGGCGCGCAATGTCGTGCTTGCGACCGGCGCCAGCCAGCCCGCCGAGCGGCTGCAGGCGGAAACGGTCGGCGGGGTGAGCCTGGTCGACCGCTGCGGCCCGAAGCTCGTGCAATCGGGCGACGTGCTGGGCGGCCAGGGCCTGGAGCAGGTGGCCGGCCGCCTCGCCGCCCATGCCTCGCCGCGCGTCGCCGTGATCGGCGGCTCGACGAGCGCCGCCGCGGTGGCCCATGCGCTGCTGCACCGGATGCCGAGCGTCAGCTTCGGCGCTGGCGGCATCACGCTGATGCACCGGCGGGAGCTGCGGGTCTACTACGCCGACACAGCCAGCGCGCTCGCCGAGGGCTACGACGAGTTCACCGACGAGGACATCTGCCCGATCAGCGGGAAGGTCTTCCGGTTCGCCGGGTTCCGCCTCGACTCGCGCGAGCTGGTGATGCAGGCGCGCGGCATCGGCGGCCGGCCGCCTGAGCCGCGCCTGGCGCTGCACCGCCTGCAGCCGTCCGACCCGGCGGCGCTGCAAATCCTCGACGACGCGCACCTCGTCGTCGCCGCCATGGGCTACCGTCCCCGCGTGGCGCCGGTCCTGGACCGGCAGGGCAACGCCATCCCCTTGCTGGCCCATTCCGGCCCGCAGGAGCCGTTGGTCGATGGCCAGTGCCGGGTGTTGGGCGCGGACGCGGCCCCGATCGACGGACTGTTCGGCATCGGCCTCGCCGCCGGGTTCATGCCGCGTGGCCGCCTCGGCGGCGAGCCGAGCTTCCGTGGCCAGGCGAACGGCCTTTGGCTTTGGCAGAACGACGTGGGCGCGCTGATTGTCGAGGCCGTCAGGGCGCCGTCCTTCCCGCTGGTGTTCGAGCCAGCGGAGGCCGCCGAATCCGAGGGCGACTGGGGGGTGCCCGGCCCGCTCTATCCAGCCAACGTGCAGGCCGCCGCTATGGCCGCCGCGACAGGGGAGTTTTAACCGTGGCCATTCCGCTCGCCCGTCCCAACCCGCCCCGCCTGAGCGAGGCAGGGCCGCTGCTGCGCGCCATCGAGGACCGCGGGGTCTTCAGCAACTTCGGCCCGGTCAACACGGAGTTCGAGGGCAAGATGCTCGGCCGCATGTTCGGCGGCGAGGGCGCTTGCATGACGGTCTGCAACGCCACGATCGGCCTCATGCTGGCGATCCAGAATGCGATCGGCACGCGCCCGGTCCGGCGCCGCTATGCCCTGATGCCGTCCTTCACCTTCGCCGCAGCCGCGCACGCCGCCCTGTGGTGCGGCCTCACCCCGCTGTTCTGCGACATCGACCGGGAGGACTGGTCCGCAGCGCCCGCTGCCGAGGAGGCCATGCGGCGGCGCTACCACGACGACATCGCCGTGGTGGTGCCGTATGCCACGTTCGGCTACGACATCGACCTGGGCCGCTACGAGGCGCTGAGCCGCCGCCATGGCGTGCCGGTGGTGGTTGATGCCGCTGCCTCGCTGGGGACCGTGCAGGCCGATGGCCGCGGCTTCGGCGCCGGGTTCCGCGGCACGGTGGTGTACTCGATGCACGCCACGAAGTCGTTCGCGACCGGGGAGGGCGGCCTGATCTACAGCGCCGACCATTCGATCGTGCAAGACCTGCGGACGATGTGCAACTTCGGTTTTGGCCGGCCGCGCAACGCGACCATGGCTGGCTTGAACGGCAAGCTGAGCGAAGTGGGCGCATTGCTGGCCAAGCTGCGGCTGTCCGACTATGACGAGGTTATGGACCGGCGTGCCGGGCTGGTGCAGCTCTACCGCCAGCAACTGCCGGAACTGACGTTCCAGCACCAGCAGCCGATGCGGCAAGCGCACCAGTTCGCCTCGGCCCTGCTGCCGCCGGCGCTCGCGGGGCGCCGCGCCACGATACAGGCCGGAATGGCTGCCGAAGGCATCGGCAGCGGCGCGTATTTCAGCCCGCATTTGGCCGAACAGGACTACTTCATCGAGCATGGACTGAGCGGGCCGCTTCCGGTGACCGCCTCGGTCGCCAGCCGCATCCTGAGCCTGCCGCTGTATGACGCGATGGAGCCGCGGGACGTCGAGACCGTCGTGGCCTCGTTGCGGCGGCAGATGGCGCTGGCCCGGCCCATCCGAGCCATCGCCCGTTCGCGCCTGTTCGGCAAGCCGTCCAAGCTCCCCGCTGGCGCGGGCCTCGGCCCGCAGGTGGCGGCGCATGCGCTGACAGCCAGTCGGGAGGGCACGGTCTAAACGCGGTGGACCCCGGCGCAATAAACTCCGGCGCGATGCCGGAGGCGTCGGCGTCAAAGACGGCGGCCGACCTGGCGGCGATAGAGCGTGGGCAGCCCCAGCGGCTGGTCGTGCTCGACTCGCTGCGCGGCATAGCGGCGTTCGTCGTGGTCATACACCACTGCCTGCTGACGCAGCCGGCATTCAGCGACTTCTTCTTCTCGGTGTGGCGGACGCCGGCCTACACTCCGGTCCAGTACCTGCTGTTCCACACCCCGGCGCGCATCGTCTGGGATGGCTTCGAGGCGGTGACGTTCTTCTACGTGCTGAGCGGCCTTGTGCTCATGCTGCCATGGGCGGAACACCGCCCGCCCAAATATGGCGCGTTCTGCATCAAGCGCGTCTGCCGCATCTATTTGCCCTACTGCGCGGCCATTGCGATAGCGGTGGTGCCGAATATGCTGCTGGGCCATCGGTCCGACATTGCGGAGGCGAGCCAATGGGTCAGGACGATGGCGTGGTCGCACCCGGTGACGCCGGCCGTTCTGGTCGATCATGTCCTGATGCTGGGCCAGTACAACACCATCAACGGCGTGATCCATTCGTTGGTCTGGGAAATGCGGGTGTCGCTGCTGTTTCCCTTCCTCATGCTGCCGCTTGCCCGCTGGCGGCTGCGGGGAGCGGTTGCGGTTGCCGCCGGGTTGGTGGCGTTCATGGCCGCCGTGCAGTTGGTGGTCGCGCAGCCCGGGGCTGGGTTCGGCCCGGTGCAGGCCGAATCCGGCCTCAGCCTCGTGGGCCTGTTTCTGCTTGAGGCGCAGAAAACGGCCTACTATGCGCAGTTCTTCGTTATCGGCGCAGTGCTGGCGCTCTACCTTGGTCAGATTCGCCGGCTGCTGACCCAAATGCCTCCCTCCCTGCGGTTTGCTTTGCTCATTGCTGGCCTGCTCATTTTCCAGGGGCATTGGACAACGATGCGCCAGGCGCAGGCGATCGTCGTGGCGTTCGGCTCTGCGCTGGTGATCGCCGTGTCGCTCTCGCCCGGCGCGATCGAACGGGCATTGCTGCTCAGGCCGTTGGTCTTCCTCGGCCGGATTTCTTATAGCCTATACTTGGTGCATGTTCCGCTTCTCTTGGCCGCAGTGTTGCTGCTGCATGAATTTGTGCCCATTCCGCTCATCCTGGTCGGCGTAGTGCCTATCTCGGTGGTTCTTGGCTGGCTGTTCCACCTCGCCATTGCCGAGCCGAGCATCACCCTCGGCCAGCGGCTTATCAAGTACCTGGGCCGTTCTGCGCCGAGGCCGCCCGTTTCCTACAAGGGAGTAGACACGGGCATAGGGAATAGGTGACACCAGGTTCGGCAGCATAGGTTACGCTCTACAAGTAAAGTAGCCTTAGTGAACCTGACGAGAGCTCATACATCATGGACAATTTTTTATAAGTAGCATGAGTGTCATTCTAGGGCTATTTGGCTAAAGAAAGTTAGTATCCGCAAAACCGGCTGGTGGCATATCTGGTTATTGAAAGGCGTTCCCAGGTTGAGTTGTTAAAAGCGTGCTGTGATCCCGCTCACTGCGAGACGGGATCGCCAGCAGCGGATGACGAGATTGCGGAATGCTCACACCAGGCAACGTGGAGTAGGCGATGGCCTTAGCTGAACCGTCCCTCAACGACGAATATGAGGTGACAACGCTCGCAACGTTCGACTACCTGCGAAAGGGCCAGCATCCGCCGGTGCGCGGGTCCTCGGCGCGGCGCGCCAGGCCGGTCTGCATCGCCGCCAGCCTGGGCGCAGACCTCGGCGCGCTGGCCGTGTCCGCACTGGGAGCGGCGACGGTCGCCGGGCTGGAGCAGGGGGTGAATCCATCCTATGCCTCCTCTTACGGCGGCGGCCTCGTTCCGTCGCTCAGCCTGCTCGCCGCCTATCTCGGGCCGCCATGCGTCGCCTTGGCCTATTTGGCGGCCAAGGGCCACTACAGCCGGCGTTCGCCGTTCTGGACGGAGTTGCAGGGCATCCTGATCGCCAGCGCCTGCGCTGCGGCGTTCGCCGGGTGCCTGGCCTTCCTCGACCAGCCGCAGAGCTCCCGCCTGGCGACCATGGTCGGATGGCTGATCTTTCCGGTGGTCGCCGTGGGCGCCCGGATTGCAGTTCGGCAGGCTCTCGCCGCTGCCGGTTTCTGGGCGATCCGGACCATCATCGTCGCTGACCCGGAAAGCGCACGCCGCACGGTCGCCGCCTTGGAAAGCGAGCCGGGCCTTGGCTACGAGGTTGCCGCGGTGGTCAGCCCGGACCAGCTCGGCATGCTGCCGCCACGCCGCGGCTGGCGCACGTTGATGCAGCAGCACGACGCCGGGCTGCTGGTGCTGTCCTATGAGGCCTGCACCGCGCCTGGCCGCAGCCTGCTCGAGGCGTTGGTGCGGGAGCGCGTCGCCTTTGCGCTGATGCCTGAGTCGGAGGGGCTGCCGGTCCTCGGCTTCCGGCAAACCCGTTTCTTCAGCCACGACACAGTCATGTTTACCTACCGGAACAACCTGGCGTCGCCGGTTGCGCGCCTGACCAAGATCATCTTTGACTGCGCGGCGGCTTTGGCGGGTTTGGCCGTGCTTGCGCCGCTGATGGCCGTCGTCGCCCTCCTGGTGAAACTGGACGGCGGACCGGCCCTCTACCGTCATACGCGCCTTGGCATCGGGGGCCGGCCATTTCCCTGCCTGAAGTTCCGCTCGATGGTGACGGACGGCGACGCCGCGCTGCGTAAGTTCCTCGCCGCCAACCCGGCAGCAGCGGTCGAGTGGTCGCGCTCCCACAAGCTGCAGGACGACCCGCGCGTCACCGCCATCGGCCGCTTCCTGCGGGTGACGAGCCTGGACGAGCTGCCGCAGCTTTTCAACGTGCTGCGCCTGGAGATGAGCCTTGTCGGACCCCGCCCGATCGTCGAGGCAGAGGTGGAACGGTACGGCGAGGACATCGCCTACTACTTTGAAACCCGGCCAGGCCTGACCGGCCTTTGGCAAGTGAGCGGCCGGACGGGAACGTCCTATGCGCAGCGCGTGCGGCTGGACACCTGGTACGTCAAGAATTGGACGATCTGGCACGACCTGGCGATCATCGCGCGGACGATACCGGCGGTGCTCCGGCGCCAGGGAGCGTGCTGACGCGCCTGGCACTGGGAGGCAGCCCCTGGGGTGAACTGGCCCTTGGGGTGAACTGGCCTGGGCGGACCAAATTCGATACGATCAACAACTGATCGCAGCTTAACAAAGATCAGGTTCGCAGGGCCGTTGACCAACTAATGGGCGCCTACCTGAATGCTGCACTGCGATGAGGCTCATCATTCCTGAACAACCGGGCGACCTGCACCAGAGCCGATGCGAGGGGGACTTAGTGGCCGCGGCTATGCCGGATGGCGATGGCCGGCAGCGCCGCAGAATGCGCGTTCGGCCTGCGGTGAGTGCCGGGATATCGCGCTGGGAGCGGCGCAAGCGGCTCTCGACGCTGGGCTGGAGCGGGATAGAGAACCTGTTCCGCCAGTTGTTTTCGCTCGGGTTCTTTTTCATATGCGTGCGGTTCCTCCAACCGACGGATTTGGGGATCTTCGCGCTCGCGCTCGCCTGCACCGCGGTCCCGGGCATCCTCATCGACGAACCGATCGCAGAGGCGCTGGTCCAGCAACCGGACGCGACGCGGGCGGCCTGGGACACCGGCTTCACCGTCAACCTCGTCCTTGCGGCGGCGTTGCTGCTGCTGCTCATGGCGTGCGGCCCGGGCCTGAGCTCGTTCTTTGGCAAGCCCGGCCTCGCCTACGCGCTGCCGGCGCTCGGCTTCGCCTCCCTGCTGGGCGCATTGGGCAATGTCCAAAAAGCCTACCTCGCCCGCCAGCTACGGTTCCGGGTCATCGCGCAAACGACGCTGGCATCCCAACTCGTCGGAGGCGCCGCCGCGGTGGCGCTGGCGATGCAGGGTTTCGGCTATTGGGCGCTGATCGCGAGCGTCGGCATCACCGCCGGGGCCAGCAGCGCGATCTACGCGGTCCTGTCGCCCTGGAAGCCGCGCCTGGCCATGGACCGGGCCGTCATCCTGGCCCACCTGCCCTACGCCGGATACTCCGCCGGCCTGCGGACCGTCTATTTGTTGCGGGACCAGTCGCCGCTGATCATAGCGGGACTCCTCCTGAGCCTCGCCGAGATCGGCTACCTTAGCCTGGCCATCCGCGTCGGGCGCTGCCTCGGTCAGTTGTTCGAGGAGGTCACCAGCCGGCCGTTGCTGTCGATGATGAGCCGCGAGCAGGGCAGCCGGGAGCGGTTCGGCGCCGTGCTGACAGAGGTCCTGGCCATGGTCGGGTTGGTGGCGCCGCCGGCCTACGTGGGCCTGGCGATGCTGGGGCCTGTGGCGATGCCGCTGATGTTCGGGGCGGCGTGGGCGTCCGCTGGAGACTTGCTGCCCATGCTGTGCGTGGTTTTGGGCGGATGGCTCTTGCTCCATATCGTGGCCGTCTCGCTTCGGTCCCGTGCCATGGGCCGGATTGCGCTCCAGCTTTGTGCGCCGGCCGCGCTGCTGGACGTGGCCATCGTGTCGGTGACCATGCCGTACGGCCTGCGGTGGGCGCTTATGGCTTGGGCGGCGCGGGCGGTGCTCTGGCTGCCTTTGGTCATTTGGGTCCTGCAGCGCCACCTGGACGTTGACCTGAAGCGTCTCGCACGGCTCTGGGCAGCACCCTGTGCGGCCTCTGCGGCGATGGGCGGCTTGATCGGGCCGCTGCGCCATTGGGTCGACCCTGGCCTTGGCGGGCTCGTGCTCACCGCGGCGGCGGCAGGCTGCGCCTATGCCGCGGCGCTCGTGGCGCTGTCCATCCTCAATGTTGGCGGCGCGGCATTCCGGCGAGGCGCCGCGTCCCTGCTCGGCGCTGAGAGATGAGTGGGCCTGGGCGGTGAGCGCGAACGGTTTTCGGCTTCTGCCGACCGGGCTTTGAGCGCCGCCGCACAGGCGCTTCCTAGGCTGAGTTCCGGAGCGCCTTTGGCAGCGCGGATGCGACGGCGAGCCGGAAGCCGCCCCCGTGGCACCTGCCTCAAACCATAGGTGCCCAGGGCCACACCGCTGGACGCGCCAGCTCTCATCACCAGCCCTAATCAAAGGAACCAGGTGCTATGCCGCTTTGGAGGCGGGCCGCACCCGCACATGGCCAACGGCAGCAACGTTCTGAAAATGACTTGTTTCTTGATGAGGTCAGTGGTGAACTATGCAGTCGAACATCTAGTTCTATCGATCTTTATTTTGTATTTTTAAAATTACTATGGATTGACGATGCTAATTCTGCACGCAAATTCTTATGTTGTTTGGGCAACGGCGATCACGTCAACATGAACGTGGGCATTGCAATGGGTCCGGGATGCCACCAAGCTGAATGTTGAGCCAATTGAAGGCTCTCCACCTTCATCTTAAGACAGCCTAACATCCAACCGTCGCAGAACAACCTGTGGCGTTATCGAAAACGATCATCCGGTTTACCACTTCGCAATAAGAGTTAAGTATTATTACCGGAAATCTATAGTGGAAATGGGCTACGATAAGGCCTAGGTCAAGCCTAGTTATTTTGGCGTGAACCCATTTAATAATGCCTATTGGCCGCCTGATCACGGTTAATTTATAAGGAAAAAGCTAAAATTCGTGATGTTAATTCGATTGTCAAACATCATAAGATGTTCGGAAAATAGGCATAAGCATGAATTTCAATCATCATATCAGACTGGGCAGCGCGATGGCGATCCCAGACAATTCGGTGATTCGCCGGCTCGCGAGCTTTGAGCACTTGGCGTTGCACGAGCGGGAGCTGCTTTGGAAATGCTGCAAGGATGCGACGACCTATGCGCCGAACTCGTTGGTGGGCACGGGCGGGGAGTCCTGCCATTTCCTGGTGTCGGGATGGGTGTGCCGCCAGTGGTTCCGCGAGGATGGTCGGCAGCAAATCATAGATTTCGTGCTTCCGGGCGACACGGTTTTGCCGATCAGGTCGCCAA
>JAABUY010007089.1_pt1 | contig 10768 bp, 9 predicted proteins | sample 5560271 | NCBI WGS metagenome assembly JAABUY01 (sample SAMN10711886, study PRJNA513374) | rock metagenome | isolation source: Antarctica rocks | place: Antarctica: Victoria Land, University Valley
TCATGGACTTGCAGGATTGCCACCGCTGTCAGGCAGTTGAAGAGCAATGATGAAGACGAGATCTGGGTCAAGCTCTCACAATGTCACTTGCGTGATTCCAAGGCCAAACAGGTTGGCACACAAAGCCATGCACAACCACACAGCAAGCAGCAATGCACAACCAGCAGCAGTCCATAGCATGCACAAGTCGCTGCAGGGCTGGCACTCTGAACCCTAAACCCTGCACCCAGGTCTTCAACGCTCTTTGGACTGCCTGCCATGAAAAGGAAAGATTACGTATGGCTTACCAAAGGTGCCATGCTTTGATGCTGCAGATATCAGAAGCCTTGCAGAAAAACAAGTTTTTGACTTCTTTGGATCTTTCTAGCAACCGCATCACAGATGGTGGAGCTGAGGTGAGCTGACACACCGTATTTTAGGTACTATTTTTTCTATGACATTTCTTATAGAAGCAGCAGAATCATAAAAAACCTGCCTATCCATCCCTTTTCTGCTTGCACTTGCACCTGCACCAACTGCATACGGCATAAGCTGGGCAACTTATGCAACAATCAGTATCCAAAGTTGTATTTTGTCTTTTGTCTGCCTCCTCCATCAATCTTGACGCTGTCTGATTCAAAAGGTGGGTTCTTGTTTTTGGTCACAAACAATGACAAGGTCATGGCGTTGCTGGTGGAGAAGTGTTGGGTGCATCTAGCGATTTCTCAAACGCATGCATTGCTCTGCAGCCATGTATACATTGCTACCGCATTTGGACCATTTTTTAGAGCGTCTTTGCTGCTTAATGCGGATCAAAAGCTTGCACAGGCTGTTTAAGGGCCGAAGCAACTTTCAACATCATCTTGTGCATATTTCGTCACACCAGATTTGCATAGTGATTTCTGATTTGTGTTCCAACAGGCGCTGGTCGCGGTCCTGTCACATGGGGCAGCCCCAGAGCTGATCTACCTGGATCTGAGAGGGAATCCTCTGACTGAAGCTGGCACAACGGCATTGGTGAGTCATGCTGAGTGTTTTGATGATGCATGCATGCGTTTTGATGATGCATGCATGTGTCTAGCAGGTGGTATGCTTGAGCTAGCAGAAGCAGCCTGATCACCGTGATTGAGATGACAAATTATGCATGCACGTATCAGGTTTTGAAAGCCATGTGTCATGCAGGCTGGACTGATGAAGTCGCGCAAGCAGCTGACTGTCGAGACCGGGCCCTCAGCTGCTGAGTTGGCTGCTCAGAAAGCTGAGTCTACTCCGCCTGAGGGCATTGCTTTTGAGCACGCTGAGGTGGCTGGTGAGAGCGAGGTGGTCAGGCGTTTCTTCCAGGTTTGTAAATATGTTGATCGGTGCCATCTCACAGCAGGAATGACGTCGCAGTAATGGTCGAGTGTTGAAAGAAATGTGGGAATGCGCTGTTGGTCAGAGCAATTAGGCTGGGCGCTTCTGTTCCCTGAGCCTGAATATTCAACATTCACATTTACAGAGTCTGTGACACGTCATCAACTACAGCAGGATATCTCCAACCCTTCACTCATAGTAGAACATTTTATTTTCGCTTGTACTACATTCTGTAAAGGCATCTACTGCAGTTGTACAACAAAGTTCAGCTGTGCCATTCCTGAGTTTTGAAAATTTGAATCATTGCTAAGTTTGAATGTCGAATATCTGCATAAAGGGAGATGGCGGGAACCAGCCAATGGCAAGGGAAGCCAGCATCCCACCTGAAGTAGAAGAAGATCCAGAAGCTGCTGCAGTCAGGCTGTGGAAAGAGGTATGCTTCTGACTGGGCACAGGAAGGGACAGTGGCTTAGCTCCCTGCACCACCTTACAAATCCTAGGACCTTGCATCACCTTTGGCTGCTTGTGCCGCATTGAGGCAATGCAAGATGTCATGCTACAAACGAGTGTTTGCTAATATTATGCAGAGGTAATCTGCGTCACAATTTCCAGGGATTTTGCTTCGGGTTAGCTGTATGAATTTTCGGAAAAACCTCTGAAGCTACTGCCCTTCAAAAGGGTTATCTCGCCCTTTTTATTCCATTAAACGTTCTGTTTCTTGCCTTGTACCCTTTGAATGCTGCCTTTTACCTTTTGCCCTTTGCCTCTTGGCCTGTGAGCATACATACACCTGGTTCCAAGCGGTTTGTGGGCAAGGCCTCCCAGTGCAGCAACTCAAAACAACACTTGTCATGCATCAACTCGACCACCTGACCATGAACCATGGTCTGTTGTACCACCCTTCCTGGAAAGAACTTAGCACTGCTAGGCATGAATGCAACCACCCTTTTGAGCAAAATTTGAGACAAAACAAGTTGCACATCCTGGGGATATTGCCAGCATGCTCCCCACAGCTGAAACTGGGCAAAACAATTTCACCAAAGGAGTTGGACAGTCGGACGGACACATGATGGATTGAGGGAAGCGATTGGCGTGGCGGCCGCGCCTGCTATTTGGGAAATGGCATCACAATTTGCGTCAGTTAGGGTTAAGGCATTTCAACACATGTGGGAACATAAAGGGGTCACTGTGACAGCTGGTCACAAGACCTCCCATTGGATTTCCCAATGGTAGACAAAAAACACACTGTTTCCGCCGCTGGGCTGAGTTGTGCTCAAGTTCTGAGTTGTGCTCAATTCGTGAGCAGGTATGTGGAGGTCGAGAAGCAAATCCTGTAGAGTGATATTGCCAGTATGGCCGGGCCTGGGTCAGCTTGAGCTTCACACACAACAGGCGCTGTTTGTTCAAGATGAACGCCTTCCACTTCTGGTTTTAACCAGTACAGACGCTCCTCCCAGACTTGATCAAGAGATGGTGTCTTCACACCAACATGTTTTTTTCATGCACACAGGCAAATTGTGCTACAAGCAGGCCCTGTGCATTTAATATTATATTTTGTTGTGTTATTTTATGTTATGTTATATTATATTATATTGTATTATATTGCAGTGTATTCTATAATAGTATAGTATATTATATTTAGGGTTGTCTAGGGTTTGGGAGCCAATTTGGGGCGTAAGGACAGGCCCTAAGACAGATCCTTGCACCGCTGGTGACATCAAACAATAGTGTCTGCCGTGCTGTGCAGGTGTGCGAAGCCCTGCAGGCAGATCCAGTCGACATCCCGGGCGTGTCAGGAGCGCTGCGCTGGATCAGCTTGGGCCTCACCAAGGAGCTGGGGAAGATAAGGGAGGAGGCTGCCCACTCTTTCCCAATAGCTGTAAAGGCAGCAAAGGCAAAGCCCTTCTATGACAGCTCCCAGAAGCATCTGAGGCAGCTCAGCGCTGCCATTGATCACAGAGGGCCGCCCATACTGACAACATACAGCAGAGATGCTGCTCAGGTAGGGTCTGTGAGTAACCCTACTGACAGCAGAGGGACACCCATACTGACAACATACAGCAGAGACGATCCTCAAATAGGGTCTGTCAGTAATCCTAGTGACCAGAGAGGACCGCCCACACTGACTACATACAGTACAGATGATCTTTAGGTTGGGTCTGGCAGTAAGCTGGGATCACAATGTCAGGCAACATCAGCATGATTGCTTTCTTCACCATGCTTGATTGTAAAGTACAGTTCTTTGGCTTTTGGCTGCAGGAAACTGGCGGAGGGCCACTTGGCTGATCCTGCTAGCGCAGCTGGCGAGACATGCACAGCCAGAAGTGAACAGCCAGCTGAGACTTAGATCATTCTTGGTTGTATGTTCTGATTCATTCTTGGTTGTATGTTCTGATTCTTTCTTGGTTGTATGTTCTGATTCAGCTTGCAGGAAACAGGCGGCGGCCACTTGCCTGGTGCTGCAAGTTTGATGGCACAGCTGATGTTCTGTGCCCAACCAGCCGGAAGTGGTGAGCCAGCCAACATCTACATCATGCTTGACTGTATGTTCTGATTCTTTGGCTTGTGCCTGCAGGAAACTGGTGGCGGCCACTTGCCTGGTGCTGCAAGTGTGCTGGCACAGCTGGTGCCTTGTGCTCAGCCAGAAGTGGAGGGTCAGGTAGTGGCCGAGCGCTTTGTGGCTCGGCTGTTGACTGCCTGCCTGCGCTACCCCTGTGCAAATGCGCTGCACTGTGCCACCATGCAGCTCATGAGGTGGGTCACTGTGCTCCACCTCATGTAAATGCCCTGCCCTGCGCCATCATGCAAACGCCCTGCCCTGTGCCAACATGCAAACGCCCTGCCCTGTGCCAACATGCAAACGCCCTGCCCTGTGCCAACATGCAAACGCCCTGCCCTGTGCGATCATGCAGTCGCCCCGCCCTGTGCCATCATGCAAGTCATGAAGTGATTGTGCTTCCCCAGCGTCAAATCGTATCGGATCTCATGCCCTCACAATGCAAACCACAAAAACACCCTCAAAAGACCTGAGACCCTACATCATATCTGACTCTCTGGACAAAACCCAAAGTTTGAAAGATCGAGAAACCCCATGCACTTAAGGATGCAGTCACAACAACCCTCAAGTTGACCCAGACACGTTTTAGTGTCACCTTTTGCCATGATTGCGCATGAGGCATCTCCCAAGTGTTTCCTGATGAACAGCAGTGTAAGCCATACTGATGACCTAATGACTACGCTGAATCCTTTCTCTGATGATGAATTTCATTTTTGAGTGATTGAAGGCTGTATGGCACAACAGTAGCCGTTTGCCTCTGCATATCAAACGATGCAGCCTCGCAGCTTAGCAAAGAGACATGATGCATGCACCTTCCGTGTGGCTGCTTCTGAGAGCACGCGCCTTCTGTGTATCTGTTTCTTAGAATGTACATGCTTGTTGCAGAGCCTGCGCTGACAGCGCTTGTCCAGAACTGATGTTACCTGTGGTGGAGCCTCAGACAACCGCTCATACGGACATTGACTCTGAAGAGGCAAGTGTGCCTTGGCACCACCAGCTCATGGCAATAGGTGGGACTGACTTCACCATGCGTCACCATCATTCACCATCTGTCACCATCCTTCACCATGCATCACCATCCTTCACCATCTGTCACCATTAGTACATTTACCTTGGCATCACCAGCTCATGGCGATAGGTGAGACTGACTTCACCATCCTTCACCATTCTTCCCCACCCTCAAAGATACTTCACCATCCTTCATCTACTATCAGTACAGCCAGACTATCAGCACAATTGCCATTGGCGTAGTGCATGATTTGGCTGTTGTCACCCTGCACTTAGTCCAGCCTAACTCCACTGTCTGACAGGCGCGCCCGCAAATTGCTCATTCACAGCAAGTCCTTCTTCACTATGCTGCATATGGGAGGCTGGTGATTTTCACTTTACCAGCCTAATGTGATGCACTACTTCGGTGCTAAGTCAATTCTTGAGGCTACTAAGTCATGTTGACATGAAAGCAGGTGTCTCAGCTCACTATCTGTGACAAACAGGATGCTGTTTCACAAACATCCTGTTTGTCACTATATGTACATGCCCCCTGCAATTTGTTTATTCACAAACAGGAGGAGATTTGCTGTGCTCTGTGCATGCTGGTCTTTTAGACAACCCACGCATCCACACATACAGAAGCATATCTAGCCTGATGTCCATTCACGGTTGAACCTATTTGTGCAGGTGGATCAATATTTTGGAATGACTAGGCAGGCGTCATATTGCCATGCACTGATGTCACATAGAAGGCGGCTGCATATGAGTCAGTGAGGAAAGATTATGCATGCATGAGTGATGCTTTGCATCGCAGGCATAGCAAGTCAAGATGGCCCCATTGGCAAGCGGCCCTGCCACCTTGCGTTTGTCATCCAGCTGTCACAGCTGCTGAGACAGGTTCAGGAGGGCTTGTCTGGGGACCATCAGCAACTGGGGGAAGCCCTCAGGGTCAGCGCCTGTCCTGTCATGCCTTTGTTGCTGTTTTTGTTCCTATTCTCCTTGAGTACCCAGCTTGTTGTGTTGCTCACTCATTTCAGCAATGCACATTGCTTTGCAGCACCTGGCATGATTTGCAGTGCAACAGTACCAGATGGCTTACCTGCTGCTTGCAGGCCCTGTTTTGTCACATCTTATCTATAGCTTTGTCTCACACAACATGCCTGAACAAGAAATGCTGCAAAGCAAGTACAGTAGTTTGAAGCACATGATGCACAACACAACACCAATCTGCACGCTTGGGTGCATGCTGTGTGGTGGGCTAGAGATTTTTCATCAACATGGAAGCTGCATTACAGGCAGACAAAGAATGGATGGCATTTGTTGGCCCACATGGCCCCCTGCAGCTTCTCAGCAGTGAACAAGATGGAGTGCTGGTAGGGCCACGCCCAGAGAAGCCCCCTCCCTTGTCCCAAGGGTCTGCTGGTGAAGGAGGAGGCCATTTTGAGGGGAATGGCAATGTCTTCTCTGAGCAACTTCTTAGGTTCCTTCAAAGTATAGGAAAAGGTGGAGGCAGTGCTGGCTTTTGATTTCAGATTTGACCACTTCGAACTCTGCAGCAGAGTGTCTTGTATTTATTTAATGTGATGCCAATTAACGCCCCCTGAACATTGTGAGCGCAACTCTTGCTTGGAAATGCGTTGTTTTCATCAATTGTCTCATTGGACCCTGACCATTTGCCAGATTCCTGATGATGTCAGGCTTATGTAAGGGTTTATGAGTAGTCAAGGGTCTGTGAGTGTGTGTAAAACCCCATAAACACAGGCCAGGCCGTTGGGGGGAGGGAGGTTTTAGCAATTCTGCAACAGCCCCATTTTACCTGTTGTAAAGCCCTTTCCTAACGGCCCTCAGCCCCTACTACTTAGTGCACTAGCCCCTACTTGCCTATTTACCTATGTACACTACTTTTAAATAGTATAGGGGTTGACTCGGAGTTGAAATCCTCAGCAGGATTGAGTTGAGCTGTAAGTAAGCAAGGCTGAGTCACTGGTGAATCTGTAACCAGCTGCAAGACATCTGGTACACATGCATAGCCAGTAACTCAGCCACGAGTAGCTTCGCCTTATAATGTGTGAATCACGCCTATCATCTCAGAACGGACATTGCATCTGACAGAAACACAGCTTCATCAAGCATCATCACCAAAGGGGCTACTCACAGGCATGGCAAATGCTACCTCATCTGTAACAGGTACAGACCATTGTCTGGCAGTACGAGGCCCCAACACCCCTGGAATTGTACTGTTAGATGCCTAATGTAGCGGGGTAATGAGCTAGCGGGCATGTAATGCACAAAGTGGGCTTTTGCCTACAACAACTGGTTTCGGATTCGACCCCTTGCATTCTGCTATCAGATGCCCAACACATTCATAGCCACTATCAAGTCATCAGTGAGTGACGACATAGGCGTGAAAATGTCTGCTGTGCAAAGTAGAAAGTCTGTCAGCCCATACGATCCTCCAGGTGCCAACCATGTTCTTTGCAATTGTTGACTCATGAGTGCATGGGCAAGTCAGGCGCCACAAAATTGCTGGAAGGAATTCTGTCAGCTCACACATGCAATGCTGGTCCCATGGCCCACTAGTGCACTTGCCAAACACAGTTGCGGCTACAGTGAGGTCATCAGTGAGTGCAAAGATAGGCGTAAATATCCGCTGTGCAGAGCCATAAACCTCTTGGCTCACTCTGCCGTAAATTCTGCATCCCGGTGCCAACCACAGTCATGGACTGTTCAGTGGGGGGCAAGACAGGCGTGATCCATCCTCTGGGCAAGAACATGATTGGAGCCTTCTATCAGCCTCGTGTGTTCTGATCGACACGGACAGTCTCAGGACGCTAGCAGCCGGCATGGTTATGGTCACTCACATGTCCCACAGGCTGGGCTGAATAGAGCAGGATATTATAGGGTTTGTCCATGCAAGCTGCTGCAGCGGGCTCAACTTCCTGTAGATCCCCCTCAGGTCAGCTTCACTGCGCATTGCACCAGTGACAAATGTGACTTCGTGTCTTATTGCAAAACCACACAAGAGTCTCTTTACGCTCCATTGCTGTCATTGCTCTACGCAATAATATGCCTTGTTCAAGCCACTGTATCTTGTTCAAGGCGTGCAGTGACGTCGATAGGCCTGTGTGGAGATAGCTAATTGCTCTTTTACAAATTCAGCTGGAGCCACAGCCAGCCACAGCTTGAACGATGATGATAGTAATGATGCCATGTTGCCAGTTGAACAGGTGATTGAGTGCTGTTGTGCATTGTGTTTGAAGTCGTCTTGTGTCAGCTGTTACACTGCAATTGGCATGTTCAACCCCCTTCAGGTCAGCCATGTCTTGCTGTGTTGCATGCTCCAGTTTGTGTGACAGTGACAGTCTTGTTAGACCATATGTGTGTGTGGTGGGTCTGTTATGCACAGCACCTTGCTTCTTTCACCAACTATCCCACACAGATTGTTCATTGGTCGACTGGCCCAAAACGGGCCTGTGTACAACAAATCTACCAGTCATTAGTTTCAGGCTAACCCTCAGCAGCTTGCCATTCACAGCAATGACATAAACTAAAACAACATATCAAGCAAGGGCTGTATGGCTCGTTTGCATTGTGTATTGCCCAATCTCATTATCTTTCGTGCAATGTTGTTGACATCCCTCACAATTTCATAGAAAACAATGTTGAGGATACAAACTCTGAGAATCAACAGCTGCGTTGTGCATGACATAGCTGCACTCCTGCGATTAGGGAGGGCATAGCAATGCCGCATTGTGTGCAGAACAACACCATACCAGTCACTGCTTGAGTATGAGGTTGCTGTGTTACGGTGTGCTGATCGTAGTGAAATAAGATCAGCAGGTTATTTCTGGCCTCAGCATGCTCTTGGAGGGTCGTCCCAAATTCTGTGTAGGCAAGCTGCTCTAAAGATGCCTCAAGCTAGATTACGCCGCCGCCTTAGGAGGCTCCACATATTTCTTCATGGTTTTGCTTCCTTATGGCCAGCTGAGGATTCAGACATGTGGTTCAGTGCAGAACTTTGAAAGTGTATATATCGTCAGACCCACGGCCCCTGAACATTAGGGATGGACTAACAGTCATTTTCTCTTTGTGAACCTGCTAGAGTCATGATGGTGCATGTCATGTTGACCACTTGGAATCAAGTCTGCAGCAGACTCTCTTGATTTATTTAATGGAATGCCGATTAACCCTCCGTCAACATTTTGGGCACGATTCTTTCCTGGAAATGCTGACAACCTGTTGTGCTGCTTTGAATATACTTGGCAATTTTGGCGTTCTCGCAACGTCTGTATCCGCACCTGCGGTATAGTGTAGTGGTTAGCACCCCAGACTCTGAATCTGGTAACCCCGGTTCGAATCCGGGTACTGCAATATGCTTTTGCTGCATTGCAATGCGAAATGTATGCCGTACAGGCATTTTGACCTGCCAATTTACAGATTGCAAAACTGAGCAGTTCAATCTGAGCTCGCTTTAGACTGCATGGTGTTTTATTTAAATAACGCTGTATTCCCGCTTGAGCTAGCTGGAATCCTAGATGCCAAGCATATTGCGCTACAGAAGCATGCTCTTGCCCAATTGCTGTAATTGTGTGGACAACTAGCTTTTTGAGATGCTAGCAATATGCCTTTGCCCTCAGCTTTGCAACAAGTTACACTCCCAGATGCAAGCGTGATGCTTTGATATCTTAAGGAGCTTGCAGCATTGCTGAAACACTACCAATGCAGAGAAATTGCAACCAGCTAGTTGCATGAGGACCTGGTCAACTGGTTTGGCTGCATGCATGAGGGTAACAATAGAGGTGTTCTGATCTTGGTGGTGTTGAAATAACACCATTTGAAATTTAGTTTAGAAAGGCAAGCAACTTTACTCCTCAGCCTTCTTGCCAGTTTTCTTTGGCAACAAGACACTGTGGATGTTGGGAAGCACACCACCAGCAGCAATAGTGACGCCTCCCAAAAGCTTGCTCAGCTCTTCATCATTGCGAACTGCCAGCTGAATGTGACGGGGCACAATACGAGTTTTCTTGTTGTCACGGGCAGCATTGCCTGCCAGCTCAAGAACCTCAGCAGCAAGGTACTCCAGCACTGCTGCCTGCAACAGGTGCAGGGAAAAGGTCAAGCACAGGTCACATAATCGGTGAGGGACTTATGCAGCGGAACACGGGTGAGAACATGAGTTCTCAATACAATGCTTTCAATTTGTACAACCCAAGCAACTAAGGCTTAGACGTCAGCGTTATTGACGCTGAAACGAAAGTTGAAATCAGAAACATACCAAGTAAACCGGGGCTCCAGCACCGATACGAGTGGCAAACTTTCCCTTCTTGAGGTAGCGAGCAATCCTGCCCACAGGGAACTGAAGTCCTGCCTTGCTTGATCTGCTGACTTGCTTCTTGCCAGCAGTCTTTCCCTTACCGCGTCCAGACATGGTTGCAAGAGATGGGTTGCGACAACAAAAGCTGAAGGCGGTTGGCGAATGAAAGACGTGAAGTTTACAAGGCAGCAGTTGACTCTTGTAGTTCCGCGTGCAAACCTACGTGACAAGTTACACAGCCTGCTCGGTCAAGTACCATCAATTAACCATCAAATAACAACTTCCAAATAAAGATATTACACGGCCTGCTCGGTAAAAAGTTGGCATTTTGCAATGCTGCTGCTGTGACGTCTCTTCTTCAAAACAGCCTTCTGTCACTCGATTCCCACACACTCATTCCTCTCTGCCTTCAGTACTACAAGTTCTCCGACAGCCTTCTGCTTTCTGTAAGCAGTCTTGCAAACATGTCTGGCAGAGGCAAGGGTGGCAAAGGTCTTGGCAAGGGAGGCGCAAAGCGTCACAGGAAGGTTCTTCGTGATAACATCCAGGGTATCACTAAGCCAGCCATCAGGAGA
>JAABUY010007090.1_pt1 | contig 10767 bp, 9 predicted proteins | sample 5560271 | NCBI WGS metagenome assembly JAABUY01 (sample SAMN10711886, study PRJNA513374) | rock metagenome | isolation source: Antarctica rocks | place: Antarctica: Victoria Land, University Valley
CCAACTCCGCTCTGGTCGTCATGCTGATCCGCCTCGCCACCTCGTTGCCTCCCGCCGTGCCGCCGCCCGGTAGCAAACCACCTGAGGCAACAAGGCACGCCGGTAGCAATCAACGTGAGGCAATGCGTGGATGGGTTCCTGATGTCGCTTGATAAGGCCTGGTGGTCACCCCTGGCGGGGCTGCTGTTGCCGGGCCGGCAGTGTCCTGGAAAGGTCGCCGACACGGACCTCGGCAGCACCGGCGATGGACCCTGGCGTGGAGCCCCGAGCAGATCGCCCATCGCCTGCGGCTCGACTTTCCCCACGACGAGGCGATGCGCATCAGCCACGAAGCCATCTACCAGGCGCTCTACATCCAGGGCCGGGGGACGTTGCGCCGCGAGCTGAGCGCCTGTCTGCGCACCGGGCGGGCATTGCGCGTGCCCCAGGCACGCAGCCGAGGGCGGGGAAAGTCCTTCGTTGTCCCCGAGATCATGATCAGCCGGCGGCCGGCGGAGGCGGCGGACAGGGCGGTGCCGGGCCACTGGGAAGGGGGATCTGATTCTTGGCCTGGACAGTTCCGCGATCGGCACTCTGGTGGAGCGCACGACACGGTTCACGATGCTGCTCCACCTGCCTCGGATGGCGGACCATGGCGTGGGCGATCGCGTGAAGAACGGGCCCGCGCTCGCCGGACATGGCGCCGAGGCAGTGCGCGACAGCATCGGCCGCACGATCACCACCCTGCCTGAGCAGCTCCGGCGGTCGCTGACCTGGGACCAGGGAGCGGAGATGGCCCAGCACGCACGGCTGAAGGCCGACACGGGGCTGCACGTCTACTTCTGCGATCCGCACAGCCCGTGGCAGCGCGGCACGAACGAGAACACCAACGGGCTGCTGCGCCAGTATTTTCCCAAGGGCACCGACCTGAGCGCCCACAGCACGGACGACCTTGAGGCCGTGGCGTTGGCCTTCAACACCAGGCCTCGCAAGACCCTCGGCTGGAGAACGCCGGCCGAGGCCTTTGACGAACGCCTGCGAACGGTTCAGACGGCCGTTGCGACGACCAGTTGAACCTGGGCAGTACACGTCTCTGGCGTTCGGCAAGCGCTGCACAGAGGCAGGGGTCCGTCCCTCGATAGGATCTGTCGGGGACGCCTACGACAACGCCATGGCCGAGAGCTTCTTCTCCACACTGGAAGCCGAGCTGCTCAGCCGCCGACGGTTCACGTCGCAGGCCGAGGCCAGGATGGCCTGTTTCAGCACCATTGAAGGCTGGTACAACCCGGTGCGGCTCCACTCGGGACTGGGCTACCGCTCTCCCATGACCTACGAAGCCGATATGCAGGACGTCAGCGCCAAGCCGTAGTCCGCAAGCCCACAAACCGTCCATGGATACGGGGCAACCTCAGTCGCCGCACTTACCAAGGCATGGACGCGCAAACCATTCGCAAAACGCAAGTCAACCAGCTGAGCCGTGGTCCTCACCGGATGGATACCCCGCCGCCAACGCGTGCTGGACGGCAGGACGCCCGACCAAATCGTTGCCGAACGCCTCGAAGCCGAACCAACGCTTGCCCGCGCCGCACCGAACGGCCGAGCAGGTCCGTGTGACACCACCAAGGCCCGCCTCATTGCTGAGCGCACCGAGGAGGTCTCACAACCAGACACAAGGCGCGGCGACGCGGGTTCCTATCGCCCGAGCAGCACCGCCGGGCCGACCTCGTCGGCGCCCTCAAGGCCGAGCAGCGCAAGCCCGATATCGATCTCGCGCTTGAGCAGCCGAATCGCGTACGCGACGCCCATCTCGCCCGCGAGCACGGCGGCATACAGGAAGGGACGCGCGATCAGCACGAGATCGGCGCCGAGAGCCAGCGCCTTCAGCACGTCCGTCCCGCGCCGGAAGCCGCTGTCGGCGATGATCGTCATGTCGCCGCTCGCCGCCTTCACCGCGGTCAGTACCTCGAGCGGGGAGGCCGATCCGTCGAGCTGCCGCCCACCATGGTTCGATACCACAATTCCGTCGCAGCCATGCTCGCGCGCGATCCTGGCATCCTCCGACGACAGAATCCCCTTTAGGACGAACCGGCCCGGCCAGAGCGACCGGATCAGCTTCACCTCCTCCCAGGAAAAGGACGAGTGGCCGCCGATGAAGGTCACGTCGCGCGTCAGGATCGTCGGGCCGCCGACCGGCTCTATGTTGGAGATGACCGGAACGCCCCGTTTGCAGAAGGTCCGCGCCGCCGTGCCGAGCAGCCAGCCCGGATGGCTGATCCCGTCGAGCACCAGCTTCGGTGTCGCACGGAGGGGCATTGAGTAGCCCGCCCTCCGCTCACCCTGTCGGTTCGAACCGACCGCGACGTCGACGGTCAGCAGATAGGTCTCGAAGCCGGCCTGCCCGACGCGGTCGATCATCCGGCGGATTTTCTCGTGATCCGGCGATTGGTAGGCCGCAAACCAAGCGTCCGGATTGGTCCGGTGCAGCTCTTCGAGCGGCGTGATCGAGTTCGCGCTGAGGATGAACGGGATGTCGGCTTCCTGCGCTGCGCGTGCCATGCGGTTGTCCGCGTCGTAGCCGACGACCGCCGCCGCTCCCATCGGCGCGATCGCGAACGGCGACGACCAGCGCCGGCCGAACACTGTTCGTCCCTGGTCTCGCTTCGAGACGTCGCGGAGAACGCGCGTGACGAATTTGTGGGCAGCGAACTGCGTGCGGTTCTCGCGCAAGGTTGCCATGTCCTCGGCGCCGTTCGACACGTAAGCGTAAACGGATCGCGGGAGACGACCCTTTGCGAGCCGCCCGAAATCCTCGAGCTCGAGCGCCTCCTTCAGCATGCGGTTTTTCCGGCGTGCTGCCGGCCAGGCGGCGGCGGTAGACAGTCCGGCGACGAACATCTCAGGACCGCCGTTCGGCGTCGCGCGCCAGTTCTTCGAGATGCGTGCGGACGGCTTCCCCTTCAGGGTCGATCTCGGGATTGAGCACGGCCACACTAGGCGGCACGCCGTCGCCCGGATTCCGCCTGCCCGCCGCCGACCCCTTTGCTTCCGCGAGCAGGCGATGGAGCTGTTCGTTCTCAGCCCAAAGCTGATAGCAAATCATCCGCTTTTGGGTAAGCGAAACAAGCAGACATCGGAAGTCAAGTTGAGCCATCATTCTTCCTGGTCGACTGACTGTGTTGCATGGATTGGCAGACGGGTGTGAAGCACCGATCCACATCAGCTGTTACACTAGGCGGACGCTCGAGTTCGAGCATCCGGTTCAGGGCGCCGACAGCGAGGGCGATCTACGTCTCGCGTCGTTGATCCGTTCGCGAGCGTAGCCCGTCCGATCACGCGCTTGAACCGGCTGATGTCGGCCTCGACCAGCGCGCGCCAGTGGTAGTCCGAGGCTTTCTGCCAGCGTCTGCGGACGTGCTCAGAGATCACCTGCAGGTGGCGGTCACGCTGCGTGGGCGCTGTCCCGGCGGTGTCGCTCGGGACTGCGCTGGACCGGGGTGGCACGATTACGGCCGCTTCGGGAGAGCGCCGGGCGACCTCGCCATACACACCGTCCTGGTCATACGCGCCGTCAGCCGTGAACGAGGCGAGCGGACCCGCCTGGTCAAGCAAGGTGCTGACCTGCGAGGCGTCATCGACGTTGCTGGTGGTCAGCGTCGCCGCGACGATCCGCCCGGTGTCGGCGTCCACCCCGATACGCAGCTTGCGCCAGAACCGGCGCGTGCGCGTGCCCTGCTTCTCAAGCAGCCAATCGCCTGCACCACACAGCTTCAGTCCTGTGCTGTCCACCAGCAGATGCACGGGACCGAAGCCGGGGCCCGGTGGTGCCACCGTCAACGTCTCGGCCCTGCGGCTCAGGGTGGAATGGTCCGGCACGGCGAGATCAAGGCCAAGTAGGGAGACGACGGAGGCGATCAGACCCTCGGTCTGGCGCAGGGCCAGGCGGAAGACGGCCCGAAGCGTGAGTGCCGTGGCGATGGCAAGAGCCGAGTGGCGCGGCTGACCACCGCGAGTTGTCCTTGGCTCGGCCTTCCAGGCCGCGATCGCCGCGCCGGTGAACCAGACCGTCAGGCTGCCGCGCTGGCGCAGAGCCGCATCGTAGGCTGCCAAGTTCGTCACCCTGTATCGCTGCTTGGGGATGTGGTGACGGCGGGAAGCGTTGGCCTTGAATGGCACGGTCAGAACCTCTGAGAACACGGACGGGCAACTTGGTGCCACCATCCTACATCAGCGAGGTGCCGCCCAACTGATTCATGCAACATGTTTGCTAAGCTACGCAACGGGCACCATCAACTTGTTGGATTGAGGTTGCGACGGTGCGCGACAGGGACGGCGTGCTCGAGGTTACGCCCCAGCGGCGACGCTGGTGACCTCGGCCCAAACCTGGAAGGCTTGGGTCCAGGCGGCTCGATACTGGGTGGCGCAGACTTGGTGACGGCGGAGGTGGAAGAGGTTGTTGATCTTGTCGTGGGCGGAGAGGAAGCGTTGTGCCTGGCCGGCTGACTTGAACCGCTTCATCTGCCGTTCTCGCCGTCGCGTGGGCTGGTGCGAGTTCTCCGCCCGGTTGTTTAGCCCCTTGTGCTTCCTGTGCTCGACCGAGGGCATTCCCTCGCGCCTGGCCGGCCCATAGCTCGCCAGCTTGTCGGTGACCATGACACGAGGTGCCCGGCACTGCCGCTTCAGCAGCTTGCGCAACAGGCGTTTGGCGGCCTGGGTGTCGCGCCGGCTCTGCACCAGGATGTCCAGCACCGTCCCGGTCTGGTCGACCGCGCGCCACAGCCAGTGTTTCACGCCTGCGATTGTCAGCACGACCTCGTCCAGGTGCCACTTGTCTCCGGCCGCAGGCAGCCTGCGCCGGACCCAGTTGGCAAACGCCTGCCCGAACTTCAGCGCCCACTGCCGCATGGTCTCGTGGCTGACCATGATGCCGCGCGCGGCCAGTAGTTCCTCCACCATCCGCAGGCTCAGGGGAAAGCGGAAGTAGAGCTAGACGGCGTGGCTGATGACCTCAGCCGGGAAGCGGTAGCCGGCGTAGCTGGGAACAGCGGGCGGTGTCATCCCGCCCCGCTACCTGGCTCAGTGCCATCTCACAAGCCGGCCAACCGCCAAGTTGACGGTGCCCGCCGGAGACATAGGCGCGCCGAGTGTTCTGAGACTTCGCGCGGCTGGCATAGGCGTCGGCGCTGAGTCGGGCGCTGGACAGGGTGCCGCCGTAGACCGGGATCTCAGCGGTTAGAGTGTCGGCGAACCAGGAGCGCACCAGGGCGGGTGCCTGGCCGACCGGAGCGGGACTGGTCCTGGCCGGAGGCAGAACATCGTCGAGGATGGCGTCGACATCGCCGGTCTCTCGAGGCTCGGCGGGCTCGGCCATGCGGTCTCCAGCGGCTCGGAAGAGCCTCTGAGTGCCAGGGAAGCTGCGGGGTGTCTATGACCGACAACACAATTTATCGGACATATACCCGGCAAGAAAGCGGCGAAAACTGTTTCCGTGCCTTGGGGGCAGAGAGGCAGCGGTTGCCACAATTGCAGGGCCCAAGTTGCCGCGAGCGTGCGTCGTCCAGGCCTGCTTCAGCTTGCCCAGCACGAGCGCTCCAGCTCGCCCTTGCCAGCACCGGCTGGGTCATACCGGCTTTACCCACGAACTTACCCACGGTTTCTGTGGATAACTGGCAGCACAGGCTCGGCCCGGATGGCTGCCCGCTCTGGGCGCCGCGCCTGACTGCACGTCTGGTCCAGGCGGCAGAACTGTCGCGCCGCGGCGTTGGTGCATGGATGACAGCAAGATCCAACGATATCAATATGTTATGCTGAAATAGCTGCTCGAAGAAACTTTGCGTTATCAATAGGTTAGCTCGTCCATGCACCAATGCCTCGCGCACTGGCTTCGCTGGAAGCGGCGGGGCGCATCGTCCGGGACGGTGGCATCGTCAAGCTCGGCAGCTAGCCGTATGACGGAGCAACTTGCCGCAGCCGAACCCCCCGTGGTGCGCCGCCGCTGGTTTGCGTTGAACATGGACGAGGTCTCCGGATCGCTCGGGGACCTGGGCACCTTCCTGCCGCACATCATCGGGGCAATCACTGTCGTCGGCATGGATCCGACCGGCATCCTCGTGACGTTCGGACTTTTCTATGCCCTGTCAGGCGCCTTCTACGGCATCCCCATGGCCGTCCAGCCTATGAAGGCTGCCTCCGCTGCGGTGCTCATCCAGCCGATGGACCCGGGAGCTGTCGCTGGAGCAGGGCTGGTAATCGGCGGGTTCTTCCTCGTGGTCGGCGGTACCGGCCTCGTCGGTCGTCTGGCGCGGGCATTGCCGCCGACGGTGGCAGCCGGGCTGCAATTGGGGCTGGGACTATCGCTCGCCGCCTTGGGCATCCGCCTCGTGGAAAAGGATGTCTGGCTCGGACTGGCGATCTCGGCGCTCATGATCGGTCTAATGCGCTTCCCCCGCGTCCCGGTTGCGCTTGTTGCGGTGATTGTCGGTACGGCGATCGGGACCGCGACGGGCATCTCGCCACCTTTTCCCTCGATGGACTTCGGCGTCCACCTACCACACCCGATCTGGCCAACTTTGCAGCAGTTGCTGGACGGCATCGAATACGCCGTGCTGCCGCAAATCCCCTTGACCCTGACCAATGCCGTCATCGTCACCGCGGCCCTGTCCCGGCAGCTGTTCCCTGCGGAGGCGCGCCCGGCGAGTGAACGGAACCTAGCGCTCACGACGGGCCTCGGGAACCTGTTGGCCGCGCCGTTCGGCGGCTACCTGATGTGCCACGGCGCTGGCGGCCTGTCCGGCCACTACCACTTCGGCGCGCGGACCGCGACGGCACCCGTCATCATCGGCTTGGTGTTCCTCGGCCTCGGGTTGTTTCTGGGTGGAAGCGGCTACGAATTGCTCCGGACGATTCCAGAAGCGGTCCTCGGCGCGCTTCTTCTGTTCTCCGGCATTGACCTGGCGCTGTCCTCCAAGCCGGGTTCCTACAAGGATGCCGATCTGTTCCTTGTGCTCCTGATGGCCGCCATTGGCGTCGCAGTGAATCCCGCGGCGGCGTTCGCCGTGGGGGTTCCTCTGGCCTATGGCGTGAAGCACGGCTGGCTGAAGGTTTGAGGCGCAGCCGCGCTGCGCTGTCATCAAACTGAGATTTGGCCAGCCCGGCTCTCCGCGTTAACGCCCTCCCGGCCGAAGGAAAGCCGAGTGCTCGTATCTGTTGCGTCTCAGATCCCTAGTACCCCTGGATTACCCGGTAGTCGCGGCGTTGGTGCATGGATGACAGCAAGATCCAACGATATCAATATGTTATTTTGAAATAGCTGCTCGAAGAAACTTTGCGTTATCAATAGGTTAGCTCATCCATGCATCAACGCCCATCACAGCCGCACTGCATAAGGAAGGCCTGCACTCATCCCGTCAGCCGAATTCTCGATTTTTGAGAAAGTAGATTTCATCAAACTTTAGTTAGCTTTTCGGGCGCTTATCACCGTAATTCCGCTGCGAGATTACACAAGTGTAATCGGAAAAGCTACCTTATTTTCAACTCTGAGTGGTGGAATAGCATGACCCTGAAAAATTTGTACAGGAACTCCTGCGCCATTCTCGGCACCCTGGCGATGCTGCAGCCGACGGCGCTGCTGGCCCAGGAGGCGCCGGGTGAGGTCACCATCGCGCCGAAAAGCAGCGACATGGTGCAGCGCTTCGCCACCAACCTGGCCGCGCAGCCGAAGCTGAGCACGGCGGAGAAGGTGGCGCTGCTGCAGCAGAAGGTGAAGTACGTGTTCGTCCTATATCAGGAGAACCGTTCGTTCGACTTCTACTTCGGCACCTTCCCCGGCGCGCACGGCCTGTTCACCCAGGCCGCCTCGGCGACCCCGGGCTTCGTGCAGCCGATCGTCAACGTCGACGGCACGGTCGCCACGATCTCGCCGTTCCTGATCCCGCAGACCGTGAAGACCGCGGCCGGCGCCACCGTGCCGATCTACCCAGCCGACATCGCCTCGCTCGACCATTCCCATGCCGGCGTCGACAACAGCCAGCACTTCGTCAACAAGGTCTCGCTGAACGACCGGTTCGCGCTCGACGAGGAGGGCCTGACCACCAACGCCGCGGGCCAGATCGTCAGCAAGACCACGCTCGCCGCCCCCGCCGCCAATCCGACGCTGGCGCAGAAGCAGATGGGCGAGCTGGTCATGGGCCACGTCGACTGCGACACCGCGCCCTACCTGTGGCAGTACGCCGACCGCTTCGCGATGTTCGACAACTTCCACATGACCGTGACCGCGCCCTCCACCCCGAACGCGCTGGCGATGATCGCCGGGCAGTCCGGCCTGACGCAGTGGGCGCTCCACCCCGGCGAGGCCAGCAGCAACACGGCCAGCCCGGTCGTGGCCAAGGGGGGAGGCGTGCCGGACATCAACGACGCGGGTCCGTTCCCCGGCTCCAACCTCGACTTCTCGCCGGTGAAGCCGCCCTATAACCCGGGTGACGCAAGCCCGAACACGCCCACGCTGAATCAAACCTACGCCAGCCTGCCGCTGTCGTTCATGGGCCGCGCGATCCAGACCACGATCGCCAGCGACCCGAACCCGGCGCTCGACCTGCTCGACGTGCAGCACGACATCAAGCGCATCGCCGGCGACGGCAACGCGCCGACCAACTGGGGCTGGTTCCAGGAGGGCTACGACGCCGAGCCCACGGACTCGACGGCGGTGCCGCTGCACAGCTCCTACATCATCCATCACAACGGCCCACAGTATTTCGGCTACATCGCCGACAACCCGGTGGTGGCCGGCGCCCACCTGCGCGGGCTGGGCGACTTCTTCACCGCGGTGCAGGGCCAGCAGCTCGGCAACAAGGGCGGCGTGTTCTACGTGCGCGGCGGCTACGACAACAACGACGGCCTGCTCCCGGTCGATCCGAACCCCAAGGTCCAGGCCGCCTTTCCCGGCAGCGACGACCACCCCGGCTACTCGGATACCCAAATTGGCGAGCAGCTCCTCGCCGACGAGGTGAACGCGATCGCCGCCAGCCCTTACTGGAAGGACAGCGCGATCGTCATCACCTACGATGAGAGCGACGGCGAGTACGACCACGCCGCCGTCACCTCGCGCGTCAACGACCCCGAGGGCAACCCGCTCGAGCCCTCGTCGCGCATCCCGACCATCGTGATTTCGCCCTACGGCAAGGCGCACGCGATCATCAGCCAGAACAGCGAGCACAGCTCGATCATCAAGCTGATCAACACCTTGTTCAGGCTGACGCCGCTCGCCGACCTGCCGGACGAGACGCGAGGCTTCGCCGCCGGCAAGGCGCTCACCGGGCAGGACTACATGGGCCCCGCCGACGCCAAGACGCCGGGTATCGGCGACATGCTGGTGGCGTTCGACAATGCCCGGCTGACCGGTAAGGTCGCGCCGCTGCCGGCGTCCTACGCCGAGATCCTGCCGGGCACGAAGCCGAGCCTGCCGCACTACCCGCTCGGCGGCTGCTACACGCTCAACATCGTGCCCACCGACTACAGCAACGGCACCCTGCTCGACCCCGCGCCCGCGGACTTCAACCCGCGCCCGGCGCTGACCCCCGGCGTGCCCACCTCCGGCACCTGGACGCCCTGACACCGTCCCGACCGGCCGTGCCTGCCCTGGAGGGGAGCCGGAGCGATCCGGCTCCCCTTCTTCCTGTCCGGAGCACGACGCGCGATGCCGTACACCACCCCCGCGATCGCCCTGCTGGCCGCACTCCTGCTCGCCCGCCCGGCCGTAGCACAGCCCCCGCCCGGCGCCCCAGACGCGACGCCGGCCGCCACACCCGCCCCCGCGACACCTGCCTCCCGCCGCGCCGGCGTCCGGGGCATCGGATCAGGCCGGGCCCACCCTTACCGCCGTCCGCCGTGCCGGCGCGCTGCGCTGCGGCCTGGTCACCGACGAGGACGACTATTCCGAGGCCGACACCCACGGCAACCTGTCCGCCCTCGGCGCCGATTTCTGCCGCGCGCTCGCCGCCGAGGTCCTGGGCGACCCGAGCCGCGCGCTGTTCCTGTCGCTGTCCGACTGTAGCGCGACAATCTGGCACTCCGATTGCGCGACAATCAGAACGTCTCAAGGTGCTCTGACGCACTCGCGTTATAGTAGCATCGCGCCTTCCAGTGTCTGGGCTGGCCCAACACCCGTAAAGCCTGGCCTTGCAGGCCACCGTCTACGACGGCGTCGGGCTTGACGGCTGCCGATCCAGCCCAGCGTTCTGCTATCATTAGGTGTAGGGGTCTGGGGAGATGCCGTAATGGGCTGGCACCGGGACTAACGAGCGGTGCGTGTCTATTCAGAGTGATGGTGTGAACGCGCGGGTCCGAGCGGTTCGGGTCCGGCCATCAGGAGGGCGGCCATGGAACATCATGTCGGGATCGACGTGTCGCTGGAACTGAGCAGCGTGTGCGTGCTGGACGCGACCGGGAAGGTGATCCGGGAGGCGAAGGTCGCGAGCGAACCGGAGGCTTTGGTTGCGTTCCTGCGCGGCCTCGACCTGACGATCGCGCGTGTCGGCCTGGAGGCAGGTCCCTTGTCGCAGTGGCTCTATGACGGGCTGCACGAGGCAGGTCTCGAGCCGGTGCTGCTGGAGACACGACACGTCAAGGCAGCGCTGTCCGCGATGGCGGTGAAGACCGACCGGCGCGATGCCCGCGGGATCGCGCAGCTGCTGCGCATGGGGTGGTATCGCCCCGTGCATCGCAAGTCGGTCTCCTCGCAAGAGATCCGGGCGCTGCTGGGTGCGCGCAAGCAGCTGCAGATCAAGGTCATCGACC
>JAABUY010007094.1_pt1 | contig 10765 bp, 9 predicted proteins | sample 5560271 | NCBI WGS metagenome assembly JAABUY01 (sample SAMN10711886, study PRJNA513374) | rock metagenome | isolation source: Antarctica rocks | place: Antarctica: Victoria Land, University Valley
GATGGCGGAGCCTCCTCGCGCGAGCAGGCCACCTACTCCCGCCTTCGCCCTCGCACCAGGCCTCCTCAGCCTCGCGCCCCGCTCTCGACCTCACCACCCCGGAACCCAACAAGAGCCTCATCCAATTGAGCACGCGGCAGGCGGCGCGGGCATAGATGTGGTTGTCCGTTGCCCCCAAATGCCGCCACTCCGCGTCGCCGGCCGGCAGGGTGCCGGTTGGCTCGGCCCGGCAACGCGAGCCCGCCGTGCCCTCTGGCAATAGGTCGCGTGAGTAGCCCGACGCCACGACCGCGACTCCCTCCTGGAACCACGTTGGGATGTCGCCCCGCACGAAGCCTAGCAGTCCAAGGCGGTGCTGCAGCTCGATCAGCGTCCGTTCGTGCATGACGGTGGTGGGGTTCAGCCCGCGCGGCGACAGGCGCAGCCCATAGGAGACATAGGACATGCCCCGTGCCCCGCCGCCGTCGATGCGGCGCTGGCAGTCCTCATCGGAGCAGGCAAGGATCACCGGGTCGGCCGAAGCGCCACCGAAGAACGGGACAAGGCGGGTGGTGGCGTCGGCATCGGCCTGGAGCAGCATGGCCCGGGTCTCGCCCGGCATACGCGGGTCCACATGGATGCGCCCGGCCAAGCGCTCAGACCCGAAGCAGGTGGGGCAGCCAAGCGCCGCGATGGCCAGCTGGGTCAGGACCAACGTGCCGAGCGCACAAGTCGTCAACAAGCAAAGCCCGCTCAACGTCCATCGACCCCGGTGGGACCGCAGCAGCCCGTTGCGCATTGTGCATTCCCTCCGTGGCTAGAAACCCGCTAGCACCAGCTTGCCGATCACGTTTCCAGCCTCAATGGCGGCGTGGGCCTGGCGCAGGTTGGCGGCATTGATGACGCCGAGGCTCTGCGTCGCCGTTGGCCGGACCGCGCCGCGGTCCACGAGCGTCGCCACCTCTGTCAATATCTCGTGTTGCCGGATCGTGTCCGCCGTGCCGAACATCGGCCGGGTGAACATCGCCTCCCAGTGGATCGAGACGCTTTTCAGCTTCATCAACCGCAGATCCAGCGGCTCGGGATCGTCGATCAATCCGAAACGCCCCTGTGGCGCGATGAACCCGGCGATCTCGGCCCAACTTTTTGCGTCCGTGTGGGTCGAGAACACGTAGCGCAGCGGTTCGGCCAGGCCGAGCGCCTCGACCTCCGCCTTGAGCGGCTTCGCGTGGTTGACAACGTGATGGGCGCCAAGCTCCCGCACCCAGCGCCCGCTCTCGGGCCGCGACGCCGACGCCACCACAGTGAGCGCGGTGAGCACACGCGCCAACTGTATGGCGATCGACGGCACCCCACCGGCGCCGCCAAGGATCATCACGGCGTCGCCTTTGCCCGCCTGCCCCTGGGCGATGCCGAGCCGGTCGAACAGCATTTCGTAGGCGGTCAACGCGGTCAGGGGCAGGGAGGCCGCCGCCGCGTGGTCCAGCGACGCGGGCTTCCGCCCGACGATGCGCTCGTCCACAAGCTGCAACTCGGCGTTCGAGCCCAGCCGGTTCAGCACGCCGGCATAGAACACCTCGTCGCCGGCGCGGAACAGCGTCGCCTCTGGGCCGGCGGCGTCCACGGTGCCGGACGCATCGTAGCCCAGGACGACCGGGCGCTCCGGCGTCGCCTTGACCGTGCTGCGGCTTTTGGCATCGCGCGGGTTGACCGACACGGCATGGACACGGACGCGGAGGTCGCGCCCTGTGGGCGCCGGCGGGTCCGGCAGTTCGAGGTCGCGCAGCGCGTTGGCGTCGGTGATCGGCAGGCCGCGCTCGAAATAGCCGACAGCTCGCATCGTGGGTCCTTTCGGGGGGTGTTCGGCTCAGGCAGCCTGCTGCTGTGGTGCGCACAGCACGACGCTGAGGCGCCGCATGCCCACGATCTGCCGCAGGTTGCCCTCGACCAAGTGCAGCATCTCCGACGGCATCGCGTCCATGCCGACCTCGACCAGCATGGCCTGGCCCTCGCGCCGGGCGCGCATCCGGTCGGGAACCAGGCCGCGGCGCGCGAAGGAGGCGAGGACGCGGGGGAGCAGGCCGGGTTCAGCTTCGGCCAGCAGCTCGAAGCGCACGGGTCGGCAAGGGGGATCATTGGGTTGGGCAAACATGGGAGCACCTTTGGGGCAGGTTCAGGACGGGGCGGCGGACCCGGCTGCCGAACCCGGCGCGTGGCGCCGATCCGGCTAGGCAACCGGGACAGTAATTCGCGCGCTTTGGAACCAATGGTGCATAAGTAAAGCATAGCGCTCCGGCATCTATGTTGCCAAGCCCTGGGCTGCCAAGGCCTGGATGGTCACAAAACGGGAGCTGCTTGATCCGGCCGCCGGGTTGGGGCAGCCTGTTGCGCACCAGCCGGAGGATACGATGCAGGACCTGCTGCCGAGGGCCGAACGGCTCGGCGCGCTGCTCAAGTCGCGCGGGGAGACCGTCGCCGTCTCCGAGTCGTCTTCGGGCGGGCTGGTGTCCGCGGCCCTCCTCGCGGTGCCCGGCGCCAGCGCATACTTCATGGGCGGTGCCGTGGTGTACACCCAAACCGCCCGCGCGGCGCTCCTGGCCGTCACGCAGGACCAAATGGCCGGCTTGCGGTCGTCCTCCGAACCCTATGCCCGCCTGCTCGCCCGCGCGGCGCGCGAGCGCCTTGGCACGACCTGGGGCATCGCCGAGACGGGCGCCGCCGGGCCGAGCGGCAACCGCTACGGCGATGAGGCCGGCCATACCTGCATCGCGGTCAGCGGCCCCATGGAGAGGGTCGTCACCATCGAGACCGGCAGCCAGGACCGTGTCGCCAACATGCGCGCTTTTGCGCGGGCGCTGCTGGACTTGCTGACCGAAGCCGTCGAAACCGGAGCGTAGCCATGGCAGCGTCGCCTGCGCCTTTCACCGTTAAAATCGCTGAGGACGACATCGCCGACCTGCGCGAGCGCCTCGGCCGCACCCGGCTGCCCGATCAGGCCCCTGACGCCGCGTGGGCCTATGGCACCGACCTGGACTACATGCGGGGCTTGGTCGAGTATTGGCGCACGACGTTCGACTGGCGGGCGCAGGAGGCAAAGCTCAACGCCTTCCCGCAATACACCGTGCCGATGCAGGGCATCGACCTGCACTTTCTCCATGTGCCCGGCCAGGGGCCGGCCCCGCTGCCGCTGCTGCTGTCGCACGGCTGGCCCGGCTCAGTGTTCGAGTTCCTGGAGCTGATCCCGCGGCTCACCGACCCGGCGCGCTTCGGCGGCGACCCGGCAGACGCCTTCACCGTCGTGGCGCCGTCGTTGCCGGGCTACGGGTTCTCCTTCAAGCCGGGGCAGCGGCGCTTCGGCGTCGAGGCGATGGCCGACTGCTTCGCCGAGCTTATGGCCGACGTGCTCGGCTACCGGCGCTTCGGCGCGCAGGGCGGGGACTGGGGGGCGTCCATCACCTCGCGCCTTGGCGACGCGCATGCGGACAAGCTGGTCGGCATCCATCTGAACCTGCTGACGGTGCGGCGCGACCGGACCAACCTGGCCAACCCTACGCCGGAGGAGCAGCGCTACCTGGCCGAGCTTGACGCCTGGCTGAAGGAGGAGACCGGCTACCAGTCCATCCAGGGAACACGGCCGCAGACGCTCGCGTTCGCCCTCACGGACTCGCCGGCGGGGCTGGCGGCCTGGATCGTCGAGAAGTTCCGCGCCTGGTCCGACTGCGGCGGCGATGTGGAGTCGGTGTTCAGCAAGGACCAGATGCTCGCCGATATCGCGCTGTATTGGTTCACCGGCGCCATCGGCTCGTCGTTCTGGCCGTACTATGCCCGCCTGCATGGCCCGTGGCCAATCGGCACCGTGGATGTGCCGATGGGATACTGCGAGTTCCCCACGGAGATCGTGCGCCCGCCGCGGTTGTTGGCAGCGCACACCTACACCGACATCCGGCGCTGGAGCGTGATGCCGCGCGGCGGGCACTTCGCCGCCATGGAGCAGCCGGACCTGCTGGCGGACGAAATCCGCGCGTTCTTCCGGCCGCTGCGGCCCTGACGTCTCCAACACACCGGGAGCAACCCGGCCACAGAACAAGGGACACAGACGATGCAGCATCATCTCACCAGCCTGGCCGTCCTATGCGGCGTGCTGCTGCTGCCGATGGCCAGCACGCGCTCGGCCGAGGAAAAACGCTTCCCGCAACTGACGGTTGAGCAGCTCAGCCCCGAGCAGCACAAGGTCGCGGACGAGGTGCTGAAGGTGTCCAGCCTCGGCATCCAGGGACCCTACAACGTCATGCTGCGCAGCCCGGTCATGGCGCAGCGCATGGTGGCGCTGCTGGACTACCTGCGCTTCAACACCTCCGTCCCACACCGGCTGAACGAGTTCGCCATCCTGATTCAGGCCCGGCTTTGGACGTCGCAGGTGGAGTGGAAGGCGCACTACCCGCTCGCGCTGAAGGCGGGCCTCGCAGATACGGTCGCGCAGGACCTGCAAGCCGGGCGCCGGCCCGCCGCCATGCAGCCGGACGAGGCGGCGGTCTACGACCTGTGCATGGAGCTGTCGACGCAGCACGCGATTTCGGACAAGACCTTCGCCGCGGCGAAGCAACACCTGACGGACCAGCAGGTCGTCGACCTCGTGACTCTGTCGGGCACCTACGTCACCGTGGCGATGCTGCTCGCCGCCGGGGAGGAGCGGACGCCTGACGGCTCCAAGCCGTTGCAGACCCTGGCGAATAAATAACCTTAATGCCCTACGGCGCCAGCGGTGTGCCGGTCCATCGAATAGGCTAGCCCAACACGGTCGACAAAGAGCTAAGATCGGCTATCGCCGCCCGCGCCGCCTATGTGGCGAGGGCCGGCGACCAGTGCTGGGAGCAAGGCTGCCGCCATGGACGCACACGCCGATGTCCTCGACCGGACGACCGATCCGCTGCTGAGGCCCTACCAGTTGAAGCACCTCACCCTGCGCAACCGGGTGATGAGCACCGCGCACGAGCCGTATTACAGCGAAGACGGCATGCCAAAGGACCGCTACCGGCTGTACCACGTCGAGAAGGCGCGCGGCGGCGTGGCGCTGACCATGACGGCCGGGTCCGCCGTGGTGTCGCCCGACAGCCCGCCGGTGTTCGGCAACCTGCTGGCCTACAAGGACGAGATCGTCCCCTGGCTGAAGCGCCTCACCGATGAGTGCCACGAGCACGGGTCGGCGGTGATGATCCAGATCACCCACCTCGGCCGCCGCACCGCCTGGAACAAGGCCGACTGGCTGCCGGTATTGGCGCCGTCGCCCATCCGCGAGCCGGCGCACCGCTCGTTCCCCAAGGAGGCCGAGGACTGGGACGTCGACCGCATCGTCGGCCACTACGCCGCCGCCGCGCAGCGCATGCAGGCAGCCGGGCTGGACGGGCTGGAGATCAACGCCTACGGCCATCTGCCCGACCAATTCTGGTCCCCCGCCACCAACAAGCGCGAGGACGCATTCGGCGGCGACCTCGACGCGCGCATGGCGTTCTCGATGCGGGTCATGCAGGCGATGCGCGACGCGGTCGGGCCGGGCTTCCTGCTCGGCCTGCGCATGGTGGCGGACGAGGATTGGGAAATCGGCCTGTCGCGCGAGGAGGGCATCGAGATCGCCCGGCGCTTCAAGGACAGCGGCCTCGCCGATTTCCTCAACATCATACGCGGCCACATGGAGTCCGACGCGGCGCTGATCGACGTCATCCCCATCGCCGGCATGCCCTCCGCCCCGCACCTCGACTTCGCCGGCGAGGTCCGGGCAGTGACGCAAATCCCGGTGTTCCACGCCGCCCGCATCAACGACGTCGCGACCGCACGCCACGCCATCGCCGAGGGCAAGCTCGACATGGTCGGCATGACCCGCGCCCTGATCGCCGACCCGCACATCGTCCGCAAAGTGATGGAAGGGCGCGAGCACCTGATCCGCCCGTGCGTCGGCGCCAGCTACTGCATCGACCGCATCTACGACGGCAACGAGGCGCTGTGCATCCACAACCCGGCCACCGGGCGCGAGGCGTCGATGCCGCAGGTGGTCGCGCAGACGCGCGGGCCGCTGCGCCGGGTCGTGGTAGTGGGCGCGGGGCCGGCAGGGCTGGAGGCGGCGCGGGTGGCGGGCGAGCGGGGCCACGCGGTCGTGCTGTTCGAGGCGACGGAGCGGGCCGGAGGGCAAGTCCTGCTGGCCGCGCGCTCGCCACGGCGGCGCGAGTACATGGGGATCGTGGACTGGCGCCTCGCCGAACTCGCCCGGCTCGGCGTCGACATGCGTTTTTCCACCTGGGCCGAGGCGGAGGAGGTGCTGGCCGAGGCGCCGGACACCGTGTTCGTCGCCACCGGCGGCATCCCGAACACGCATATCCTGGAGAGCGGCAACGATCTGGTGGTCTCGACCTGGGACCTGGTTGCGGGCGAGGTCAAGCCGGCCGAGCGCGTGCTGCTGTATGACGACAACGGCAACCATCCCGGCATGCAGGCGGCCGAACTGGTCGCGGCGGCCGGATCGGAGCTGGAGGTCATCACGCCGGAGCGGATGTTCGCACCCGAGCTTGGCGGGCTGAACCACGCCGGCTATGCCCGCGCGCTGTCCCGTGCCGGGGCGCGCATCACCATCAACACCCGCCTGCTGTCGGTGCGGCGCGAGGGCAACAAGCTCGCGGCGACGCTCGGCAGCGACTACAGCACGCGCCGGGAGGAGCGCCTGGTGGACCAGGTTGTCGTCGAGCACGGCACGTTGCCGCTCGACGCGCTATATCACGACCTGCGGCCCGGCTCGCTGAACATGGGCGAGGTCGACCACGCGGCCCTGCTCGGCGGCCGGCCGCAGACGGTGACGCGCAACGCTGCCGGCGCCTACCGGCTCATGCGCATCGGCGACGCGGTGGCCAGCCGCAACATCCACGCCGCCATCTTCGACGGGCTGCGCCACGCCAAGGACCTCTGAATGAACGTTATCGCCCAGCCTGGCATCTCCCACTCCGGCCTCGACGCGCTGATCGCCCGGCGACGCCCCGGCCACAGCCTTGAGGCCGCGTTCTACACCAGCCCCGAAGTACTTGACCTCGACCTGCGGCTGATCTTCGGCCGCTATTGGATCTTCGTCGCCAGCGAACCCGAGCTGCCCGAACCCGGCGATTTTGTCACGGTGGACATCGGCCGCACCTCGGTCATCCTGGTGCGGGACGACGACATGGCGGTGCGCGCCTTCCATAACGTCTGCCGCCACCGCGGCTCGATCATTCTGCGCGAGAAGAAGGGCTTCGTCGGCAACCTCGTCTGCCCGTATCACCAGTGGACCTACGACCTCGCGGGCCAACTGATCCACGCCGAGAACATGCCGTCCTGCATCGGCTCGCCGGGCCATGCGCTGAAGCCCGTTCACGTGCGCAGCCTGGCCGGGCTGCTGTTCATCTGCCTGGCCGACGAGCCGCCGCTCGACTTCGACGACATGGCGGCGCAGGTCGGCCCCTACCTCGCGCCGCACCGGCTGCAGGACTGCAAGGTGGCGGCGCAGATCGACCTGGTCGAGCACGGCAATTGGAAGCTGACCATCGAGAACAACCGCGAGTGCTACCATTGCGGCGGCCATCCGGAGCTGTTGCGCAGCCTGTTCCACTTCTTCGGCTACTCCGCCGCCGACGTGACGCCCTCGCAGCAGGACGACTACGAGCGGTTCCAGCGCACGCAGATCGAGTTCGAGCGGATTTGGGACGCGGCCGGGCTGCCCTGGCGCGCGGTCGAGGACCTGCACGGACGGCCGACCGGCTTCCGCACCGAACGGCTGGCGCTCGACGGACCCGGCGAGAGCTACACAATGGACGCGCGCCAGGCCTCGCGCCGCCTGGTTGCGGGCTTCACCCAGCCGCGCATGGGGGCGCTGCACCTGCACACGCAGCCGAACTCCTGGCACCACTTCCTGGGCGACCACGCCGTCACCTTCGCGGCGCTGCCGCTGGCGCCCGACCGCACGCTGGTCCGCACCACCTGGCTCGTGGCGAAGGATGCGGTCGAGGGCATGGACTACGACGTGAACCGCCTGACCGAAGTGTGGCGCGCGACCAATGAGCAAGACGCCGCCTTCGTGACCATGGCGCAGGAGGGCGCGGCCAGCTCCGGGCACGAGCCCGGCCCCTACGCGCCGGCCGAATACATGGTGGACGCCTTCTGCACCTGGTATATCGAACGGCTTCGGGCTGGCTTGGGCGGCTAGGCAGAAGGCGAACCGCCGGCAGTGCGCTGAAGCCGCAGGGTCAGGCGTCCCGTGCGCCGCTGGCCCGTGCGCCCAGGTTTGCCGGCGCGTCCCGGCCGCTATCCGTGAAGGCCCGCCTCAGCGCGTCCACGTTCGGGCCGAAGATCGTCTTGCGGTTCGACACGACCCAATCATACGACTCCGCAACCGTGTCCAAAGACTGCTGGAACCGCGGCATCACCCAGCGCGCGAACAGCTCGTAGCTGCGCCAGGTCTGCTCGCGGTCGGCCCAGTCGTGCGCGCGGAACAGAAAGCCGCCGAACCCGCCCTCGCTGTGCCGCACCAGGTTCTCGATCCCCCGCGCGACCGTCTCGGGCGACCCAACCAGTGTAGTCCCCGCCGCGATGCCGTCCGTCAGCGGGTCCTCCGAGCGGCCGGGCGGGCGGCCCAGCGCGTCCTCGAAATACGTCACCGTCTCCAGCCGCTCGCCCACCCGCACGTCGGCCATCGCCTGCTCGTCGGTCTCGGCGACGTGAACGTTCATCACCATGCGCCACTGCGCGCGGTCCATTGTCTTGCCGTGCTTGGCCGCCTCCTCCTCCGCGATCCGCCACTGCCCGGCGATCGCCGCCAGCCCGCCCGGCGCCCCGGCGCCCAGTGAAAGGATGCCGACCCCGTGCCGCCCAGCCACGACCGGCCCGGCCGGAGTCAACGTACTGGCCACCGCGATCGGGAAGTGCGGGTCGCTATACGGGCGCAGGTGCAGCCGGGCGTCGCGCATCTCGAACCAGTCGGTCTTGCGCGTGACGGGTCCGTCGCAGCGCAGCAGCGCCATGATCGCCTCCAACGACTCGTCCATGCGACGCCGCTGGGTGGCCGGGTCGATGCCCAGCATGTAGGCGTCCGACACCAGCGCGCCGGGTCCGCAGCCCAGCATGGCCCGGCCGCGCGTCATGTGGTCGAGCTGGACGAAACGCTGCGCCACCAGGAACGGGTGGTGGTATGGCAGGCTGGTCACGCCGGAGCCGAGGCGGATATGCCGGGTCCGCTCCGCCGCCGCGGCGATCACCAGCTCGGGCGAGGCGATGACCTCCCAGCCGGCCGAGTGATGCTCCCCAATCCAGGCCTCGTCGTAGCCCAGGCGGTCGAGCAGCTCGATCATCTCGATGTCGCGGGCGATGGCCAAGGTCGGGTTGTCGCCCCGGCGGTGGAACGGGGCGAGGAAGATGCCGAACTGCATGCCACGTCGGGCCATAGGGGTGTCCTTCGGGTGTCTGCGGCCATGCTCGCGCAAACAACCCGGCAAGCCAAGACCGCCGCTTAGACCAGGCCAGCGTGCCTGGCCTGCGGCCCCCCAAGCGTCAGTGCAGCGAGAAGTTGGCCGGCTTCAGGGTGCGGTTCTCCTGCGCGAGCAGGAACCCAGCCTTCTTTGAGTGGCGCAGGTACTCGCCCCAGGCTGGATCGGCCGCCATGGCCTCACGCTTCGCCTCGCAGTCGTCCTGGCTGTCGTAGGCCCAAAAATGCACCACTTGGTTCAATGGCCCATCGACGGTCGTATACCAGCCAAGGCAGCGGCCAAGATACTTTTGCTGCAAGTCCCAGGCATGGTCCTTGTACATCATGACGAAGGCCGCCAGCTTGCCCGGACGGGTGGTGTAGATGCGCATGTCCACGATCATGGCGGCAATGTGTCTCCCTAGGCGGGACGTTGGCCACCCCGCCGGCTGGCCTGATTGCCAACCTGTAAACACATTGTTATCGAACGTGAGACAATCGTCAAATTACTTCGCACCCATAGTTCGCGCCAGCGCGGCAGAGCCAATCTGGATAGGTGCCAAGTCGTCCCGCAGCGGCTGGAATAAACCGGTGCGGGCGTTGCGGAGACTACCATTCCCGCGGCGGCCCCTTGGCTGGTCTGAACCCTCTGGCAACCCACAGCGTCCTTTTCATTACTGCGAGCGGTATTGGAACAGAGGTGTTTCACAACCTTGCCGAAGTCCCTGGTCAGGCGACCCGGCGCTTCGTATCGGGCAAAAATGCAGTGAGCAGGCCAATTGCCGGCAAGTAAGCGCACAGCGCGTAAACGTGTTCGATGCTCGTCGCATCCGCCAGCTTGCCCAGCACAGCGGCCCCGAGCCCGCCCATGCCGAAGGCGAAACCGAAGAACAGGCCGCCGACCAGCCCGACGCGCCCCGGCAGCAGCTCCTGCGCATAGACCAAGATGGCCGAAAAGGCGCTGGCCAGGATCAACCCGATCGGCACCGTCAGGATGGCCGTCCACAGCAGGTTCGCGTGCGGCAGCGCCAGGGTGAACGGCAACACGCCCAGGATGGAAACCCAAATGACCCGCTTGCGCCCGAACCAGTCGCCGAGCGGGCCACCGGCGACGGTGCCGACCGCAACCGAACCCAGGAACACGAACAGCAGCAGTTGCGCCGTATCGACCGCCACCCCGAACCGGTCGATCAGGTAGAAGGTGTAGTAGGTGCCCAGGCTGGCCATGTAGAAGTACTTGGAAAAGATGAGCGTCAGCAGGATGGCCACCGAGGCGGCCACCCGCGCCCGCGGCAGCGTCGCGACGGCCGGGGC
>JAABUY010007096.1_pt1 | contig 10763 bp, 12 predicted proteins | sample 5560271 | NCBI WGS metagenome assembly JAABUY01 (sample SAMN10711886, study PRJNA513374) | rock metagenome | isolation source: Antarctica rocks | place: Antarctica: Victoria Land, University Valley
CACGTCTCGCCAACCCCAACGCCCAGCACCTCCGGACCGAAATCGCGATGAAACAAGCGTATCGTCGAACCATGTCCGCCGCTCAGCGTGCGGAATGAACCTCAGCACGCTGAATAGGATGGGCTAGATGGGTTGCGGCCGGAGGGCTTCGAGTGGATTGCGTGGCCGGCTGCCTTGGAGCTGGTTCTTTCTTTGGCGGGCAGTCATGCGGCGTCGGTTGCGGGGTGTTTGGCATCCATGGCCGGCATGCGGCGGTTGCGGACCGCCATCTCGATCTTCTCCCGCACCGAAAGGTGGGAGGCTCCGGCGTTGCATTCCTTGTGGGCCAGGGACAGGTTGGCCATGTGGCTGGTGCCGCCCGATGTGATCGGCACGAAGTGCTCGATGGTCACGGTCTCGATCTCGGTGGCCTTTCCGCAGAAGACGCATGCCCATCCGTCTCGCTGGGCGAGCGAGAGGACGAGGTTGGCCCGCTTCGGATCGCGCTTTCCCCGCACGCCCGCCCGCCAGGGCGCACCATCCAGGAAGGCGCGATACGCCTCTGCGGCCCCGTCCGACCAATGCGAGATCACGTCGCTGGCTTTTCGGTAGACGATGCACTCCGTGCCGATGCCCATGAAGCGGATAACCTCGTAGGGATTGGTGATCTGCTTGATCGCCGATCCACGTTCCAGCAGCCACGCCTCGAATGCCGCGCGTCTTTTGTCGAACGCCTGAACGGAGCTTGGAAGCGGAACCTGGCGCTTTTGTGCGAGCATGGCATCGCCTCGGGGTCATGTGGTCTTAGGCCGTCAAGATGAGCTTCTCTGCCCTTGGTTTCAGCCTGGCTTGGTTTTGCAGACTCCTCCTGCCTTGATGCAGGGTTGCCGCAACTTAACGAATACTTCGTTGCTCACGATTGATCCCATGAGGCGGAGGCTGGAAAGTTTGGGCTTCGCACGTCTTTCCCGCCCGATGCCTCCGTGCGGCGAAGATCGTCGAAGTTGCGCCCTAGGATAACCAGGACCGGAAACGCCACGCAGGACACGAGGATGAACTCGAAGGCAAACCAGAAGGTCGTTGGATCGTGGTCACGGATGAGTTCAACAACCGAACTGGCGAAGCCAAATGCCATCATGTTCGGCACGACAGAGAAAAACATTGCCATAAGCATGACAAAGATACGTTCGTGTGTTGCAAGAGAGATCATCGGGCACTCCATGACAAGGTCTGCCGAGGCGATCAGTCGTCACGCCTCTGCCACGACGTGTTCTGTGGACAAGCATTGCGCCAGAAGGCATGACCCCCGTGCGATCCTAGGGTTCAATTGTCATGCTTGTCAGCTTATAGGGTTCACGGTCCTCGTCCGTCCCGGGAACGACGGTCATGTGAACTGTCGCCTGCTCGACGCTGGCCACGCCTTCGCGCTTGCTCTGCACGTTGATCACGAGATCGACTTCACGTTCTCCAATGTCGTCCAAGTCGTCTGACACCTGCGGGGGTCTGATGACCGTGACCCAGACTTCATGTGCGCCCATCAACCTGGCGCGCATGGTCTGCCAGGCATCCCATTCGATGGATGTGTAAGAGCGTGAGAACCGGGCCATGCTCTCTGGCCCTTTGTCCAGCGGGAAGCCAAGCCCGATGCTGACTTTCGAGGCTGCCCACACCTGCAAGCTGCTTAGCTTGCTGTCCCCTGCTGCTGCGACTGCCGCCGAGCTGGCAATCAGCCGCTCATGATCGCCTGCCTGCCAGAGAACATACCCGGTCAGGCCGCAAAGGGCGAACGTGGTGGCTTGCAAGACCGTTCTGATGTCCATGGTTCATCTCCGCTGAGGCGGGTTGGTGAGCCCATCCAGTCCACACCGAACATGAGCATGGAAAACACTGTCTGGATCAACTCCTGTAAAGGAATGGCTTGTTCGGCTATCGGCGCCGCCTCGTGAGCAGAAACGCGCTGCACCACAGCAGGGCCGATCTGGACCGGCGGACGGTCGAGGGCCTTCATCAGGGCCATGTCCGCGCGTCCGCATGGCGCGAAGCCGCCGCCCGGCCTGGCGTTCGGCGGCTTGGGCGTCGCGCAGCAGCACCGTGCGCTGGCCGGTGGTGAGTGCCGGCGCCTCGGCGCTGTCACGGAGCAGCTCCGCGTGCGTGCGCCACTTGCGCGCACTGGCTAGGCGGCCAGCGTCGGCTAGGCGGTGGGAAACGGCATGGGTCAGCATGGCAACCTCCTGAAACGGGAAAGGCCCGCGCAGCGAGGCTGGCGGGCGGTGAACGGGAATGAGCAGGCGCCGAACCTTCTCCGGTTGCCCTGCGCCGGCGAGGAAGGCGTTGCAGCTGGATGGCGCCGGGCCGGCGGCCTCAGCCCAGGCGGCAGAACAGGTCCGCCTGCACGCCGCGGCGGCCGTGGCGGAGGACCTCGACCATCCGCGCGTAGGCGTCGCACTGCAGGCAGCGCCGATGCCGCAGCTGTCCGGCCTTGCTCTCGTGGTTGCCGTCCCAGACGACGCGCCACGACATGCGACCGTGGCGGTCGCGTTCGGCGATGGCTACGAACCGGCTGCGGCCTTTGACGGGCATCTCGACTTGGAGGTGGCCGCGGTCATGGGGCGGGTCACCAAGGCGAGTTCTAGGTGTCGCGTTCTGAACGTCCATTCTGTCATTCTGATGTCAGCGGACGAGACACTTTACCGGGTTGCCCGGGGCGGGAGGCACGCATGGCCGAGTTGCTGTTCACCACCGACGCGTTCCGTCCGCTGGACCGGTCCGTACGGGGCGTGCCGCTGCTGCTGGACAACGGCATGCGGCTGATCGAGCCAGCCTGTTCCTGGTTAATGCACGTAGCCCTCGTGCGTGGACGCACCCGCAGCCCGCAGACCTGGCGCGCCTACGGCGAGGCGCTTTACGACTGGTGGCAGACGCTGGAGGCCAACGGTTGGGCTTGGGACCGGGTGAGTTACCACGAGGTTGCGGCCTACCGCGACCGTATGCTGACCGGCCCCAGCAACCACACCGGCCGGCCCTATGCCCGGGCTACCATCAACGGCCGCCTGCGCATCGTCGCCCTGTTCTATCGCTGGTGCGCCGCCCGCGGCTTGGTCGAGGCAGAGCCGTTCACCACGCAGGACGTCTCCGTAGCCCGATGGCGCCCAACGCCATTCCTGGTCCACGTGGACGCGAGCGGCGGCGTGCGCTCTGCCAACGAGCTGGTGCTGCGCGAGGTCGCCACCCTCCCGCGCCCCCTCCCGCCCGAGGCCATACGCCGCATCCTGGCACCGCTCGGCACACGGGACCGCTTGATTGTGGATTGGGCGGCCATGACCGGTATGCGGCGGATGGAACTCGCCGGCTTGGGCAAGGCGGCGCTGCCCTACACCGGATCGGTGGAGTTCGCCTCGGTGCCGCTGGTGCCGGTCCGGCTCGACGTCACCAAGGGCGGCAGGGTCCGGCGGGTCTATCCGCCGCTGCCTCTGATGAATCGCACCCATGCCTATCTACGCGAGGAGCGCGCCGTCGCTGTCCGCCACGCCAGGCAACGATCGGCAGGGTACCGCGAGCCGGCGATGCTGTTCCTGACCGCCCACGGCACCCCAATGACCCCGCGCCGGGTGGGCGCCATGTTCGCCGCGGCGAGCCGCTCCGCCGGTGTCACGGCGAGCTTCCACGCTCTGCGGCACACCTTTGCAGGCGTCATGCTGCGTCAGCTCCAGCGCGAGGCCGAGCGCAACCCGGAGATGAACCCCTTGCTGACGCTGCAAACCCTTCTCGGCCACGTCAACCTCGCGACCACGTCTATGTACTTGCGCATGGTGGCCATCGACCTGGAGGCGATCGAGGCCGCGGTGGACGGCCTGTTCGGCGCACTGGGCTGAGGCCGCGATGCGCGGGCGCAAGGACTACAAGCTGCCGCCGCAGCCGGCGCATCTGTTCGAGGTAGGCAGGCCCGAGGACCTGGTGCTGAACTTTCTAGGACCTACCGGTGCTCTGGCACAGTCCGTTGATCTTTCCGAGCACAGGGGGCGGCCGCGCCTGATGGCGGACCTGGCGTTCGCATGTAGGTATCACTTGGCCGACAAAAGCCGGGGGTACCGCGAGCGCGTCCCCAGGCACCTTTGCCACTTCTTCGAGTCCCTGGATCAGCATGACCCGGCTCGCGCGCAAGTCCTGTCCGCGCGGGATGTGGACAGCGGGACGCTGCGGGCCTTCGTCGCCTGGCTGGATGGCCGTCCGCTGACCAAATGGTCGCGGGCAGGCGTCTGGACGACGCTCAAGGTGATGCTGGCGTGGCTCCAGCGCCACCGTCCCGACCTGGTGCAGCCCGGGCTCGAGCTGCCCTTCAACCCGTTCCCGCACCGCAATCATGGGGTTCCCCCGCGTCCCGCGCTGGCGCGCAAGGAGATCGAGGCGGTTTTGGCGGCGTGCCGGCTGGACATCGATGCGAGCTGGGCCGACTTCCAGTGCGGCCGCGAGCTGATCGCCGCCGCCAGCGCTAGGGTTGACCCGATGAGCGATGGGGCCGCGCTGGATCTCTCCGACCTGGGCGTCTTGCTGGCCGTGGTGGCCCAGCGTCACTGCGGGCTGTTGCCCGAGTATGCCAACCTGATTGCAGGAGACGCGCTGTGCCGGAGGATGCGCCACGCCGTCAAGGACCACGGCGGCGCCGAGCGCCTTTCGCGTTTCCTGCACACCACGCCCGACAGCATCATACCCTACGTGATCGCGATCGGCGCGCAGTCGTTCGCCAACCCGGAGCCGCTGCGCAACATGCGCCGGGACTGCATGAGCGAGGACGTTCTCCTCGAGCGGCGGGTGCACGTGAGCTGGTATAAGGGGCGCGCGGGCCGGGTGCAGCGGCGCAGCTTCCTGCGCGACCGCAGCATGTCCGTGCCCAACCTGATTGACCGCGTGCTCGCCCTTACGGCGCCGCTGGTGCCGTATGCCGCGCCGGAGGAGCGCGACAAGCTGTTCCTGGTCGTTGCCCGTCGCAGTCCCCGATACGGCTCTCACCGCGTCGGGCTGGTCCCTGGCATGTCGAATCTCGTGCGTAACTTCGCGTTACGTCACGGCCTGCTTGACCAACAAGGCAAGCCGCTGCGACTCATGCTCGCGTCCCTGCGCCCGACTGGCCTCACTTTGGCCCACGCCGCCCTGGACCACGACCTGGTCAAGACGCAGGCACTCGCAAACCACTCCGACCTGAATCAGACCAGGCACTACGTCAGCCAGCCCGTGATCCAAGCTGAGCAAACCGCGGGGCTTGCCCGGTTACAGGGGCGCTTCATCCAGGCCGTGCGCAGCGGGAGCGGGCTCGCCAAGCGGGATAGCCAGGAAGTCGCGGCACCGGAGGAGGAGATCGACGCCCGCAACGCCACCGCGTCGGGTTTCGTCTGCTCCGACCCGCTCTCCGGCATCGCGCCCGGCCAACGCAAGGGACGGCTCTGCACGGCCTGGCTCGGCTGCTTTACCTGCCCCAACGCCGTCATACCTCTGGAGGCCGACACGCTGGCCCGGCTCCTGCGCGTGCGCGCGGCCCTGGCCGAGGCGCGGCCAATGATGGCGCTGGACCGGTGGCAGCTCCTCTACGCGCCCCAGCTCGAGATCATCGAGCGGGACATACTGCCGCGTTTTCCCGCAGGCTTGCACGCCGCCGCTTCGGCCATGGTGGACCGGGTGCCACCGCCTCCGTCGATCGAATGATGCCCCTCCTCCTGCCGAGGTCCAGCCAGACGGCGTCGTCCAACGACGCGTGGCTGGACGCCCCCGTGTCCTCGCGTAGCCGTTTCGGCGACGACCTCTGGCACCTCGATATCTTCGTCCCCGGGCGTTCGTCGGCCAACAAGCGCCTCCGCTGGGATCTCCCCCTACCGGAGGGGGCGCGGATCACGGTCGCACAGCACGCCGGCCTGATCCGCGCGGCTAAGCAGTACTTGTGGTCAATGGCCCTGCACCCACCCATCGGCCGCAAACGTTGGACGCCCTCCACCCTACAGGCGTACGGCATGCTGCTGCCGGTGATCGTCGGCTGGATGGCCGTGGAGGGAGTTGCCTCGTTCCACGACGTCACCGCGCGGGTGGTCGAGCGCCTGCTGGCGTGGCTGCGCGTGCGCCCCGGCAAAGGCCGTAGAGGCAGCATGTCCCCAAGTACGATCGGGAACTACCTCAACATCGTCAACACCATGTTCCTGCAACGGGGTAAGCTGGAGGATGCTCCCGCCGTCAACCCGCTGCCGGGCGAGACCCCGTTCGAGGCCGCGGGGAGGTCGGCGGCAACGGCGGGGAGCATCCCATATATCCCGGACGCGGTGGCCGTGGACCTGTTGTCCAAGGCGTTGACCTGGGTAGAGGTGCACTCCGCAAGCATTATCGCCGCGGTCGAGTTGCGCGGGCGCACGGTGGCCGAGGTCCTTGCCCGCGGCGGGACCCGCGACCGCGTGGGGACGGCCGTGACCCGGGTCCTCGGAGAGGCCGCCGTAGCAGGTCCGGACGGGCCGATTGCAAGCAGCCGCGCCTTGCAGGGGCTCGCCATGCACCTTTCGACAGCTTGCTTCGCGGTAATCGCAGGCTTCGTCGGCATGCGGATCAGCGAGATCCTGTCCATGCAGGCTGGGGCGGTCGAGCGCCATCCCATCGGCGAGACCGGCGTCGAGCAGGCCTACGTCGCCGGGCGCCTGTTCAAGACCAGCAACGATCCCATGGGAATGCCCGAGCTCTGGGTGGTGCCGGAGCCGGTCGAGCGGGCTGTCGAGTGCCTGGAACGGCTCAGCGCCCTCTTGAGAGAGGGCGCTGACGGGGTCGACCTGTTCGTGGCCGTAAACGGATTGCGCGCGGGCGACCTTTCCATCACCGGCGCTGCGGTCAAGCTGCGGCTCCAGGCGTTCGCCCGGTTTGTTGGTGTGCCCCTGCACGAGGGCGAGGTCTGGCTCCTATCGCCGCACCAATTCCGCAAGACTTTTGCCCGCTTCGTGGCGCGCGGCGACCGGTCGCAGCTGCTTGCGCTCGCTGCCCACTTCAAGCACGTCTCCATCGCCATGACCTCCCGGGGCTACGTCGGCACCGACTTTGAGCTGCACGAGCTCATAGACGAGGAGAGCCGGGCCGAGACGGCCCTCGCACTGGACCGGCTCCTCTTCAGTGACCAGTTGGGCGGGCGCATGGGCGAGCGGATCGTGGCGCGCAACCACGCCTTCCGCGGCCGGGCCGGCGAGCAGGTTCGCCGCGACTACATCAAGTTCGTGCTGACCGAGACGGACCTGCGCATCCGCGGCTGCGATTATGGCTGGTGCGTGTTCCAGGCCGAGACCGCCCAGTGCGGCGGCGAGGTGGCGCCCAACGAGGCGCGCCGGGGGCCGGCGGTGTGCGCGGGATGCGCGAACTTCACCGTGGATGACCGGCATATTCCGTACTGGCAGGATCGTCGCCGGCGCAATCAGGCACTGCTGAACCAGGCCGAGGAGCCACTCGTCCGCGCTGTGCTGGACGAGGCAGTGGAGGAGTGCGACCGGATGCTGCGAGGCATCGAGGAGAAGCAGGATGGCGGCGCAGGAAAGCCAAGCGCACCGGCGCCAGGCAACTAGGCAGGCTGAGAACACCGCCCGGGCCTATCACGCCGCGCTCAACCGGCTGATCGAGGGCAAGGCCACGCACCCGGCCCTTGCCGGCCGCCCCGTGCGCATCACGCCGGCGGCCGTGGCGCGGGAGGCCCGGCGCAGCCGCAACCCGCTCTACACCACGCATCGCGACATCTTGGACGAGATCGCGGTTGCGGCCGGTCAGCCCAGCTCCGGCGCCGACTTGGCCGCCGCCGTTGCGCGGCTCAAGGCGGAGAATGCCGAACTGCGGACGGCTGTTCGGCGGCACGCGGAGGAGAAGCGCCAGCTGGCGAGCGAGAACCTGCTGCTGCTCCACCGAGCGCAGTTAGCGGAGGAGAGGCTCCAATCCGCGTCCCACGCAGCAGCAGGACCAAACCGCTGATCACGACCTCGCGCAGTCCCGTTTCTCGGTTCGGCTGGGGGCCGTTTCTCCGTCCCGGCCTGCATCATTCCAAGGCGCCGTGCGTAGCGGCGGTCGAGGATGGCCGCAGGCCACCGCCGGAGGCGGCGCGCAGCGTCCTCGACGGGCGTTGCGCACGGCGCCATGCTTACCTCGCCGGGCGGCCTCGCCCTGTTGAATCCCGAACGGCCGTTCATGGTGGGAAGCAGAAGCTTGACGGCGGAGAAGACGGCCGCCGCAATGACTCTCGATGGAGAAGACACCGTACACACACTTCCGAAAAGATCTTCGGGGGAGCATTCCCGGGCCAGTTTGGCCTCTCGGCACTCGGCCGACGCGATTCGACGCCAACGCGCACAGGAAGCTGGCACACGACCTCCTCGCCGAAGCCTACAAGCTTGGTGGAGGTCATGTCGGTTCATTTGATCACTGGTGGTCGGCCTTGTGTAATGACCCAGAATACGATCCATCGGTGTTCTTCCTTGCTCTCGATGAGAAGGATCACGTCGTCGGGCTGGCGCAATGCTGGACGAGCGCCTTTCTGAAGGACTTGGCTGTCTCTGACGCATGGCGACATCTGGGTGTCGGCGAGGCTCTCATGCTCCACGCCTTCACTGTCTTCCAAGAACGAGGTGCTGCACACCTCGAACTGAAGGTGGAAGATGACAACCCGTCAGGGGCCGAACGACTATACAGGCGGCTGGGAATGAGGCCGGTCGCGTAAACTCATGTCTGCTTCGGGTCGAGAGCTGCCGAAGGATCAGTCCATGGCAACGTCCGCATCGGTCCATCGTGCTTCCGACTGCGGACCGGCCGTTCTCGGCCAGGCTCTGCCGCTCCGCGCCCGTCCCAGTCATTCAGGCGTTTGAAGTCGGCGAGCCAAAGCGGAAATGAGTTCCTACGCCCTGAATGGCCAGGTTTGGTGGCTTGCAGCCGTCAGCCGTGTCTCATCGCCTCGTCCCAGGCCTCGCGTATGAGGGCCATATCGAGGTGCGGCAGTTCCTGTGCATGTGCGATGCACGATCGCGTGGACATGCCAACAGTGCGAAAACCAAGCTTTTTGAGCACGTGTGCGGACCGTGTGTTGCCGGCGAAGCAGCCAGAGATGACTTCAGTTAGGGAGGCCGGACCGAAGGCATAATCAAGTATGGCCCGACTTGCCTCAGTGGCGAAGCCGTTGCCCCAGTATGTTTCGCCAAGCCAGTAACCGAGTTCGACCTGTCCCGACGCTTCGTGTGGGTTGAGACCTCCGACCCCAAGGACCTCTGCGCTATTGCGATTTTGGATGATCCATACTGCCTCTCTGGAAACGACCTCTTCTAAGAAAAACACAGCATCTTTTCTCAAATAGGGAAATGGCAATCGCCCCATCCATCTCGCAACCTCCCAGTTGTTGGCTAGCATGCAGATCGCATCGACGTCGGCGTTTGTGGGTTGTCGCAGTACGAGCCGCTCGGAGGACAGCAGCGGGAGATTCTTCAGGTCGATTTCCGCCAAATCGATGGTCCTTTCCTCATCAAACCGACAGGCTGACAGCAGACCTCATGGCCTGCAACGGGCCGAAAGCGGCTATCACGAGCACACCAGCGGCAAGACACTTGTAAAGTGACCTAACGAGTTGTGCGGACGTTGAGTGACGCCGCCCTGAGCGCGTGCAGCATGTTCGGGATCGAACGGGGATCGGAGGCGACGTGGGCAGGTAGGCCCGTGCGCCGGCGCCGGGCACGCGGGTCAGGGTCGAAGTCCTGCGGGCACGGCCGAGCAAGGCAGGACGGCGAGGCCACGGCGTCCACCCACAAGTCGGCCATGGTCGGCTCGGCGTTGGAGCGCCTGGCCCAGCGTGCGGCGTGGAGCAGCCAGGCGCGCTTGCCGCTGGCGAGGCCGATACGGTCGGCGGCCTCGCGAAACTGGCGATGCAGCTGCACCTGGCGCTGCCAGTCCGCCTCGGCGTCGGCCACGGCGCGGGCGAGAACCTGCAGGCGGTGCTCGTGATCGTCGCGCGTTACAGGCTCACGGCCGGGCAAGCGCTCGCCGTGCAGGCGCACGTAGGCGTCCTGCAGAACCTGGGCGCGGGTCCGCACGACTTCGACGGCGAGCACGTCGCCAGGTCCGTAGGGGCCGGTGACTTCGCCGATCAGCGGGAGGTCGCGGCCGGTGCGGTGAAGGAAATGTAGGCCGGTGCGGCTGGTATAGTGGCCGGTGAGCGTCTGGCCGTCGGCGAAGGTGAGGCGCACGACGGCGCGCTCCTCGCAGGCGGCCCAAAGGTCAGGACCGCCCATGACGGCCCTGGAGCCAGAGGATGTGTCCATGACGGGGCTCCAGAACGACGAAGGCCCGCACGGGCGCGGGCTTTGGGGCATCCGGAAACAGGAGGGCTAGGTCATGTGCTCGCGTGAACCCTGGGACGAGGTCGCGCGAAGTGCGTCAGTGGGATCACGCTTATGGGCTGCGGTTCACGGACTGGGGTTGTTGAGCCGTTTGAACGGCGGCTTCGGTCGCCATCTCCGCCGCCATCAGGAGTTCGGGGCCGGTCAGCGCAGCGTCGGTGCGGGTGACGCCATATGCCTGCAGCAACTTGCCCAATGCCTCTGCCAGGAGATCGCGTTGGTGGCGGAGGCTTTCGACTGTTTCTAGTTCCATGGTGTTCGTCTCCTGGAGTTGGCGATTTGGTCGGCTTGGAGGTGGCGACGGGAGTCCGGCTGCAAACTGCTGAACGGCTGGGCACCAAACCCCACTCGCCTTCTGGCTTACGCTAACCAGCCACCGTATCCCGTCCACGGATTCGAACCGCCACC
>JAABUY010007099.1_pt1 | contig 10760 bp, 11 predicted proteins | sample 5560271 | NCBI WGS metagenome assembly JAABUY01 (sample SAMN10711886, study PRJNA513374) | rock metagenome | isolation source: Antarctica rocks | place: Antarctica: Victoria Land, University Valley
CCCAGCTAAGATCGTCCATCCTTACTCCGCTGCGAGCAAAGCTCTCTCGTGAAGAACCGGATGCGGGAAATCCGCTCGTCCGGGACTGTGAGGGGTGGGGATGGTAACGTCCCCACCTACTCGGCAAGGGCAGGGCAGGAGGAGGCGCCGCACGACCGACGGCAGCGTGGTCTGCGGCCGGTGAACCAGCCCCGCAGCAGCCGGACACCGGGGCGCCAGGCACAGTCGTGGCCGATGGCCAAGCATCCTCGCCACCCCGGAACCGGAAAGGGAGGGGGCCGGCGGGACACACTCGAAAGACAGGAGCTGCTCGGCGCAGGACAACGCCGTCGCCAGCGGTCGAGGATCGGCCCCGCACTGGGTCAGGTGCTGCCGCCCGCCCCGAGGCGAGTGGCACGCCGCTATGCATTCCGTTCGGCAACAAAGAAGCTGCCCAGAAGCTCGGCGCCCGTTATGGGGCCAGCGGATGGTATGCGCCGCCGGGCGTCGGGCTCGATCCGTTCCGCGAGCGCGGTTGGGTGTAGAAGGGCGGCATGGTTGCAGGTTCAAGCGGGTAATCGGCTGAAGGTTTCGCTTGGGACCGAGGCCATTACCTGTGGCATCAGGCCGCTTGACCAGCTGTCGCTGACAGAACGTCAACTATCGAAAGTTGGATAAGCCTTGTATCAAGGCGAAGCCTCAATGTCAGTGCCGGGTGTGGACTTTGCCGACCCGGCCTAGCCCTGCTTCAGGAGCTTGCGCACTGGCGGCGGCGAAGGATGGAGCAACAACCCCGTTTCTGTCACCCCGACCCGTGCATCGCGATAGACTGCCTGAGCAAGCGCAAGGCTTTCCAGGAAGGCGGGTTTGAAATGCTTACGTAGTCTGATGCCGGCGCCGAACTGTCCAGCCAACGCCGCCCAAGTGATGGCTTTCGGCGCCGGGAGGGAGTGAAGCCGGTAAGCGAGCCAGCAATACACGTCCAGCGCCATTGAGGAGTTGCGGATGTGCCGGATGGCCGCCTCGTCGAGCGGGACGGCATGTTTCTTCATCTGCTGAAAGAAAATTTCACCCAGTCGTGCTGTTTCGACAAACAAAGTGCCCTGCCCGTTATTCGATTGGTCGTCCACAAACATTGCTATATCGACAATATTTTGGTTCACGAGCATGCTTGCACCTTGCCTTGCGGCGTGGAACGTCAGGCGGCACCGGCTGATGCGTTCGGCCTGCTCGCGCACTAAGCGTGTCGTTTTGCCGCCTACCGAGATGTTCAGCCGTCCAAGAAACGCCCGCAGGCTTCCCCCAAGTTCGACGTCGCGGCTGCCGGTCCGCAGTGCCTCGGATTGCAGGTAAATTAAGATCAACCGGGCAATGGCGCCGTAGGGAACGCCGACATGGGCCGGATTGCCTCCCGGCATGACTCGGACGCCAGGCTCCACCAGCAGTGTCATGCTGTCCGTCTCAAGTTTCCAGATCGCAGCGTTGTCGGCGAGTCGCTTATGGGGCAGGGCTGTCTGGCACCAGCCCGAGTACATGTAGCCGGTGCCAATGTCCTCATCGGAAGCCCAATTAGCCGCGGCTTCCACCACCCGGGGACCACGCCGGCCCTCAACCAAACCACGCGTGGCCTGTTTGCCCTTTGCCTCCAGCAGGTCGTGCACTGCTCCCATTGCAAACTTCCTGAATGAACTCGGCTTAAGCTGCGCTGCAGCGGTTGACTTGTCGATGTGGACTTTGCCGACCGAAAGCTATTTGAAGCTATTTGGATTCTCTTTATTTGTTTGTCCGGCAGAGTCCACGGGATAACCTGTCTAAACCACTGATATCTTGTCGGCGCCGGTCGGCAAAGTCCACATTATGGTCGGTAGAGTCCACGGACAGCCATGTGGGCAAGATCATGTCGGGTATACCGCGCTTGGTCGGCCTCGAGCGCGCGAATCGAGCGCTCGGTGCGCGCGACTGATGGCTGGCGCACTGGCTCGGTCGGCAAAGTCCACACCTCGAGCCAAACGCACTTCTCCTACCGCTGCCTGTGGTCGCCAAAGTCCACACTCTGGTAGATGTCGCGTTCCCCTCATCTGCGATTCAGGGCTCACGTCGGGGCGCTCAGCACGCCATCATTTCAGGCCTGGTCACCTAAATGCGAGCGAAGCCGCGGCGTCACACTGCACCGCCGCGGCTTGAGAGGACGAGACCAGCCATGCGATCCGGACAAGCGTCGACAGAGCGGAACGGCCGATTTGGTGGTCTGATCCGGAGCACGGTCAGCGCCATTCGTTGGGCGCCATCTTTGCCGATGCGCTCCCGGGTAGCCCGAGCTGCTCCGCCCGGCTCAGCAGGTGCTTGACCGACGAGGGCGCATGGCCTCAGAGTTGGGTGGCGATCTGCTGCAGCGTGCGGTCGGGTGCTGCCGCCTTAATGCCGGCCACCAGGCGGACCAGCCGGTCGCCACCGCCCTGCCGGCGGGCGCGGGCAAGCCTCTTCACGGTTCGGGGCAGCTTTTTCACCGCCCAGGCGCAAACTCCCAGTTTCGCCGAGCTTGCCCGCTGTGCGTGGTTCAGCATGCGCATGATGTCGCCCCAAGGCTGGCCGAGGCGCATTCGCCGCACGGGCAGCAGCCAGGCGTCTAGCTGGGCCAGCCAGGATGCCAAGCACCTGGCTGGCCCAGAGCTTGCGGATGAGCGGCCGGGTCGCCGGTGCGCAGGCCGGGGTTGCCGCCGACGCGCCCGCGCGCCCTGGCAGCAGCCAGCTCGGCTTTGGTGCGCTCGGCGATCAGCGCCCGCTCGAGCTGGGAGACGGCGTCCAGCACCTGCAGAGAGAACATGCCCTGCGGCGCGCTGGTGTCGATGGGGTCGCGCAAGGATCGAAAGTGCGCGCTGCTCGTTTCTAGCTGCTCGATCACCGCGAGCAGGTGGCTGATGGAGCGGGCGAGACGGTCGAGCCGGACGACGACCAGGGTGTCGCCGGGCCGGATATCGCGCAGCAGCCTGGCCAGCACGGGCCTGCTACGGTCGGCTCCGGAAGCGTGCTCCTCCAGGATGGCGGTGCAGCCGACCGCGCACAGCTCGTCGCACTGCGGGTCGGTGCCCTGCTCTTCGGTCGAGGCCCGCGCATAGCCACGAGCCGGCCGGACACGCCGCTTCTGCTTGGTCCCGGCCGCGCCATGACGATGAGCGTCTCCTGCAAGGTCCGTTTTACAGAACAACAGAGTGCGTGCGAACGGCCGCTTGCAGACATGGCCGATGCTTCACACTGCTACATTGCGAACTGCCGCCCGGGCGGGCCTGCTTGCCGCATTGGGTCCAACTTCCTAGACTGCCGCCATGGATGCTGAGCCCTCCGACGCTCCCCCGCTCGCACGCGGGCTAGAAGACACCCTCGCGGCGCTCGACGCGTATCTGGGCGACGCTGAGAAGCGGGCTGCCGCTTTGCTCAAGTCCACACGCCGACTGCGCCGCGCCGCCAAGGAAGGCAACGTCGCCAGCCTGCCCACCGCCCTTGCGGCCGCCCAGGCCGAAGCCGAACGGACCGGCGAGCCGTTCGCTGATGCCGCCGCCGCGTTCGGCTACGACGTGGCGGAGGCGTTCGCCAGCGGCGCCTGGCTCGACGAGCTGGCGTCTGCCGCCAAGGCGGCGGGGGTCGTGCTGGTGCGGCGGGACGGGCGGGTGACCGCCTACCCGGTGGCGCTGCGGCTCGACGGGCGGGCACAGGGCGTACGGGTCGGCCGCAGGCTGGAGCGGCGCATCCGCCCGAGTTTCCTGGCCGCCCAGCTCAGGGCGCTGCAGCAGCGTCCGGAGCGGTTCAACGCCCGGCAGTTCCTCGACCGCCTGTTCCGGCTATATGAGGGCAGGGCGCGCGCCGAGGACCCGTCCTGGCGCCCGACCCGGCCCGGCCAGGGACCGCTGGTGCCGCTGGCCGAGCTGCACGACGACCTGACCGTGCTGCCCGCGGCGGCAGCGGATTACCCGCAGGAGGAGTTCGTCGCCGACCTGCTGCGCCTCGACCGCCAGCCCGACGCCATCGGCAGCCAAGGGCATCGCTTCGAGTTGGGCGGCTCGACCGGGCGCAAAGGGGGCAAGCGGCTGACCCTGTTCGACGAGGCAGGCGAGCAGCACGACTACTACGCCATCCGCTTCATCGGGGAGCCGTCCCATGGACGTGCTGACGACCAAGCCGCTGCCGCCCGCTGAGTGGCTGTCCATCATCGAGCGCGAGTACCTGTCGGGGTTCGTGCCGGCGGGCGGCGCCTCGGTGAAGCTCGCCATCCTGGACGATGGGGCCTTCGGCCCGGCGACGGACCGGCTGATCGGCCTGGGGCGGCAGCACGCGATGCTGACGGCCCATGTGGATGCCGGGCTGACACGCGTCCACATGATGCACGAACTGTTCTTCGCCGTTGCCCGTGCGCTGCCGTGGGACGGCCTGGTGCAGCGCTACCTGGAGGGCCTGTTCGCCGCCAACGCCTACCCCTGGCCGCGGCCGGGCGCGGCGATGGCGATGCCTGAGCTGACCGCCGCATTCGCGGTGGCGCCCAGCCTGCTGGCCCGGCAGCGCGACCAGTGGCTGACCGCCGACCTGTGGGACGACCGGCGGATGGCCCAGGATTTCCGCGCCGCCCTGCTGCGTCTCTGCTTGTCGCGGCTGGAACCGGACGGCGGCGAGATGGCCGGGCCGGTGCTTGCCTGGCTGCGCGGCGAGAAGGTGCCGGCTGCCTTGTTGCGCGCGGCCGACATCTCCGTCCGTATCTCGCGCACCAACGCGCGCGCCATGCTTGCCGCGCTGTGCATCTTCGTGCGCAAGGCCGGCGCCGCCGGGCTGATGGTGGTGCTGGACGTGCGGCAGCTTTCGCGCGGCGGGGCGGCCGAGGGCGTGCTGCGCTACTCGCCGGCCGCGGTGATGGACGGCTACGAGGTGCTGCGGGAGATCATCGACGACGCCGAGCACCTGCCGGGCCTGTTCGTCGTAGTGCTGGCCGACGCCGCGCTCGCCACTGGCGACCCGCGCCGGGCCTTGAGCCAGTATGCGGCGCTGCAGATGCGCGTATGGCCCGATGTGCGCCCGGGCGACCGCCAGAACCCTGTCGCCCCGCTGGTGTGGCTCGGCCCATGACGACCTCGCCATGACCATCGAGGCGCGCATGGCGGTCGAAGCGTTGCGGGCCGGCGTGCCCAATCGGGCCGCCATCCGCCTGATGGGCACCGAGCAGACCGGCCTCGAGCACGCCTTCGAGGCGGCGCTGGCAGCCGCCTGGGCCGACGCTGGCCCGGCAGGCGCCGGGATCGGAATGGCCGGCGGCTTCGGCACCGGCAAGTCGCACATGCTCGGCTACCTGGCCGAGGTGGCGCGCCAGCAGGGTTTCGTGGTCAGCCGCGTCGTCGTCAGCAAGGAAACGTCGCTGTCGCACCCGGGCCATGTGCTCGCCGCCGCCCTGCGCGGTGCCGCGTTGCCGGACCGGCCGGATGACCCGGCCGCCGCCTGCGTCGCAGCACTTCGCGCCCGGCCCGAGGCGCTGGACGCGCTGGAAGCCGCCGTCAGCACGCCCGAGGCCGGCTTGGCGCCGATCTTCGCCGCCTGCCTGTTCCTGCTGCGTCGTGCTTCCACGACGCCGGAAATGCTGCGCCGCATCGGCCGGCTGTGGTCTGGCGCCAAGGTGAGCACGCCGGCGATCCGCCAGGCGCTGTCCGCCGCCGGCGCCGGCCGGATGTTCTCGTTGAAGCCGGTTGCCGCCGCCGAGATGACCGAGCAGCTCGCCTGCTTCGTGCCGCTGCTGTTCCGCGCTGCCGGCTATTCCGGCTGGTGCATCCTGCTCGACGAGGTGGAGCTGATCGGCCGCTACACGCCGCTGCAGCGCGCGCTGGCCTATGCGTGGCTGGGCGCCTGGCTCAGCCTGGATGGGAAGCGCCGCTTTCCCGGCATCGTCGTCGCCTACGCCATCACCGACGACTTCGCGGCCGCTGTCATCAACGCGCGCCTCGACAGCGAGAAGCTGCCAGAACGGCTGGAGCTGAAGGGCCGCGCCGCCGAGGCCGCCCTGGCGCTGGCCGGCATACAGCATATCGAGCGCACGGTGCTGCAGCACCGGCTGCTGCCGCCCACATCGGATGACCTCCTTGCCTGCCACGACAAGGTGCTGCGCCTGTATAGCGCCGCCTACGACTGGCCGGCGCCGCCGCTGCCATCGAGCGAGCGCACCAGTTCGCGCACCATGCGGCAATACATCAAGGGCTGGATCACCCAATGGGACCTGCGCCGGCTGGACGGCAGCGACGTGGCTCTGATCTCAGGCAGCATTCCCAGCGACTATACCGAGAACGCCGCCATGGCCGAGCCGGGCGCACTGGACGAGGAGGCGTAGCGGGCCGTGCACCTGGCGGCGCCCGCGTCCCAGCCCTGGGGGCTCGCCTGGCGCGCGCCGCTGCCGCCGTATCAGCAGGCCGGCATCGCCCGCCTGCTGGCAGCACCCGGCGTGCTGCTGGCCGACGAGATGGGACTGGGCAAGACCATCCAGGCTATCGGCGCGCTGCGCGTGCTGCTGCGGCGCGGCACGGCGGGTCCGGACCCGCCAGAACCTGCGCTGATCGTGGTGCCGGCCGGGCTGGTGCTGCAATGGCGCCGGCAGTTGCGGGAGTGGGCGCCGGAGCTTGAGCTGTCCACCTGTCGCGGCCCGCCGGAAGAGCGCCGCCAACGCTGGCGGGCGCCGGCGCAGGTGTATCTCACCGGCTTCGACTCCCTGCGCGGCGACATGGCGCTGCCCGCGCCCTATGGCCCGCGGCGGCGGATGTGGCAGGTGGTGGTGGCCGACGAGGCGCAGCGGATCAAGAACGCGCATACGGCCATTGCTGCCACCGTCAAGGCATTGCCGCGCCGGCGCGCCTGGGCGCTGACCGGCACGCCGCTGGAGAACCGCCCCGATGACGCGGTGTCGATCCTCGACTTCGTCGCCCCCGGCTTGCACGACCCGGCCGAGATGGTCGCGGGGCTGCGCCGCGCCCTGTCCGTGGCGCAGCTGCGCCGCCGCCGGGCCGAGGTGCTGCCGGACCTCCCGCCCAAGACGGTGTTCGAGCTGTCGCCGGACCTGCTGCCCGCCCAGCGTGCCGCCTACGACACCGCCCATCGCGAAGGCCTGGTGTGGCTGCGCTCGCTCGGGGCGGAGCTGCGGGTGACGCATGTGCTGGAGCTGATCCTGCGGCTCAAGCAGATCTGCAACGCCTGCCCGCGCACCGGCGCCTCCGCCAAGCTCGACGACCTGTGCCGCCGGCTGCACGAGGTGGCGGCGGCGGGCGAGAAGGCGCTGGTGTTCAGCCAGTTCGTCGCCGCCCCGTTCGGCGCCGAGGCCATCGCCCATGCGATCAAGCCGCTCCGTCCGCTGCTGCTGACCGGCCGCATGTCCACGGCCGCCCGCGACGACGCCATCGGGCAGTTTGCCGCCGACCCGGACCGCCGCGTGCTGGTGGCCTCCTTGCGCGCGGGCGGGGTGGGGCTGAACCTGACCGCGGCGTCGGTGGTGTTCCACTTCGACCGCTGGTGGAACCCGGCGGTCGAGACCCAGGCCGAGGACCGTGCCCACCGCATCGGCCAGACCCGCCCGGTGCAGGTGTTCGCCTATCTCACCCCGGACAGCATCGAGCAGCGTATCGGCGAGATCCTGGGGGAGAAGCGTGCGCTGTTCGCCGACGTCATCGACGGCGTGGCCACCGCGAGCCTGCGCCGGCTGGACCTGCCGACCCTGCTGCGCGCCGTCGGCAGCTGACCTGAATTCCCCTCGGCCCAAGCGATGCTTGGCCATGTTGCGGCCCGAAGATCTTGCTTCGCGATCTCTGAAACACGTCCCTTGCCCGCCCCACCTAAGCGCGATAAGCGCGGTTATCGCGCGTCATGCATTTAAGTGGCTTGCCTTCGTGGGCAGGGACTGTCATCGGCCGGAATGCGCCCGCTTGTCGAAGCAGTGGAGGGTCACGGATGCTGACGCTGTTCTTCGCGCCAGGCGCAAGCTCAATGGCGGTCCACATTGCGCTGCACGAGATTGGCGCTCCGTCCGAGGTACACCCGCTATCCTTCCGCCTCCGGGAGAACCGCAGCCCGGCCTATCTGGCGCTCAACCCGGCGGGCAAGGTTCCTACTCTCCTGATCGATGGCCGGCCGCTGACGGAGGTGGCCGCGATCCTGTTCTATCTCGCCCGGCACTTTCCGGAAGCCGGTCTGCTGCCCGAGAACGCGGAGGCTGAGGCGCAGGCGCTGTCTTGGATGTCGTTCGCCGCATCGACGTTGCATTCGGCCCGGGGGCAGGGCTTGGATCGTGCCATGTCCATTTGGACGATTGCCGAAACCAGGATGGCCGGGCGAGGCTGGCTGCTTGGCCGCTACCCTATCGCCGACATCCATCTGTTCCGGCTGTTCCGGCTGTTCCGGCTGTTCTGGCGCCTCAACGCCTCGTTTCAGCCAGACCGCGACGCATTCCCAAACCTTGTCGCCCATCACGACCGAATGCTGGCCCGTCCGGCCGTTCGGCGCACGCTCGAGACGGAGGCCACAGTTGGCTACGAACTACCCGCCTGACGGTTGCCTGTAAGTCAAGCAGGCGTGCTCGTACGCTTCTAGGGCAGGAGCGGGTCGAGAACCGCCGTGAAGCCAATAAGCCGGCTACACCGGCGGCCTCGTGAAGGACCTTTCCGGCCTGCGTGGCTTCCAAGCAGCTGGTTGGAACGTAATTGACGGCCGATGACCGCCAGCATACGAGCGCTGCTCGCATCGCACTATGGAGTATAACATGCGCAAGTTCACAGCAGCGCTGGCAGTTGCGTCCCTACTCGTTGGCTCGGCCGCTGCGATGGCGCAAGCCACGAGAGCACTCCAGGCCAATCCGTTCGACAGGCAAGGAGCCGCGCCCGCCGCTCCAACGGTCCCGTCGCTACAGCCCGCACCACGGACCGCCTCCCCTCAGTCAGGCGCTACCCCGACCGGCGCCAACCAGTTCCAGTCCGAGGGCGCCGCCAAGCAAGCCTGCGGCGCCGACGCGGTAGTGTGGGTGAACACCGGCGGTTCCAAGGTATGGCATGTGAGCGGCGACAAATACTACGGCCACACGAAGCGCGGCGCATACATGTGTGAGCAGGCAGCGCAGCAGGCGGGTTACCATCCGTCCGGTGGAGCCGTCCGTGCGCAGCGCGCGGGCAACCGAACGCAGTGACAGCTGCGCCCAGGCTGAATCTGTGCGCCAGCAGGCCAGCTCCGATCGAACGTGATCGCGCTCGCGAAGGAGCCGGTCCTGCCCGTCCCGGGCACAGACGCACGTAGTCGGTCGTGGCACGGTATGGGTGGCATCATGACCGCCTCGCCCGCCACATTCTGTAACCTGGTCGGTAGCGGCATGGGATCCATCCCGGCCCTGAGCCGGTTGCTGTCGCCCCGAAGCTCATGCGCTCATCGCAGGGACGCAGGTTGGAGACAGCCACTGGTGAGTGGTTCATGACTAGATGACACGTAGCGACCAGCCAAAGGCGGGACAAATTCGAGACCGCAACTGCTCGAGCGACGGCGGGCAGCCCTAGACATGTTGCACAATCAGTATCGAGGGACGGGGATGATTATGGAAAACAGCGTGGACCGGCCTGATTGGTCGCAAATCCCGCCGCCACTCGATGACGGGGCGGTTCACCACCTGCAAGGGGCGAGCTTCCCATCCGTCACGCTCCTGGCGACAAACGGTGAGAGCATCGACCTGTCAGCCTGCCGCGGTCGGACTGTCGTATACATCTACCCGAGAACCGGAAGGCCCGGCGTTTGCAACCCTGATGGCTGGGATGCCATCCCCGGTGCTCGCGGGTGCTCGCCGCAGTCATGCGCGTTCAGGGACCACTTCAACGAGTTGAAGCAGCTCGGTGTCGATCAGCTCTACGGGCTTTCGACGCAAGACACGGCTTACCAGCAAGAGGCCGCAGACCGCCTTCATCTGCCTTTTCCGCTGCTATCAGACGGCCACCTTGAGTTTGCACATGCCTTGAGCCTGCCAACCTTCGAGGTTGACGGAATGACGCTGCTGAAGCGATGCACGCTGATTGTGGACGATGGCCGGGTGACGCATGTGTTCTATCCTGTCTTCCCGCCAGATCGGAACGCCGGTGACGTGATCGCTTGGCTGTCTGCCTCGCCCGGGTAGCGCGTTGAGAGAGCATCTGTGATCAACGTCCGGCCGGCTGATCTGGGCGACGGCCTGTTTGTACAGGAACTGTTGAGCCAGCTTGGCTACGCCTTCAGCGTTGAGGACGTGCGGGCACGTCTGGCCCTGTTCGCGAACCAGTCGGCCGATCCGGTTCTGCTTGCAATCGAGGACGACAGAGTCGTCGGGTTGATCGCCATGCATTGGACCTTCATGCTCCATCACAGCAAGCCAGTCGCCCGGATCACGGCACTGGTCGTGTGCGATTATGCGCGCGGGAAGGGCATCGGCCGCCTTTTGGTCGATGCAGGAGCCGCCCTGGCAAGACAGGCCGGGTGCGACTTGCTTGAACTCACGACGGCACTCCGTCGGACCGATGCTCAGGCATTCTACAAAGCTCTCGGATTCACGGCTTCATCTCTGCGTCTTAGTCGTGCGCTTGAACGATGAACAAATTTTGTAGGTCTGCTTGGTATCGAACCACGCGGGAGACTGCCGCTAGCCGCAATGCTGTTCACTTTGCGATTCGGATGGCGGCGCTGAAGTCGATGCGCGTGGTCGGCTGTGGCGTGCGCGGGCGCAGAGGATAGCCGCTCATCTTGCGCTTGACCCCGCGCGGCACCTG
>JAABUY010007100.1_pt1 | contig 10760 bp, 14 predicted proteins | sample 5560271 | NCBI WGS metagenome assembly JAABUY01 (sample SAMN10711886, study PRJNA513374) | rock metagenome | isolation source: Antarctica rocks | place: Antarctica: Victoria Land, University Valley
GGCTGGCACAACGCGCTGTTCCTGTTCCACCGCGGCATGATCGACAAGGCGATGGGGCGTACGGCCGCAGCCTGGACCGACCTGCGCGCGGCCCTCGCCCTGAACCCGCACTTCAACGTCCTGCAGGTACCCGTCGCCCGCGCCGCCCTCGCCGCCCTGCACTGACCCGCTGCCGCCAGGACCTTCATCGGGCACTTCTACTACACCTCGTAGTAGCCTTTCAGCGTGATGCTACGTCGAAGGTCCCACCCCCGGGTCATCGCCGTCGCCATGCCGCTAACCCTTGCGGGCCTGACGGCCTGCAGCGGCAGCACGCCTCCGCCGACTCGGGTCCAGGGCCCCGCTCCGACCGCCGTGCCCTGTCCCGGGCCGTCCGGCGATGTCCTGCTCACCGGGATGCCCGATCTGACGATCGCCTGCCTCGGTCCCGGGCCTGCCCTGCGAATCGCCAAGGGCGATGGCAGGCCTACTGTCATCAACCTCTGGGCCTCCTGGTGCGGTCCGTGTGCCGACGAGATGCCCCGGCTGCAGCGGGAGTTCGCCCGAGGCGCGGGAACGGTTCGTTTCCTAGGTGTCGATACAGATGACGAGCGGTCACCGGCCTCGGCCCTGCTGGCCTACGCCCGCGTCACCTACCCACAGGTCGACGATCGTGCGGCGAAGGTCCGCAGCGCCCTGCAGGTCCCTGGCTTACCGGTGACGTTGGTGTTCGACCGCCGAGGTCGGCTCGTTTCGCAGCACGTCGGTGCGATCAGCACTGCCGCCCTCCAGAAGGCCACGCGCATCGCCGCAGCCAGCTGACTCGGCCCGAGGACTCCCTGCGTCGGGGGATCAGGGGAGCGCAAACCCGGCAGCCACCTCTCGTACCGCTGCAGCGGCCGCTCAACCATTACGGCCAAGGGACCAAGGGGTCGGGAACGGCGTATCGGCGGCGGGATCGGGGCAGGTCTGTCCCCGGACCTCCCGCGCCTGCCCCTGGACGATCTCCGTAGCGAGCGCCCTGAGGCCGCCCGCGCCGCCGTTCTTGACCTCATCGTCGGCCATCACGATCGCGGCGCGTGGTGCGGGATCATCATCATCAGGAACGAGCGCGTGGTCGATTGGCCCGGGTGAGCCCTTGCCCTCCTCCTCCCCCCTGCCTCGGCGTGCAGCGGGCATAGGCCCGCGCCTCGTCTCGCCGGTCTGCTACAGCCGGTAGCAGGACTCGCCGATGAGCAACAGTGACCGCTGGCTACACGCCCTCCTTGATGAGCCTGACCGGTTGTCTTCGGGGCAGGCGGTCCGTGGTGCTTGCGTCGTTGACTGCTGCTGTGGGCTGAGCTTGGGTACGGCCAGCTCGCCGGCCCGGGCGGAGAATGTCCGCAGTGCCCTGGCCAGGGCGGCGGTGCTGCGAACCCAGCTGGCCGAGCTGCAGTCCCAAGCCGACCGCAGTGTCGAGCAGTACGATCTGGCTGAGGGCCAGTTCGGCCAGCAGGTGACCGCCCGCGTCAGCCTCGAGGAGAAGGCCGCGCGGATGGCCCCCGACGCGGCCGCTAAGGGCGCCGTGAAGGGCGCGCGCATCAGGGCGCTGTACATGGCCGGCGGGGGCGCCGCGCTGTACGCAAGGTTGTTGAACAGCGACAACCTCGCCGACGCCGTGCATCAGAGCACGGTCATGCAGTACGTCTTCACAGGCGACCGTGCTGGGCAGCGCACCGACGACGCCGCCGTGGGCCGTCTCGCCGCCGCGCAGGCCGCGGCACAACGGGCCACCGCCAGGCTGGCCCTGCGCCGTCGACAGCTCGCCGTACTCGCCGACCACGTCCAGGAGCTCTTGGACCGGCAGCGGGAACTCGTCGCCGCGGCAGACACGCAGGTCCTGGGCCTGGTCCGGCAGCAGCAGGCGGACGCCGCCGCGGCCGCCGCGGACAAGTTCGGCGCGGACCTGGTGGCGGCACAGGCCGGACAGGCCGCGCGGACCAGCGCCAGCGACGCACCCGGCCCGTCGGAGGTCGCGCCACCGGCGCCCGGACCCAACCCCGGCGCCGCGCGACCGTCGGACCCACCCAAGGCCAGGCGCCTGAGCGCAGCCGCGGACCTGCAGTCGACATCCCCGTTGTTCCGCCGGGCATCGGGTTAGAGGTCGCGCCACCGGCGCCCAAACCCAACCCCGGCGCCGCGCGACCGTCGGACCCAGCCCAGGGCCACGCACCTGGGCGCGGCCGTAGACCCGCAGTCGATGCCCCCGTTGTTCCGCCGGGGATCGCGATGGTCCTCGCTGTCGCTAAGCAGCAGCTCGGTAAGCCCTATGTGTGGGGGGCCGTTGGCCCGGACAGCTTCGACTGCTCAGGCTTCACCGGGTACGCCTACGCCGCAGCCGGCATCGCCCTGCCGCGCACCGCCGCCCAGCAGTACCTCACCGGGTCCCACCCGAGCCTGGCCCAACTCGCCCCCGGCGACCTGCTGTTCTGGGCGACGGACCCGTCGAACTACGCCAGCATCGAGCACATGGCGGTGTACCTCGGGAACGGGCTGATGATCGCCGCCCCGCACACCGGAGACGTCGTCAAGATCGAGCGGGTCTACTCCACCGGGTACTTCGGCGCGACCCGCGTGGACCCGGCCGTCAGCGGCCGCGTCGATGGTCCGCAGTGGTCGGATGTTCGCAGGTGAACGTGCCCCAGAATCGTGGAGGAGGCTTGGACTGTGAGGAGTAGTCAGGCCGGAGGTTCTCGAGAGGGTTGACCGCCGAGTTCGGTGCGGGAGCGGTCCGGATCGTCCGGGAGACCAAGAAGCCGATCGCGGTGATCGCGCGAAGCTCGGGCGACCCGGTCTGCCGGCAAGGACCGGGCGGCTGGGGGTGAGGCCGATGGGCCGCTCGGGGTTGCTGAGCAGGCGGAGCTGAAGCGGCTCCGCTGCGAGGAGGCGGAGCTCCGGATGGAACGGGATGCCCTCAAGCGATCGGTCGTCCTGCCGGTGAAGGAGTTCCACAACCCCCGGCGTCGGCACTGCCCCCTCGCCATGCGCAGCCCATCAGCCATGCGCAGGCGTTGGCTGCCGCAGCGCTCCAAGCCCAAGGACGCGGCATGATGACCGAACCTGAGGCCCCGTCTGGTGACGCAAGCGTGCCGGCACACTGCGCCGCCTGTCAGGGTCCCCTACCGGCCGGGCGGGCCCGGCCGGTACTGCTTACCCCTTGCAACCAGGACGCCTACCGGCGTCGACACCAACCAGCCAGAGCAGGCACCCAGCCGCCGGCCCGACGTGCACGCCGCGACGGCACCGGCTACGCCGGCGAGGGCTGCCAGAGCCGCTGCCTCGGCGAGGGTTCCGCGTCAGGGTCTGGGGAACGGACAGTAGCCCCCCCGAGCCGCCCAGGCCGGTGCCACGGCGATGACCCAGGGTGCTGCCAGCAGGGCAACGAGACGAGCAGCACGATGGCGTGGCGCCAGGCGCCGACGCCGTACGGGTCGCGCACCAGCCGCAGCACACGCTCGGTGGTCATCTGCCCGGTGGCAGCCAGGGAGCCGCCGGGGACGGCGCTGGATCCCAGGCCGACGAGCGCCGAGGCCAACGGCACCGGACCGGCTTGCCGGGCGGCTTGGTCGTCGGCCAGCATCTCCACCAGCCCCGCGGTCTGCTCCTTCGCCACACCGAAGAACCGGACCCAGGGGAAGGCGGCGCGCGCCACCTCGCTGGCGAACAACACAACATCGTGGCGACCGCGCAGGTGTGCGCGCTCGTGGGCGATGACCGCGGCGAGCTGGTCGGGGGTGAGCGTGCTGACCGCCGCCGAGGTCAGCACGATGCGGCCGCCTCGCCCCGGGATGCAGTACGCCAGGGCGGCCTGGTGGTCCAGCACCCGCGTCCCGTCGTCGGCGAGTTCGAGCGCGAGGACATCGATCAGTGCTCGTTGCCTCTTTCGCGCCTGTACCAGGGCCACGGACCGGAGCAGCAGTGCCCGGCCCAGCAGGACCGCAGCGGTGGCGGCGGCGAGCACCGCCGACCATGGCGCGGCGCTCAGGCTGTACCGGCTGCGCAGCACCGCCCCGCAGGCGTGCAGCAGATGCCCCAGGTCGAACGACACCTGGTCGACCGGCAGCGCCGCCGCCACCGCGAGCAGGATCACCGAGCCGAGGACCGCAGCCGTCGATGCCTGCCACGCCAGGATGCCCAAGCGGGGTGAGCCCTGGGTCCACGCGGCGCCGGTGAGCCACCGGGGCGCGAGGACCGCGACCGCGTAGACCACCAGCGCGAGCAGGACGCTCATCAACGCCCTCCGGGGCTCCGGTCCTGTCGGGCAGCGAGCGCCGCGAGCAGCGTCCGGGCTTCTCCTGCGCTGACCCGGTCCGCGAAGTGCACCAGGGCCGCCGTCCGGTCCGCCGTCTCGGTCAGCGCCTCCTCCATGACCTGCGCGGTGTAGTCCGCCCGCGACAGGGTCGGCGAGTAGAGGAAGGCCTTGCAGTCCTCGGTCCGCCGCAGCATGCCCTTGCGGTACAACCGCTGCATGACCGTCATGACTGTGGTGTAGGCCAGCGGGCGGTCCTGTTGCAAAGCGAGCAGGACCTCACGGACCGAGCGGGGCTCCGGCTCGCCCCACAGCCGGGCCATCACCGTCGCTTCGAGTTCCCCGAAGTTGCTCACAGTCCTCCTCCGACCCGGATCGTAGGGCGTCGCTCACCGTCCCGGCGCACAATGGCCGTGGCCCTCGTTCGCCTTCTGCTCGCCGGCGCCGCTCACCGGCCCGGGCAGCCGGAGCGGCGCAGAGCGACATCGAGGGACAGGGGAACCTTCCGGAGTCGACGTCGGACGCGCTTCGGCGCACCGACACGGGCGCCGCGCTGGGTCTGGCCTCAGCCCGAGCTGGTGACCGTGAGGGCCTGCCGGCCCATCTGCTGCCAGGAGGCGACGAACGGGCCGGCCGCGACGCTCTCGCGCCGGCCGGAGAGCGGATTGTTGACCACCAGCCGGCCGGAGGCATAGCCGACGAGCAGCACTGCGTGCTCGACTTGTGTCCCTCGGAACGGGCCGTTCGGTGTTGCCCACGTCACCCAGCGGGTCGGCGGACGAAATGTCGTGGTCGTCCAGAGCACCGTAGGGGCCCCCGCACGGAGCCTCGCCAGGACCTCGCTGAACGGCCGGCCGGTGACGTCGACCGAACGACCAGGTAGCTGCCTGTCCAGGAGCCTGGCGAGCGGACCGTGGTAGATCCCGTAGCCGTAGCCCTGGACTCGGCCCACGAAGGACTCGTTCGGGTCCCCCCACCGGCTGATGCCGTAGAAGTCGCCCGGTCTGCCGGAGAAGACCGGCTGCCCGAGGTCGGTGTCCTGTGCCCGGGACAGGACCAGCTTGTCGGCGGGGTGCCCGGCGAAGGTCAGCAGCATCGACAGGCTCGTGACCTCGCACCCGTTCGGCAGTAGGGGGAGCTGACCCTGCGTCGGCACGTCGACGAGTACCGACCCGGTCGTCGGGACAGCGTCTGATGCCGGCACCGGGGTGCTGCCGCGAGAGACCGCTGAGGGTGCTGGCGAGGCTAAGCCCCGGGCCTGGCCGAGGGCGACTTGCGGTGCGGGTGGTGTGCCGGCCGCGGTCCGGCGGCTCGCCCCGGTGCCGGACAGGGCGTGCACGCACCCTGCGGCCACGAGGAGCACGGTGATGCCCGCGGCCGCGGTCCGGCGCCGTCGCGCCCGCGGGTTCAGCCGGGACGACGGGCTCATGCCGCGCCGCCGCGGCGGGGCGGCCTCACCGCTGCCCCTGGCAGCCGGCGCCGACCGGCGTGGCACGGGCCTTCTGTTCACGTCGCCATAGTAGGTAAGTCATGACGGCCCAGACCTGCTGTTCCTGCATGGCCCCGGCTCCGTCGAGGAGGCGCAGCAACGCGCCGCGCTCCAGCATCGGGTCGTCGGTGCCTGCGAACAGGTCCCGGACCTCCCCGGCAACCGGGCCGTTGAGCCAGGACCGGAACGGCACCGGGAAGCCGAGCTTCGGCCGCAGCGCCACCGAGTCGGGCAGGACCCGTCCGGCTGCCAGCCGCAGGGCGACCTTGGTGAGCTCACCGTCGAGCCGTAGGTGCAGGGGGAGCCGGGCGGCGATATCGAACACCTCCCGGTCGAGGTAGGGCACGCGGACCTCCAACGAGTGCGCCATCGACATCTTGTCGGCCTTCATCAGGATGCTCGATGGCAGCCAACTCTGGCAGCTGACAGCCTGCATCCGGGAGACGTCGTCGAGCCCCCACGTCCTGGCGTAGGTGTCGCCGACCAGGTCCGAGGAGGGTCGCAGCCCAGCCGTGTCAGCGCCGCCGGCGAGCAGGGCGTGCTTCGCGTCCTCGCTGAAGATCTGCGCGTTGCCCAGGAAGCGCCGCTCCAGCGGCGTTGTGCCGCGCAGCAGGAACCCGCGCCCGCGCCGGTCGACGGGCAGGTACAGCGCCAGCCGGCCAAGTACCCCCCGCACCGGCGCGGGCAGGCGGGTCAGACCCCGCAACGCCGCCGGCTGGCGGTAGATCGGGTACCCGGCGAACAACTCGTCCGCGCCCTCACCGGACAGCACGGCCTTGACGTGACCGGCGGCCTGCCGGCCCAGGAACCACAACGCCGGGGCGCTGGGGTCCGCCAGCGGTTCCTCCTGGGCGGAAACCACCGACGGCAGCGAGCGCCAGTACTCCGCGGCCGAGATCACCTGCTCGTGGTGCACCGTCCCGAGCCGGCCAGCCAGTTCCCTGGCCGAGGCCAGCTCGTCGAGGCCCCCAGCGGTGCCCTCGAAGCCAATGCTGAAGGTGTGCAGGTCGGGTTGGACCCTGGTCGCCAGCGCGGTCAGCAGCCCAGAGTCGACACCGCTGGACAGGTAGGACCCGACCGGGACGTCCGCGGCCAGGTGCGCCGCGACCGAGCCCTGGACGGCGGCGAGGAGCTGGCCGGCGATGTCGTCCGCGTGGACCGAATCGTCAGGACTGAAGGTCGGCTCCCACCACCGCTGGACGCTCACCTGTCCATCGCGCAGGCGTAGGCAGTGCCCGGCGGGCAGCATGTTGACACCGGCCCACATCGTCGCCGGGTCCGGGACGTACCCGAACCCCAGGTACTGCCAGAGGGAGGCCGGGTCGGCTTCGCCGGGCACCAGCCCGGCCGCCCGCAGGGCACCGACCTCGGAGGCGAACACGAGGTGGTCGACGGTCCGGGTCCAGTACAACGGCTTGATCCCGAAGCCGTCCCGGGCGAGGAACACGTTCCCGGTGTCCCGGTCGAGCACGGCGATCGCGAACATGCCGCGCAACCTGGGCAGGAAGCCCTCGCCCCACTGCTCGTACAGGTGCGGGATGAGTTCAGCGTCGCCGGTGCCGTGCAGCCGGTGCCCCAGACGCAGAAGCTCCCGGCGCAGCTCGGCGTGGTTGTAGATCTCGCCGTTGAACACCGACCAGTGACGTCCGTCCTCGTCCCGGGCCGGCTGGTTGCCGCCGGGCAGGTCCAGCAACGCCAACCGGCGGAACGCCAGACCCGCGCTCGGCCAGTCCTGCTGTCCTTGGTCGTCCGGCCCTCGGTGCGCCAGCCGGTCCGACATCGCGGCCAGGCCCGGGAAGGGGCGCGTCCCGGGCCGGACCGCCGTCCAACCAGCTATGCCGCACACAGTTGGCCTGCCTCCGGTCGTGGGCGTACGGCTTCGTCCCGGTCCTGCGCGCGACCCGCGTGAGCGGCGGCCTCTGCCCGGACAGGAAATCGCCCATCCCGCTGGGTCGAGGGGCAGCTCATCGGCCGAGCGCGATGCCGCCGGCTATCGCCAGGCCACCCGCGGTTGGGAAGCCGACCGCGATGTCCTCCAACGCCGGGTTGAACAGCTGGACCAGGCCGGCGTGCTCCAGGATGTGCCCCACCGCGACGAGGCCGGCAGCCGTGAACAGGGCCTGTGCGGTGTGTCGCCGTCGGCGCCTGGTACGCCGTCGCTCCTCGCGGCGCTTCGCTTCGGTGTCCGCACGGCCGGCGGCGGACCTGCGGGCACCGTCAGAAACGGCCCTGTTGCGTGTGGCGCGACGGGCGACCTTATCCTCGGATCGGGTCACCGGTCCAGCGCCGCGGGCAGGACCGAGCGGGGCAAGCGGCCGGTGGACTGCGTCAATGTCAATGTCTCAGGGTTCCGTTCCGATTGATCATACTACTGACTGTAGTAGACCGGGCGGGAGGAATGCTTGGCTGCAGCCGTGAGCGCTTAGCCGGCCGAAGAGCCAGGGGCGTCCGCTGGCCTGATTCTGTACGACGTGCTGTAGTAGGACTACCTTGGCGCATTGAGGCGGCGCTGACGAGCCAGGAGGCTGTACTGAGGTCCGCGACCGTATGTGCGTGGATGCTGGCAGCGACCTTCGCGGTGAGTTGCTCGGCCTCTCCCGAGGACCTCACCGCCCCGCAGCTCGTCGACCGCGCGAACGCCATCTGTCTGGCGGCAGGCCACCCCTACTCAGGTCAGCGACCTACCCGGCCAGCTGCCTTCCTGGACTTCCTGCGGTCCCAGATACCGGCCCAGGACAAGGGCCTGAAGGCACTGCAGGCGCTGCGTCCCCCTGCCGCGGCCCAGCAGGCCTGGTCCAACCAGGTCCTTGTGCCCGAGCGCGAGCAGCTCACGGACGCGCGGGCGGCTGTGGCCAAGCTGCAGGACCTGCTCCGCCGACGTGACGAGAGCGCGGCGTCCGCCCTGGTCCTGCAGACCACAGACCGCCTAGATGGCCGCGGAGCGGGCATCAACCGGTATTGGATGGCCACCGGGACCGGGTCGTGCCTCGACAGCCCCTTGTAACCACAGGACCTGCCGCCATCGGCCGACAGCCAGCGACGCGGACTCCGTGAGAACGGAAACCTTGGCGCGAAACGTCGTCCTTGTGCGCCGAGAAGGTGCGGCGACACCATGGCGACCCCTTGGTGTGCCCCGACGTCTGATCGGGGTCGTCCAGCGCTGAGTAGCCCAGGCGCACGACGAGCAGGCCGGTTCCCAGCGCCGATACCGTGACCACCCGTACGACCGTACGGACAGGGTGAGCCGTGCAGGGTCGCGGGCATTCCCGCACCAGGCGCGGGCGCGTCCCCCGGCCTACTCTTAACCTGTGCGCAGCTGCAGAGCCACGACGCGGGCGGCCGGTGGCCGCATGGTGCTGCTGGCCGCGGTGCTGCTGGGCCTGCTCACCATGCACGCGACCCCGGCCATGGCGATGCCGTCCCCTTCGGCCGGACCCGGCGCCATGGCCATGCTGGCGATGCAGCAGCATCCCTTGCACGACGACCATGGCCAGCGCCACCTGGTCAGCCCGTGCGTGTCGTCCCCGGTCCGGCCCGCCGCCACCGGCCCCATCCCCCCGGGCACAGCCCCTACCGCCTCCCACGTCCCAGCCGCGCGACCGTCGACCGCACCCGCGGGGCGGCAGCTGCGCCCGGCGTACCTCAAGCACGCGGACCCACAGGACCTGGGGATCTGCCGGACCTAGGACGCCGGCCCCGCGCCCGTCCTGTCCGACCCCACCTGCACAGGTGGTCCCCTTTCCTTCCTCCTGCTTCGGAGTCCTCCATGCGTTCCAACCTGTCTACCCGCCCCGTCGTCCTCGGCGGGGTCGTCCTTGCCGCGGCGCTCACCCTCAGCGCCTGCGGCGCCAGGTCCTCCACCACGCCCAAGGCTCAGGCCAGCGCCTCCACGTCGTACGGTCCCGCGGCCAGCGGACCGCACAACCCCGCGGACGTCACGTTCGCCAGCGACATGGTCCCCCACCACAGCGAGGCCGTGCAGATGGCCACGATGGCCCTGCAGCAAGGCTCGAACGCGCAGGTCAAGCAGCTCGCCACCGCCATCAAGGGCGGTCAGGACCCCGAGATCAACATCATGGCCGGCTGGCTGGCCGGCTGGGGTGCCCCCGTCCCGGCAGCGGGCTCGATGACCGGGATGGGCGGCAACGCGTCCATGCCCGGGATGATGACCGGCGCCGAGAACCAGCAGCTGTCCTCGGCCAGCGGCGCCGCCTTCGACCGGCTCTGGGTGACGCTGATGACCAAGCACCACAAGGGCGCGCTCACGATGGCCCAGACCGAGCTGGGCGCGGGGCAGAACACCGACGCCAAAGCCCTGGCCGCCAAGATCATCGGCGAGCAGACCAAGGAGATCGCGACGATGGCGGCGCTGATGAGGAGCCTGCCGGCCTGAGCGCCGCGGGGGAGCCGACGGTCCGCCGCCGCTCCCCCCCGCTGCCCAGCCCGCGAGCCCGGGTCAGTCGCACACCCCGCGGCGAAGCAGGACGTAGGCCCCGAGCCCGACCGAGAAGGCGCTCCACTAACCGGCCTGCGGGACCCGCAGCGGCCACTGCGGCGCAGCCAGCACAACGATGGCGATCCCGGCCAGGCAGACCAGCGCCTCATGCCGGGCCCGGGCTGAGCGCGCCACCGCAACAGCGGCCAGCAACCCGAAGCCGACCAGGTCACCGACCACCCTCCGGGCCAGGTAGGTCCCACCGCCGAGCAGATAGCCAGTCGTAGACACCACCACGGCAACTGCGGTCGTCCCGAGTTCGCTCCGCGACAGCGCGAAGCGGCGGGTTGTCAGCACTGCCACACTCTGCCCCGAAGGAATACACCACATGGCCGCCGCCAGCTCGTCGCCGTCCGCGTCCGAACTGCAGCGCCGCCGGTGGCGGGGGTGGGGTTGGTTATCGGCAGCACTGCTCGCCGCGCCAGGCCCCTCGGCCTTCCTTGACCGCGACCGCGGCGACGGCGAGCCCGGCGAGCGGGTCGAGCCACCAGGCGCCGAGGGCGGCGTTG
>JAABUY010007102.1_pt1 | contig 10760 bp, 9 predicted proteins | sample 5560271 | NCBI WGS metagenome assembly JAABUY01 (sample SAMN10711886, study PRJNA513374) | rock metagenome | isolation source: Antarctica rocks | place: Antarctica: Victoria Land, University Valley
ATGTCTGTGTTTTTGAGCTGAGTCTTTTTCTTAAGCTTTATCTGCTCTGATCTATAATGCTTGCAATTTAGTAGTAAATGCTCTGACGTTTGACTTGCATTGCATGTTTCATAGCATTTGTTCAAATTATTCTCTGATAATCGATGCAAATAGCTCTTGAAATAGTCATGTCTCATTTTCAACTGAATAAAGATTGAAAACGTTAGTCTATTGATTTTTCTAAGCTCTTTTAGTAATTTCTGACTTAGATTCACGTTCAATATGTGCTTTTGATACTGATTTTTCTTCTTGATGCTGCTTTTTCAGACATTTAATCATTGTAATTTCATCTCTTTGCAAATTTGCTTTTTGACGAAGCTTATGATGATTGCTTTCATGTTGTTGATAACTGATAATTCTTGAGCAGCACTTTTGATCAATTGATCTGCTTTTTCGTTTTCAATAATGTTCTTGCAACTCGATATTCACTGTATGCGAATTTGACACTGATTCTGACGTAAATTGATCAAGTTTTGTCGTATGTCATTGAATAACTTCACATTGACGTTGCTCTTTGTGTTTAGTCTTTGCAAAGTCATTTGACTGTTCATGTACACTCAAATTTCGCTGTTTTTGAGTGCTTTTTTGCTGCACATTATGATTGCATCGCTAATAGCTTGCAGTTTTGCTTTCGTTATGATAATTTTGTCTGAAATGCTTGTCGCTTTGCTGCATTTAACGAGTTCATACGTAAATATCACTGTCGTTTCAATTTCTGTTTCGTCTATCGAAAATATGTTGCATACGTTGCATGCAACATACATAAAACACGATCTCTATGCTGATTTCTCTCTTAGTAAGAGATAGTTTCTCGCAGCAGATTCACAGTTCAAGATGAGCAAAATCTCTCACTGCTCAGATTTTGACAGTTTACTTCTTAAGCATGAGTTGCAGACGTTTCGTCAGCGATATGCATGCATATCACAGTCGATTTCTTCTTTAATCACATCAACATACACTACTGTTCTCTCAAGCTATACAGATGATGTCTTCGACTAGAGATTGATTCTATCATCAAGACATTCAAGAGTCAAAACTCAGTGAAGAAATAAGTTTCTTAAGATTGACAGTTGTTGTCATTGTATATCACGTCTTGCAGATGCTTGCTTCACTTGTAAGATGTGTGTTCAAGACTGAGCTAAACTAGAAATACTATCAATATAAAAGACTGATATTATTATTATTACTTTGATAGAATCTAGATACAAGACAATACATCAGATAATGTATAAGATGAAAGACAAAGAGCAAAAGAAAAGAACAAAAGCTCAACTTTTATATACATAAATCGAGCAGAATCAAGACTAAACAGTAGTTTTATTGACTTAAAATTGCAGAAGTTTGCATATACAACTGAGATGATTGAAACAGAATTGCTGAGACTAGATTAAGATGATGATGACTAAATTAATGACTTGATTCATTAAACTGCAAAACAGATTCAATGAATCAAGATTATTTAAAATATCAACGATTTATGTTCTAAATTGAGTTGATGATCTGACATCATGACAGTAGCTTCTTTCTTCAAGATTGAGCTTCTGTGAAATGATGAGAAGAAACAAGATGAGATGAGAAAGAATTGAAAATAAAGATTGAAATGAGATGAAAATTGATGTAAATGCATTTTAATGTGATGAAGTACAGATAAGACTAAAATAAATCTGAGTTACATTTGAGTCAGATCTGAGCAAGATATCTGAAGAATGAAACGAGATGAAATGCATTTTAATGTGATGATGCATGATGAAATTGAAATACATTTGAGTCACATCTGAATCAGATTTAAACAAGATGTCTGAGTCAAATCTAGACAAGATCTGAGTCAAATCTGAGTAAGAAAAAGACGAAATGCAGTTTAATGTAATAATGCACAGATGAAATTAAAATACATCTGAGTCACATCTAAATCAAATTTAAACAAGATGTCTGAGTCAAATTTAAACAAGATCTGAGTCAGATCAAAATTGAATTAAAATGATGAAGATTGAACTTAAAGTTCTTGACATTGACATTGAGACATCACACACGACAGTACATGTGATTCTTCGACAACAGAGTTAACGAGATGATATTTATTAAACGCTTGCTCACAATTATTCAGAAGATGAAAAGACTCTCAAGTAAAGAAGTAATTTTCTCAATCAATGTAATACTTGAGCAGAGATGAATTATAGCATTTATCACACTTAAAGTTTAGTATGCTGTTTATATATCAGAATCTTTCATTATTCTTGATGATAATGAGTTCTTAACATTTCTGATGTTAACTTAAAAGAGAATCACTTGCAATATGATTCAGAAGAGTGACATGAAAGATTGAATGAATCTTCATGAATGTTGAAAGATTTAACTCAATGATCAGAAAATTGTTCTTGAAGACACGCTTGATCTTGAAGAAATCAACATTATGATCATCTAACTTGACAGCAAAGCGAGCGATGCTGAGATTGCAAGCATTTAGTCAGACTTCATTTTCGACGAAGTATCTAGAACAAGAACGATGAAAGAGATTGACATTGAATTCATAAATGATCTGAATTATAAGCATCTCATCACATAAATGCTCAGTTAGTTTCTTCATCTTCTTAATGAACTTTTTAACATTAATTAACTTGTTTCAAGCTTGAGACGTAAAATTCTTAAGCAGAGACTCAGAAGATTTAAAGTCTAGACGTGAATTCTGACTTAAATTGATCAAGAAGAGTGATGCTAAAGTGATTGATGATGATGCATTATTGACGATGAATTCAATTTCAGAAAGTCACTTAGCTCAGTCATTCTGCATGTAGTTGACGAAGACTCGAAGATAATGCTTCATGACAGCATTGACTTTCTTGATTTAATTATTGATTTCAGAGTAATATATCATTGATAACTTGACATTTATCTTCAGCATTTTACACATATGCTTTCAGACATCGAAGATGAATTGTGTGTCTTGATCAGATACAAAGAACTCAAGTAAATCATGATGTTTTCAAACATAAGCATAAAAGCAGTTGATAACTTCTTCAACTTTCATAGAAGTGATGAAGATTAAATGTCTCATTTTGATAAAATGATCAACAAAAACTAGAACATATTTATATATGATACTCATGAAGATATTGAGCGATAAAGAATTTACATAATTTATGAAAACATCATATCAACAACGTTCAAGAATTGAAAGAAAACACAATCATTCTTAAGTTTATTGTCTAAAGAGCTTAAAACATGTGCATATGTGACAGTTTTGTATAAAGCGTTAAACATATTTATAAATGTTTGATCATCAATAAACTTGACTGATCAGTTCATAGCTTTTTGCTCTTTCTGAGTGATCATCAACAACACTATTATGAGCGAGCTGAATGATACAAAAACGTAATTTATTTGAGTTGAACACATACTTTCTTTCTTGAAAGTACAGATGATTCTCATGTTTTTCATGCTCGACTAGAAAGATCTTGTTGTGATGTCGTGCTTCATTACAAAGCACTTCAATTATTTAAACTGTGAATTTGTCATTGATTTTGACTTGCTTTCACAATGTTTGAGTGAGAATGTCAGCAGAATCTTCATCAAGATTCAGAGTGTCTTGATTTAGCTGAGACTTAACGTTTTCAACGTTGAATTCTTCAATTTCTAGATTCATGAAAGTTAGAATTTGCAAGAGTGCTGAGATAACTGAAAACAGATGTAACTGAACTGAATCTAGAGTGATGATTTGTGACTGAAACTTCATGACTTTAATGTTGAAGACATCAAGAATGAGATTCTTAACAATCTTGAAATCTAAAACATGAGTTTTCAGAATTGTCTGATGTTGATATTGATGTCAAGAATCAAATGTATTCTTCTCTTTAAAAAGATTTTCTGAGCGACGTGTTAAAGCATTTAACTTATCATTGATCTTGTTGAGATGATAAGCAATGTGATAGTTGAATTTAGACAGAAACTTGCTTCAACGAGCTTGATGATAACTCAACTGCTTAGTTGACATGAAATACTTAAGATTTTTGTGATTCGTGATCATCTCAACAGAATAAATAAAGTCTTTAAGCTTTGATCATCATTTCTTGAAAGCACAAACAATGATCATAAGTTCTTTATCGTAGATCTTGTAGTTACACTCGACTGAGTTATACTTCTTCAAAAAGTAAGCGACTGAATGAAGAATCTTGTTCTCATCATACTGAAAGAGAATGTCTTCAAACACATAGTTTGAAGCATTGATTTCTATCACAATCTTGTGATCTGAATTATAATGATAAAGAATAATCTTGAAAGTGAAGACTTTCTTAAGAATGTTGAATGCAATCTGACATTTCTGAAATCAGACAAAAAGTACATCTTTTTTAATGAGACGAGTGAGCGAAGTAACTATTCTACTATAGTCATAGATGAATCTTCTATAAAAGTTCGCGAAATTTAGAAAACTTTGAACGTCTTTAACATTGATCAAGATGAGTCAGTTGACAATGATGTTTATCTTAAAAAAGTTCATCTTGACTTCTTCAATGATGATTATCAATTCTAAATACGAGACTTGAGTGATGTGAAACTCACATTTGATTATATTCATCTGAAGATCTGCTTCTTGCAGCTTTCGCAGAATGAGCTTGATATAAATTTCATGCTTGAGTTCATTGTTGAAATAAATCAAGATGTCATTCAAATAAGCTGTATAGAACTTATTTAAATGTTTGCAAAAAGTATTGTTGATGTACTTCTGAAATGAAACAGACTCATTACATAAATTAAAGAGCATGACTAAATACTCAAATAATTCAAATCGAGTGCAAAAAATGATGAGAACTTTATCTTCTTCTTTGATTCAAAGTCGATTGAATGCAGAAATAATATTCAGCTTGATAAAGATTTTAGCTCAACTTAAATGATTCAGCATTTCTGAGATCAAAGACAAAGAATATCGATTCTTGACTGTGATAGCATTTAGATCTTGATAATTCACGCAGAAGTAAAGTTCTTCTTCAAGTTTCTTGATGAAGAGAACAGAGACAATCATCTGAGAGTGACTGACTTGAATGAAATCTTTGTTCAGATTTTTATTCAAATAACGACAAAGTTTTAGAATTTCATCACGACTCATGTTGTACAAAGCAAAGACTGAGAATTGAGCATCTTCTTTAAAATGTATGACATGATCATGAGCTTGATGCAAAGACAAGATATCAACGTTCTTCTTGAAGAAGACATTTAAAAACTTAAAATATTTAAACGATAGAATTGTGACTGAATTGACGTTCTTGATCTTCTTGTGTCATGAATGCAGTTAAATGAAATTTCTTTTTCATTTGATGAAGATTCAAATGATGATTCTTATCATACATACTGTCTTGAGAGTGAGATGAGAACTGAGCAAAAGTTGAACTGTTTTTTGAACAGATAATCAAAGTCGCGTGACGCGATTTTGACTTGTCAGAGTTTAAACTAGAAGATAAGATTAACTCAAGATTCAAGAAGATATCAATTTTCTTTAGAATGACGCTAAACACTTCAATGTTTTTGACATGAGCAGCATGATTAAAGCTTCGAGCTTTCAACTTAATTATGTCAAGTTGTATAAAAGATTGATTGAATTGATCTGCTTGAGAAACAACAGAAGTTTTAAAGAGAAAAGAATTTCAACACTTGATTTTTGATGAATATTCTTTTTGAATGACTTGAAGAATATAACTAAAAGCTTCTTGTTTCAGATGAGAAATAAGATTGAATGAGATTTGTTTCTTGTGAATGAGCTGAGTATTAATTAACTTCTTGTAAGCAAATGAGAAGTTATATTGCTTCTTATGAACAAACGAGAAACTGAGTTGCTTCTTGTGAGCGAACTGAAAACTGAGTTGCTTCTTGCAAGCGAACTGAAAACTGAATTGCTTCTTTCAAGTGAATGAGAAACTAGATTGCTTTTTGCAAGCGAACTGAGTGTTGAATTGCTTCTTGTGAGCAATTTATAGACTGAATTGCTTCTTGTGAATAATCTGTAGACTGAATTGCTTCTTGTGAGTAATTCATGAACTGAGTTACTTCTTGTGAGCAAATTGAGAGCGAGACTGAGAGAAAGCTACTTTGTTAACTTTGAACAAGAAATTTTCTTCTTGTTGATTAAGATCATAAATCTTGACGAGAAATGAGTAACAATAATTAAGACAGAAGAAGAAAGACAAGATGAAAATATTGTGTTCAAAATTGACATCAATGACGTGATGATGAAGTCATGATAAATTCATGATGATGAAGTATTGACTTAATTCAATGACATAAAAGAATAGTCTTTTGATGTGTTCATCAAGAATCATTGTGATTTTAATAACATGAGTAATGTCATTGATTAAAGCGACTTGATCATCAAATTCTCAAAGTCTGCAAGAATGAGTTAATTGATGCAAAAAGAGATGATGTTGTTGTGCAAAGAATTTATTCATAAAGACATAAGCAAAGACTTCACTATCAATCAGAGTGAGAGCGAGAACTTTAGATTGAGCTTGACGTAAAATACAGAATACTATCATGTGACTATCTTTGAATGTTGAATTGAATTCAAAGAGTTTCAAGACAGATTTAACAGAAAACTTTTTATATGATTGAAGTGAGAATGAAAAGATTGAAACTAGTAAACAAAATGATATATATACAGATTTCTGAGCGTGACTTAGCTCAAAGACTAAACTTTTCTTGCAAGCAGTAAGACTTCTTCATTTATATTGACAACATCATTGTCATAAATGTTCATGATACGCAGAGTGAAGAACTTCTTATTTGAGCATTCTTTAATGATTTTGCTCAAATGTTGCAACTTGCAGTAGTAGCACAGCTTTCACTTGTTGCAAATTTTCTTGATCTCAAAAATGATCAAAGTCTTATCTTGAATGATGATAATGACAAAGCTTAGATTCATTGACTCATCGAGAAATGAGAAAGAAAGAGACGAAGATATTGTTAAGATAACAGTCACAGAGATGACAATCTTTGAATTCAAAGAATTACTAGTCAATGCAGAGATGTTTTTGACTTTGATGAATAAAATGATGATGAAAACGAAGCAAGATTGATGATGTTTAAGCTGCTGAAACTCTTCATCAATGTCAGAGAATGCTTGAACTCATTGATGAAAGATGAATGATCAAATTTCATTGAGATTTTGTCAGAAGAAGATGATGACTTAAGTGAAATAATTAACATTACGCTTCAGACAGTCAATCAATGAGAAATATTTCATCAAAGAACATTCTTTCTTTTGATAGAAGAGATTGTAATAGTCAGCAAAGTTATTCATGTTTTGCTTCAAAGTTTTACAAAGATATAAATGAGCATCTTCTGTCTTGAAAGAATTGTTACAGCAATGATGCAACTTATGTTGTCAATCTACAAAGATGAAAATAATATAAAAATCATTGACTCGATATTGATTCATTAAATTGTGAATCTTCTTATTTATAATAAGTTGTGACTCGACATAGACAATCTTGACTCGATGAGAGAAGTAATGATCATCGTTCACGTTCATGCGCTGTATCAGACTCTGCTCTCATGCATTTAATTAATCTTTGTTTCTTTCATACTCAGATATGTCAAGAAGCTTCTTGAATTTAAAAGCGATGAAGACAGCAACAAAGTTCACAGAGAGATGAATGACAAGAGAAGATTAATTGTTTAAGATTTGTGCAATGATCTGAGCTATCATTGCAAGAGATTGAGAATTCAACTCTATATAAACTGAAGAACTGAAAACGATGAATGAGAATGAAGTGATGACATCATGTTGTTGAACTTGGTTTTGAAGCTCACGCATTACGCGAAAGATCTCAACTGAATTTTCAATCATACTTTGAGCAAACTGTTTGACAGCACGCTCATCATCAATCAAAAGATTGTGAGATGACTTCATTTAAGCGAAAGAATAACTAGATGAGATTTCAACATGTGAAAACGTTGCAGAAAGTGTAAATCTTTCGTAATGTCAGAAACTGAGCTAAACTAAAAATACTATCAATATAGAAGATTAATATTATTATTACTTTGATAGAATCTAGATACAAGACAATACATCAAATAATGTATAAGATGAAAGACAAAGAATGAAAGAAAAGAATGAAAGCTCGACTTTTATATACATGAATTGAGCAGAATCAAGACTAAACAGTAGTTTTATTGACTTAAGATTGCAAAAGTTCACGCATATGACTGAAATGATTGAAACAGAATTGCTGAAACTAGATTAAAATGATGATGACTAGATTGATAACTTGATTCATTGAACTGCAAAACAGATTTAATGAATCGAGATTATCTAAGATATTGATGATTTATGTTCTAAATTGAGTTAATAATCTGACATCATGACAATGTGCAACTCATTTATTTTGCATTATCTGTAAAGATCTTTCTCATGCAGATCAATCATGTTTTGCAAAAATGTTCATATGTTACACTTCTAATCAGACAGCGTAGTTCAATCATTCTTTACTAATTCGCTTGTGTCTCTCTTTTCTTAATGAAGTCTTCTCATTAACATATCATTTACATATAGAATGTCTGTATCTGAATGTTTGTTAAATGATATTAACAAGATTCTTGAGTTTGCTCATGTCAAACTTAATGAGACTCGTGAGTTGCTCATGTCGTAGTAACAAACACGCAGTCTTAACAAGATTTATACATAGTTAGCATGTAAATTTAAAGAATGTTCATGATTCAAGTTCTTTTTGCTAATCACTTTCAACAGATCAAACATGAAAGTGTTCTGTCTCAGTTCTTGTCATTGCAATGACAAGATGCTGAATCAAATAATTTTCATAAGCGATTTTCCTTGTAGTTCTGCGTTCTATTTGACTTTCTCATTTACATGCAGATTGCTTTGTAACATGCACATTGAAATTATCAAAGTTCACATGATCGCGAAAACTCTGCATGTGATCAATGCACAGCGCTTCATTATCATGCAACATCTTGATGTCATTCAAACTTTTAATAATTTCTAAACTTTACTGTAGTTAAACAGTAAATTTGTAGTCAGCATCGCGTACAGATGAGTTTCATCACTGATCACATCATATTAGAAAATGAACGTCACATAATGAAATCAGAAAGCAAAGAAGCAGAAAATAAATTCTTTGTTGATATTGATGAACAATTAACATAAGTAATGCTTCAACATGATGAACTGCAAAAGAAACAAAAGTTAACAGTTATTTAATCAAAGATTGAAATTCTGCAAGTCATTGAAATAATGAAGAAAGATTATTGAGTTTTTACTCAAGCTCTCATGAAGAATTCAAATGATTTACGCATCATCTTCATAATGTTGATGATGATGAAATGAAGTCATCATGAAATCATTTTGCAAAAGCAAAGATCTTCAATGTCTTTGAAAAAGTATCATGATAAAATCATAAAAGAATATAGAGAGTGAATTCGCGACATTGAAATCTCATTTTAAAATACTTCTTGATATTTTGAAAGTGATGAGAAAAAGATTTTATACTGCATGATTTATCTGAAGAATGAATCAAAGAAACTTTAATTCAATCACGAAGAAACTATGTTTGCAGCTCAGCAAATGTGATTTAATTTTATTGACTTTCTTCTGAATTTAATTGAAGATTCAATAAATTGAGATATAGATGTAACTTAGCAGTATGCAAATGCATTGCAACGTTCAGATTAGATGATATGAACGTTTGCAGCTCATTTGAGCATTCTAAAACATCAACTTTCGTTGTATAATGATGAGCATAAATGAGCTCATCTATTCATCAAGTTGAGATCTGAGCTGCATGTGATCATTACTAATATGCAGTCAACTTCTATCACACAAGATGCATTAATCAATCTTGTTGCTTGATTGAAAACAAATTTGCAAAAAGAACACGTCTTGTTGTTGAAATGATTTCAAGATGAGAACTTGCATGATCAAGATAAAATTAACAAAAAGACTCATTCAAAGCAAAAGAAATCTTATTGATCAACTAGACTCAACTCTTCATCAAAGACAAGCTCACACACTTCATCACATTATAGCAAGAATTTGTTCAACATAACATGTTATATGTGCAATCAAAAGAATCATTACTTTACTGATTGTAAAAGTGAAAAGATCAAGAACAGATCAAAAAAATCTGATGTAAATCAAGTACTCATTGATTCAATGTTACATATGAGTCATTTCAAGATTTCAAGAAAAGACAAGCTTTTGATGAACATTTCAAATCATTGAGAAAAAAACAAGAAATTCTCTTTGTAAAGACTTTTATATATAAAAAGCATGTAATTCAAGAAGATCAGAAGACAGAAACAAAGATTTATATAAATATTAATGTCAAGATGAATGTGATTAATCAATGTTTCATCATCAAACAAAGTATGCTTTTGTTGAATGTTAATTTTTTAAGATTTATCTGAATAAATGATCAAAATATTTATTGTTATGATGCTTATTGTAACAATTGTTTCTATAACAACACAAAATATAAACAAAGATCAGTATAATAATAAACTAATCACTAGACTGAAGATCTGAAAATAGTTAAAACAATAAACTGTATTAACTATTACATGAGTTGAGCATGAAGCTTCTATCTAAGAGAACAATCATCATTATATAAATATAAAAGAATTGTGTCAAGTCATTTCTGCTCTGAATAATCTCTTTAATCATTCTCGAGCAAGATGAGCAAGATGAGTAACATGCTCATCATGCTCACTGTGATCACTTC
>JAABUY010007103.1_pt1 | contig 10759 bp, 12 predicted proteins | sample 5560271 | NCBI WGS metagenome assembly JAABUY01 (sample SAMN10711886, study PRJNA513374) | rock metagenome | isolation source: Antarctica rocks | place: Antarctica: Victoria Land, University Valley
CGCGCGACCGGCGTCAGCCGGCCTCCTTGCCGGGCGCGCGCTCTGACGGCGCAGGGCCGCGCTGTGCAAGCAGGCCGGGCGGGTCCAACTGCCTGCGCATGGCCGCGCTGCAGCTGGATGAGTGCGTAGGGGTGCACGCGCGCAGGAGGGCGGGGGCGCGCCTGCTGGCCATGAGGAAGCAGCGCGCGGGCCGGCCGCCGCGGCCCACGCGGCCGCGCAGCTGGTGCAGCTGCGCCAGGCCGAAGCGCTCGGCGCCCTCCACCAGCATCACGCTCGCCTCGCGCACGTCCACGCCCACCTGCCCAGGCGACGCCCGTCGGATTGCGCCGCGCTGCGCTGCCTACGCCCGATCGGCTTGGGAGCGCCTGACAGGGCGTGCCGCGCTGCGCGCGCCAGCGCCCACCGGCCCGAGCAGCGCCTGATCGGGCGCGCCGCGCTGCGCAGGCTCGCGCCCAGTTACCTTGGGAGCGCCTGATTGGGCGCGCCGCGCTGCGCATGCCTCAACCCCGCATCCACAGCGCCACCACGACCTGCTCCGCCAGGGAGAAGACAAGGGCACACAGCAGGGCACGGCCGAGCAGCCGCGCTGTACCTACCCAGGCAGGAGCCCATGTCCTGACCGGGCGCGGAGCGGCTGCGGCGGAGGGCGCGCGCCTCCACCACGGTCGTCGAGATGAGCACCTGCGTCGCGCCGGACGCGAACGCGTGCAGCGCGGCGGCCTTCTCGTCGCTGCTCAGGCGGCCGTGCAGCAGGCCATGGCCGACGCCTTCGCCCAGCACGCCGCACTCGGCCAGCCGCCGGTGCTCCTCCTCGGCCGCGCGCAGCGAGGCCAGGCCCTCCGCGGCGCTCTCGTCGACCAGCGGGCACACGATGTACGCGCGCCCGCCCGCCGCCAGCTCCGCCTTCATCGCCGCATACACCTGCGCGCCGCGCGCCCCGCCGTGCCTCCGCGAGCACAGCTCCTTCCGCAGGTGGCCAGTGTGTGAGCGCGCTGGCTGCAACATATGGTCGCCCGAGAGAGCTGCAGCCTCGGTGCAGACGAATCTGAAGCGCAGACTGGCCCGATCGGCGAGGGATCGATGCCTGCATGCATGGTGCAGCGGGCTGGACACTGCAGAGCTGGGCCGGGCGCCGGGCTGCGCGCCTGCGCGCGGCTGGCCTCGCCGTCCACGAGCACGCGCGTCTCGACCGGCAGGCGCCCCGGCGGCAGCTCGTCGATGGACACGTGGCTGAGGTCGCCGTGCGCCAGCAGCGCGAGCGTGCGCGGGATGGGCGTGGCGGTCATCATGAGCACATGCGGCGGCGGCCGCGCCTTGGCCGCCAGCCGCGCGCGCTGCTCCACGCCAAAGCTGCGCGCCGCGCCAGCCTGTCTTCAGCTTCTGTAAAAACGTTCATTGATAAAATCCACATCCTCGCATAACTGTTTTGTCCGACTAGGTACAGTTTGCTTGGGGAAAGCAGTGCCTCGCCCTGAGACACACAGGCAGACGGTGCGTGGCGTGCACAGAGCACCCCTCCCAGCGCGCTCGCACAGGCCGACAGACACGCGGCGCCGGGCCGGCGGCGGGGGGCGCGCCGGTGCTGCTCGTCCACGACGGCCAGGCCCAGGCGCGCGTACGCCACGTCTTCGCTGATCAGCGCGTGCGTGCCCACCACCAGGTCCAGCTCGCCGGCCGCCAGCGCCGCGGTCACCTGCGTGCGCGCCCGGATTGGTTTAAGGGCTTAGGCATATGGGCTAGAATTAGGGTAGGACCTGCGCTTGCAGGGGGCGCTTGCAGGGCGCGGCTCGCGCGAGCGCACGAAGGCCGCCTGGCGGTGCAGCCGCTCGCACACGCCGCGGATGAACCCGCAGCGCGCGCTTCCCCTACCGGCTTTGAGGCAGTCACCCTCCCTTGACCTTAGAAACCCTAGAACCTCCCTCACCACCCAAATTCAGAGCAGCAGGCGTGCGGCTGCGGGGCGCGCGCCTCGCGGCGCTCGCGCGCGCGCATGCCGCCCTTCAGCAGCGCGAGCGTCGGCCGGCGGTTGGCCGGCAGCGCGGCCAGCAGCTCGCCCAGGCGCGCGGCGTGCTGCTCGGCCAGCACCTCGGTCGGCGCCATCAGTGCGCCCTGCGCGCCCGAGCCCGCCGCCGCCAGCAGCGCCAAGAATGCGACGGCCGTCTTGCCACAGCCCACATCGCCCTGCACGCGCAGGTGGCGCGGCGGCGCGCGCGTCAGGCCTCGGCCTTATGGAGGGAGGGCGCCCAGGCCGCCAATAGAAGAAGGCAGTGCGCCCAGACCACCAAGCTCGAATCGCACCTGAATTCTGTGGACCCACTACCTGCCATAGCTGACATGCCGGGCTTACTGGGCACCTGGAACAGACAAGGGGTTTGCCTTGCGGCAGCCATACTTTGCAACTTTAAGTATTTTAATTATCATGGTACTGTTCTGCAGTGCTGCGGGGTAAGAGGTGGGGGCACAGGGCACCTGCAGCAGGCACATCATGGGCGCTGGCGCGCGGAGCTGCGCCCGGATGTGTGCCAGCGCGGCGTCCTGGCCGGGCGTCAGCGTGAACGGCAGCGCGGCGCGCCCGGCCTCGACCAGCGCGGCGCCGTCGATCTCATGCGCATCCGCCGGACCGCCGTCCGGCGCCCTAGCCGCAAGGTACGAGTGAGGGGGTCTGCAGATTGACGTGAAATGCTGCTCATATGCATGTACCACGCGCACACTATGTGGTCCTGCCGCCCACGTGCAGCAAACACGTCATTGCATTGATGCACGCCCACCAGCTTACTCTTTGTATTCAACAAATGGCAGTCCTGGCCGTCTTGCGGATGGACGATAGCATGAGCGGCGAGGCGGTGCGCACTGCAGGAGCTTGCGGCGCAGCAGCAGCGACAGCTGCAGCGTCAGCAGCTCGTCAAACGCGAGCCGCCGGCGGGCGGCCTCCAGCTCGCCCAAGCCCGCCGGCGCATGCATCGTCCGCACCGCCTGCACACCGCGCGCCGCCGGCTCTGGCGCGCATAGGGTGTAGTGCCAGAAACCTAGGTGTACCCGCAACTGTCGTGCTAGCGCACGACAGCAACGCTCCTTTTTTATCACTGCCTTCCGGTTGACGCGATGGCCACGGCTGCCAGAGCGAGGTGGGAAAGGAGTCCCCTCAACGATGTGAAGGTCAGCAGTCAGCAGCAACCGATGCTACGGTGCGCGGCGAACTGTCCCGCATGCGCGTGTCCGGCCTGCTCGGCCTGGCATGCGCGCCAATGCAGGCGCCGCCATGCAGCGCCGCGAGAGCGAGCGAGCCCCGCGGGGCGCCGCGCCTGCAGCCAGGGCACGAACGCGTGCTGCGCGCGCAGGTCGTCCGGCAGCGGGTCGAAGCCGGGCGGCAGGTCGGCGCCCGCGCGCGCGAGGCCCTTGGCGACCAGCTTGGCCCAGTCGCGCGGCGTGACGGGCGCGCGCTGCGCGTACACCGGCAGCACGTCGCCCGGCGGCAGGTCGGCCGCGCTGGCGTACACGGCGGCCGTCGCGCTGTCGAGCTCCCAGCAGCTCGGGCGGCCTGCCGCCGCAGCGGGGGGGCGCTGGTGGGCGCGCGCCGCGCGAACGCTGCGCCAGCCCTTCAGAGCACTGCCACCTGCTGCAACGGAACTCGCGCCGGAATGGGGTGCCCTGAGCGGCGTTGGCGGCCGAACCCTCTTGCAAATCGCCCACAGGGCCTGCCCTCACGAGCCGATGCAGATTGCCGCGAGGGTCTCAGGCATGCATCCACAGAGCGCGCGCCGGGGCGACCGACGGCACCCCGGCGGCGGGCGCGCGCACCCGGCCGCCACAGCAGCCGGCCGCGCAGCAGCACGGGGCTGCCCTCCGGGTGCGCGGCCTTCATGCCCAGCACGCCGGACGCGGCGTACGCCGTCAGCACCTTCTTCAGCCGCACCTGCGCCATGCAACGACTGTAGCATCACATACAGGCCCCTTTGCATAGGGGTAGGTTAGGCTTATCAGTCCTAACTCTACCTTTACATGCTCGTGCCTAAAACCATGTCCTGCCCATCCATGCAGGCTGCCCTCTCGCTCCCCTAGTGCTCGCTCAGCCCACACGATGGCTGCGCCTGTGCGGACAAGCGCCGCATGCATGGGCCACCCTGCCTGCAAACCTTTCTGTCAGGTCCCAGACGACCTGACACCGTTTGAGACCGCAGGGTCAGCGCACCGTCTGCTCGCCCTCGAAAGCCTCCGCCGGCACCAGCGCGGTCTCGTCCGCGCTGGGCCCGTCGCCCTCCCGCGCGCCCGGCCCCGCCTCCTCGGCCCCCGCGTCCGCCTCGCCCGCCGCGCGCCGCCCGGCCTCCGCGGCCTCGCCGCACACGCCCTCCCCGCCTCCGGCGCCCGCCTCCGCAGCCTGCCCCGCCGCGCCCGCCGCCCCGCCGCGGAAACCCACCCCTGCATCCGCCTCCGCCTCCAGCGGCGCCCAAAAGCCCAGCGCTTCGGCGTCCGCGTCCTCGTCGCCGCCGTCCTCGTCGCCCGGCCCGGCCGCCGGCCAGCCGGCGGCGCAGTCGACGCGCGCGTCCAGCTCGAAGAAGCCCATGGGCGGCGTGCGGCGCAGGTACGTGGCCTTGACGCGCGTCACCGTGCCCGCCAGCTGCACGTGGCGCCCCGGCCACAGGCGGCGCGCGTACGCGATGTGGTCGCGCGGGAACACGCGCAGCAGGTCGCCCAGCGTCGCGACGCCCGCCTCGGCCAGCATCCTGGCGCCGCGCCCATGCCTCCGTCAGCCTGCGAGCCTCCGCAGCATCTGCCGCGCCCTCCCGGAACCGCAGCGTGTCCGCGGCGTCCCCGGCCTGTGCGGCCTGCGCCTCTGCCGCACGCAGCTTCAGGCGCAGCGCGTACGCGTCGTCAGTATCCTGCACAGCCTGCGCCTCCGCCGCGCCCAGCCGCCGCCGCAGCGAGTCCGCGGGCTGTGCGACAAGCGCGTCCGCCGGGGCCCAACAGTGTTCGCGCTCGGCCCGCAGGGCAGTCAGCTGCTCAGCTGCCGAGTTGGCCGCGGCCCCGGAGCAGCTGGCCGCCATGCGGGCCAAGCGCGAGCGCTGGGAGGCTATGGCGAACGCGCGTGTCGCGCACGCCGGTGACGCCGCGGTCCCGCTGCAACGGCGACTGGGCGCAGCGGCGGCGCAGGCTGCGCAGGACCTCACGATGCGTATGCGCTGTCGCCAGGGCACAGATGCGCGCGCGCGTCCAGACCTTGCTCCTAAACGCAGCCAGGCGCCCCGGGCGCGGGCCGCACCCGCGCCGCTGGCGGCGCGGCTGTCGGCCCGCGCGGGCACCGCGTGGCCGTTGCAGCCCTTGTGGGGGCCGCCCTCGGGCTGGCTGACTGCGGCCTTGACGCCCGTTTCCGGGTCGCTCGGGCCGTACAGCTCCTGCGTCTGGAACTGGTCGCCGCTCTGCGCGCGCGCGCGCACCCCGCTGCTCGCCCGCCGGCGTGTGGCCTCCCCTACACTCGTCACACGAGCGCGCTCCCCGCTCTCGCGCGCCTGCCCGCTTGCGGCCCGTTACCGCCAAACACGCTGGCAGCGCACGGCGGCAGAGCGCGACAGCACAGCGCGACAGCTGAGCACGCACCTCCAGCGCGCTGTGCGCGCTCTCGAACGCCTCGGCCTTGTAGCCGTCTGCGTAACCCTCCGGCCCGGGCGCGAGCGTGGGGTCGTCCGCGACCGCGCGCTTGGAGATGGGCGCCACCGGCAGCGGCGGCGCCGACGCGACCATGCCCTCGTACCGCTTGCGCCAGACGTCGGCCAGCGTGCCCGCGGTCGCGTCGTCCTTCATCAGGCCCATGAAGAAGTCGGTCGGGTTGGTGTACTCCGGGCACCTGCGCGCGGCCCGCGCGTTCGGCCGCAGCCCGCCGCTGCAGGCACGCGCGCGCGGAGAGCGGCCCCCGCAGGCGAGACTGCAGCGGCGCGCGCACCTGTGGCCCAGGGCGATGAAGTGGTGGACGGCCTGCTTCATCTCGCCCATGTACACGATCGCGCCGCGCGCCAGCAGCAGCAGGTCGTCGAAGGAGTGCGTGATCGTGCTGTTCGGCTGGTGGATGGTCGTCACGACCGTCCGGCCCTGCGGCGCGCGGCGCGTGCGCGATCAGCGCCTTGCACGGCGCCCCGGGTCCAGGCCGCCGGCGCGCAGTTGCGCCACGGACCAGCCGCGGCGCACTGCACGCTCGAGCACGGCAGCACATGGGGTGCCCGCTCGGGCGCAGCGCGGCGCAGGCCGCCGTGCTGGACACTGGCCAACGCCACAGCCGGCCACGCAAGGCAGGGCACGCGTCCTGCACACGCATCAGCCTGTGCGGTGCCAGCTGGCACCAGCCGCTGCCCCATCCTGGGCAGCAGCAACCAGGCACCAGTTCCACACGGCGAGCCTGTGACAGGGCCAGGCGCTATACAGCGTAGCACACGCGATTTGCCAGGCAGCGCCAGCTGGCCACCCACGGAAACCACGCAGACCTCGCCTGACCACAGTCACGCCTTTGACCGGCCCGGGCCCACACGCGCACCTCACACCTATCTGGCCTAACAGGCCAGCTGGCGAGTATCGCAGCCATGGAAACTACCAGGAAACTGTACTTTCCCAGCACCGCAACCCGCTTTGAGGCCCGCGTCCAGCAGCCGCGTGCGACGCATTTCTAGCCGCACACTGGCAGGCCCAGCGGATGGGCACGCCGCGTCCCGGGCCTGCCCGGCCGTCGCGCGCGCGGGCGCGCCTGCTTGTGCGCCAGCTCGTGCAGCAGCTGCACGATGGACAGCGCGGTCTCGCTGTCCAGGCCGGACGTCGGCTCGTCCAGCAGCAGCACGCGCGGCCGCGTGACCAGGCCCACGCCGACCGTCACGCGCTTGCGCTCGCCGCCCGAGATGCCGCGCACGCCCGCGTGCGTGCCCTCCTCGCCCACCAGCGTGTGCTGGCACTTTGTCAAGCTCTGCGCGCGCGCCGCGCGCGCCGCGCGCTCAGCCGCGGGCGCCCCGGCATCCCGGCCGCGCGCGGCACGGCGCAGCCGCTTGCGAGCGCCCCGCGCACGCCTCGGCGACACTCAGGCGGGGCGCCTGGGCCGGGCACGCACCAGCTGGTCAATGATCTCCTCCACAATCTTGTCCTTGTCGGCGCGGCTCACGGACAGCGGCAGGCGCAGCAGCGCGCTCGTCTCGATGGTTTCCCGCACCTGCACCACCCGGCCAGGCGCGTCCTCGGAGTGCTCGCATGCAGCATATAGAGCGCCAGCAGGCACGGGCGCCGGCGCGGGCGCCGCACCGTCGCCGTGGCCAGCAGCGGCTCGGCCTGCATGACATACACGCCAAACTCCCGGAAGTCCCGCTCCAGGAAGCGCGCGCCGTTCAGCAGCACCTCCCCCCTCCGCGTGCCGCGCGCAAAGCGCGACGCGAGCGCGTTGAGCTGCGGCGCCCGCAATCGCGCTCAGCACCCGCCGCGCCAACACAACTGGCAGTACATCCCTATCCGCGCCGGCCGCCCTGCGGCAGGCCAGCCGGCCAGGCGCCGGCCGACGGCGGCTAATATTCCTTCCCACCCAGCCGCCTTCGCAGTGACTCACAAGTCGGCGCGCCGATGGGCGCGCTGGGCCGCCTGCGGTAGAAGGGGGGCGGAGCGCACCAGCGTTGTCTTCCCTGCGCGCCCGCGTGAAAGGGCCTCAGGACTTTGGACCCCTTGACAGGCGTGCAGGAGGCAGTCGGCCTTCCGCTAGCCAAAGTGCCTTTGGGTCGGCGAGCAGGTCCCCACCTGCGCCGCTGGCGCCCATGATCGCCGTCACGCAGGCCGGCTGGCACTGGCCGGAGACATGGCTGAGAATCTGTTTCGGTCCCGCCGCGGTCGGCACGCTGAAGCAGAGGTCTCGGAAAGTGATCTCCAGCAGCTTGCTATCCCTCCGGTACGCTACCTCCTCCATACTAGCCCGCCCGCCCGCGCAGCAGACCGGCCGCGGTGCTATATGCCGATGCTTGTCTTGTCACGCCCGACGCCGCTGCTGGGCCATGGTAGCACTGCTCTGAACCCCTGGCAAGCGGAGCTGACGGCCGGTGTGGGAAGATCGCTCCGGTGTGGCCCAGCAGCGCTCGTTCAGCCACACCCTACCCAGGCCCCAGCAGGAGACCGATCTGCTGCGGCAGCTGGCAGCGCCAGCGGCCTCCACCTCGGCCAGCACTGTGTGCCACAGTCCAGGCCGCGTTTTGAGGTCGTCGTGCTTGCGCCACCGCAGGCGCAGCAACTGCCAGGACGCGCATCCTTACAGCGAGTCATAAAGAAGCAAGGCCGGGCTCTGGACGGCCCTTGCGTAGCAATAAACAGCAAGCAACAAACAGCAAGCAACGCCCATGGCGCACACTCTGCGCAAGTGATCGCGCGTATTGCATGCGCCCGTTTCAGGCAACACAACAGCACGCCCAGTGGTGCCATCCCCGCGCGCCAGGCCCGCTCGCCCGCCGCGGCCGGCGTCAGACGGGGTGCTGCGGCGCCGCCTGCAGGCCCCCCTGCGCCAGCTGCACGGCCTGCTGCTGCAGCATCATCAGCTGCTCGGCGGTCAGCGGCAGGTGCTCGCCCGCCGGCGCCGGCGGCGCGCCCGCGGGCAGCATCAGCTGCGCCACCTGCTCCGGCGTCAGCACCTGCGCGCCCCCGCCCCCGCCCTGTCTGTCCGCCCCGCCTACCCTACACCCTAGCCTTGCACAGCCAGCAGCCTCGGAGGCGGCGCAGGACCGCGGGATGGCGGGCCGGCGGTGCGCGCGGCGCGCCTGGTGCAGCTGCGCCGCGTCGGCCGCGGGGCCGCCCGGCGGCGCGGGCGGCGGCGCGGGCGGCGGCGCGGCGGGTCCGGCGCGCCGCGAGGGCGCGGCGTCGACCACCGCGCGTATCTGCTGCTTCCACTCCTCCTTCAGCGCCACGCGCCGCGTGTCCTTGTTCCCCATCACCGCCGAGACCAGGCTCCGCCACTTGTCCTGTGCGCCCCGCCGCCCCGCTCACCGCCGCTCGGCGCGCAAGCGCTGCGAGGCGCGCTCGCGCGGGTCACCGCCCTAAGTGAGCCCTGCCAGGCCGGGCGCCAGAGGGCGTTTGCCCAGGGTCGGTGAGCCACCCCGCAGTGGCAGGCAGGCTGGCGCACCAGGGGCCCCCCGCGCACCTTCAGGTCCACGCCGGTGCGCACGGCGTCGAAGCGGCCGGCCGACTCGGGCGCAGTCAGGATCTCGCGCCAGCGCCCGACGCCGTACTTCACCACGCCCTGGCGCGCGCCAGGGCACACCGCGCTCTGGCCACCGCGCCCGTGCGCCGGCGCCTGCCCGCCCGGCGGCGGGCTCAGGATAGGATTAGGGTAGCGCTTTGGGCAGCCGCGCGGCCGCGCACCGCCACCAGCGTCTCGACCTCGCCCTCGTTGAAGGGCTTGACGGTGCGCCGCGGCGTCTCAAACTGCTTGGCCGGCGGCGGCGGGCGCGACTGCACGCGCACCACGCCCAGCGCGGCCGGCACGCCAAAGTTGGCCACCGCCTGCGCCTCGCCCGGCGCGCCGCCCAGCGCCAGCAGCTCGCCGCCGGCCTGCGCGCCGCGGAAGACAGAGCGCGGGCGGTCAGCGCCGCCGCTCCCGCCTGCGGCCACGCCGGCCGTCCGGGGCCGCCGGCTCCCGCGTTGCGCCCCGGCCAGGCGCGCCACCGAGCGGGCTCACCGGGGCGCCGCCCGCCGGCAGCGGCTCCAGGAAGGCGCCGTCGGCGGGCGCGGCGGGCAGGCCGCCGCCGGCCAACAGCGTCTGCATGAGCTCCGGCGCCAGCGCGCCCGCGGCCGCCTGCTGCAGCTGCTGCAGCAGCTCCGCGCCCGCGCCGCCCGCGCCGTCAGGCGCCCAGGGCCCCGCATGCCCCAGCGCCGCGGCCGTCACCATCGCCTCGACCTGCGCGCCGCGGCTGACTCGCTTGCGCGCGGCCGCGTCGGCGGGCCTGCTGCGCGCCCAGGGGTGGTGCGGCTGAGCTGCTAGGCCTTGTGCTGATAGCGCATAGGGCCGGGCCCTGCCTGGGAGGCATAGCTGGCGTGCTGCAGCGCGGCCGCCGCAGCGTCCGGCGCGGGCGCGCTCGGCGCCTGCGCCCCGACCGCGGCCGGCCGCTCCTGCTGTGCCAGCGCAAAACCTGCCGCCGTGCCAGCGGCCATCAGGGCGCCGCCCGTGCAAGGCGCCGCAGCTGCGCGGCGGCAGCAGGCAGCAGCGGCCAGCGACAAGGGCTGCCGCCGGGGGCGCGGCCGCACCAGCGGCCAGCGCCGGCTCCGCGGCATGTGCCGACGCAAAGCCGTGCGCGGTCATGGCCACGGGCGCGCGCGCGACCGCTGGCACGCCGACCTCAGCGGCGCCCTGCGCGCGCAGAGGCAGCGACTCATATCGCACCCTCGCGCGTCTCAGTCTATGGCCGCGCTCGTCGGCGCGGCCGACGCAGAGTGGGCCTCCGCAAATTGTGGGTAACGGGCTCGGGGCGCCTGCCAAGATAGCCACGGGCCGCAGGTTCCCCACAGCGCCGCCGCACGTCATGTGCGCTCCCGCGCGGCCGCGCGGCCTGCCCCGAGGCAGCGCCTGCCGCCGGCCGGGCGGGGCGGCCCTGCCGGCCCAGAGCCAGGCGCAGCGGCGAGCCGCCCCGACCCGCGGCAGAGCGCGGGGCGGGCGGAAGCACGCGAGGCCGCCCGGCGACGCAAACCCCAGGCAGGCGCCGCGCGAACGGCGCCGGCCCCCGGCCTAAGCGTCCGTTCAGGCCGCGGCCGCACCGTGGCCGTGCGT
>JAABUY010007105.1_pt1 | contig 10755 bp, 6 predicted proteins | sample 5560271 | NCBI WGS metagenome assembly JAABUY01 (sample SAMN10711886, study PRJNA513374) | rock metagenome | isolation source: Antarctica rocks | place: Antarctica: Victoria Land, University Valley
ATGATCTGGCGTAAATGGGTCACAGAGAATCCTCCTTCTCTGCGACAAACGCTAGATCAAAATCACCGCCGCCAGCCCAGCGCACGCGCATGCGTCCGCCGCACAGCGGCTTCGTTCAAGTCGTCTTGTGGTGAGCAGCGCTAGAATCCCACCATGCTGACCATGTCCTCGAAAGCGCTTTCAGCAGGCCAGGCGCGGACGTACCACGCGAGGGAGTTCGCGTCGGAGCGGCAGAATTACTGGAGCCGCGACCAGCAGGGTTTCAGTGAGTGGCAGGGCAGACTTGCGGAGCAGTGGGGCTTGGAGGGTTCTGTCGGCAATGACCACTTCGCGCGACTGAGCGAAGGCCAGCACCCGTTCACCGAAGAGCAGCTTGTGCGCCATCAGGTTTCCCGGACCTATGAGGGCAAGCAGGGGAGGGAAGTGACGAGTGTGGAGCACCGCGCCGGGTGGGATGCGACGTTCTCCGCGCCGAAGTCGGTTTCGCTGACCGCACTTGTCGGCGGCGATGAGCGGGTGCGGGAGTCGCACCGGGAGAGCGTCCGCGTGGCTTTGGGCGAGATTGAGCACTACACCCAGGCGCGGATCGGCAACGTCCATGCCCCGGAGACGACGGGTAAGTTCGCCGCCGCGACCTTCGAGCACGACACGGCGCGGCCAGTCGCGGGGTATGCCGCCCCGCAGCTCCACACCCATGCCGTGATCTTCAACGTGACCGAGCGTGAAAACGGGCAGACCCGATCGGTGCAGTCGCATGAGCTGTACGCTTCGCAGCACTACGGCACGGCGATCTATCGCGCGGAGCTGGCGACGCGCTTACAGAAACTCGGCTACGAGCTGGAGCGTGGCAAGGACGGCCAGCTGGAGATCAAGGGCTTCACGCGGGAGTATCTGGAGGCATCGAGTCCGCGACGGCAACAGGTGCAGGACTACAAACGGGAGCAGGGGATCGACGGCGCGGCCGCTGGGCAGATCGCAGCCCACCGCACACGTGACAAGAAGGAGCTGCTGTCGCCGGAGGAGGTGCAGCGCCAGCACCGGGAGCTTGCCGGGCAGTTCGGCTATCAGGCCGATCGGGTAGTGGCCGAAGCACTGGAGCGTACTCAGAAGGTCCAGCAGGAACAGACCCGCTCTCCCGCACAGACGGCACAACAGGCGGTAACGTATGCCCCGATCACCTGTTCGAGAAAGATGCCGTGCAGGACCGGAGAGCGCTGTACGAGACGGCGCTCCATCGCGGCATGGGCGAGATCACTTACTCGCACGTTCGGCTGGAGTTCGAGCGCCGAATGCAGACAGGCGAGTTCCGCGAGGCGCAGGCGTCCGTGCGAGGCCCGCAGATCACCACCGCGCAAATGGTGCGGATGGAGCGGGAGATCCTCGGCCAGATGCAGCAGGGCAACCGGCGCGGCTACGGCGACCCAATGCTGATGGAGGGCAGAGAGCGCTTCGACACGCTGGAGCGGCACCCGGAGCTGAACCGTTCGCAGCAAGAGGCCGCCCGGGAGGTCTTCTCTTCGCGCGAAAGGATCGTCGGCATCGACGGCGTAGCCGGAGCCGGGAAGACCACGACCCTGGCCGTCATCCGCGAAGGAGCCGAGGCCGAAGGGTACAGGGTGGAGGGTTTCGCGCCGACAAGTCGCGCAGCGCAGAAGCTCGGCGAGGCCGGCATTGAGACTTCAACCTTGCAGATGCGCCTGGCGCGACGGCAAGAGCCGGACACCGGAGAGAAGCGGCTCTATGTCCTCGATGAATCCTCCCTCGCGTCCACTAGGCAGATGCACGACTTTGTGACGCGCCTGCACCCGAACGACCGGGTGCTGCTGGTAGGCGACCGACGGCAGCATGAAGCGGTCGAGGCCGGAAAGCCCTTCGCACAGTTGCAGGAAGCCGGGATGAAGACCATCTCGCTCGATCAGATCGTGCGCCAGAAAGAACCGGAGCTGCGGCAGGTAGTCGAGCAGCTCGCGCGGGGCGAGGTTGGAGCTGCGGTCAAGAACCTGGACAGCCAAGGCCGGGTGCATGAGTTCCGTGGCCGCGAGGAGCGGATCGACGCCATTGCAAAGGAATACGCGAAATCGCCGGAGAACACGCTGGTCGTCTCGCCCGACAACCGCTCCCGCACGGAGATCAATCAGCGCATCCATGCCGAGCTGCAACGGCATGGCGTTGTGGGCAAGGAAGAGCATCGGGTCGAAACGCTGGTGCCACGCCAGGACCTCACCGGAGCGGCCCGCACCTGGGCCGAGCGGTATGAGGTAAATGATGTGCTGCGCTATAGCCGGGCGTCGAAGGAGACCGGCATTGGCAAAGGCGAGTATGCCCGCGTAGTTGGCATCGACGCTCCGCACAACCGGATTACCGTGGCGCTGAAGGACGGCACCGAGCGGACGTACGACCCGCACCGTCAGCAGGGAGTTTCGGTCTATCGCGAGGAGCCGCGCAGCTTCTCCCAAGGCGACCGCATCCAGTTCACCGCGCCTGCGAATGACCTGAAGGTTGCAAACCGCGAACTGGGCACCGTCGAGAGCATCACCGAAGGCCGTATGTCGCTGCGCATGGACGATGGCCGCTCCGTGCATCTCGATCCAGCCAGGCATCCGCATCTCGATCATGGCTATGCCGTGACCAGCCACTCCAGCCAGGGGCAGACCGCCGAACGGGTGTTGGTGCATGTGGACACGGAGCTGGGCGCGAAAGACCTGCTCAACAATCGCATGGCGTATGTCGCCGTCTCGCGCGGAGCGCACGATGCGCAGCTCTTCACCAACGACCGCGAGAAGCTGCCCGCCGCGCTGGGCCATGAGGTCTCCCGCGAGAGCGCCCACACGCCGCAGCATAAGCAAGAGCCGTTCATTCAGCCGCCGAAGCAGGAGATCGCGCCGAAGCACGAACACAGTTATGGAATGGGACTCGGCCTCTAGTTCTGTTTGCCCCGGCTATACATTCGAGCAGTACCTGGCAGCTCAACAGCTACCGGTGCCGACTCCCGCCGTGCCCGATCTGTATGCACCGGCCATAAAAGGAAAGACGAAATAGGCCACCTGGACAGCATAGGCATCGCTTAAGGCAGGCTAGGGATTTGACGCTCTTCGAGCTTGGAACGGGTTCTTGCGCACATTTGGTGAAGGACTACCCAGTCTGAGCGGGGGCCTCTGCGGTGTAGCTTAGTGGGCGTAGAGGACGCGCAAGCGCAGCAGGTCGAAGCGGGCACGACCGTACATCTGGCGCTTGAGCATTTTGAGCCGGTGGACGTGACCTTCGACTGGTCCGTTACTCCAGGACAGGCGAAGTGCTGCCATGACAGCAGTCTCGTCTCGTTGAACAGAGAGCGCGAAGCCGGCGAGTGCCGTGTGACGCGCCTGTTCCAGCCAGCGCGGCCAGGCCGCGATGTCGCGTTGTCGGACGATGCGGAAGAACTCACGTGCAGCCTGCGCGTTGGCGGCCAGTTCCGGTATCTGGCGGTAGAGATCGGCCAGCAGGAGTCGATGACGGGCGGGCTCGTTCAGCAGCAGCCATAGCCACTGGCTTGCGCTCGCCCGCCTCTGTCGCGGATGCCGTTCGCGTGGGCGACAGGACTGGAGGCCATAGCGGCGACGTATCCAGATCCGTACCAGGTCCAAACCTCCTGTGAACCCTCGCTGACGTAGTTCCGCCCAGAGCTCCGTGCCGTTACGGCATCCTTCATCCCATCGCTGTTGGAGATACGTAGAGAAGCTATCCACCTGGCGTGAGCGAGGAACATCCTGCCGCTCCGGGAACTGGCCTGCCAAGCGCCAGCGTAGGACGGTGCTGCGGTCCAGGCCGAGCTCGCGTGCGATCTTGTTGTCTGAATAGCCTCGATGCACGTGCTCCATGACTTCCAGGTAGCGTGTATGACGTCGCTCTCGGTTGCGACACTTAGCCTCGATCTTAGCCGGGGAGACAGGACCAGGACCTACCCTGAGGGGTGGTTGGATGGTGAGGGGCTTCGCAGGCTGCCGCTCTCGACCACTGGCCTGTGCCACTTGCTGAAGCACACTATCCCAGTGGGCTAGGGATCTCTCCTTAGCGTCTCGCTGCAGCTGCGCAGTAGATGCCAGCGATCGGCAACTTGAATGGCCTGCGGAGCCGCCTGTCGCACGGCCTGGGAGTAGGTTGAATCGCGGTCGCGGCTGACGATCTCAACGCCGGGATGAACGCGTAGCCAGTGCTCGACGGTTGTTCGTTCGCGGTCGGGCAAGAGATCCACGACGCCGCCACGCTCCAGGTCGCACAGGATAGTTCCGTAGCGGCGGCCCTTGCGCCAAGCCCAGTCGTCGATGCCGAGGACGCGTGGTGTGACGGGGACGGCCAAACTCCGGCGTTGCCGTAGAACCCGAAGCAGCGTTGATCGATGTACGAGCAGTCCCAGTTGGCGGGCCAGCCTCGCGCCGGCAGCTCCTCCCAGTGCCATGGCAATCGAGTCCAGCGCATGTCGGGAGCGGCAGGTTCGTCTCCCATAACGACTCACCGTCTGGGGTAGGGGCTCGACGAAGATGCGCTTCGTACAGCCATCGTCTGCACAGAAGAAACGTCGCGTCCGCAGCCGGATCATGACCGAGACGCCTTCCCACGGCAAATCCGCAATCGCACGTAGATAACGGCTGTGGACCCGCCGGGACAAGGTTCCGCAGCTCGGGCAGGCCACCTCTGGCCGTAAGGTACGCAGCATCATGAGCACACCGCTACTCGCGGTCGTCGTCAACGACTCCAGCGTCACTTCCTCTTGATCCGGTAACAGGGCTTGTCTCATCGACTCACGTCGCGGAGGTCCCCAGAGCTACTTCTTCTCTATACCCAAAAGCGCCACCGGGAAAGAATCACCAAATGTGCGCATGAACCTGGAACCCGGCTGAGGCCCGCATCCCACAAACCCACAGCCTCGACGACTATTTAGCGTTTTGTGTTAGTTGTGGCGTCAAGACTGCGTGAGCGTTAGCTGAAGCACAGGTGTTCGATCTCTGATCCGTTTCCCTAATGCTCTATCAGTTCCACCGCCCGCTCCAGCACCTCATCCCGGCCCGCGGTGATTCCAGTGATCGTCGGCGTCACTGCCACATCCGGCACAATCCCGACCCGCTGCGTCGGCCGGTGATCCGGATAAAACACCCCCAGCCCGCTCACCATGGTGTGCAACCCGCCCGGCAGCGGAATATCCGACACGTCCCCGTCCGCGCCCGCCGTCGTACTGCCCACCACAATCGTGTTCGGCATCGCCCGCAGCGCCATCGCGGTGTACTCAGCTAGGCTCTGCGATACCTCGTCCAACAGCACCACCACCTTGCCGCCATAGTGCTGCCCCCCCGGTTCAATTACCGGCTCCTCGTCAAACCGAAACGTCCCGGGGTTTGCCAAGTCTGCACGCGTGAACGCCACAAACTTCGTGGGCTTCACCGCCAGCATCGATCCCATCGCGAACGGCATGAATGCAGACGGATAGTTCCGTATGTCGATCACCATTCCTTTCGTTCCCATCGCCTTCTTGAAATACCTCGGCACATCCTCCGCTTTGATCGTCGACAGCTTTACATACGCCACGTTCTTCGACAGTAGCCGGAACGTCTCGCCCGGCTGATCATGCCACTGCGGCGTATACCCTTTGACCTGCACGCGCGCCGCCTCCACATGCACGGCCTTCCCTGCGCGCGTCACATCCAGCGCCGCCGGGCCGCATGAGCCTCGCGTCATAAATGCAGTCAGGTCGCGCGTGCGCGCCGCCTCGTTCGAGTCGGCATAGTACGGCACCCACTTCTCGAACAGTTCCGTCACCGCCGCGCCGTCCATCTTCTCGATCACGTCGCCCGGCTTCAGCCCCGCGTTTTCCGCATCGCCCGGCGCCGTCACACGCCATATGACGGCCTTGTTCTCCACCCAGCGCACCTGCGCCGGTAGCCAGCACCCGCCCAGCGGAGGCCGCACCTGCAGGGAACTCCACAGGTTTGCGTGCGTATCGTTCAACTTTGCAATCAGCTCGAACAGCACAAGCTGGTATGCGTCCTTGTCTTGGGCCAGCGCGACCTTAGGGATGAACTCCTGCAGAACCGCCGGCCAGAACTGCCCAGCCGCATCACGGTCCGGTGCCCAGTACTGCACAATGTTCCACCACCGGAACAGCGCCAGCATCTGATAGCCTGCGTCCGGAAACTTCACCGTTGTGTACGACGGCTCGTGCGCAAACAGCGGATTCCCAGCCCCCGTCGCCTTGGACACAAAGAACTGACTTCCCGTGCGATTCTCATACGCACGCTGCAGCCGCGCGCTTAGCTCAGCACCCAGCGTCTCGCGATCACGGATCCAATCGATATTCGGCTTTAGGCTCAGCTCGCCCATTGCCGGCTTTGCGCATTCACGGCAGTCCGCCACCGGCCCCAGCTTGTCGATCCAAGCCACCATGGCCGTGTTGGCCTGCGCACGGTTTGACGCCGCGAGGACCGTCGGCATTATGCGGAACAACTCGTAATCCCAGTGCCGCTGTCCGGCCGTCAGCGCAGGGTGGTGATACTTCAAAAAACCCCATACCCGCGCCAGCGTCGCAATGTTCTCCACCTGCACCGGCGTCAGCGCCGTTATGTTTACGCGCGAGCCCGCATCGAACTCGTGATCCCCGGGCAATGCCGTTTCCCTTGGCGCGGGCCTTGCGTTCGCAATCGGCTGGCCATCCATCAGCAGCTGCAGGTCGTCCGCCCACAGCGTACCGGTACCCTCCATCAGCACACCGAAATAAAGCTTCTGCGCCTGCGGATTTAGCGACAGCGTGATGTGATACTCCGCCCAATCTCGGGTGCCCTTCACCTGTTGGCTCTGCATGTTCTCGATCGACAGGATCTCACCGTCAGCATCCTGCCGCAGCCACAGCCCCGCGAAGCCGGACACATCCTTCAGCCGGAGAAACGCCCGCAGCTCCACTGTGCCGCCCGCGAAGTCCACCGGCAGTATGCGCGTCATCACGGAGAAGGTTCCAGCCGACTTCTCATCGCGCTGGAGCCGCGCCGACCAGCGCCCCGTATGCGCCACTTGGTCATCGGCCGTCACCGTTCCCGGAGGATTGGTGTGCCACTCCTTCAGTGCCGCATCGGTCTGCTGCTCAAACCCTAACTCCTGCTGCACGGTTGCACGCGACGATGCCGCCTGCCCGAACACCGCCGCCGCAGGAAAACCCAGCAGACACGCCAGAGACAAACACACTGGGGGACAGAGAACACGCACGTTCATCACAGTGAGCAAGCCTCAATTCGGGATGACCGGACATCTTCTTTGTCCTTCACATTCATTCTGCACAGCACCTCTGGCAAAATCGAGATACCCTTAGCTTAGTGTTCAAGCTTATAACTGAAGGAGCGGATCGTGTACTTTCTGACACGACCGCTCCAGCACGGCAACCGGAGTTGTCGTGGGCTGAAGCATGTCAATGGTTGAGATCGAAGTCGGTTACCGATGATTTAACGAAGGTTTTAAGGCTGAGGTTTTGCAGGGTAGAGGGTTAGATTGACGTCTCGCTCATCCGCGCCCGTCACCTTAATAGGCAGATCGCAGTTGCTGTTCGGTACCCTTTTAGTCTCGTAGCCTTTCACCGATGGCGAGATGCAGAAGTCGCCATTCGGGACATTCTTAATCTCAAAGGATCCATCCTTATTCAGGGTGACCGTTTGTGTATCCCAGATGCGGTCTGACGACAACGTAAGCCGCATACCTTCCGGCATTGGATGGCCATCAGTCAAGACTACTTTGCCAGTGAGCGAATAGGCAGATTGGGTCGGCAGGCGAATCTTGTCCAAAAACTCTCCTTCTTTAGAAGTGCTCACTTCAACAGGCGGTGTCCCTTCACCTTTCGGCATTGAGCTCATCTTTCCATAGAGAAGCCAGGTGACGGGTTCGGGCACGTTGCTAATTAAGAAGGAACCATCTGCTGCAGTCCCAACTCGCTGCTCTTCGTAAGGGGATCCTATGATGGTGAGCTTATCCATGTATCCACCCCGGTCCTTGGCAATAAGACCGACCTCGGCATTGCCAACCGGCTTGCCATTGGCAAGGAGAATGCCATGAATCGTGGCCCCTTCAGAGACAACCAGGTGAGCACGGTCGGCTCCAGTAGTGAGTTTTGCGAATTTCGGAGCGTAACCACGACCTTCGACCTCCACAAGCATCGCTGGGCTGGTGCCCCTATAAGAAAGCTCAAAATCCCCTTGAGTGTTTGTTGCGGCTAGAGGATCTAGTCCATCTATGGTTCCGTATACGCTGGATTGTCCGAGGATCAGCCCGATGGGTTGGATGATGGCATCGTGGACCGGATTACCGGCGGAGTCTGTGACTCGCCCCCGTGCGATGCTGGAGCCTAATGTTTCCTTGCGGGGTGCAAGCACGATGCTCACTCCCGAACTATTAATAGGATCAAGCTTCTTTGAGATAGTTGGGACGTATCCGTCATGTACTGCCAATAGAGTGAACCAAAGATCGGGAACGAGGCCCTGAACTGAAAATTCTCCGTTCTGGTTCGTGGTCACCCGCTTGCCGCATTCCCGGTAGCAACTTGGGCAATAGGTGCTGTAACCAACTTTCACACCTGCGTGGTACACCAGAACCGTGGCGTGCGCGAGGGGCTTACCACTCGAGTCCACAATTCTGCCGGATACAGCAGAGGTTGGCTCGGCGGCGAAGCACCAGGTCGCCATGCACAACAAAACCGTTACCAACCATTTCATAGTCCTATCTCCCGCGGTAACCGTTGATGAAGGTTCCAGACGCGCATCTGGTGAGCTGCAGCTGATGATGCATAGCATTTTAGTACTGGAAGATCGCCTTTGTAGCGAGAAGGCCGATGAGCAACCCAAAATGCTCTTGGAGAGCCGCTCACGTGATTCTTGTATTTACTGAAACGGTCGTTTCAAAGGAAGCACCGCACTCCGACCCGTCATCGGCCAAACTTGCCGATGGCCGAGTGATGGGGAATGCCACGCCGCCTTACGAATACATCGTCATCTTGACGAATCGACATGGGAGCTGAAAGATCACAGTAGAGGATAAAGGATGAGGTTGCAGCAAATCGTCATCGTTGACGGGTGATCTCTATGTCTGTGAGTGTGCGGCAGTTTCATAAGCTAAGTGCAAGGCACATGATTTTGCCCTGCTAGGGCTCAAAGTGAGCGTCACTTGAGTCTCGCTTCGATTTTGGAAATGGTAGAACCGGAGCCGACCCAATGATCAAGGATCTCACCGTTTCTTGATAGCAGAAAATATGTAGGTTCACCTTCGATGCGCAACAGACGATGCACCCGGCCTTCGAAGGGTTCGCGGCCCTCTGGCCACGCGATCGCGAACTCGGCGAGGTATTTCTTCAGCACCTCCTCGGACTCGTCACTGCTGACGCCAAGAAGGTCGAAGCGGGAACGTGGCAGCTCGTCATACAGGGCTTTCAGTTTCGGCATCTCTTCACGGCAGGGACCGCAGTGGGTGCCCCAGAATTCGAGGAGAGTGAAGTCGGCTGTGTTGTGGCGGAAAGCATGTGGCTTTCCTTTCAAGTCAGCTAGAGAGACGTCGGGAATCGGGCTGCCGGGTTTGAGCGACGGGCGATCGGGGCGGGAGTCCGAATCCTTGAGAGTCAAGTAACCGCCGTGCGCGTCGACGTGAAATTCGTAAGTCTTGCTGGCGAGGTTCACCCAGCGGTCGTTGGGGCCATAGGATTCGTACTTGCCGTTTCCCTCGCGATCGAAGGATACCTGGTCGCCGAGGAGGTCGTACCGGCCGTTAGAACCCGACAGAAGAAAAGAGATTTGGTGGCTATGAAGCAGAATCTTACCGTTCCGGTAGGATGCGGGATTGATTCGAACAGCCACCCCACCCGGGTCTTGGACTAATTCGAACCGTGCAATCCAGGGGGACGACCCATCTTTCATGGGGACATCAATCCGGGAAACGCCGCCCTCGTCGTGGAAGCGGAAGGGCTGGGAGTTGCTCAGGTCGCCGTCGCCTTTGAGGTCGAGAAAGAGCTTGTAGCCTTCCGAATCCCGATCAAGGATCCAACCATGGTTGACAGATTCGTATACGAAATTGTACCCGAGGCGGTAATCGGGGCTGAGGTTTAGAGGAAGCCGACGGATGACCTTAAAGTTAGCGATCCCTAGGGCCCCGTCAGCGAATTTTTTGTACTCGATGGGCGTCAGTGGACGCATTGCGCCGCCGCTCGGAGGCTTGACGGGGTCACCGGTCGGGAATACCTGCGCGGTCAGCGGCAGGCAAAAGAGCAGGGCACAGAAGATGCGGGCGCGAAGCATAGCACTCCACCTTCCATGAAACGAGACTTGGGAATCGCCTATAGCGAGTATACGTAGTTGACGCGTGGGACTGGCATTGAGATACGGGCGTTTTAGGCTTGCTACTCGGCATCCCGCGTACAACGCCAATCCATGACCACGTCCCCTAGTACTACAGTTGTAGATAGAAGACCGGAAGCGGTGAGCCACGCTTTCTGTAGTGACAGCGCAGCGCATGGAACTGATGCCGTCTTCGCCATCCGGACCAGTGCAGCAGATGTTCAGCGCCGTGCCAACCGTGCCAGAGTAGGCTGGTGAGCAGGTGGCGCAGTTCCGGTATGCTGAGCGGCACCTCGCTGCCTGGAGTTTTTTTCTCCGCGTGCGCGCAAGATAGCCAGTACTGCGTGGGCCAGCATAGCCAGAGTGATGTGACGGTACCAGCCTTGCCAGTGGCGGACCTCGTAGTGATCCAGTCCGCACTCGCCCT